>JAEEGG010022404.1_pt1 | contig 12436 bp, 7 predicted proteins | sample 9134161 | NCBI WGS metagenome assembly JAEEGG01 (sample SAMN16246543, study PRJNA631951) | gut metagenome | biome: gut microbiome; feature: rumen; material: CR-attached | host: Bos | place: Iran: Karaj | collected 2018-10
AGTTAGGATGTGGGTAAAGTAATAATTGTTTCAGATTGTCGTATCCCGAATCAGTAAATATTGAAAAAAATGCGCAAAAAATGCGCAAACTTTGCCTAAAAAATGAAAGAGTGCTGATAATCAGCACTCTTTGTACCCCGGGAGGGACTTGAACCCTCACGCCCTTGCGAGCAGCAGATTTTGAGTCTACCGTGTCTACCATTCCACCACCAGGGCAAATCTCACACTTTCTCTCTGTGAAATCGGGTGCAAAAGTACACACTTTTTTCGATATGGAGAAATTTTTTTTGGTGGAACCAATAAATTTTTGTATTTTTGCATTCGTTTTCAGTCACTAAGATTGAATAAAAAAATAAACGATACAATTAAAAATCAATAGAATAATGAGCGATATGCGTTCTGAAAAGGTGTTCATTTTTGCTGGCCGCGCCACCGAAAACCTGGCACGCCGCGTGGCGGAAATCTATGGAATTCCGCTGGGCAATTCGACGGTTTTCCAGTACGCCGACGGCGAATTTCAGCCTTCCTATGAGGAGACCATCCGCGGTGGTATCGTGTTCATCATCCAGAGCACCATCCCGCCGACGGACAACCTCTTCGAGCTGCTGATGATGATTGACGCTGCCAAGCGTGCTTCGGCACAGAAGATTATCGCCGTGATACCTTATTATGGTTTCGCGCGTCAGGACCGCAAGGACAAGCCGCATGTGCCCATTGCGTCGAGACTCATTGCCGATATGATTACGGTGGCGGGTGTGGATCGTGTCATCACGATGGACCTCCATGCCGACCAGATACAGGGTTTCTTCACCCTGCCCGTCGACCACCTCTACGGCTCGTCGCTGTTCATGCCTTATATCCGCGAGAAATTCGACATCAACGACGTGATGTTCGCCAGCCCCGACATGGGCGGCAGCAAGCGCGCTGGCATGTATGCCAAGACGTTGAACAACAGCTTTGTTATCTGCTACAAGCACCGCAACAAACCCAATGAGATTGGCGAGATGCGCCTCATCGGCAACGTCGAGGGCAAGCACGTCATCCTGCTGGACGACATTATCGACACCGGCTCGACCATCTGCAAGGCCGCCTCGATTATCAAGCAGAGCGGCGCCAAGAGCGTGCGCGCCATGATCACCCACCCCGTGCTCAGCGGCAACGCCATCGAGAAGGTGGAAGCCTCGGAGCTTGAGGAGCTTGTGGTGGCCGATACCATCCCCCTGAAGCGCCAGAGCGACAAGATCCATGTGCTCAGCTGCGACTGGCTGCTGGCCGAAGCCATCCGTCGCGTGGTGAACTACGAGAGCCTCGACAACCTCTACGAGACCACCCTGCACCACAAGGGCGTCATCAAAAGAATGAACGAAAAATAACTATAGTGACTACAATATCAATAGTACCTATAGTTAAAAATAAAACATCAATTTATATTATAAAACAAAAAAAAAAAAACAACAATGAGAGTAGTATCAATGAGCGGTTCTCTCCGCGAGAACGTAGGGAAAAAAGATGCTAAAGCTCTGCGTCGCGACGCCAAGGTTCCTTGCGTCATGTACGGCAAGGGCGAGCAGATTATGTTCAGCGTCGACCAGACTGCCTTCCAGCGCATTCTGTTCAACCCCGAGCCCTGCTTCCAGAAAATCACCATCAACGGCACCGACCACATGGCCATGCTGAAAGACATCGACTTCCACCCCGTGACCGAGATCGTCTATCATGCCGACTTCTACGAGCTGACCGACGACAAGCCCGTCGTGATGTCCATCCCCGTCCACACCACCGGCACCTCGAAGGGGGTCATGAAGGGCGGCAAGCTGGCTTACAAGCAGAAACGCCTCAACGTGAAGGCCATCCCTGCCAACATGCCCAGCGAGGTGCTCCTCGACGTCACCAACCTCGATGTCAACCAGCGCATCCGCGTCCAGGATATCGCCGCCGAGAACTACACCATCCTCAACCCGAAGAGCGCCGAGGTCGTCAACGTCCTCAGCACCCGTGCCAGCGCCACTTCCGGCGAGGGCGAAGGCGAAGGCGAGGCCGCTGCCGAGTAAGTCTAACTTACGATTCTATCGACTTGAAGCGCATACACCCCGTATGCGCTTCTTCTTTTCTTTAGTATGACTGGCAAGAGCTGGCGCAGGCTTTTATCACCTTGCGGCTGTCGAGGTTGAGGTTGATGTAAACGACAGTGTCGCAGGCGTCCCACATGGTACTGAACCCAACATGGTCATGTGAGTGCGGTTCGTCGAGTGTCATCTGGATATACGCACAGCGTTCTTCCTTTTCATTGTAGTAGAAACCGTATGTCCGTTCGTATTTCGTGTAGTTGTCGGGATTCCCAATGTAATGGCACCATTGTCCAAGCTGGGGGAATACACCGTTCTTCATCACCTCGGGCAGAAGGGTTTCTGTTTGCCGGACATCGTCCAAACCTGCATTGTACCGTTTCGTACTGATGTCCACCGCATTGCCCCATGGGTCTTCCGATACACACTTGTTGAAAATCCGCATTGACGAAGTGTCTTCCCGCGGAACGAGGAGGTGCCCGATGGTGTCGGCATTGCTCAAACAGGCGTACACCGTGGCATACGAACTCTTTCCCTCCCCAAAAGGAACAACACTTGTCACAGGAATGGTTTTCACGTCATATTCCACCACTCCCTTTATCCATTTCTCCATGGTGGCGAGCTGCGAGGGCGTGGCGGTGGTGTTGCCGTAGCGGTCTACGTAGCCGGTGATATAGTCGCTTCGGTCGATGGGATTGCCGGTGGAGAACTCGAAGAGGTCTTCCGAGAGGGGATAGATGTGTTCGTAAGGACCGCTTATCGGCGGTACAGGTGGCTTTGCTTCAATGGTGTCGGGTGGAAATGGTATTTCTTCATCGTCGAGGGGAAACGGCTCGTCGGATGTGAAGGGAACGACAATCCGCCCTGCCGTATCCACGATGCCATACTTCCCGTCTTTCCTGAGGCAGGCTTGTCCATTCCAGAACCACCAGTGGATAAATGGCGCATAGCATCCTTCCATACAATCGAAGTTGTTGTCGTACTCCATAGGCAGCGTCCAGCGCATCTCTTTGTCGAGCAGGCCCACCTTCTCTCGGTCCATAATGAGAAAATAGGGAGACTCATGGCCGTCAATGATTTGCCGGTAGACCCTATATTGTGCCGGCAGCAACACGATGCCGTCAAGGGTCACAATTCCCTGCAGGTCTGTGCTGTCGGAAAAGACGGCCAGATTGCAATCTGCATAAAACGTGAAGCTCCCATAGCGGGCGATGAGATTCGCCAGTTGCCCGATGCGTTGCTTGCTTTGCGCCTCGGCACTGCCTTGTACCTTCGAAAAATCTTCATTATAGTTGACAAACTGCCTGTCTACCTCGGTGAAGTCGCCGGTGTCGTCCTTGTAGGAGGGGTCGGGCATGTACCACCAGAGACTTTCGAAATAGGCTTTCAACTTCTTGTCTGCAAAAACATGGCCGCGATGGGCATAGGGCAGGTTGCGCATCACGCGCCGGCGGAAGGCCGCGTCGGCGGGCACCCACTGCATACCCTCGTAGGGGCCCCAGTCGATACGTGCGGAGCGGTCGTAGGTGCCACCGGTGATGCACTTGTTGTCGACATAGAGGCCTTCGATGCCCACAGCCATGATAGTCAGTTCGCTCTTGGGGGCGAAGTGGGTGCGGTGAAGCGTGATGGCGCCGTTGCGGAGGCTCACCTCCGTAGGGTTGCCGTAACGCTCTGAGCGGCGCAGCTTGCCCATGCCCTCGCTGACGGCGAACGACGCATCGCCGAACAGTGTGTCGAAGACAAAGAAGTGCTTGGCTGTGCTGTCGGCACGGATGGTCAGCGTGAAGTCTTCGATATTGCCTCCGGCCCAGCGGGCGGCAGGCGTAAGCTTGTATTCCACTATGAACGGGCTGCCCACGTTGGTGGACATCTTGTATACATAGCTGTGATGCACGCGGTTGAGGCCCGGTTGGAAGTCGGCTTCGAAATAGTAGACATAGGCGAAGGGAAGGCCGGCGTCGAAGTCGGTGGGTTCGTTGCGGCCGTCATCCTCGTAGAGGAGGTTGTTGTCGAAGACATAGTAGCGCTTGGTGGTGTCGACATACCGCAGGGGTAGTTTGCAATTCTGGTTTTCTTCCAGCACACAGGCGGCATTGCGGTAGGGGAGGGTGCGGCCGTTCATCTCCACGGTGAAAAGGCTGATGCTGGGATGGCGGCCGTCGGGGTAGAACTTATAGTCGAAATTGTAGGGAGGGTCGGCCTCGAAGCCCATGGTGAGGGTCTTGGCGACGCCGGGATTCCAGAACTCGTACTGCACGTCAACACGGGCGAAACCGTTGTCCATGAGGCTGATGGTTAGCACCTCCTTCCTCACGCTGATGTCGGTTTCCTGCAGGGGGATGAGCTGGTTGCCACGAGTGTAGTAGGTGCCGTCGTTGGCCACAGCGGGCAGCGCCATGGCTATGCAAAATATCGTTAAGATGCATATTTTCAGAGTCTTCATGTTCTATCCTATATTAAAACAACAATACAAAGATAAAAAAAAAATTTTTTTAAACCAATCAAATTTTTCTACCATATATAATATAACATCAAATTTACCGATTCTCTACACTGAATGTTAAAATTAATATTAATTAACATTATGGCCATGCCATCACCTTTCCAACGCCCTACCATCTCCTACCGTTGTAGGAGATGGGTAGGAGATGGGTAGGAGATGGGAAAGAGTTGGTACGGAGATGGTGTTAATTATCAGCCTGTTGCAAACTGCTTTTTTGGGTTGTTTTTTTATTTTGTATATTTGCAAATTGATAATAGCTCCAAGATATGAGAAAGTCGTTGATACTCTTTGTGTTGCTGTCGTTTAGTGCAGTCCTGCGGGCCAACGGCGACCCTGTGGCCGAGCGGTCGGCGCTGACGTTGGCGCGCACACCGGTGGCGGTACATGTGCCGGAGGTGAAGTTGCTTGACGAGCAATGTCATTTCACCTTGCGCGATGGATATACCGAGGTGGAGGTGCGCTACCTGCTTCACAATCAGTCTGCCAAGGACTTCCGCCAGTTGCCCTACGGTTTCCCCGTCGACTGGCTGGGCAGCGGTGCGGCGCATTGGGAGAGCCGCGACTTCTATTCGGAGAGCATCATAGAGTATGGCTGGCGCGACAGCTATGTGCGCGACGTGATGTTCTCGCTCGACGGACAGTCGCTTCCGTGGCAATGTTCCCGGGACACGATGCTTCGCCGACAGGTGGCAGTATATGAGTATGAAATCATCAAAGAGGTGATGTGGGACCGAGACAGCACCCTGCCGGAGAGCGACCCGCTACTCACGCCCGACAGCACCGGCGACTTCTACACGGCGGCCCGCGAGAGGCAGATTATCGACAAGTATGGCGATGAGCTGCTGTGGTACAACCAGGCGCTCAATCGCCGCTGGTACTATGTGCGTCTCGACATCCCTGCCGGCAAGGTGGTGGAACTCAAGGTGCGCTACCGTATTGAAAATCCGTGCTATCAGAGTCTTGGAACGGGACAGCGTATCTTCCGCGCTTCTGCATACAATCAGGGTGTTTTCCGTTACGATTTCTCACCTGCCGCCTATTGGGGCGACGGCCGCGTGCAGCGCTTCAGCATCGAACTGGGGGCCAATCCCTGGCAGGATTATGATGTCAAGGTCGAGGGGCTGCCCATGACGCTGGGCAACCAGTGCTATCGCTACACGGCCCGCGACTTCGACCTTGCCGCAGCCGAGCCGTTAGAGGTCACTTACACCAATGAATTGTCGGTCCACGAGGAGCTGCCTACGCTGCTCAGCCACCGCATCAGCCCTGACCGCTACACGGTGACGCTCAGTGGCGTAGATCCCAAATATCCCGTCGGAAACCTCTGCGACATGGACCTGGCCACCGCCGCCGTGCTGCGGCCAGACGGGGATGGCTCGCTTTATGTCACGATAAGGTTCCACGACTCGGTGATGCTCTACGGCGCTCTGGTGTACAACGGCTACTGCAAGGATCGCCAGACCTGGCTCAACAACAGCCGCATCGACACGCTCGACTACATCGTCGGCACACGTGGTGAGTTGAGCGGCAAACCGTATGTCGACGAGAGAAAGATATTCTACCCCGACGCCAACTGGCACCAGGAGTTGCAAGGCAGTGTGCCGAAAGACTTTACATGGCAGGGCCTCACCGATGCCGCCATCAAGCTTCCTGTCGTTGATTATATAAACCCGTGGCATTCCGACTTTCGCCAAAAGGTCAAGGAGATTACTATACGCATCACCGCCGTCAAGCCCGGCGAGAAATACAACGACCTCTGCATTTCTGAAATCATATTGATTGGAGATTGAACATATGGCTTAACTACTAAAAAAAAGAATATGGAAACAATCAAGAAGATATACAAGATAGGCCTCGGCCCCAGCAGCAGCCACACCATGGGGCCCCATCGTGCGGCCGAGATGTTCGCTGCTCGCACCAAGGCCAGCGCTGTGCGCTACCGCGTCACCCTCTACGGCTCCCTCGCCGCCACCGGCAAGGGGCACCATACCGACCAGGCCATTGCCCGTGGCTTGGCGCCCAAGGAGGTGGAGATTGTGTGGCGGGCGGATGTGGTGAAGCCGTTCCACCCCAACGGGATGCTCTTCGAAGCCCTCGACGGGCAGGGTGGGGTAGAGGACAGCTGGCTGGTCTATAGCATCGGCGGCGGCTATCTGTCCACCGAGGAAGGCGAGGTGCCGCTGGGCATCACGCCCGAGGGTGAGGTCTATCCGCACAACACCATGAAAGACATCATGGAGTATATCGATAAAGAAGGACTTTCGTTCTGGGAATACGTGGAGCAGTGTGAGGACGGGTCGCTCTGGTTTTATCTGGAAGAGATGTGGCAGCAGATGCAGCATACCATCGAAGAGGGCTTGCAGGACGACCGCGTCATTGCCGGCGGCTTGCACCTGCGCTCCAAGGCCCACCAGTATCATGTGCGCGCCAGCGGTTTCAAACCCTCGCTGCAGAGTCGCGCGCTGGTCATTGCCTACGCTCTGGCTACCAGCGAGCAGAACGCCTGCGGCGCCAAGATTGTCACTGCCCCCACCTGCGGCTCCAGCGGTGTGCTGCCGGCGGTGTTGTATCACCTGAAGAAGAACCACGGATTCACCGACCGCGAGATACTGCGCGCTATGGCCACCGCGGGCCTCTTTGCCAATGTCATAAAAACCAACGCCACCATCAGCGGTGCCGAAGCGGGGTGCCAAGCCGAGGTGGGCAGCGCCTGCGTGATGGCCGCTGTGGCCAGCAACCAGCTCTTCGGCGGAAGTCCCAAACAGATAGAGTATGCCGCCGAGATGGCCATGGAGCACAACCTGGGCCTGACGTGCGACCCGTTGTGCGGCCTTGTGCAGATTCCCTGCATCGAGCGCAACGCCATGGCTGCCCTCCGCGCGCTGGACATCAACATCTACGCCATGATGAGCGACGGCCGCCATATCATCAGCTTCGACAAGGTGGTGAAGACCATGAAACTCACCGGCCACGACCTCCCCAGCCTCTACAAAGAGACCTCGCTAGGCGGATTGGCGCTGGACGATTGATTGATTCGTTATTATTCCTTTTATTAATCGACTACAAAAATACGAACTTCCCCGACATGGCAAAAAAAAATCGCCGCCGTGCGGAAAATGCGGTTCCGTGTGGCGGCGATTTGGGGTTGCACTCGCCTGGGTTAGTCGTCTAGGGCGTAGCCGAAGGACTTGAGGGCGCGGTCGCTGTTGCGCCAGTCTTTGAGGACCTTGATGTGGAGGGAGAGGAAGCAGCGCTTGCCGGTGAACTCCTCGATGTCGCGGCGGGCTTCGATGCCCAGTTTCTTGATGGCTTTGCCCTGGTGGCCGATGAGGATGGCTTTCTGCGAGTCGCGCTCGACGAAGATGATGCACGAGATGCTGTCGATGCCGTCCTTTTCTTCGTAGCTCTCCACAGCGACTTCGCAGCTGTAGGGGATCTCTTTCTGGTAGTAGAGGAGTATCTTCTCGCGCACTATCTCGCTGACGAAGAAGCGCATGGTGCGGTCGGTGAGTTCGTCGGTGGGGAAGTAGGCGGGGTGCTCGGGAAGGAGTTCGAGCACGGTGTCGAATATCTTGCCGACGTTGAAGCCCTCGGTGGCGGAGCAGGGGATGATGATGGCGCGCGGAATCTCGGCCTGCCAGTAGGCCATCTTCTGGCGGATGGTGTCCTGGTCGGAGAGGTCGATCTTGTTGATGACGAGGATGACGGGGATGTCGCTGTTGACCACGCGGTCGAGGACGTGGCGGTTTTTGAAGGTTTCGCCCACCTCGGTCACCAGCAGGAAGAGGTCGGCGTCCTGCAGGGCGGTGCCGATGAAGCCCATCATCTGCTCGTGGAGTTTGTTGGCGGGGTTGACGATGCCGGGGGTGTCGGTGTAGACAATCTGGAAGTCATCTCCATTTACAATACCCATCACGCGTTTGCGGGTGGTTTGTGCTTTGGAGGTGATGATGCTCAAACGCTCTCCGACGAGAGCGTTCATAAGGGTGGACTTACCCACGTTGGGGTTGCCGATGATGTTGACGAAACCGCTTTTCATTATTGATTTCTAGATTCTCCCGCTTCGCGGAAATCTATAAATTTATTTGGATTTATGGATTACGCCGCAGGCGGGAGGCTAAAAGTACTCGATGGTGCGGATGGTGATGTAGGAGGGGAGGCGACGGTCGCCGAGGACCTCGTATTCGGTGCATTTGATCCAGTTGCCGTGTGCGTCGTATTCGCGTTCGTAGACGGTGACGAACATCTCGGGCTCCTCTTCGGTATAGTCATAGAGGGTGTAACTCACGGGTTCACCGTATTCGTCATATTCCCAGCGTTTCTCCTGCACTTTCTGCTTCGAGCGGTCGTAGACCACAGCTTTGTTTACAGTGCCGTCGTCGTTGAAGGTGTATATTTCGCGTTTGAAGATCTCGTTGAACTGGTCGTTGAAGCTGCGCTGGTCGATGCGGCCCATTTTGTCGTGTTTCAGGCGCAGGCGGCTCTCCACCTGGCGTTCAGCGTCTTCGACATAGACCTCAATGAGGGTATGGTCGGCGTTGTATACATAGTAGGTGCGGCCAATGATACGGTCCTGGTTGTCGACCACATGCTCGAGGGTTGTCAGGCCGAAGCCGTCGTGCTTGTAGCGGGTGCGGAAGATGACATCCTCGGCCACGGAGAGGTAGACCTGGTTGCGGCGCTGCCCCTTGGCGTTGTATTCGGTTACGAGGTGCTCCAGTTGGTCGCCGCGCTCGAGGTTGTCGTTGAAATCGTAGCGTGCTTCGTACATGATGGCGTCGACGCGTTTCACCGCGCCGTGCAGGCCGTCGTCCTGCAGGTCGTGGCCGCTTTGGGCCGAAGCCGTCAGCGCCAGGGTCATTGAAAACGCGGCTGCGAGTATGAGTCTGATTTTCATTTTTTATTTTATATTTTCCCCTATTAACGCTTGTGGATTTTTTTTATTGTGCATTGCCATTACTTTTTTTGCAGATGCCGCAGAATCCATGCCTCATGTGGAACCGAATGTGCAGGTTTGCGGCGATTGGTGTGGGTTTTGTGTGTGTTTGATACTCACTCTGTTGTGGGGTTGTATTTGGTTAAATAATGTTAAAAGAGCCTTCTCGGTGAAATTTTGAGGCTTATAAAGTGTCTACATATATTAGTGGGGACGGATTGATAAATAAAACGTATATTTGCAATCCGGAATATCCTCCGTGAAGATATGGAACTGACTATGATATTGCTCTTTGTGGCCGTTGTGATACTGCCGTTTCTTGTGAATCGGCACAAGGGGAGGTGCGGCATGGGGGGCCAAGTGGCAATAAAGAGTGCCGTCCTGTTGGCCTTTGTGACGGTGGCGACGGTTGGACGCAGTCAGTACGACACCTGCATCACCTTCGCCGAGGAGACATTCAATCAGTTTCCCGCCGGATGGACGGTGACCCATGGTGGGGGTTATGATGCCCGTTATAGCCGAGATGCCTATGTGTCCACGATTTCACATAATACGCCTATGGGATTGTATTTGACCGGAAACCAGGATTTTTATATCTCCATGCCGTATATGGCGACGGACTTTGGCGACGGCGCCAATCTGCTTTTTTGGACCCATGGGGAGTGCACCCTGGAGGTGGGCTCGGCGGCCGACCCCGCCGACATCTCCTCTTTCCACCCGCTGGCCTCCTTTTCCACGCTTGCGGGGTGGCAACGCCATGTGGCGGACCTCTCGTCGGTGCCGCCGGGCGACCACTATATCGTTTTCCACAAGGTGACGAATGGGTTTTGCACGCTCGACGATATCCGCGTTATAACAAATGGATGCCTGATGTGGGACTTCCATGCGGTAAGCGATGCCAGCTATGCCATCGAGAAAAGAGATGGTGAGTGGTTGGCCATCTACAAGGGCTGCGACAGCGTGCTTCCTCCCGTGGCGTTCACCTGGAACGCTACGGATGGGACGATGGCATATGTAGATGTTTCCACGGCGGAGGGCAACACATTGCTGAACAGTCTTTATTCCGGCATCGATACCGCCAGGGTGCAGTTGAGCGAGAATGGCTCTTACATTGTCTCGTTCGGAGACAATTGTGGCAGCACGGGCTACTGCAGCACCTCCATTGGCAACGAGACCCAAGCCCTGCGGGTTGTACGACCCGCATGCGACAGCAGCGCCTGCATAGACACCCGCATGCTCTTCTCTACCAAGGTCACCCCGTTCTATGGCATTTTCACCGATCCCTACCAGTATGTGGGCGTGGTCGACGACAGCATCAACGGTCGCCATGTACTCTGCACCGACACCTCGGCCACCGACCCCGTGGTGGGAATGCCGCTGCGCATGGTGCCCCCGGGCGACGACCACTCCGTCAGGCTCGGCAACATGTGGACGATGGCACAGGCCGAAGGCATGCTCTACCGCGTCTTTGTCGACACCACCGACTTCGACATGCTCATCCTCAAGTATGCCGGTGTCATGCAAAATCCCATGCACCAGCCTTGGGAACAGCCCCGTTTCCGCATCGAGATGCTCGACCCCGACGGGCGGATCATCGAGCCCGCCAAATGCAACAGCTACGATTTTGTGGCCAGCTACGACATGGGGTGGAACACCACCATGTATCGTGGGCAGCCCGTAATGTGGAAGGATTGGACGGTTGTGGGACTCGACCTCTCTGCCTATCATGGCCAGGAGGTGCAGCTCCGGCTCACCACCTACGACTGTAGCGAGGGGGCCCATTTCGGCTATGCCTACTACAACCTCCACTGTGCGAAGAAGCATCTCTCTTTCTCCACCTGCACGGAAGGGGAGTTCAACCGGGTGGAAGCCCCCGAGGGCTTCCTTTATCGCTGGCACCGCCAGGATTCCGACTCCGTCCTCTCCACCTCCCGCGTCGCCGACCTTCCCGCCGACGGCAACACCTATCTCTGCGACCTCTCCTTCATCGGTGACACCTCCTGTGTGGTTACCCTCAGCGCCGAGTCGCGCCTGGTGTGGCCCGAGGCCGATTTCTCCTATTCCGTCAGCCGCGAAGACTGCCGTTTCAGGGTGGACTTCTCCGACCGTAGCCATCACGAAGGCGACAGCGCCACCGCGTGTGACTGGATCATGTGGGACTTCGGGCCCTTCGGCACTTCAACCCTCCGCAACCCCGTGGTCTTTTTCCCCGACAGCGGCGCCTTCACCGTTTCCCTCGTGGCGGGTATCGGCGGCGGCCCCTGCACCGACACCCTTGCCAAGGTGCTCCGCCTCCAGTATGCTTCCGACACCCTCGACACCGCCGTCTGCGCCAACCAGCCCCTCCCCTGGATGGACAGCCTCTATGGCTCTCCCGGCTCCTATGTGGTTAGGGTTGGTTGCGACACCCTCCGGGTACTCAACCTCAGCCTCATCGACACTTCCCTCATCGACACTCTCGCTGTCGCCTGCGGCGCATTGGACTACCGCGGCAGCAGCTTCCATCGCGACACAGTGGCGGATTTCCTCTACGCCAACAGCCGGGGCTGCGACAGCCTCTACCGTCTCCACCTTACCGTCCACCCCGAGTACGAGCTTGCCGACACCCTGGTGATTTGTCCCGGTAGCCCCTTCGTCTATGGGGGTGTCGACTACGGCGGCCCTGCCACGTTCGACACACTCCTCGTCTCCACCCATGGCTGCGACAGCCTCGTCCACATGGCCCTCGTCCCGCGTCCCCCCGCATCCCCTCTCCAGGCCGCCTACAGCTTCGACGGCATCCACTGGTCCGACACCCTCCCGATGAAAGTCTGCGCCCCCGCCACCCTCTTCTTGCGCGACTCCACCCCAGACCTCATCACCCATCGCTGGACCCTCCTTGCCGACACCCTCGTCTCCGCCGAGGGACCCCTGGAATACGACATGGGT
>JAEEGG010022406.1_pt1 | contig 12435 bp, 10 predicted proteins | sample 9134161 | NCBI WGS metagenome assembly JAEEGG01 (sample SAMN16246543, study PRJNA631951) | gut metagenome | biome: gut microbiome; feature: rumen; material: CR-attached | host: Bos | place: Iran: Karaj | collected 2018-10
TGGAGGCCATGGGCTACAAGAGCGCGAAAGCGTTCGCGGAGGCGGTGGCCCGGGAGTACTACGCGCACCTTCCAAAACCCGTAGAAACGGAAGAGAAATCCAAGGAAAACACGGCTCCCCAACGCCCTTCAACCAGAAAGAAATCCAAGAAAGCTTCTTGACGGAACACATACTCGGCAGGATGCCGCCCCCCCCGGAAGCGGCGCATGACCTTCCGAACAAGCATCGCGCGACTTCCGGAGGTGCGGCTTCCAGCCGCGCCGCTGGAGGGGAGATGCTGGGAGAACACCTCCGTCATGGCGCGGCTGAAAGCCGCACCTCCCAAAAAGCGGGCACACTATTTCTTGCTTCCGCCGAGAGGGCCCGGCTTCGTCCGGGCCGTGTCCAGGGGACACGACGGGAACGATCCTGAATCATTCTTTCAGCGCGGCCGCGACGAAGCGCGGCCCTCCCGGTGCGCCATCCACGGGGCAGGACGCGCTTCCGCGCGGCCATGTGGTGGGGAAACGCCCTGGGAGGTGCGGCTTTCAGCCGCGCCATGGACTTGGATTTGTGGCGCAGCAGGATGCCGCACCCCCGGAAGCGGCGCAACACCTTCCGAACAAGCATCGCGCGACTTCCGGAGGTGCGGCTTCCAGCCGCGCCGCTGGTGGGGAGATTGAGGGAGAACACCTCCGTCAGGGCGCGGCTGAAAGCCGCACCTCCCAAAAAGCGGAGACACTATTTCTTGCTTCCGCCGGGAGGGCCCGGCTTCGTCCGGGCCGTGTCCGGGGGACACGACGGGAACGATCCGGAATCATTCTTTCAGCGCGGCCGCGACGGAGCGCGGCCCTCCCGGTGCGCGCTCCACGCGTGTCCTCGTCCCCCCCCGGCGCGGCATGGCGCGGCTACGGGTGGGAGGTCTTGTCGTAGGGGTTGGTCCGGGGATTCGCGTTGAATTCGGTCCAGTTGGGGTAGCCGTCTTCGTCGAAATCGTCGGTCTTGTAGGAGTTGGCGTCTTCGCCTTCGGCCCAAACGGTTTCGGAGGCGCAGCCGGGGTCGCCGGGGGTGACGTTGTGGTCGAGCAGGTATTGCTCGAAGGCGGTCCGGACGGGCAAGGCGTAGGGCAGCACCGTCAGCTGGTCGATGCAGACGCGGGCGCTCTTGTTGACGTATTCGGTGCGGATGCGGAGGTGGACGGGCTCCCTGGAGAGGATGTCGAAGGTGGCTTTTTGGAGGGTCGTGGCGCCGGCGGGGTTGACGCGGCCGACTTCCATCCAGTCGCCGGAGGCGAGGTCGGTGGCGATTTCGACGACGATGGGCTGGCAGGGACCGGAGCCCGAGTCGGGGGATTCGGGGTACTCGCCGTAGAGGAAGGAGACGCTGCCGCAACCGTGGTTGGCGTCGAGCATCTTGTCGGTGGAGACCATGTAGGCTTCGTTGTAGCTGCCGAAGACGCAGGCGCGGGAGCCGACCTTCGGCAGGTCGGCCTTGTCGGAGAAGGACAGCTGCTGGATGGACCACGTGCGGCCGTCGACGACCCAGTTGGTGCTGGCGTTGTTCGGGTCCTTGCCGGTCTCGAAGCCGGTCGCCCAGGCGCCCTCCGGGACGTATTCGGTGACGGCCACGGGGAGGCTCGCCGAGGATTCCCCGTGCGAGTTGGTGGCGGTGACGGAGAGGGTGAACGTCTTGCCCACGTCGGCCGCGGCGGGCTTGAAGGTGAAGGTCTTGTTCGCCAGGGAGCGCGTCCCGGCGGGCGTCGGCTCGAAGGTCCACGTCTTGATTCCGCCATCCGGCAACACATCGATCGCCACGGTCAGGGTGTTGCTGAGGGCGACGGAGACCGCGTCGCTCGGAAAGACGATGGTCGGCGGCAGCTTGGTGCCGATGGCGTTGCCCGCGAGGGTCATGGAGGAGCCGTTGCCGATGCGGAAGGTGCCGGTCTTGCTGGAGGCGCCCCAGGCGTAGATGCGGACGGTGAAGGTCTTTCCGCTGTCGACCTTGACGCCGGTGCCGGCGGAGAAGTCGGCGCTGAAGGCATGCCCCTTGTCGTTGCCGTCGAGCGGGACGTCGTAGGTGCCGGCGTTGGTCCACGAGGTGCCGTTGAGCGACCAGCGGACCTCGGCCTTGGCGGGGCCGGTCTTGGTGCTGCGGAAGTTCATCGCCAGCGCGCCGGGATTCAGGTAGTAGTCGGCGCCCGCCGTAACGGTGAACTGGAAGTAGGCGTTGTCGTTGCGCGAGGCGCTGTTCCAGCCCTGGCCGTTCCAGCCGTTTTTGGAGAGCGTGAGGGAGGTGACGGCGGAGCCGGCGGTGATTTCGCCGACGGTGAGGGCATCCGCGAGTTCGGTGGTGCCGGCGAGGGAGTTGTTCAGCGACCAGGTCGCCAGGGTTTCGGCGCGGGCGGCGGCGGCCAGCGCGAGGGCGGCGGCTGCGGCGAAGGAGAGGAGGCGGGGTGCGTTCATGGGAGGCTCCTGGTGGGTTGGAGGTTCATGGGTGGAACGGGGAACGGGAACAAACATTGAAAAACGTGAAAACCGCTGCGCGGACTCGGAAGGCTTCCAGTGGGTAGGGCGGGCAGTCCCTGCCCGCCGACAAGAGGGATTCCGAAGGGATGCGGACGAAGTGCGTGGAACCCTGTTTCGCCTTGCCCGGGGGTGTACCGCATCCGCGCGGGAGAAAACGCACGAGGGTGCATTCCAATCGCTGGCGGCGAGGGGACTCGCCGCCCTACCCTGCTGCGCACGGAGGAAAACACGCCGGGCACGGGGGCCTCACTCGTTGAGGTACTTGAACATGATGATGTCCATTTCCTGCGTCAGGTCGTCCGCGGCGCCATCGGGGCTGGTGTCCATCCAGCAGAGGGCGACGGCCCAGCGTTCGCCGGTGATCATGTCGTCGTCCTCGTCCCAGTCGCCGACGGGGTTGACCTTCTCGGGGGCCTCGGTGATGGACTGGGCGACGACGAACACGAGGAAGAGGCTGTCGGACTCGTTGAAGAGCCCCCACGTGTTGTGGGCGAGCATAACGCGCTGGTTTTTGTTGAGGTCGAATCCCTTGTAGCGCAGGACGCGGGTCCAGCCGCCGGGGCCGTCCTTGATGAAGGCGCGGCCGTCGGGGTCCTCGGTCTTGACGAGCTCTTCGGAGATGGCCTTTGCGCGCTCGGCGCCGATGACGTCGGCATTGCCGCTCGGGTTGCCCGACATGTTGGGGACCTCGCGGGCGTCGAGGCCGTAGAAGGCGCCGTTGAGGACGGCTTCGTCGCGCGTGTAGGGGTTGATGGTGCCGTTGGTGTAGAAGACGTCGTACTTGTCCATGATCTTCCAGGCATCGTCGTCGCAGACGAGCGTGTTCATGAGGCCAATGCCGTTTTCGGAGAAGATGTCGAGGGTCATCCAGGGCGTGGTGCCGTTGTAGACGGGGATGAAGCCGAGTTCGGCGGGGGACTCCATGTCGCCGTTGCGGCAGTACATGTATTTGCCGGGTTCGTAGCCCATCTTGGCCTTGGCGGCGTTCTTGGCGGCCTCGAGGCAGGAGTTCGCGTCGTTCATGGAGCCGTCGGCGGCGGACCAGCGGCCGGCGAGGTGGTTCAGGCGAGGATCGTCGACCTCCATGTCCGCGCTCGCCGTGGAGATTCCGGCGGAGGGGTTGAGGAGCCTGGGCTCGAGGGCGAACGAGAGGGCATCCTTCGGGGTCGAATCGACCGCCGTCCCGTTGAGCGTCAGCTCCCACGGTTTCTGGAAAATCACGCCGGCGAGTTGGATCATGCGGACGTCGGGAATGGTCCCGTCCTCCTTTTCGAGGCCGTCGATTTTCAGGATGTACTCGAATTTGTCGGGAGATTTTGGCTTCTCCTGGACATCCGAGGCATTGAAGACAATCTCCGCGGGGGTGACGGACTCCTGGGAGAAGGTGGCCGTGTTCACGGGGCCATCCACGGTGGCCACGCGGGCGCGGAGCCAGATGGGTTCGCTGCCGGACTGCGCGGCGCCGCCGGCCATCCCGGGCGGCTTGAGCGTGTAGGACTGGGAGGGCGTGTCCTGCGAGGGGAAGGGGCACCAGAACTCGGGCGTGACGGTGACCTTGAGCCGCCACCGGCCGGTACCGTCGTCCTTTTCCAGTTGGACCTGGGTCTGGATTTCGTTGAACATCGGGACGGCCTTCACCGACGGGTAGTCGGTGCCCTTCGGCGTGCCGGAAGAAGAGAAGTAGTCGTCCAGCGCCTTGCGCACGTCGTCCTCGTTGGCTCCCATTTCGGAGACCAGGCGGGAGAAGTAGTGGTTTCCGGTGATGTTCTCCAACGTGCACGGCTTCTTTTCGCCGTAGCCGGAACCGCGGTGCGTCGCGGCGTAGCTGTAGCAGGAAAGGTGGTCCGTGGCGAGGGGGCCGACGGACTTCTCGTCCATGTCGTATTCGGCCCAGCGGTTGGCGCCGGAGTTCTGGCCGTCGTTGTTCTTGCCGTCGGTGAGATGGGTGAGGGCGGCGGGGGTGTCGAAGCCCTGCCACATGGACTGGTAGCGGGCGAGCTTGAGTTGCGGGTCGGTGGCGGTGGACGGGCTGGCGCGGACGCCGTTGAGGAGCATCTTGCGGACGTTGCCGCGGTTGGTCTGGGCGCCGTAGCCGCTGGAAGGGAGGTTGTCGCCGAAGGCGCGGCCGAGGAGGTTGGCGTCGACGCCGCCGGAGAGGTTGAAGCAGACGTAGGCGTAGCGGCCGAGGATGCGGGAGCGGTTGTTGGGCTTCTGGCGGACCCAGATCCATTCCATGTCCTTGATGTCGTCGATGTTGACGGGGCTGTCGGAAGAGGTGAGGGAGGCGGGGAGCCAGTCGGCGGCTTCGCCGTTCCAGAGGTTGGTGCTGTCGTAGAGGATGTCGGAGTAGTGGTAGCTGGCGGAGACGTTGAGGTCGCCGGAGAGGAACATGTCGTACTTGGTGTCGGACTGGCTGTCGAGCGACTTGATGGCGTTCATGTAGTCCTGGATGGCGGCGGCGATGCCGGTCTGTGCGACCTGCCGGGCGCGCATGCCGTCGAGGGTCGAGTCGGCGACCATGCGTTCGACGCGGGCCTGGACCATGAAGGCGACGGCCATCATGACCATCAGGCCGAGGAAGCCGAGGACGATGATGAGGGCGACGCCGCGTTCGTTGCGGCGGGAGCGGAAGGCGGGGGAGCGGGCGGGAGAGGGGTTCATGGCAGGCCTCAGTTTTCTTCGCTGTAGTAGTGGCTGACGGGGTTGTAGGAGCGCCGCTGGAGGCGGAACTGGGTGGCGCCCATCATGGGCATCGCGCGCCCGAAGAGGGTGGAGGCCTCGCGGTTGATCAGTTCCCAGCCGCGCTTCTCGTTGTCGGCACCGCCGGCCGCGAGGAGCATGCCGCCTTCCATGGCGGCCTCGGGGCTGGTGATCTTGAGTTTGACGTCGAAGGCGACGGGCGGGAGGTTGCTCACCACGATGGAGTGGCCGGTCTTGTCCTTGATGGACATGCTCTTGGCGCTGGAGAAGAAGGTGCGGTTGCCGCCGTTCCAGCGGATGGTGCCGGGGCTGTTGAGGTCCTGGCCGGTGGCCCAGTCCTGACAGTAGACTTCGAAGCCGACGACGTTTTCGGCAAGCACTTCGTGGTCCTGCTCGCCCATGGAGAGTTCCTTGTCGAAGAGGTTCCACCATTCCTTGTCGTCGGGGAGCAGGGCGTAGAACCTGTTCTTGGCGCCGACGGCCATGACGACGCGGGACTTGACGAGGTCGAAGCGCTTGTAGACGGCGCCGAGGGCGTTGGTGACGATGTTCGTCGAGACGAAGTAGTTGAAGTATTCGTAGGGCATGTCGTCGTCGTTGTCGCCGTAGGTGCCGATGAAGTAGATGGTGTCGAAGCGGCCTTCGACGGTGTCGGCGATCTTGCAGCAGGCGACGCGTTCGTTGACGACCATGCAGTCGAGGTCCTGGAGGATGGACTCCATGGCGGTCTCGCCGACGCTGTTGCGGGCGATGGAGGTCATGCCGCGGGAAGTGATGTCGGAGGCGGAGATGAACATCCGGGTGAGGGCGAGGGTGAGGACCATGAGGACGGCCATGGAGGCCAGGACCTCGATGAGGGTGAAGGCGCTGCGTTTCATGGAATCGGCTCCGTTCGTCACAGGTTGGGGTACGGGAGGATTTCCCGGTAGAAGACGTAGGGCTTGAAGGTCTTCTCGTCGGCGATGGACTTCCATTCGCCGGGCCAGACCTCGAGGGTGGCGTAGATGGTGTCGCGGTTGTTGCCCTTGTTGCGCCGGCCGTAGGAGAGGCGGTAGGAGAAGGCGGTGGACCAGTAGCCGGCGTCCTCCGCGATGTCCCAGTCGCCGGTGCCCATGTCGTCGTCTTCCGGAATCCAGTAGAAGTTGGCGAGGGAGCCGGTCTTGAGCTCGATCTTGTCGAGATGTTTCTGCGCGAGGACGAGGGACGCGTAGTTGTCGGTGTCGCCGATGGAGAACCCGGCGCCGTCCACGGCCGCGCCGACGGCGAGGGTGCTGAAGACGTAGTCGGCGAAGAGCGCGACCTCCGTGTCGCTGACGGCGGCGCGGGTGTTCTTCATCGCCTCGGGGAAGAGGGAGAAGGTCGAGGTCAGCCCGATGGCGACCACGAGGAGGGCGAGGGTGACTTCCACCAGCGAGTAGCCGGCCTTGGAGCGGGCGGGGGCGGGAGCGGGGGAGGCGTGCGTGCTGTTCATGCCGGGAGGTCCTTTCCGGTCATTTGCCGTCGAATATCTTGACCATGCCGGTCTTGGCCTGGAACTGGAGCATGGTGTTGGTGCCGGGGATTTCGACGGGTTCGCCGAGGGTGGAGGTGCCGTCGAACTCGTAGTAGCGGGCGGAGGTGAGGTAGAGGCGGACGGACTTCTGGTCGAGCCAGTGCTTCTTGCCGCTCTGCTGCATCATGAAGTAGCGGCCGTTGGGCTTGAAGAGGACCGCACTCATGATCATCTGCTTGGAGGAATTGTTCGGGGCCGCCGGGTCGTACGGGAACTTGAACTGGGAGGCGCTGGAGGCGTCGTAGCCGGTGCCGCCCTTGCCCGCGAAGACGTAATTGCCCTTCTGCTCGCCGTCGCCCGAGCCGGGGGGCGTGTCGTCGAAATACACGCCCTCGGGCAGGTACTTCCAGTCGGAGACGAACTCGAAATACATCTTGCCGGTGGATTCGTTGCCGTTGACGACGGGGCCTTCGTCGGCGTTGGAGCGCCACTTGTCCATGTTGTTGGTGACGGCGACGACGGCGTAGCTGCGGAGGCACTTCTTGATGTTGTTGAGGGCCTTGGGGTCGGTGACGTAGGTGCCGTCGCGGTTGGGGAAGATCACGAAGGTCCACTGCCGCTTGGCGATGGCGTTCTGCCGCGCGAGGCGGAGGGTGGTGGCGACCTGCTGGGCGGCGCGGTAGGTGTCCTTGCGTCCGGCGTTGCCGAAGACGGGGATGGCGATGGCGAAGAGGACGCCGATGATGGCGACGACGACGAGCAGTTCGATGAGGGTGAAGCCGGCCTTTGGGGAAAACAACCCGGGACAACTCTTTTTGAAAATGGACAAGGAGGGCAAACAACTGGGTCTTTCAGGCTGACAAGCCCACTTTCCATTTGTCCTGGACGGGGAACGGAAAAGGGAAGGATGTCCGGTGGAAAAAGCTGTCGGTTTCATTGTTTTGGGTTGTCCGGAGTTGTTTTGCCGATTTCAGGGGTCATTCCCAGGAGCCGACGTTGTCCTGCCAGGTGGTGTAGTCGCCGTCGGGGCCGGCGGACCAGGCGATGACATCGGCGCGGATGAGGTTGTTGCTCTCGGTGTTGGGGTTGCGGACCATGCCGTCGCCGTCGTCGTCGCAGACGTAGAGGTAGGGGAGGCGGCCCTTCTTGGGGTGGCTCCAGGGGTCGCCGAAGCCGCCCTTGAAGTCGCCGGGGTCGGAATCGTCGATCTTCATGCCCTTGCCCATTTCGAGGAAGCGGAGCTGGCGGAAGTTGTTGGGGTCGCGCTTGGCGGAGGCGCCGGTGGTGATTTCGGGGTTCATGATGTCCACCCACGCCTTGGAGGTGCCGGGGTAGCCCTCGGCGACCTCGTCGACCTTCGGCCAGCGGTTGTATTCGAGGCGGTACTTGGACATGGTGGCCGCGACGACCTGCGCGTCGGAGCGCGCCTGCGCCATCTTGACCTTCTTGAGGACCATCCCCGCCGCCGGGACCATCATCGCCAGCAGGATGCCGAGGATGACGATGACGACGAGCAGTTCGACGAGGGTGAAGCCGGAGTTGCGGGAGGGGGATTTCATGGGGAGTGTTCCTTTCGGGGTCATTTTTCGAGGTCGAAGGTGCGGATGTCGTCGTCCTTGCCGGAGGAGCCGTCGGACTCCTCGCCGTCGGGGCCGAGGGAGAAGACGAGGACGCGGGCCTTGTATTTCTTGCCCTTGTATTCGATCTGCTGGTCGAGGTTGCGGTCGATGCCGATGCGGTAGGGGTGCTTCCAGGGGTCGTAGAAGACGCCTTCGTCGTCCTCCGCCGAGGCCTCGGACTTGGAGTCGCGGGAGGAGACTTCGAGGTAGGCCTTGCCGAGCTTGTTCTCGCCGCGGAGGAAGGCCATGATGTCCTTTTGGGACTCCGCGTCCTCGGCCCACTTGTCGTCGCCGACGAACTGGCCCCTGCCCGAGCCTTCCTCCCACGGCATGTACTTGAAGTCGGAGAAGAACGACTCGATGGCCGTCTTGATGGCGTTGCATTCGAGCTCGGCCTTGCGCTTGAGCGCCGTCTTGCGGGCGCCGCCGACGGTCGGGACCAGGATGGCCGCGAGGATGGCGATGATGGCCACGACGACCAGCATCTCGACGAGGGTGAAGCCGCGGGCGGCGGCGTTGCGTTGTTTCCGTTCCATTTCCGTTCCTTTCTGCGCGTGCTGCATGCGGGTTCTCCGGGGGGGGATGGGCCGTCACCAGGTGCGGATGTCGTCCTTGGAGTCCCATTCGGCGTCGGGGCCGGCGCTGGCGGCGGCGACCTTGGCGAGGATGGGGTCGGAGGAGGCGCTGCCGGTGCCGGAGGCCTCGATGCGGTCGTCGAAGTCCATGTCGAGGTAGACGCGGTAGGGGGTGCCCCACGGGTCGAGGAGCTTCTTCTCCTTGGCGTAGGCTTCGAGGGTCTTGGCGTCCATGTCGAGGAAGCGGATGGACTTGGCGTTGACGACGTTCTGGTTCTTGAGGTCCTCGGCGAGGATGAGGATGTCGACGACGTCCGCGTTGTCGTCCTCGTAGAGCTTGTCGCCGTCGCCGTGCTTGGTGCCCTGGGGGACCGGCATGCGGTTGTATTCGGAGAAATAGCGCTGGCAGGCGCCCTGGAGGTCCTTGCACGCCTGCATCGCGCGGGCCTTCTTCGCCGTGCCGAGGGCGCCGTTGAGCGCCGGCACGATGATGGCCGCCAGCAGCCCGATGATGCCGATGACCACCAGCAGCTCGATCAGGGTGAAACCCCGCTTCGCGGATGCCTGTTCTGTCCTGTCCATGCCCGTCTCCTTGACGTTCGCTGTTTACGCCTGCCGGAGAGGCACACGCCTCAACCGACTGCACGGTACACCATCCTCCCCTCCCCGTCGATTGTTTTTTGCCGCCGGGAGGCGGTTGCCCAAAGGGAACCATCGCTGGAATCCCGCGAACGCAGGGCGCAAGGAGGGCGACAGGACACTCCCCCCTTTGCGGATGGACCTTTCGCAAGCTTGCCCCGACGGCCACCCGCAGTACTCCCGGAGAAAAACGGTGGCGAGACCCGGGAGGTGCGGCTTTCAGCCGCGCCGCTCGTCCAAGCCATGGCGCGGCTGAAAGCCGCACCTCCCAAAAAGAGGATGCGCCATTCCTTAAATCAATCTGCGCCGCCATGCACGGCGGCGCCCGCTGCGCGGGGCCGCTCCTACACGTCCGAAAAGTCGGTGCTGTCGCCGTTGTTCGGGAGTTCCACGGGGATGCGGAGGCGGTCGCGGACCAGCTTGGCCAGGCGCTCGCGCGGCTCCTGTTCGCCGTGGACGAGGATGAGCTTCTTCGGGCGCGCGTCGTAGACGTAGCGGAACAGCTCCAGCCGGTCGGCGTGGGCCGAGAAGGCGTTGAGCGTGGTGATTTCCGCCGCGACCTGGAAGTCGTCGCCGAAGATCTTGACCTTCTTTTCGCCGTTCTGGAGGCGGCGGCCGAGGGTGTTGACGGCCTGGTAGCCGACGAGGATGACGCCGTTGGCCGGGTTGTCGATGCCGTGCTTGAGATGGTGCAGGATGCGGCCGTGTTCGCACATCCCCGCCGCCGCCAGAACGATGGAGGGCTCCTTCGAGGAGGTGATGGCCTTGGAGTCGTTCACCGTCTCGGCGAACTTCAGCCAGCGCGGCGTGACGGGGGAGTCGCCGGTGCGTTCGCGCAGTTCGTAGTATTCGTGGTCGAGGATGTCCTGGTTCTTCTCGAAAATCTGGGAGACGGCGTGCGCCATCGGGCTGTCGAGGTACACCGGCACGCGCGGGAGGTCGCCGGACGCGAAGAGCGAGGCGAGGTGGTAGATGATTTCCTGCGCGCGTTCGAGCGCGAAGGTCGGGATCATGACCTTGCCGCCGCGCCCCAGGATGCGCGTGACGACCTGCCGGAGGTCCTCGCGGGCGTTGCGGGCGGCGTCGTGCAGGCGGTCGCCGTAGGTGCTTTCGAGGATGAGGACGTCCACGCCGGTCATCTCCGCGGGGTCGCGCAGCAGCGGCAGGTGGCGGCGGCCGAGGTCCACCGCGTAGCCGATCTTCAGCGGGTCGCGGCCATGGCGGGGAATCTTGATCTTGGCGACGGCGGCGCCGAGGATGTGCCCCGCTTCGAGGTGGAGCAGCTTGACCCCGCCCGGCAGCTCCAGCGGCGCGTCGTAGGCGTGCGGGCGGATGAGCCGGAAGGTGGCCTCGGCGTCGGCGGTCGTGTAGAGCGGCACCACGGGCGGCATGCCCTTGCGGTTGGTCTTCTGGTTCAGGTAGGCCGCGTCGGCTTCCTGGATGTTCGCGGCGTCGCGCAGCATCACCGGCAGGAGGTCGGACGTCGCCGACGTGCAGTGGATCGGGCCCTGGTAGCCCCCCTTGACGAGCAGTGGCAGCGCCCCGCAGTGGTCGATGTGGGCGTGCGAGACGACGGCCGCGTCCACCGTGCCCGCCGGGAAGCCGAGGTTGCGGTTGAGCTTTTCCGCCAGCTGCCGCGGCCCCTGGTAGAGGCCGCAGTCGAAGAGGATGCGCGCCATCCCCACGTCGAGCAGGTGTTTGGATCCGGTGACTTCGCTGGCCCCGCCGAGAAAGCTCCACTTCATGCGCACGCTCCTTTCATGGCCGGAGGATAGCGCCGCGCCCCCGCTTCCGCAAGCCCCGATTGCTCAGGGGAGAACAGCGACTTGGAAAACCACAATCGGCAAAGAGGGTTACGGCGGGGCAATCAGGGGCTTTTCCGAAATCCGAGCCCAAGATGCCAAGAGAGAAGGGGATGAACTCGGGATGAACTCCGATTTGTCCGATGCCTGCGCTAACGCTCCGGCAATGCGTTCCAAAAGCTCCTTCCTTGCGCACGCGTTGAAGATTTTTGGTTCTTCGGGGATTACCGTGGAACCACCTCTGGAATTCCACGAATGCAAGGCACAAGGAAGGCGACAGGACACTTCCCCCTCCGAGAGGGGGGTGGCGCGGCCATGGTTGGGATGTCCATGGCTTGGCAAAAGACAAGCGGAAGGGGCCGCGGCGGGGGGAGTACTGCGGGATGCCGTCGCAAGCAAGCGCAACTCCATTCCAACAACAAACAAATCAAGGCCTTTGCGAATCGACCATGCGGAAGCATGCCTCGACGGCCACCCGCAGGACTCCCCCCGCCGCCCTTCCCACCCACTCCGAATGCGCACCCTTGCAACCGTCTTCCACCGGGCGGCACCCCCCTCTCGGAGGGGGGCGAATGCTTGCACACCCTCCATTCTCCGATACAACTCCCCCCCAATCTCACGGCGACAATCCCCATCCACCAAATTTCCCGAAGAACCAGATTTTTCCGATTCCGGAAGATGAAGCGTTGGGACAACGCCGTGCACGATTCCGCGGAGGCCCGGAAACCAGAATGGGACAAATGTCCATCGTTCGGGCAGCGACGGAGGCCCCGGGCACGGGGCATCCGGCGCTGACCGTGTTGTTGGGATGCCATTGGATCAGCCATTGGAACGCATCGCCGGAGCGTTAGCGAAGGCATCGGACAAATCGGAGTTTGTTCGTTCTCCCCGGCGGGCGCAAATGAACCCAAACCTGACAATGGCATCCAAAGTCACATTTCCTGGGCATTCTTTCCCTCTGCGGACGCGCGGAAGCGCGTCCCTCCCCGTGGAGAGCGCACCGGGAGGGTCGCGCTTCCGCGCGACCTTGTGGTGGGGAAACGGCTGGGCGGTGCGGCTTCCGGCCGCGCCTTGGACTTGGGCAAGCGGCGCGGCAGGATGCCG
>JAEEGG010022408.1_pt1 | contig 12435 bp, 9 predicted proteins | sample 9134161 | NCBI WGS metagenome assembly JAEEGG01 (sample SAMN16246543, study PRJNA631951) | gut metagenome | biome: gut microbiome; feature: rumen; material: CR-attached | host: Bos | place: Iran: Karaj | collected 2018-10
CTCCGGCGGTAGCCACTCCCCTCCCCTCAAGGGGAGGGGCAGGGGTGGGGTCTGTAACTATTTCCACTGAGGGTACACAGACGATATCAAACTCGCTGAAGGAAGTTAGAGACCCCACCCCTACCTCTACCCTTGAGGGGAGGGGAGCGCCATGCGGAATAATTGATTAAGTGTCAACTGCTATATCGTTGCCTTATTTATTGCCCAGTGGCCTGCCGGTATTCCAGGAGTTTATTCTGGTAGTCGGCGTAGGCATCGGTGCGGCGGTCGAGTGTCTGCTGATAGAGCAGCTGGGCTTCGAGCAGATCACCCATCTTGGAGGTGCCCGCCTTGTAGTAGTCGCGGTTCAGCCGAAGGTTCTCTTCGGCCTGTTCGATGCTACGCTGGGCTAGCTGCAACTGCTCGCCTGCTTCCACCACATCGTTCCATGCTTTCTGCATGCGTATCTTCAGCAGTTCGGAGTTGTCGACTAGCTGCTCTTCGGCTTTCAGCTGCTCTATCTTCCTGCGCTTGACGGCATGTGAGCCGCCCCACCAGCCGGAGACGGGAATGCTGACCGTAGCAAACACCATTGCAAACGTGCGGTCGTTGTCGAGGAGGTTATGATAGTTATAGCCGGCACCGACGGCTACCGTAGGCAGGTTCTTGCCAACTTCCATCTTGCGCTGAAGCTTGGTGGCCTCTACCTGTTTCTGCAGCAGCTGATACTCGGGAAGAGACCCCAACAGGCCCTCCCCCTGCCCCACTCTGTTGAGGGAGGGGAGTAAATAGTCTTGCTGAGCGATGTCGGGTAATATTATTTCGAAGGAGTATTCATCCCCTTCCCTCGACGGAGAGGGACTAAGGCCGCAGTACTGGGCGAGGAGCAGGCGGACGAGGTGGAGGCCGTTCTGAACCTTCAGCTTCTGACTCGCTACTTCGTTCTGGCGCAGCTGTACCTGAAGCTGGTCGTTGCGCAGGGCTACACCGGCACGCACGGCCACATCCACATCCTTATAGATGTCGGCCAGCAGGGTCTCAACGGCCTCGATGGTTTTCATCTTCTCCTGAAGAGACGCCAGCTGCCAGAAGTATTGCTCGGTCTTCTTTTCAACCTCGTTTTCAGAGAGCTGCAGTTGCAGGCGACTCACATCCTCTCCCACCTTGGCGAGTTTGTTGCCATTCACAATCTGGCCTCCAGCAAAGACGGGCTGCACGGCCATCAGACTGGCTATGGTTCCACTCTTCATCATCGACATGCTGACAGGCTCGGCCAAGCCGGCAAGTATCTCAGGGGGGAGTATCTGCGAGAGCGAGGCCGTCAGCGACGTGGGAATAATCTCTTGCGGGTCGATGTTCATCTTCGCCATTCCCCGGTTGGCATTGAAGGTCATTGCCGTTCCGCTCACTTCAGGGAAATACTTGGTGAAAGCCTCCTTGCGCTGCTGCTGGGCGGCGGCGATGTCGTGTTCAGCAGAGCGGATGGCCATGTTGTGCCGCAGGGCGGAGTCCTTCAGCTGCTGCAAAGAGAAAGGCCCCACCCCCGCCCCCTCCCGAGGGAGGGGAGTATTTACCTGTGCTGATAATGACAGGCAGGATAATGCCATAAACGATGATAATAATATCTTTTTCATAATTTCTTCTTTTTCTGTGTGTTAAAGTCTATAAACTCCCCTCCCTCACGGGAGGAGACGGGGGCTTCCTTTTGGAAGGGGCCGGGGGAACGTTTATTTCGTACTTACCTTCCAGTATATGACGGGCAGCATGGTGACGACCATGATGAGCGAGCCGATGCCGCCGGCGAAGATGGTGACACCCACGGGCATCCAGAACGAACTTTGCGCGATGATCATCGGCACCACACCTACGGCAGTGGTGGCCGTGGTCAGGAAGATGGGCACCATGCGGCGCTTGCCAGCCTCATAGGCCGCCTGCTTCACGGCTGCGTTATAGGCTTCACGGTCTACCGTCCAGTTGCCATGTTCAGCGACATGCTTTTTGATGAGGTCGATGGCGTGCTCGAAGATGAGAATCTCGTTACGCATAATCATTCCCATCAGCGTGATAAGCCCGAAGATAGAGGTGAGGCCGAGCGCACGATTCATCAATCCCAAACCGATAAGAGCACCGGGCAACATCAAGCCGAGGGCCGCTATGCAGACGAAAGTGACACCATACTTCTTGAAGTTGAAGAGCAGGAAGAAGAACACGATAACCCAAGCAATGAATAAGCCACCGGCAATCTGAGGCAAAGCCTCGTCGCCGTACTCTATCTCGCCGCCCACCTCGGTGCGCACACCTTGCGGCAGCAGTATCTCCTGCTGCATGATGCGGGCAAGCTCCTTTTCCACCTTGGCGGTATAGACCCCCTGGGCAAACTGGGCCGTCACGGTGATGCAGCGCTCACCGCCGCGATGCATGATGCGGCTCTCGCTCCATTTGGGTTTCACCTTGGCTATCTGGCGCAGCGGAACGGTAGTGTTGGCCGTATTCAGACCAGCAGAAAGCATCGTCATCGGCGAGGAGATGCCCAGCCCCTCTACACTGGAGAAGGTCATATCAGTATCGTCCTTGACAACTATGGGCAGCTCGTAGTTTCCCTCCCAGATCTGTCCCACGCGCAGGTCGCTCGAAATGGCACTCAGGGCCAGCTGGGCAGTGGTGCGGGTGATGCAGAGTTGTGCCGACGTGACGGGGTCAAGCTCTACATTGATAATCGGTTGGGGCTGGAAATAATCTGTGTGCACCCATTCCAATTCCGGCATCTGGCGCATGCGCTCCATAATTCGCTCGGCCACCACATGCAGCGAGTCAAGGTTTTCGCCATAAAAGCGGTATTCCAGTTCGTTGACCTCGAGATAATCCAACCGTTTGAACTTCACGTATGCATTGGGGAATGCCTCGCTGAGTTGGGGCTGATAGGTTGCCAGCAAATCGATAGTAGCCTTATCGCTCTTGGTGTTGACGATGAACTGGGCATAGTTGCTGCCGGCTATCTGGGGCGCATAGGCATCCATGAAACGGGGAGACGAGCAGCCGACGAATGCCGTAATTCCCGTGACGCGCTCGTCTTTCTCCAACACACGGGCGACAGAATCGGCCACCACCTCGGTTTCGGCCAGACCCTTGCCGTCGGGCAGGAATATCTCTACGGCAAACTGGTCGCGGTCGGCGTAGGGGAAGAGTCGTATCTTCAGCGTGGGAAGAATGAGCATCGACAGCAGAATGAGACAGATGCCGCCACCAATCGTAAGCCAAGGATGCCGGAAAGTCCACGAGAGCACATGGTTGTAGGTGTTCTGTACCCAACGGGTGATAGACCCAGTGGCCTCAGAATCCTCAGAAGCACCCACGACGGTCCCCGAGGGGGCTTCTATAGTTTTGCTGGCAGAGGATGAGACTATGGTGCCCCCCTCGGAGGACGAAAGGGAGGCTTTTGGGGCTTTAATCAGCTTCACCTCCAAGAACGGGATCACCGTCACGGCCAGGAATAGCGACACCATCAGGTTGATGGTGATGGTGACGGGGAAGTCCTCCAGACAGTCGTGGAACACACCCTTCATCGTGAGGAGGAAAGGATAGAAGATGGCACAGATGCAGATGGTGGCCAGCATCATCGGCATGAAATACTGCCTGGCCGACTCGATGGCAGCCACCTTTGGCTCGTACCCCTTCCCCAAGTATTCCAGATAGCCGTCGATCACGACAATAGAATTATCGACAATCATTCCCAGCACCACAATGAGCGCCGCCAGCGTCACGATGTTCAGCTCGATGCCCATCATATACATGATAGCCACAGAGACGAAAGTACTCAGCGGGATGGTGATGGCTGCCACAATGGCCGAACGCAGCGGGAAGAGCACCATCATCACAAGGATAATAATCGCCATGGAGATGAGCAGGTCGCGCAGGAAAGACGTGATGCTCAACGACACCACCTTCGGCTTGTCGGCTATTCGAGTCACATTCACATCCTCAGGCAGCTCATTGGCGCGGAACTCATCGAGCACGCGGTCCACCTCCTTGCCATATTGAATCACGTTGTTGCCGGGCGTCATCTCCATCGACAGCAGCATGCAGGGATGGCCGTTCTGCTCGATACGGCTGGCCATCGGCTCGTACTCACGCACCACACGGGCAATATCCCTCACACGTACCACCTTTCCACTGGCGGGGTCGGAGAAGATGATCTGATTGGCAATCTCTTCCTCGCTGTCTTCCGTCGTCTCGATATGGATGGGTATCTGCTGGTCGTCGTCGCTGATGCTGCCGCTCATGGTCGTGATGCCCTGGGCTTGCAGGTGGGAAAAAAGCATCTGCTGACCTATGCCGTAGGCCTGCAGGCGCTGGCGGTCGATATAAAGTGAGATTTGCTCCTTCTGCTCACCGAAAAGCTTGACGTTGGCCACCGAGGGAATGCGGCGCAGACGGTCGCTCAGATCGTCGCTGTATTGTTTCAGCTCGCGGTAGCTGCGCTGGTCGCTCTCGATGGCAATGAGCAGCGCCGAGGTGTTTCCGAAGTCATCGTTCACCACAATGGCCAGCACGCCAGAGGGTAACTGCATCTTGAAAGCATTCAGGCCATGCTTGATCTTCGACCATACCTCGTCCTTATTGCTCACCTCATCGTTCAGGCGCACCATCACGATGCACATGCCGTTTTGCGAAGTGGTGGTGGTCTTTGTGCGGTTCACCTCGCCGTATGTAAACAGATAGCGCTCCAACGGCCGTGCCACCTGCTGTTCCACCTCTTCGCTGGTAGCACCGGGATAAACGGCTACCACCACCCCCTGACGGATGGTGGCATGGGGGAACTCGTCCTTCGGCATCACATACATGCCATAGATGCCCAGTATGAACAATATGGCCACCAGGAGCAGCGATATAGAGTAGTGTTCCAATGGCCATTTCATCCAGCCCAAGCCCCCAAGGTTCTTGCCTTGGAAGCCATCAGAGCCGGAGCGAGAGGGCTGGGGGGTTGAACCCGCGATTGTATGTTGTTTCTGTTCCATGTTTCAATAGACAACTCTTGTTCCTTCACTCAGTTTCTGATAGCCCTCGGTCACCACACGCTGTCCTATTTCCAAGCCGCTTCCGATGGCAATGCGGTTACCCAGTATCTCTCCCGTGCTCACCGTTGTGCGGCGTGCTTTGCTGTCGTTGTCCACCGTCCAAACAAACAGCGTCCCGTCAGCTTTCTTCTGCACCGATGTCACAGGCAGCATCAGCTGTCCTGTATGTTGCGATGCTATCGCAACAAACTGAACGGAGGCCACCATTCCCGGCAACAGTTTCCTGTCACTGTTCTGCACATTGATTCTCACTTCGTAAGTATGTGTGAGCGCGTCCGCCTGAATGCCTTTCTCTATTTTCCCGCCGCTGACTTGTTGCTGGGCTGCATCAACATAGATGGTTGAGGGCGTAGACGCAGTAATGCTGCTGATCTCTGTCTCCGGAACAGCCACCTTCACCTTCACGCTGCTGATGTCGAGGATGGTCACTACCGCCTGCGAGGGCATGGCCGTCTCCCCTGCCCCAACGAGCTTCTTTCCGATGATTCCGCTCACGGGAGCCGTCAGCCGACAGTCGGCCAGGTTCTTCCTCGCAACCTCATATTGTGACTTCGCCTGAGCCACCTTGCTCTGGATTTCCACCCACTGCACCTCGGGCAGCGATCCGTTGTCGTGCAGCATCTTATAGCGTTCCAACGCATCATTGGCCTGGTTCATCTGAGCCTCAGCACCAGCAAGCAGGTTGCGGGCCTGCGTATCGTCCATCTCTGCTAGCAATTGTCCGCGACTCACGGCCTGCCCCTCGTTCACCAGCACACGCTTCACCACGCCCATGCCCGTAAAGCTGACAGCCGTGCCTTCGCGCTCTTCCACGATGCCAACGAAAGTCTGACCCGTCATATCACTGGCAGCCGACACCACTTCCGTCTTCACACGCGTCGGGGCCTTCACTCCACTTTCTTTCTTCGTTTCCTGCGTACCGTCTCCGGCCTGTTGCCTTTCACTACAACTGCATACCATGAGGACAGCCAATAGTCCAATAATTCCTTTTTTCATTTCCTGAATGTTTGATAAATCCGTTGCAAAAGTACTTCCTTTTTGTGTAATGTTTATGTCCTATTTGTCTTTTTTTCTTATAAATTTGGCCACTGCATGTAAAACAGAAAATATTACAATACAAATCGAACATATTTTTTGATATAAAATACGTAACTTTGCATCCAAAATCAAACATGCTATGCAACGAGAAGAGATTTCGCTCCAGACTCTTACCGGCAATGAGGACGTCCATATCGGCTATTCCGACAACGACATCGTGATAGTCGACAACATCCAAAAGTTTGCTGAAATCAGCACTGCCCATGTATCGATGAACGGCATTGCCATCTGCCTGGAAGGTAAAGTTCAGGGCACGCTCAACGGGCAGGCAATAGAACTGCATAAGAATCAGGTGGCCATCCTCCACCAAAACATCATCGTTACCAACCTAATGGTAAGTCCCGACTTTCAGCTGAAGGGAATGTTCTTCACCAACCGTATCCTGCAGAGTTTTCTGCACGAGAAGATGAACGTCTGGAACGATGTGGTCTATGTCCACAGAATGCATGTCATCACGATGGAAGAGGCAGACCTGCAGTTCTATACCAATTTCTATGAAATGCTTCGTCTGTGCTTTGATAAAAGAATCAACCATCCCTTCCGCTCTGATGTCATCCAGTCACTTCTGCGAGGAGGAATTCTCGGACTTTGTGGAGCCATGAAACAACGAATGCTTAACGATGGCACCTCTATAGATGCGCACACCAGCAATAATCACTTTCAGCGTTTCCTCGACCTCCTGCATACTGTAGATGTAAAGCATCGTACCGTGGAATGGTATGCCAACGAGCTCTGTATCTCTCCCAAATATCTTTCTTCACTATGCAAGAAACACTCTGGCAGGACTGCCAACGAATGGATTACGGAGCATGTGTTAGAGGACATCCGCTATTACCTCAAACAGACCGACTACAGCATCAAGCAAATCTGCGACCTCCTCGGCTTCCCCAATCCGTCCTTCTTTGGCAAATATGTAAAAGAACATTTCGGCCAGACACCCGTATATTTCCGTCACCACTAACGCAGAACTACGTGAGGTTTGCCTCTTTGTCGTGGTCTTGGTAGGCGTGGACGATGCGGGTCACGAGCTTGTGGCGGACGATGTCTTTCTCTGAGAGGTTGACGATGCCGATGCCCTCCACGCCAGATAGGATATGCAGGGCTTCGATGAGTCCACTCTTCTGAGAGTGGGGCAGGTCTATCTGCGAGGTGTCGCCAGTGATGATCATCTTGGTGTTCCATCCCATGCGGGTGAGGAACATGCGTATTTGTGCGGGTGTGGTATTCTGTGCTTCGTCGAGGATGACCACGGCATCGCTGAGCGTGCGTCCGCGCATGAAGGCAAGCGGGGCAATCTGAATGACGTGCTTCTCCATCATGTCCTGCAGCTTCACCTGCGGCAGCATGTCTTCCAGCGCGTCGTAGAGGGGCTGGAGGTAGGGGTCTATCTTGTCCTTCATGTCGCCGGGCAGGAACCCGAGCTTCTCGCCGGCTTCCACGGCCGGCCGACTGAGAATAATCTTCTTGGCGCTCTTCTCCTTCAGCGCCTTCACGGCCAATGCGATGGAGAGGTAGGTCTTGCCTGTTCCCGCAGGCCCTACGGCAAACACCATGTCGTTCTCGTGGTAGGCATCGATAAGCCGCTGCTGGTTCTGGGAGCGGGCCTTGATGGCCCGTCCGCTGATGCTGTAGCATACCACGTCGTCGGGCACGTCATCGTTGAGCCGTTTGCCACGGGTGATGTCGAGGATGTCTTCCTCGGTCAGGGAGTTGAACTTCAGCAGATGCTGCCGCATCTTCTCCACACTCTCTTCAAAAGCAGCCATCTGCTGCTCGTCGCCCAGCACGCGAATGACATTATCACGGGCCACGATGCGCAGCTTGGGATAGAGTGCCTTCAGCATCTGCAGGTGGGCATTGCCTACGCCGTAGAACATGACGGCATCGATGTCTTCCAGTACGATGTGTTTCTCTGTCATAGATAGAGTCTTATTTCCTCGTCGGTGGCCAGGTTGAAGTCACCGGGGATGGTATTTTTAAGTGCCGAGGCGGCAAGCGAGTAGTTCAGCTGGAGCTGATTGTCGCCGGGGAAGGCGTTGACAGCATGCAGCAGTCCGGCCATGAAGGCGTCGCCCACGCCCGACGGGTCTACCACGCCGTTGATGTCGTGGATGGGAGCTTTGAGAAGCTCATACTCCTGACCATCGTCGCTGGTGTAGAGCAGGGCGGTGAGCAGGTGGCGGCTGGAGGCCACCATGTTGCGCATGCCCATGAGCCACTTGCGGCAGCGGGGGAACTGGCGGTGGAGGTCTTCGAACCACTCGCGGTATTCGTCCATCTGCATCTGGAAATGTGTGTCGGTGGCCGTATAGGGCGGCTGCGCCCGCTGGCTGAGCCATTCGAACTCGATGGCATCACCGAACATCATGTCACAGCGGGAGAGGAGCATGCCGAGGGTGGCACGCGGGTCAGCTCCCTCATAACGCCAGAGATTCTTGCGGTAGTTGATGTCGTAGGAGACGAGGACGCCCATCTCGTCGGCGATGTCGAGGGCTTCGACGGTAGCGTCGAGGGCGCTACGGGAGATGGCCGAGGTGATGCCTGAGATATGCAGCACCTGGGCATCCTTCAGTATGTTGTGCCAGGGAATCATGCCCGGCTTGAGTTCTGAACATGCCGAACCGGCGCGGTCGTAGACAACCTTCGCCGAGCGCATGCCTGCGGCGGGTTCAAAATAGTAGGTACCGATGCGCTGGCCTCCCCAGAGCACATTGTGACAGTCGACACCCAGTTCCTGCAAGCGCATGACGCCGGCGTGGCCGACAGGTGTCTCGGGCAGACGGGTGACATACTCTACCCTATCGCCCAGCGTGGCCAGACTGACGGCCACGTTGGCCTCGCTGCCTCCGTAGAGGCTGGTGAACATGTTGCCTTGACTGAGACGCTGATGGTCGTGTTTTGAGAAGCGGAGCAGCAGCTCGCCGAAGGTGACTATTTTCTTTTCCATAACTTTATTTTTTTGACAGACAGACAGAGGTGCTGTTTTTTTTGACAGAAGAACAGAGGTACTTTTTTGACAGAAGGACAAAAGAACAAATTTTTAGTCAGAAGAACCGAAGAACTTATTTTTGACAGAAGAACAAAAGAACAAATTTTATGTCGGAAGAACTGAAGAGCTTTTTTTAGACAGAAGAACAAAAGAACAAATTTTATTTCGGAAGAACAGAAGAGCTTTTTTAGACAGAAGAACAAAAGAACAAATTTTTAAGTCAGAAGAACGGAAGAGCTTTTTTAGACAGAAGAACAAAAGAACAAATTTTATGTCGGAAGAACAGAAGAGCTTTTTTACACAGAAGAACAAAAGAACAAATTTTTAAGTCAGAAGAACGGAAGAGCTTTTTTTGACAGAAGAACAAAAGAACAAATTTTTAGTTAGAAGGACATATATTAGGCACAGCCTTTATGTCCTTATGTTCTTATGTCAAATCATCTCACATGTACTTATGTCCTTATGTTCTTATGTCAAATCATCCCACGTGTACTTATGTCCTTATGTTCTTATGTCAAATCATCTCACGTGTCCTTATGTCGGAACCATCGTTTTTATGTTTAAAACTTCTTTATGTCTAGTTTCTCCAATTGCCGCCTCGCACTCTGCTCCCCTACCCTGATCATTCGCTGCATGCTCTCATTGCCGAAGCTGGATGCATCGTAGTCGGGCAATGGCGGATTGATATAGATGTCGGCTTTGCTGCGGTTTTCGTTGTATTTGGTGATGTCGGGTCGGTAGAAGATCCATTTGGCCAAGGGTCCAACGCCGAGCATGTCGGCAATGTCGGTGATGATGTTACCATCCTGGCTGCGGTTCTTGGGTTTCTCCTGCTGCAGGTCGACGGCGATGACGATGTCAGCCCCCATCTGGCGCACCACATCCACGGGCAGGTTGTTCATCAGCCCACCGTCGACGAGCTGCTGCCCGTCTATCTCCACAGGCTTGAAGAGGCCGGGGATGGCCATTGAGGCACGGACGGCTCGAGGGAGCGTCCCCTCACTGAGCACCACCTCCTCGGCACTGAGCATAGAGGCGGCCACACACTGGAAAGGTATGGGCAGACACTCAAACTCCACACAGCCCCGCTTGGCCAGCATAGAGTCTATTACCTGTTCCACCTTGCCGCCGCGAAGCACGCCGAATGTTTTGTTGTTGGTGTCGATGACGGGGAAGCCGAAGATATAGGTCACGCCGTCCAACTGCCTGTATGGCTCGCCACTGAGGTCGTCACGACGGTCGGTGAGCAGCGAGAGCCACTCCTGCTGGCAGAACAGCTGTTCCAGCTCTTTGGCGCTATAGCCTGCGGCATAGAGCACACCGACGATGCTTCCTATACTGGTGCCTGCGATGTAGTCGGGACGGATGCCCTGCTCCTCCAGCACCTTCAGCACGCCGACCTCGGCACCGCCCTTGGCGCCGCCGCCACCCAGTACAAGGCCGATTTTCTGCGCCCCTGCTGTGCTGAATGACAAATGAAAAATGAAAAATGACAAACCGATTAGCCTTACGATACTTTTGGATTGTTTAAACTTCATGCCTCTCATTTTCTCATTTCTCATTTTTCATTTATCTATCAATTAACCCCGAAAGGCAGTAACGCGTTACTTCACCAGAATTTTCTGGCCCTTCACGATGTACAGGCCGCTACGCATGTTGTTCACCTCGGAGGCACGCACCTGCGAAGCCACCTTCGTTCCGGCAGTATTGTAGACATCTACCAGCTCGTCCTGGCCAGCAACAGCAGCAATGCTGGTTGCTTCGCCTTTACCCAGGTGACGGGCGGTGAGCAACTTGTCGGTGCCGGAAGAGAGCTTGATGTAGCAGCGGGTGGCATAGAAGCCATTGGTTTTTTCTCCGCCCACAGAGACGAACTTCACCTCGCTGTTGTCGCGGGCCATGACACCATAGAGCCCTTCAGCGTCGGTGTGCTTGGCAGCTCCGGTCATGGTGACGACCTCACCGCTCTGGGTCATCAGGGTGATAGCCGATGGCTCGTCGGCAATCATCGTCTCCTTCATGATCTTCTTCGTGGCAGTCTCACCTGTAAAGTGGAGCATGTAGGGAGTATTAGCCTGCAAGCCTTCGGCTTTACAGTCCATGAAGTTCAAGGTGACGCCCTGTGCATTATCCTCGACACTGACAAGCTTCTCCAGCTGGCAGTCAGCGCCGAAAGCGTCATTCAGTTCCTGCTCCGTCATGGAGAAGGGCAGCGAGAGGGTGTTCCAGCCGGTAAAGACATAACGGCTGACGTTGACCTGGCAGACCTTGCCGTCGTAGCGGGCAATGTTCGTGCCGTTGTAGGTGCTCAGCGTGAGCTTCTCCTGGGCCTGTGCGCCCATGGTGACTGCAGCCATAGCTGCGATGATCAAAAACTTTTTCATAATTGCATTGGTTTTTAGGGATTAAACTATTAATTTCGTCATTCTCAATTCTTGATGTTCGGTTCTTCCAGTCCGATGCCTTTCTTGCGGTCGACCACCTTCAGCAGCAGACCCAGCACCAGAGCGGCAATGCCCAGGCAGGCCAGCATGACGAGCGGAGCGGTGTAGTCATAGCTGACGGCAGCCTGCTCGGCAGTAATCGTATGGTTAGCCAGACCGTTCACGATGTCGGGGTTCGTCATGTCGAGCACCTTGCCAATGAGCAGGGGGAACAGCCACAGGCCGATGTTCTGAATCCAGAAGATGAGGGCGTAGGCCGAGCCTATGATCTTCGGTTCCACCAGCTTGGGCACAGAAGGCCAGAGCGAGGCAGGCACCAGGGAGAACGAGGCTCCCAGGACGAGGATGGTGACATAGGCCACGACGACACCGCCGACGGCACTACCCTTGAACAAAGGCAGGATGAAGGCGAACGTCAGGTGGCAGCCGATGAGCAGCAGCGAGCCAAGCACGAGCATAGAGGCAGCCTTACCCTTATGGTCGACATAGTTGCCCAGGATGGGGGTGATGAGCACGGCCAGCAGCGGGAACACAGCGAAGATGGCCTCGGCCGACTGGCGCATATAGCCCATGTAGCAATAGGTAATCAGAGCCACGAACGACAGGCCCAGCAGACCGTACTTCATGTTGGCCTTCTTCTGGAAGTTGCTGGCAAAGCCGGCGGCAGCCACCACCAGCATGATGACGTACTGGACGATGGTGACGGAGCTGCTCGACCAGAACGAGTTGGCATCGGGAGCCGTCAGGGTGAGGTTGCATTGCAGCATGTTCACGGCGTACTTCTGGAAGGTGAAGATGGCCGACTAGTAGAGCACGCAGAGCAGGGCCACCAGCCAGAAGCCGCTGGAGG
>JAEEGG010022417.1_pt1 | contig 12431 bp, 4 predicted proteins | sample 9134161 | NCBI WGS metagenome assembly JAEEGG01 (sample SAMN16246543, study PRJNA631951) | gut metagenome | biome: gut microbiome; feature: rumen; material: CR-attached | host: Bos | place: Iran: Karaj | collected 2018-10
TTTGGGTCTGACCCTGAATGGTGATTTCGGTGTTACCCGTGGCAACAAGAGCGGCCTTCAGGTCGTCAAGCGTGATTTCCACATACGACGAGAACCAGTTTGCACCAGCGCCCAAGGCAGTAGTCTGGGTGGCAGTGGTCTGCTCAAGCGTGGTGAAGGTAACCAATTCTGTCCATTCGGTCTCAACACCGTCACAAACGCCCTGAACCTTCACCTCGTATGGGGTTTCAGGTGTGAGGTCTGTGAGGACGACAGGTGATTCACTAGCTTCAATGGTCTGCCATTCGCCAGCTTCAACTGGGGTACCGCAAACGATATTGTCAATATGCAAGTCGTTGTCGCCACCAGATTCTGTCGATTCGCCATAGAAGGCAATCTTCACTTTCTTGCCGTAGTAGGCCGAAAGGTTGATGTTGACACTCTCACCCGTAGCTGAGATGGCATTATAGACATATTCAGAACCGCTGTTGTTCCACTCGCGAAGGATATTCCAAGCATTGTCGGAATAAACCAGGACGATGAATCTGTCGTCTAATTGGGCCGTGCTGTCGTTTGCAATAGGAAGATCACTATTATATCTAGTCAAGGCGAGGTCGAAGGACATGTCTTGGCTAGGCTTGAATTCAGGTGTCACAAGCCAGTATTTAACGGAAGAGCCCCAGATGTTGACTTTCATATTATAGGTGCCTAAGGCGTATGAGGTCGTGTTCCAGCCGGAAGTTATTGTCGTCAAGGCAGAATCAGCAAGGATTTCATCAACCAAACCGCTCCATCTTGTCCAACCAGCGGGAATGCCTGATACGTCGAAATTCTCAATGACGCCATCCGCGTGGGCAGCTACTCTATAGCTGACGTTGTAGCTATCGTTGTAGCCTTCCCAAGCCACAGAAGCACTGTTGTAGGTGATGTCGTCCTCGTCCACTTCCACATTCTGGGGAACCGGGCAGCTTTCGAGGGTGGTGAAGGTGACGATAGCGGTCTCAAGGCTCACACCGTCAAGTTCGCCGCAGTCGCCTTGTACCTTAACTTCGTATGCGGTCTCAGGATTGAGGTCAGTAATAGTGGCGGTAGTTTCGGAAGTGGTGATGGTCTGCCATTCGCCAGCAGGATAAGGAGTTCCACAGAACACATTGTCGATGTGCATATCGTTGTCGCCCCCCGTGTTGCTCATACCAGCAGGATTTGTCGATTCGCCGTAGAAGGCAATCTTCACATTCTGGCCATAGTAAGCTGAGAGGTCAATGCTGACATTTTCACCCGTGGCAGGGATGGCGTTATAGACATATTCAGAACCGCTGTTGTTCCACTCGCGCAGGATGTGCCAAGCATCGTTAGCATAAATCAGGACGACGAATCTGTCATCGGCTTGCAAAGTGTCGTTTTCAATAGGATCCGCGTTGTTGTAGTCGGTCAGGGCGAGGTCAAAGCTTAAGTTTTGGCTCAGGTTGAACTCAGGTGTCACAAGCCATCTTTGGTTATTGCTATAGATGTTGACTTTTATGTTGTATTCACCTAAAGCATTGGGGCTCATAGACCATGCGTATGTTGTGGGTGACAAAGTAACGGAACCGTCAAGAACTCCGTCTAACAGGCCAGTGTATTGTGTCCAACCAGAAGGAACGCTATTTACATTAAATTCCTCATAAAGACCATCAGCATAGGCGGCCGTTCTATAGCTAACAATGTAATTATCGTTAGTACCATTCCAATTCACAGAGGCGCTATAGTTGCCAGGGTTGACGGCAAGGCCTGTAGGAGCGGGGCAAGCGATGGCCGTGGTGAAGTTGACTTCGTTGCTGTATTCGCTCTCGTCGCCAGGACCGCAGTGGGTCTTCACACGCACATAGTAGGTGGTCTCAGGTTCGAGGCCTTGGAAGGTGTAGGTGGGATTATCGTCTACGGTCTCAAATAAGGGTTGAGTGAAAGTAGCAACGGTATCGAATTCCACAATCCATTCGGTAGCTTCACCGTTTTCGGTCCAGGTGATGGTGGCTTCGTGGGCGGTGACGCTGTTTGCAGTCACGACCAGACTGGTAGGTCTCGGGCAAGTGGGTATTGCCTTCACGGTTAAGTTGTCCATATAGGTGGCCGTGCAATATTGGCTCTCACCGCGCAGGATGATGTAGCAGGTGCCGCTCATGCCGATAGGCAGTTCGTAGGTGTACCAACCTGTTGCACTTTCAGCAGGAATAACATCATTCGATACCTCATAGTGACGAGGGATGAAGGCCAACTCGGTGGCACCTTCGATTTCGCCGTTGGCGCTGGCATAGACACGAATGCCCTCAGACGGATAACTATCGTTGTAGGTGCTGCTACTACGATAGATGTCGATGGAGAATTCGTAGTTTGCAGGCAGGGTCATTTCGGGCAGCACAAGTTTGGTCAGTGTGCCTATATTCATGTCGGGCAGCGTCAGCTGATGGGTGGCGTTGCCTGCATTGCTATAGGTGTACACTTTGAAGAGTTGGGTTCCAGCGCCTTCGATATGCTCGTTCACCCAGCAGGGGTCAACGAAGTCGCCGGAGGCATAGCTTTCGAAAGTTTCCGTCCAGGGGAAGGTGGTGACGGCGCCGCAGGAGGTGGTGAAGTTCAAAGTTTTCCAACCGCTGAGGTTTTCTTCACCGCAAACCACTTGAACTCTGGCATTGTAAACGGTGCCAGGAACAAGATCTGTAATGGTGTAGGTCATGCCTGTCAAACCATTCACCTCAGTCCATTCGGATTCGCTGGCAGCCTTGTATTGAAGATTGATGATGTTGGCCGCATCAGAACTTTCCCACATCACTTCGCAAGATGTTGAGGTAACGTCATTGGTCGCAAAGAAAAAAGGCTTCTCGCAGACGGAACCGCCGCCGGGGGTGATTTCCATCTGGATGTTGGGGCGTGCTGTCCTTGTAGTTCCAGGCACAGTGCTGTTGTCATAAGCATTGTTGTCGTTATTAGAATAACGAGCCATGACAGCTTCGGTTGTGGTATGATTCCAGGTGCCGCCACTATACCAATAGACATAGCCTTTGTTAATGCCAATCAGGAGGTTTGACGTTCCATCGTAGGCGAAAGGAGTGTCGAGGGTGATGGTCATCCAACCTGTTTCGGTAACGGAATAGGTACCCTCAAAAACAACTTCGGCATCGGCAAGGCTGATACCCGTTGAAAGGTCTTCGGCGTCAACATTCGCCATGTAAACAGTAATCGGGAAATCCTTGGCAGCAGTACCAGCATAAGAGAAGCTGATGCTGCTAATGGTTCCCGCCATTCCAATCTCATCGGCAGTGTAGAGCTGCTCGGTGATGGAGTAGTTGTAATACGTACCGATTGGGGTATAGTAGTCCGTAGAGTTACCATCTCCAATCGTTACAGTTGTCTGCGCGTTCGCCGCCCATGGGATGCAGAACAGCGCAAACATCAAAAACAATAAGATTTTTTTCATAATGTTTTTTTTTGGTGAATAAATAAGTTAATTAATATAAATGGATTTGTTCATTATCTTTTTATGACTTAAACTTAAACTTAGACTTGGACTTAAAACTATAACTTATTTGCAAATCACAAATCACTATCCACTACACATTACAAAAATTGTTAGGTGCAAAATTACAAAATACACTTGCATACGGTTGGCAAAAAATGAGAAGTTATGAACAACTTGTGAACAACTTGTGAACAGCCATGGCCGGTCACGCCGATCCTCGATTCTTGACCCTCATCCCTCGACCCTTTGAAACGAAAAAAGGGCGAAGAATCCTCCCCGCCCTTATTTGGCTATAAGCTATTAACTATTAGCTATTGGCCTCAATAACCAATAACCAATAACCATTACTTCTTCACCACCTTGCGCATGGTCACGCCTTGCGGCACGGTGATACGAAGGGTATAGACACCATTGGCGAGGCTGTTGAGGCTGATGTTGGACTCGTTGTCATAAACAGCCACGAGCTGACCCATCTGGTTGTAGCATTCCACTTTCTGCACATCCATCGCGCCGATGTGGAGTTCGCCGACCGTCGGGTTCGGATAGACGGCGATGCTCTCCAGATACTGATCGGCACCCATAGCATCGATGACACTCTCGGAAGAAACGTTGTTCTTCGCCTGGTCGGTCAAAACGAGTTGCACATCGTCAATGTAGTTGTAGGAATATTCCAGGTCGGTTCTGCCGTTTTTCAACGTGTTGCGGAACGCGATACGATTGCCGAAGCCTTCGTACTCTGCAAAATCGCAAGAAACCTGAACAGGCTCGTCATTCTCATTGTTGAACGTGGCCACCGGAACAAACGTCTCAATTGGTTCTTGGCTCTCGTCATAGTTGACTTCCCAAACACCAACCTCAAGTTGGTAGAGCGGGTTGGGCTGACGGAGATAGAAGTTCAACGTGTATTCGGACAGCTCCACATCACCGAGTTCCGGCATAGCATACACGCAGCGGTCAACCATGCGCAAGCTGTAAGAACCACTGTTGGCGAAAGTCTCGTTGAAATAGACTTGCGGATACTTGTCGTATGACATTTCCACATCCGCTGCGACAACATCCCAGCAATCGGGTGCCACACCCTTTGTGGCCTCACCTGAATAGGCTACGTTATCGAAATCTTCAGTGTATGCCTCGTCCACTTCTTGACAATTTTCGTCAACATAGACAAACGCGATGTCGTCGATGTAGTTGTAGCTGTAGTCCCAAGTCATACCGCCACCCAGCACGTTGCGGAAAGCAATTCTTGTACCGTTACCCGTGTAGTTGGAGAAGCCGCACTCCACGAATTCGTAATCGGTGGTAGCGTTGTTCACGAGAGCGACGGGAACGAAATAGCCGCCTTCAGCACCCGGAACAGGCTCCCAAACACCGACTTGCAGCTGGTAGTTTTTGTTGGGCTGACGCACATTCATAAGCACGCGCACATGATGAATATCAAAATCTTCGTCCTCATTGAGTTCCGGCAAAGCAACGATACCGCGGTTCACCATACGGAAGCTGTAATCACCGCTGTTGGCAACGGAAGCTTGATAATACAGTTGAGGCATCTTGTCGAACGGCATGTTCTCCACATCACTCTGCACAAACTCCCAGCATTCGGGCATTGCACCGGTCAGCTTGGTGGTGACAGACGTTTCACTTTCGAAATCATTTGCCTCGCCATTCAGGACAAGAGCACAATCGTTACTTCCCATCAACGAGATGGTGATGTCGTCAATGTAGTTGACACTGTGGAAATCGCTCCATTGGCCATCGAAAGAGGTGGCAGAAGGTCTCACGTTCTTGAAGGCGATGTAGCGGCCTTCACCAGTGTAGTTGGCGAAGTTGAGCTCAAAATATTCCACACCAGTGGATTCGCCGTTGTCAACGAATGCGACGGGCACAAACGTCTCGGGATCGTCCGGCTCATCCATCACACCCACCAACAAAGAGTAGAACGGATAGGATTGTCTGACGTAGAAGCTCATCTTCAACTCGTTGAGGTCGATGTTCTCGTCGAGCTTCGGCATAGCATAGACACCACGGTTCCAGAGCATGAGGCTATAGTCGCCGCTGTGGGCGAAGTTGCTGTTGTAAACCAGTTGAGGAAGCGTGTCGGGTAAGCCTGCAGGCAGTTCCACAAGACGAGTCCAAGTCCAACAAACATCATGTTGCACAGACGTGTTAAGATTGGTGTTATCGGTGAAAGTGGCGTTGTCAAAGTATTCCTTCCACTCGTTGTTCTCGTCCAGCACGATGCCGCAAGTAGGCTCAACAGGCGTGGTGAAGTTCAGCATGACAGGTTCCTCACCGTCGCCCCAGCCAAAGGCAACCTCCTCACCAGCATTGACCGTATAGAGGTCTCCAAGATAGGTGATGGTGCATTCGGTGTACTCGATGTTGTTGAGGTGGTCGTACATCTTGAAGTGAACTGTTCCTCCAGGGTTGGTGGGGTTGTAGTAGATGGGGAATCCGTCAATGGTAAGGTAGGGATCTCCGTATTCCAACACGTATTCATCAGTCAACCAAATGTGGTTGCTTCTGCATTCTTCCTGACCTTCGGCATTTATGACGAAGGCAGCAACCTCCAAAGAGCTCCAATTGTCAGCGTTGTTCTCGAGGCTGACAGTTTGGCCGTCGATAGTAATCGCGGCGACGAAAGGTACTTGTAATAAGTAATCATGGTAGTTAAATTCAGGCCAGTGGGATTCGTAATCGTTAGGGTTGACACCAGCGTATCCTTGGGCGAAAGCCGAACTGACATAAGCTAATACCACGATCAATGTTAAAAATAATTTTTTCATATTGAATTAAATTTTGTGGTTTATTTTATTTATTACATTCTTATTAATTGCCTAAGGGGAAAGTGAAAGTTCTTGTTTCCGCTGAGGCTGAGTTGTAGATGTAGCCCTGACCTGGCTCAAGGTTCCTCAATTGTCCAGTCCATCTGGTGCCATTGTAGTTGGCGTTTTGGAGTTGGGATTGAACCTTGTCATTCGTTACAGCGAATCCAGCGAAGGCATTAGTGACGGTCATGCTCGTATTGAACGGGTAGGCAATCCAATTGACACCTGGTTCTATGGTGATTGGGTGCATGGACGGATCAACGGGCATACCTTCCAATGTGATCTCGCATGCGTCCGCTACCTTAATAATGTACATCTTAGACAAATCCAAAGTTCTCAATTGTCCAGTCCAACGGCCGTTGTTAGGATTGTAGATGGTGTTTTGGGTCTGACCCTGAATGGTGATTTCGGTGTTACCCGTGGCAACAAGAGCGGCCTTCAGGTCGTCAAGCGTGATTTCCACATACGACGAGAACCAGTTTGCTCCAGAGGACAGGGCTGTCGTCTGGGTGACAGTCGTCGTAGGCATCTCCTCCACTACGAAATTGTCCATATACGTTGAGGTGCAGTATTGGCTTTCGCCGCGCAGGATGATGTAGCAGTTGCCGCTGATACCGATAGGCAGTTCGTAGGTGTACCAGCCAACAGAATCTTCAGCGCCGATAACATCATTGCTGACTTGATAGTGACGCGGAATGAATGCCAACTCGGTAGCACCTTCAATTTCACCATTGGTGCTGGCGAAAACGCGGATACCTTCAAGTTCATAGGGATTACTTTGGTAAGTATTGCTGCTGCGATACACATCAAGAACAAACTGGTAGTTGTCACCCGGCAGGGTCATAAACGGCAACACAAGTTTGGTTGTCGTACCTGCGGTCATGTCAGGCAGTTGCAGCACGTGGGAGGTGTTGTTGCCAGTAGAGTAAGAGGAACCAGCCGTTATCTTGAAGATCTGAGTACCAGTACCATCAATATGCTCGTTCTGCCAGCAAGCTGTGGTGAAGTTTCCGGTGTTGTACTCTTCGAAATCCTCAGTCCACGGGAACTCTGTGACGGCTTCACACGCAGTGGTGAATTCCACTTCATGGCTCCATTCGCTTACGCCATCATCACTACCACAGTCAGTGCGCACCTTGACAAGATAAGGTGTTTCAGGGTTAAGATTCTCAAGCGTGTAAGGATTCTCCGTCACATGGATACCGCCGTTGAGTTCATTACCGTTCTCTTCAATGTAAATGTCCCAAGCTTGACCATCGGATTCCCAGCTCAACACAGCGGAGGTGGTGGTAATGTTGGTGACAGTGAGATTCGTGGGTCTCGGACAAGCGGGAGGATTTGACACTTTGATGTCATCAATGTAAACCGAACGGGAGGTGACAGAAGAATTAGCTGCCTCCATCATGATAGCCACATATTCGCCTTCACCTTCGAGAGTGTATTCATATTCTTCGTAGGCGGTAGTCGGGTTGGTGGTGGCAATCTCCACGAAAGTGGACACATCCGATGGGTCGGTCATCATACCCACTTTGAACGAACTGTTTGCATTGGTGCCTCTTGCATAAAGGCTGAGGATTTTGCCGTTCAGATCAGCCATAGCGGGCAGGATGGCGTACTGGTTCTGCGGGTCATAGTCGCTGTAGGAAGAATAATAGCTGTAGAATCTCAAGTGGTTGGTGCCTGAATAGGAGGTGCCTGAAGCACTGTAAATAATCGGGTAACCCTTATAGCTGTTATAGGTACAGGTGTTGATATAGCTCCAGCAATAAGGCAGATTGTTGTTGACTCCGGAAGTGGAGCCGGTTTGGCTGTCGAAATTCTCTGTCCACGGGAAAGTGGTTATAACATCACAAGCTGTGGTGAAAGAGAAAGAATTTGAAGGTTCGCTCATTTCATCTTGGTTACAAACGGCTTGCACATAGAACTCGTATGTGCTGGAAGCTTCAAGACCTTCAAGAGTGTAAGGAGGGAATACTAATTCTACAACGTTAAAATCTGCATCAGAAACTTTCTTGTAGTACAACATGTATCCATCGTTGACTGCTTCGCTGCCTACCCAGTTCAATGTAGCGGAGAAGGCGGTGATATCTTCGGCGGAGAGATCCGTGGGTTTCGGACAGGTGGGAATGTAATTAACCTTCACATTGTCAATGCTCAAATAATAGTTGTTGCTTGAGCCTCCTTCGTACTTGAATACTATGTAGCTGCCAGCAGGCGCATCAGCAAAAAACACATCTTCCACAGAGGTAAGGGTGGTCGTTTGTGCGTATGTTTGCACTGTTGTGAACGTATTGGTATCCGTCGGATCAGTCATGTAACCCACGTGAAGAGTTCCGTTGCTTGCAGTTGTACCCTCATTGCGGTAGGTGAAGTCGAGCTTTAGACCGGAAATGTCTTCGGTAAACTCGGGAAGAACAGCATAAAGCGGAGTAGAACTGCTTGACTTGAAGAACAAACAATTTCCGGAAACTATATAAGCGGATGCAGAAGTGATGAACGCTTGCGGATAGGTGCTGCTCGTTTCGCTGAGATTCAGAATTTGCCAACAATTAGGCAATTCTATGTTGGGGTAGCCTGTAGGAGCCGATGTACTTGTGGCACCCGTATAAGAATCGAAGTTTTCGGTGTAGGGCAGTTGGGAAATGGGCTCGCAAACTGTAGTGAAGTGTAAAGGAGTGCTCCATAAGCTCGTGTCACAAAGAGGACGAACTTGAACAATGTACGTTGTTCCCGGGTTGAGGCCTTCCACTGTGTAGGGGGGCTCGTCGACGACAAAGAAGTTAGTCTCTTCGTTATTGGTTATCATCACTTGGCATACAGGGTAGTCACCGGTAATCCAAGTAAGAGTGGCCGAGGTGGTAGTGATATTCGTGCATGCCAATTCGGCGGGGGCGGAACAGGCGGGAAGGGTGGAGAAAGTGATGGCAGATGTCTCGACGCTCAAGCCTTCTACGCCGCAATCGCCTTGCAACTTGGCATTGTAGGCGGTACCTCCTTCAAGATCCGTGAGTTGGGCCGGAGCCTCGTTAACCACAAAGCTCTGCCAATCGCCGGCTTCATGATAAATACCGCAGCTCACATTGTCAATGTGCAGGTTGTTGTCGGCGTTGGAAGTGGTGGATTCACCATAGAAAGCGAAACGCACGTTCATTCCGATATACTGGTCAATGTTAATATTCACGTTTTCACCAGCTGCAGAGTTGGCAATGTCGTTATACACATACTCCGAACCTGCGTTATCCCATTGGCGGAGGATAGTCCAGGAAGCCTCATTGTCGGTGGTCACCAACACCACAAACTTGTCATCGGTGCCCGTGGTGGCCGGAGCTCCAACTGTGCCGCTAAAAGCAGTCAAAGCAAGGTCGAAAGAGAAGTTGAAACCTTCGGTCACCGTGATTTCCGGAGTGATGAGCCAGCCATTTCTTGATGTACCATAGATGTTGATTCTTGCGTGACTGTTAAATACGCCATTACTTGTGCCAAAATTCCATTGGGCTGTTCCGCTTGTAAAGGCGGAGCCGTTCATGATATTGCTCAAAAGACCCAATTTGTTTTCCCATCCGGAAGGAATAGTCGATGTTTCGAACGTCTCTCCGATACCGTCCGTATAGGCAGCCGTTCTGTACATCACGTTATAGCTTTCGCTGGTGCCTGTCCAGTTCAGCGTAGCTTCGTGGCTAGTGATTTCGTTAGCGGCCAAACCCGTGGGAGCGGGACATGCGATAGCCGTGGTGAAATTCTTCTCTACGCTCCATTCGCTCACGATGGTACCGCAGTTGGCGCGCACCTTGACCGTGAACGTTGTTTCAGGGGCAAGTCCGGTGAACGTATAAGGATTCTCTTCAACGTCAATGATTTCTTCCTCTTCACCATTGTCGATGGAAATCTGCCAAGCAGAAGCGTCAGATGCCCAACTGAGGGTGGCCGTATGTGCGGTGACACTACTGTCAATCACGACAAAACTCTGGGGTTTCGAACATGCAGGAGGATCCGCCACCTTGATATCGTCAATGTAAACGCCATTGGTGGTTCTGCTTGGATTGGCCGCCTCAATCATGATGGCAATGTAGTTGCCTTCACCCTGAATATCATAAGTGTATTCCTCGTAAGAGGTGGTCAGCGCCTGGGTGGCAATCGCCGTGAAGGTGCTGGCATCCGCCGGGTCGGTCATCAAACCCACCTTGAACGTGCTGCTGGCGTTGTGACCTCTTGCAAAAAACGAGATTTGCTTGCCGTCCAAACCTTCCATTTCAGGAAGAATGGCGTATTGGTCTTGTGGATCGTAAGTGGTTGTTCCAGAAGTGTTGTAATAAGCATAAGAGTAGAATCTCAAATAGTTGTTGCCTGAGTAGGCTGTGGCGCTGGCTGAATAAACAATAGGATAGCCTTTATAAGAACTATACGTGCTAGAATTGATGTAGTTCCAGCACATCGGCAGGTTGTTGGTCGTGCCGGAGGTCGAGCCTGCAACGTCATCGAAATTCGTGGTCCACGGATAGGAGGTGATAATAGCGCAAGGGGTGGTGAAAGAAGTGGACTTCCAGAAGCTAACCAGGGGTTCACCAGTTTCAGGATCTTCGCCGCACAAGCTCCGCACACGAACTTCGTAAGTGGTGGCAGGAGTGAGTTCTTCGAAGCTGAAAGATGTATAGGAACCAAACATGACATCTTCCCAATCTTCATCGGTGGGAGCTTTAAGCTGCAATTGGTATGTGCCGCTGCCTCCTTCCCAAGCCACATTGGCGCTGTAGGCGGTCACTTCGGGGACTTGGATGGATTCGGGTTTCGCACAAGCCGCTTCACCAGGGGTGTAAATGAAGGTAGTCTTAGGAATGAAGTTGCCTTGAGTTGCACTGTAACTTTGGCCACTACGTCCATAAATCGATGCGCCTGTTACAGAGTTGCCAACCCATGTAACTGAACAATAGTGACCACCAGTGGCATAGTAAATACCTACCAACAGGTTGCCGCCTCCATAAGTATAAGGGTTGGTGAACTCGATGGTCATCTCACCGTTTACAACCCCAATTTGGGCTTCTAAAACTGTGGTAGCACCAGTAGTGCCTGTGAAATCAGATAGTGTGGTCGCTTCCACTTCTTTCATGAAGATAGTGAAAGTACCATCCCAATTGCTGCTTGCTGAGGCATTACCAATGTTGGTGGAAGTGCTGTTTGTGTAGAACTTAAGAGCACTGATTACACCACCAGCCATTTCCACAAGTTCAGAGGCGGGATACACTATCTCGCATTGCAGGCTGTTGTCTGCCCACAATCCCCATACCGGAACATAGCTGTTTGTCGTGGTGTTTTCATCATGCACAGTCAATGTATCCTGTGCGTTCGCTGCCCATGGGACGCAGAACAGCGCAAACATCAAAAACAATAGGATTTTTTTCATAATACTAATTGTTTGGTGAATAATAAGGTTAATTAAAAAATATAAATGGGTTCATCCATTATCTTACTATGACGACTATAACTATGACTTAAACTTAAAACTATAACTTACTTGGTCAAATCACTATTCACTACACATTACAAAATTTGCAAAGTGCAAAAATAAAAAATGCACTTGCATACGGTTGGCAAAAAAATAAAAAGTTATGAACAAGTTATGAACAAAAGCGGCGTGATGATGAAAATTATCTCATCGTTTTTTTGCGAAATCCTAAATATTATTTACAAGTATTTGTTAATTATTCAAGTTTCGCATGTTTGTTTTTTGCAATAAGCACTTTTTCAAGTAGAATCGGGAATTATCCCTGCTGTGTGCGGATATGAGAGGCCAATCCGTACGTGAAACAGCCCATTAGGGCTGAAGGGCTTGGTAGCGATGCGGGAAACCGTGCGTTGTGTCGCAGGCCGTAGGCCTGCGGGCAAAAAAACATGAAACCATTAGAACCTGCGTGTTGTAATGAACATGGATGCCGTTGGGATTGTTAAACGCGAAACCATCCCCCGCACACCTAACGGCGTGCGTATTCCTTCGCAACCGGCCATTCCTACCGAGCCCGGCAGACCTAACGGCCTGCCGGCGCTGCCAGGTAGTCACTGATTTGGCGGAACTGGTTGGGCTGGACGAAGAAAACGTGATGTCAAAATTGATTGCTGAAAATCAAACGCTTACAAAA
>JAEEGG010022418.1_pt1 | contig 12431 bp, 12 predicted proteins | sample 9134161 | NCBI WGS metagenome assembly JAEEGG01 (sample SAMN16246543, study PRJNA631951) | gut metagenome | biome: gut microbiome; feature: rumen; material: CR-attached | host: Bos | place: Iran: Karaj | collected 2018-10
GCCAAGGCTCGGGCATCGCCTCCGCTGATTCTGCCGGACAATATGGATTTCAGTTCCGACATAGGCTAAACACACAATTCACCTTTTGCCACAATCGCCGCCGTGCCGCCCACATAGATGGTGCCATCCTTTCGGATTTGTGTGGCCACCACCGAAGGACGACCCATGGCCTCGCCTTGCATGAAGGCACAATCCGCTTCTGCACCGAGGCAGCCGTTTTGTTGCAGATAGAAGGTCAATGCCGCATTAGCGGTACCAGTGGCCGATTCCTCGGGCACACCATACAAAGGCCCGAAGTCGCGGACATGGGCTGTGTAGCTGTCGTTGGCGAAGGCAAAGACATGGAAACTTACTGCATCATATTTCTTGGTGATGGCAGCGATTGCCTCCATGTCGGGATTCAAAGCCTGCAAGGTTTCCGCATCGGGCAAGGGAATCATCAAATCGGGAAGGCCCGAGTAGGCAATTTGTACAGGCATAACAGGATGGTAATCATTGACGCCCAATGCCTTATAGATTTCTTCTGTCTCTTCGACAGTAGCCACAATACGCGGCATGGCCATCTGCATCATCACCCTCTCCCCTGCTTCAATGCGTAAATCACCAGCAAGTGTGTGGCAAAGGCAAGTCCTCGAAGCCAAACCTTCATGGTGCAACAAATAGAATGAGGCTATTGTTGCATGTCCACATAGTTCAACCTCGGCTTTGGGCGTGAAATACCTGATAGTAAACTCCTTATCCGAGTGCCGTCTGATGAAAGCCGTCTCCGAATAACGCAACTCGGCAGCGATTTGAAGCATCAACTTTTCTTCAGGGAACTGATCTGATTCGAGCAGCACCACACCGGCGGGATTGCCGCCGAAAGGCTGGTCGGTGAAGGCATCAACAACGAAGTATCTCATAGCTTATAGTATCTGTGCCGTATGGTTCTTGGTATCCACTTTGCCAATGGCATCGACAATAACACCTTCTTCATCAATGACGTAGGTGGTACGCAGCGTGCCTTCGGTCACCTTGCCGTACATCTTCTTCTCACCCCATGCCTCGTAGGCTTTCAGGATAGTCAAATCAGTGTCGGCGATGAGATGGAAAGGCAGGTTGTATTTGGCAATGAAGTTTAGGTGCGACTTGGCACTATCGCGGCTGACGCCCAGAACGTTATAGCCCGACGACAGAAAACGCTCGTAGTTGTCACGAAGGTCGCAGGCCTCAGCGGTGCAGCCTGGCGTGCTGTCTTTGGGATAGAAATAAAGCACCAGTTTCTTTCCTGCAAAATCCGTCAATTTGACGAGATTGCCGTTCTCGTCTTGCCCTTCAAAGTAAGGGGCTTTCGTTCCTTTTTGTAACATAGTTTGTATGTATTATTCGTGTGTGCAAAGTTACACATTTTGACCTTAATTCAAGTAAAAACAAATAATTTGTTAGTCAACCAAAAAACCAATTGTTTTGCAGACGAAAACAACTCCAATATGGGCATCCAAGAACGGTTTGATCAATAGTGGATCGGAGCGTTGCTTAGAAGGAATAGAAAAGATGGAAAAAAGTTGCTTTTTTCTTCTTTTATGTTGCATGTTAGAAAAAATGTGTACTTTTGCAAACAGTTGGTTGCGGCAACGGAAAGAAAAACGAATGGATTATCAAGACGTAAAGGACGGAACAACAGTTACGACACCTCCCGCAATAACAGATTAAGCCTCCTAAACGGGAGGCTTTTTTATTGGCCTTTTGTAGATTGTCTGAAAAGCCAAACTTTTGTTCCTACCAATTCTAATTTCTTCAACATATACGTATTGTTCTCCTATTGCTTTACGATAGATAATTGTTTTGTGATGATGACTTCTAGAAGTGTTATTGGAGATTTCCACTTTGTCTCGGTTTTTGATAATATATGGGATCAACAAATAATCTTCAAGCGATAGCGGCATCCTATCATTGCTTCTTTCACCATGTCTGTTTTGAGAATGATTTGTGCCACTAGTCTCGATAACATGCTTATACCCTGTCAAATCAAGACCTGCACTTTTAGCGATGGATTTCAATTCATCATCCACCTCATAATCAATGATGGCAAACTTGTAGTCGCATTTTTGACCTATTAATTGAACGAGTTCCTCAAAAGAAATGCGTTTCTCGGACTCTTTGTTGAAAGCATTATTCCTTTTTCCCATTGTCAACTCCCCCAATTATCCCTATCCAAACTACGATAGTTTATTGCCTCGGCGAGATGTCCCGACTGAATGTTTTCGCTGCTGTCTAAATCGGCAATAGTGCGAGAGACCTTGAGAATCCTATCGTATGCACGGGCAGAGAGTCCTAAGCGATTCATGGCATTTTTTAGGATGGCGCGACAATCTTCGTCCAACTCGCAATATTTCTGGATGAGTTGTGTGGTCATCTGGGCGTTGGCGTGAATGGTTGGATAGTCTGCATAGCGCTCCTCTTGTATCTTCCTCGCTTTGATGACACGCTCACGCACTGCCGCACTTGACTCTCCTATTTGCTTGTCGGACAAATCTTTATAGGCCACTGGCACAACTTCAACGTGCAAGTCGATACGGTCCATCAAGGGGCCGCTGATGCGATTAAGGTACTGCTGCACCATACCAGGCTTGCAGGTGCATTCTTTGTCTGGATGGTTGTAATAACCGCAAGGACAAGGATTCATGGCTGCGACCATCATGAAATTGGCAGGGAAGTCGACGGTCATCTTGGCTCTTGAAATCGTCACAATCCTATCCTCCATTGGTTGCCTCATTACTTCTAAGACAGTTCGTTTGAACTCAGGCAGCTCGTCAAGAAAGAGCACGCCATTATGTGCAAGGGAGATCTCACCCGGCTGGGGATAGGTGCCGCCACCTACCAAGCCTGCGTCACTAATAGTATGGTGCGGGCTCCGGAAAGGTCTCGTTCGCACCAACGCGGCATTACGGCCAATCAATCCAGCCACGGAATGGATCTTTGTGGTTTCCAAAGCCTCCGCCATCGTCAAAGGGGGTAAAATGGTAGGCATACGCTTGGCAAGCATGGTCTTACCACTGCCAGGAGGACCGATAAGGATGACATTGTGTCCGCCAGCGGCCGCAATCTCCAAGGCTCGCTTGATGTTCTCCTGACCTTTCACATCGCTGAAGTCGAACTCGTATACAACATCTTGCCACGAGTCGACCATATCAATGGACACAGGCTGAATCTGGTTTTCGCCATTAAGAATCGACACAACTTCATGAATGTTTTCCACACCATACACCTCCAAACCCTCCACCACGGCAGCTTCGCGAGCGTTGGCTTTAGGAACGATCAGTCCCCTGAAGCCATCTTGTCTTGCCTTGATAGCAATAGGTAGAGTGCCTTTGATGGGTTTAAGCGTGCCGTCAAGCGAGAGCTCGCCCATAATGATGAATTGTTCAAGCAAATCAGTGCTGACCTGCTCCGAAGCTGCCAGAATGCCAATGGCAATGGGCAGGTCATAAGCCGAGCCTTCCTTGCGGATGTCGGCGGGCGCCATATTTATGACAATTTTCCTATGGGGATAGTAATAGCCAAGATTGATAATGGCAGCTTCAATACGCTGCTGGCTCTCCTTGACCGCGTTGTCGGGTAGGCCGACCAGATAGAAGTTGATACCTCTGTCAATGTTCACCTCGATGGTGACCTGAATGGCTTCGATGCCGAAAAGGGCACATCCAAATGTCTTTACTAGCATAATTCTTAGTGTTTAAAGTTTCATGCCGCAAAGATGCAACCCTTGTCAAGAAAAAGCCGTTGAACAAACGTTTGTTGTCGACAGTAGTCGTTTGTTGTCGTTTGCTGTCGGATATGTTTTTAATAATCAATAATATAAAAAATAATGGGCAGACACACGGGTCTGCCCCTACTTTAACCTATTTCCTTGGCTTGTACCCCGAATCCTGGAAGATATTCTGCAAATCTTTCCGTTGCATCAGATTCTGGAGCGATGTCTCATTGCTAGAGAAATAAGAGCGAATGATGTTCAAGCCGAAATACTCGCCCAAACGCGAAGGCGCATCATTGCTATAAGCCTGGGTGAACGGCCCGTCACCAAAAAACATCATATAGGAATCCAAGCTGGCATCATAAAGACGGCGGTTGCCCACAATGTCGGCCCAAACCTGGCCTTCGTTCTCAATCGCCCATTGCCATTGCTTGGTCGAATAGCCGAGCAAAAGGCTGTCGGGCAACTCAGGACACATTGACTCGACAAAGAAATTGCGTCGGCCGTAAAACACCATCTCATCAACAATCTGGCTTTGCTTGCGCCATTCGTAGAGGTAATACGTATAGAGTTGCTCGGCCACTTCCTTGGCCAGAGTCGGCACATTTCTACGCAGAGACATGTATCTTGGCATTCCTATTTGGTCGTAAGTCGCTTCATCATTGAGATACCAGTCCAAGGAAATCACTAGTTGGTCATCAATGATTTGAACTGAAGGCTCATCGGGGTGGATACCCGTGATACATGTGAACGCCTTTTTAGGCAACTCAATATCAGGATAATAGTGTTGGAAATGTGCAAACACGTCCTCCACTACAGGCTCTACTTGTTTCAAATCGGGAAAGGTAGATTTTACCTTTTTATATAAATAGATACTGAACGGGTCGGTGGCAAAATCCTTGAGGTATTGCACCGCATCGGGGTTGTTGAGGTCGCCACTGAGGAACACATGGTAACGGTCTTGGAGCTTCATCAATTCCACTTGGAAATCGGCAGTATCCAGGTTGAAGAGCACCTCTTCGTAACGGTCGAATTCGAGGTCGTAGGGGTCAGGCTTGATGTCGAGTTTGGCTTTGTAAGCAGGCTCGTTCTCTTGACACGAGGCCATCATCAGGCAGATGGCGAGGAGGATTAGTATTCTGTTCATGTTCTATGTGTGTTAAAAAGCAGGGGCTTACGTCACCTGCTTATCTGTCGCCCCTACGGGGCTTGGGTTAATCGGTTATCTGTTGCCTAAGCATCTCATACGCCGCTATCGTGGCACGGTTGATGACATTCTCGCGGTCCTTACCGAAGTTGAAGCGTTTTGACACAACTCCTTTGGCAGAAGCCACACCAATCCACACTGTGCCGACAGGATTTTCCTCGGTTCCACCACTTGGTCCCGCAACACCCGTAGTGGCCACGCTGAAGTCGGCTTCCATCAGGTCGCGAACACCTATAGCCATACTTTCCACTACTTCCTGACTTACGACACCGTACTTTTCAATCATCTCGGCAGGTACGCTCAGCACCTTGGTTTTCATCGGTGTAGCGTATGTGACCGCCGTCCCCTTGAACACTTCCGAACTACCTGGAATCAATGTGATGACATGAGCAATGTTGCCACCCGTACAACTCTCTGCCGAGGCGAAAGTCATGCCCTTACTATTTAACAAATCGAAAACCGTACGCTCGATGGGCTGGTCTTGCATGGCAAAGATATATTCGGGAATTAGAGCTACAAGTTTCGACACTTCACAATCAAGCGTTTCGTGCAACATCCGCGCATCCTCGTGCCTGCCACTCAAACGCAATCTCACCATACCGTACTGAGGAAGGTATGCCAAAGAAAGGAACTCTGGCAAAGCGTCTTCCCAATCCTTGATTCTATCGGCCAAAAACGACTCGCCGATACCCGTGGTCATTATCACGCGCTTTTCGTAAGGAACAGAATGAAAACGTTCCTTGATGCGAGGCAGCAACTCATCGGTGAAAATGCCTTTCATCTCGAATGGTACGCCAGGCATAAACGCAAAAACTACTCCATTCTTTTCCAGCCACATACAAGGTGCTGTGCCGTAAGTATTTGGGATATAATGGCATGCCTTCGGCAGCATCGCTTGACTGCGGTTGCGCTCGCTCATCTGGAAACCACGACGCTTAAACAAGGAGACCACATTGTCGTAGGCCGCTTGACAAAACTCCAATTCAGTATCGAAGAACTTGCAAACCGTAGGCTTCGTTATATCATCGGCCGTGGGACCAAGGCCTCCCGTGACCAACACAAGATCGGCATCCATACAAGCGTTAAAGGCATCCAAGATGGCTTTTTCGGAATCGCCGATGGTCAGCGTGGAATCTAATTGAAAACCAGCCTCGGACAAATGTTCGCCAAGCCATGCCGCATTGGTGTTAATCACCTGACCAATAAGCAGTTCATCACCAATTGAGATATTCTTTATGACTATTTCTCTCATAACAATCTAAATTTGCGCAAAGATAGGCCATTTTCCGCCTATTACCACGAAAAAAACGTCATTTCAAAATATTTCGTATCTTTGCAGCTTCAATAATGAAAAAGATATGAATCAACCTATTCCCGCATCACAACTCGTCCTCAACAGCGAGGGCGCAATATACCATTTGAACCTCCATCCTGACCAATTAGCCGATGATGTCATCATGGTTGGCGACCCTGGTCGTGTCGACCTCATTGCCTCGTTTTTCGACAAGATTGAGGTAAAACGTCAAAACCGTGAACTCATTACCCGCACTGGCTATTTTAACGGCAAGCGCATCACCGCGCTCTCTACCGGCATGGGCACCGACAACCTTGACATTGTGATGAATGAACTTGATGCCTTGGCCAATATTGACCTGAAGACAAGAATGCCCAAAGAAGAGCATCGCTCACTGAATTTGATTCGTCTCGGCACTTGCGGCGCCTTGCAACCAGAAATCGAAGTAGAGGATAATTGTGTAGCGACCCGATATGCTATTGGTTTGGATGGCCTGCTCTACTTCTACGAGAAGCACAAGGAAGTAAACGAAATCGCCATGCGCGATGCCTTCATTAAACAGATGGACTATCCGAAAGACCTGCCTCTACCCTATGTCGTAGAAGGCTCAAAGGATCTCTTCGATCGCCTCGCTCAAGGTTATTATCAAGGCGTAACCGCCACAGCACCTGGATTCTACGGACCACAAGGCCGCACCTTAAGGATGCACCTCTCCTATCCAGAAAACAATCGTAAGATTGAGGCCTTCGAATACCAAGGCTGGCGCGTATGCAACTTCGAGATGGAGTCATCGGCACTCTACGGACTCGGAAAGATGATGGGGCATAACTGCCTGACCATTTGCGTGGTTGTAGCCAACCGCGTAACCGAAAAGTTTGCCACCGACTACCATCCATATGTGAAAAATTTAGTTATTAGAACCTTGGAAAGGCTCTCGGCAAAATGATTGTTTATAATTTTGTTGATAAAAAAGTACATTTTTTTACTCATTATTAAATAGGTATGGAAAAAATGCCTATTTTTGCAGCCGATTTAGAGTATTCGCAAATTAGATAAATGATAAATAACAAAATAGATCTACAAAAACTATGAAAAAGGTATTTTTAACAATGATTGCTATCCTAGCCATTTCAACTTCAGTGATGGCCGATGGTCATGTGGATTCAGTTCGTTACCTAACAACTAAAGCTTGGAAGAACTGGTTCGTTTCTGCCGAAGGCACTATTGACTGGTGGCAAGGCTCTGACATGAATCCCAAAGGCAATTACACAGCAGTTCAGTGGGGGAAACCTTCATTTGGCGCTGGTCTCAGCGTGGGCAAATGGCTCAACCATAACCTTGGTCTCCGTCTTTCATACGACGTGAATGGTGGCAAGAGTTACATTGATAATTACTATCCCAACCGTGAGCATTTGTTTGGCTTCCTCTATGATGACAAAACAAATCCGGATGAAAACGGCTACTACACCACGTCGTTCATCTATCATGATGCACACTTTGATTTGTTGTTCAGCCCCATCGATTTCTTCCAAGGCTATTACAACCCTGAAAGAATCTGGACACCTGTTCTCTACGTTGGCATGGGTGCTGCCTGTGTCAGCGAAAACATCTTAATCAACCCCACTTTCATTCAAAATGTCCAACACAGAAAGCATGACATCGAACAAAAAGGTCTCAATTTCGAATTCTCTTTCAACGCAGGCTTGTTGAACAATTTCCGTGTGAGCGACCATCTTGACCTCAGCTTAGCCTTCAAATGGTCGGCCCAAGAATGGCACATTGATTCGTGGTATTATGAGGCTGGTGGTATGCCCAACGATCATGGCCTTGCTTTCTTTTCCGATGACATCCGTCCTAAGAGAGCTGACAATAACTACTCCGTGGGTGTTGGCCTCATCTACTACTTCAGCAGAGAGTACGACCTGCCCATTGACTGCTGCAAAGAAATGGAAATTATCCCGCAGAAGCTCGACACTATCGTGAAGTTCGTCAACGTTCAGGCCGAAGAAATGGAAAGCTATCCCTTCTCCATCTTCTTCAACCGCGACTCGTATGAGCTGATGTCGAGAAGAGACATCGTCAACTTGAGAGAAATCGCCAAGGTGGCTATGGATAACGGCTACAAGATCCGCCTGACTGGTTCTTGCGACAGCGCCACACACACGCCGTCATACAACCAGACCCTTTCAGAGAACCGCTGCAACAAGATCAAGATCGAACTCCTTGAATTAGGATTCCCGGCAGATCAAATCATCATCGAACCCATCGGTGGCGTGAAGCACCTCGACCCGACGGAATATGACCGCCGCGTGCTGGTCCAGCTGGTCAAGGAAGCTCCGCAAGAATAAGCCAGTCTTACAACACTAATACAAGAAAGCCTGACGGAATCCCGCCAGGCTTTTTCATTTGTATCGGCAAAAGAATCTCAATGCATTACGCCGACCTCAATGCCAATATAGTTGTTACGCAAAATGCTACCCGTTTGCTTCTCCAATGAGTTGACAAAAGCGTTGGAAAAAGCATGGTCGAAAGTCAGCTCGGCAAAAATCGACATATTCCTGTTGATCTCGTATTCGGCACCCAATCCGAAAATCATCGACAGCTGCAACGGGCGATATTGATTGGTGCAATCTACATAATTCTGTCCTTCATAGGAAGTCCAATAAAAAGAATAACTATCCTTGCCATAGTCCTTGCAATTGAGGCTAAAGCCAGCTCCTACTTCAGCATAAGCCTTGAACGAATCCACGACATCTACTCTGAATTTAGCTTTCAGTGGAATTTCAATGTTGGTTGCATTCAGCCGACGCGACACCGAAATGTTGGTCTCCTCCAGAAAATCTTCGGCACGTCTATAATCAATAAAAGTGTACTTCAACCGAAGGAGATTAAAATTCACTCCCGAAGAAACCGCAACATTGTCCGTAAAATAATAGTCACAGACCAAACCCAAGTTGCCGCCCAACCTTATACCGTCATTGGTGGCGGCGGTAGAACCCGAACTTGCCCAGTCAATGGTAGGCCCCAACTTGATGCCAAGCCTGACATTTCCCGGTTGAGCATTGGCACCTACAAAAACAGCAGATACCATACTGATAATCAACAATATTTTTCTCATAATAACAAATTTTAGACCTACAAAGATAATTATTTTACCGATATTTCCCTAAAATCCGAAAATGATTCTTAATTTTGTCGCCAAATTGATTGTATCATTCACTAAATCACATCAAAATGAAAAAGACGTTTTTACTGATTGCAGCCCTGTTGACGATGGGCAGCGCAGCCTTCGCTGGTGGCGGTTTCGACCTCGCCATTGGCCCGAAAGTCGGTTTCCAAACCGCTAAACTTTCCTACGACAAAGCCGACATCAAATCAGGCTTCGCCAACCACTTCACCGCTGGCATCTTTGGCCGCGTGACCATCGGTCGCCTCTACGTGCAACCCGAAGTGCTTTATTTCAAGACATCGAATGTTTTCGATGTTGATGTTACAGGCACTGGGACCAGCAACCTATTCAACATCCCCACTGGTGCCGATGTGAATCTCACCCTTAACCAAATGAACCTTCAAGTCCCTATTTTGATTGGCGTCAACATCATTGACCTCGACATCGTCACATTGCGTGCCCAAGTGGGCCCCACCGCCAACTTCACTCTAAAATCAAAGACGTTGGTTGACTATTCATACTCAACCACCAACGCCGAAGGCGCTGAAATCACGCAAGAAGGCGATTACAATACTGATAACAACATGTTCGACACAAAAACCATTTCTTGGGGTCTTCAAGCTGGTCTTGGTGTCGATGTGTTGAAGCGCATCACCTTGGATATCAACTACAACTTCGGTTTGAGCAAAGTGTTTAAAAACTTGAACAATACCGAATTGGGCAATTACTTCGACTTCGGCAACACCGACAACACAAAACAAAACATATTCATGGTGACTTTGGGCATCAAGCTGCTCTAATTCACACAGCAACAATTATAAAATGAAAGGGAGCGACTCGACGAGTCGCTCCCTTTTGGTTTGATAAAACTGACGGTTTAGAAGAAGATGCCAACTTCGATACCGATACGGTTTTGCAAAACATTCAACTTGAGATCACGTTCACCCAAGTCCTTGTTACCTGCATAGTACTTCTCGTAATTAGAAGTTACCAAAGCACCTCTGCTAATGCTGTTCAGGAAGTCGTGGGAGAAATAGATACCGGCGAAAACACGGGTCGTCTCCAACAATGTGTATTCTGCACCAGCACCAATACGCAACGAGGCATGGAAGGGGTTATACTCTCCATCAGTGGCTCTGTAAGCATCATCTTTAAGGTCACCCAAAGAGAAAGAATCCATTACCTTTACGCGTTGAGTGTAGCCAAAAGCGCCACCCACTTGGGCATAAGTACGAAGCGGAAGGTTGCCAAGTTCAGGGGTAACCAATTTCAGCATCAACGGGATTTCATAGATAGTGGTCTTGAACTTTCTATCAACAGTACCCAATTGAAAATCGTTGATAGTGTCGGCACTCACGTTGCGCTTGTCATCGAATTTATATTGACCATTTACAAAGTCAACATTAACACCCGTGACAATGGCATAGTTCTCAGCAAAATAGTACTCAGCGACAAGACCGACATCAAAACCAGTCTTTGTACGTTGGTTAGTAGCAGCACCCGTTTTTGAACCGGTCCAGTCAAAGCTAGGACCTACCTTAAAGCCAAAGGAAAAACCTTTGTACTGTGCTGACGCGGTCAGCGACATGGCCATCAAAAGGCCAACGATAAGTAAACTTTTCTTCATTTGATTATAGATTTAGGTTAGTATTTTACTTCGTTGAAATGCTCCGCATTGACTAACGTCGAAACTTCGATTTCGGCGTAGCCAATTTTCAATTTGGGGACAAAAGTAGTCTTTTTTTTGATTATGTGCATAAATCATGGAAATTTTCTACCTTTGTAGGATTAAAAAGCAACCCTTATCATAATGAATAACACTATTCCCAACCGTCTTTTCGTTAGAAACAGAGCCAACTTTGCGGCACAACTGCCCCAAAAATCAGTGGCTGTATTCACCGCCAACGAAGCCATGCCACGCAATGGCGACGAATTCTACCCTTTCAGACAACAGTCAGATTTCTTTTATCTCACTGGCATCAACGAGGAGAATGCCTATCTCATCATTGCACCTGACTATCCAGATGAATCCATGCGAGAAATCCTTTTCATCGAGCCATACGACGAAGTGAAAGCCACCTGGCAAGGCGAGATGCTCGACAACGCACAAGCCTCAGAACTCTCAGGCATAAAAACCATCAAAGGCAGCGACGCATTTTGGATGACTTTAAACGACATTGTATTTTCGGGTTATGGCGACACTATTTTCTTGAATAGCTACGAATATCCGAAATATGAATGTGCCGTAGAAACCATTCAAAAACGCTTTGTAAAAAAAGTCAAAGAGTTGTACCCGATACACAACTATGGTCGCTCCGCCCCGATTCTCAATGCCTTGCGCATGAAAAAGTCGGAGGATGAAATCGCCATAACGCAGCAAGCTTGCAACATCACTGCCAAAGCCTTCCGCCGCTGCCTAGATACCGTGAAGCCTGGCATGTATGAATTTGAGGTGCAAGCAGAAATCGAATACATCTTCAAACAGAACAATGCTACAGGCCATGCCTACGCGCCCATCATCGCCGGAGGCAAGAACGGATGTTGCTTGCATTACTCCAAGAACCAAAGTCTGCTCAACGATGGTGACCTGCTGCTCTTCGACATCGGCTGTGAGCTGAAGAACTACTCCTCTGACCTCAGTCGCACCATTCCAATCAACGGAAAGTTTACTCAGCGACAGGCTGATTGCTACAACGCTGTGCTCCGCGTGATGAAAGAGATCACCAAACTGTATAAACCGGGCGGAACTATCAACCTTATCAATGAGACCACGCACCGACTGATGGAACAGGAAATGATCAAGCTCGGTCTTTTCACCGCTGAAGATGTGAAGAACCAAGACCCCGAAAGGCCTCTGGAACGCAAATACCTGATGCACGGTATGTCGCATCACATCGGCCTCGACGTGCACGACAGCATCGACAAGTTCAAACCCTTTGAGCCAGGCATGATACTCACCTGCGAACCAGGTATCTACATCCGCGAAGAAGGTATCGGCATCCGCATCGAGAACGACCTGCTCATCACA
>JAEEGG010022419.1_pt1 | contig 12429 bp, 15 predicted proteins | sample 9134161 | NCBI WGS metagenome assembly JAEEGG01 (sample SAMN16246543, study PRJNA631951) | gut metagenome | biome: gut microbiome; feature: rumen; material: CR-attached | host: Bos | place: Iran: Karaj | collected 2018-10
TAGCGCCCGAGGCGAGCGTGTCACCGCTGTTGATGGTCTCCTCGCTGTCGTTCTTCACGGTCGAGGTGCCAGAGCCTGACTTGGTGATCGTCAGGGCGAAGCTTGTGGCCTGGCTGTTGCCGCCCTCATTACCGCTCTGTGAGCCACCGTTGCCGCTCTGAGAACCGCCATTGCCTCCCTGGTTCTGGCTGCCGCCGTTAGACTCGGCCGAACCCGTGGCAGCAGTCTTTGCAGCTGCGATCTCGGCCTTGGTCTTGTCGGTCCAGGCGAATTTCACATCCTTCTTCAGTTCGTCGCGGGTGAACTCGCCCGTGCTCTGAGCCAGCAGCTTGATGACCTTCACGGCAGGACCGGTCTTGTCACCGGGCTTCATCGTACCCATCGAGGCTGTCACGGTCTTGTCCGTAGCCGGGTCGTACAGCACATCGAGGGCATTACCCTCCACTGTGGCCTTGAAGATGGCCAGGTTGTTAATCTTCACCGTGTTACCCATGAGCACTTGCTCGCGGATACACTTCACGAAATCGATCAGGATACCGGTGATGGTTCCCTCACTGAAGGCGGTGTTGTGCTCCGCCATGTGCTGGGCCATGTCCTGTACGGTCAGCGTCTCCTTGTAATCGACGCGGGCGTAGGTTTTGCCCGCCAACTCGGACTCCGAAGACTCCGAGACTTTTGAAAGATACAGTTCTAACATATCTGTAAGTGTTTTTTGTGGTGTTAGAATACTAAGTGAGCCAGCTACATCGGGTGGCTCTTCCCGCCTTTTTTATTATGCTACAAAGGTACAAAAAATAATCCAAAGTTCCAAATTTTTTAGCAAAAAAATTACAGTATTTTCTACGTTTTTTTTGAGTCTGAAAAAAGGGGTAAATGTCTCACGACAATCACCCCTCAAAAGGAACTAAAAATGTAGAATGAATAATGAATATCACAATATAATGGTTACACCAACTTGTGATATTTGCCCTTATGTTCGCCTGTGCGTATCTTCTTCGACGCCATGCCGTCATCGACAAGTATCTTCAGTCTTCCGCATACGCTGCCTACACTCTCGTAGCCGTACTCGCGCATCACATCTTCACTGGTGAAGTATTCGGGTAGACGGCGATAGGCCAATAGCGTCTTCTGCTGATGCTGCTTGTTCGCAGCCTTGTTGGCAGCGTCATTATCGTAGTACTGCTCAGCAATGGCCTTGAAGAAGTGCTGGGTGAAAGCCCACTGGGCGTTAGCAATAAGCAGAGCCAGATTAATATCTGTACGATCGATCTTGAAGTCCGGGCCACACTTGTACATACCGCTTTCCTCAACCATCTTATCCCAGTGGCGAGATACGATAAACGGCAGTGAGAAGTTCATGGCCACCCAGCCAACACGTTTCAGCAAATCTTCCTCTGCATGGCTGCCGTTTTCTTTGGCGTCTGCCATACGGCGTGCAGTCCAATCATATAGAGCATCAGAGAGTTCCTTGGAGGGTATCTCACCCTTCGTAGCGTTCAGTTTGTAGGACCATTCACGGAGTTCAGCCTCCCGCTTCTGGTCCTTTTCGTCGTAGTCATACTTCTCCTTCATCTTGAAGTCGGTATCTCCTGTAGGTACTGGAGTGATACGGGTAGGGAGTCCTGTCGGATAGTTTTCCACGTTCACCTGCTTGTTCAGGGCATATTCCGTGCCGCTGTACATACAGTTCAGGTGAACATCATACTCACCGACACGCGATGATGACGTCTTGAGGAACGAGCCTTGCGGTTCGTTGTGGAAGAGCTTGAGCCACAGGGTATAGATGTCCATGTAGCCTTTTTTCATCTGACGGAGGGTGTTGTCGAGTTCTGAGTCCATGATGCTGACATGCAAGGGCCACTCCTCACCGTCGATCACTTCCTTGGCGTTGAACTCAGCCTCGCGGATGGCGGCAGCCGACGAGGCACATGGCAGACAGCGGTAGACGCCCGTTGGTCTTGGCGACTTGTTCTTGTCCGCTCCGCTTTTCTGTTCGCGCTCCATGTTCCAGCGGTTCAAGGCCTCCTCCTGGGCGGCATCCGACTTCTTGATGGGTTCCATCATCAGACGGTAGAGGTCAACGAGCAGTTGTTTGCCTGATCCCATACGTCCCAGAAGTTCTAAAAGGCAGTTCATCCTACAGCGCTTGCCCGGCGAAGCCCAGAAGCGGTACCACATTCTTGTACACAAAGTCATGGCATAGGCACCGCCAACAAAGAGTGCGGCAGGAAAGAGTTGCAGAGGCAGGCGATGACACAGAAGTTGAATCAGTATGTACTGCTTGAACATCTTCTTGATGTCCTGACCCATGTGTTCCAACATTTCGACCAGCCCATACTCTGCCGCAGCCAGCTCGCGGCCCTCGGCTGTGAGACGGGCCTCACGTGCCAGTTGCTGGTAACTGCGGCCGGTTACTAACTTGATGGCGTTACGCATATCCTTCGAAGGCTGCGGGTCATTGTAGTTCTCGGCCTCGCGCTTCTGCATACGCTTCAGGGCGGTCTGAAGGATGCGCTCAATCTCGTCCTGGCCACGCTCTTTGACGACATCCTGCACCCATGGCAACGACAGCAGCACACGGCGCACCTTGTCAATGTCGCCGTCGCAGAGGATGATGATGTCTGTGGCGATCTTCAGGGCGAACTTATGCCGAGAGCCTTCGGGTGCACCGTTGGGCAGCAGGGTGTTGATGTAATCCACCACGGGATGGTCGAACACCTCTACTGTATCATTGTCAGCCGGGGCTGCTCTCGAAGGCATCTCGCTGGCAGACTCAAGGTTGGCAGTTGCCTCGACTTCAGGGGTTAATGACTTGACAGAGGCAGGAGCCTCGTCGAAACGGTTCTCGGGGTTGGTGGGGGCACAATGGCCTTCACCCTCGCGGTATGAGTCGCCGTATAGGCGTTCGGCCTCAGTACCGTTTTCAAACAAATCCTTTTCTTCGTTCATATCAAAACGTTTTTAAGGGGTTAGACATATCATTAAAACAAATTCGCTTCATCGATAAAATAAATGTCCTGGCGGCGTGGCGCATACGAGATGCGGCTGGCATCGATGCACGAGTCATCTACGACGGGCTTGCCCGTGCTGCCTATCATGCCCATCAGTCCGAGGTCGCGGGCCAGGCAGATTTGGTTGTCGGCGATGTTGCCGAGTTCTGGTCTTAGTTCACACACCAAACGCAGGCCGTGACCGCTCGATGTGTTGTGGGCCAGACGCACCTGCCACGGGAATTCTGGTACCGTAGTACGGAGATAAATGTCGTAGGGGTTTACCGTCAGTTTGTCAGCGTCAAACATGAACAGCCCCGAGAGGTGGATGCCCTTCAACTGACGGCGGCGGCGCATCATTTGCTGGCCCTTCTCGTCGAGCACAGGGCTGCCCCATTTGTCGGTGACAGGCACAAGGTCGAACTCCGATGCGGCGAAAACGAAACACGGCAGCGACATTTTCAGCCAGTTCGTCCACTGTAGCAGCTTCTCGGCTATGGACAATTTCATAAAGGTCTCTCCTGAACGAGGCATTGCATCCCGTCTCAGGCAGAACTGCTGGAAATCGCTGCGCAGCGTCCACTTGTCTAAGGGCAGACCCTTGGCTATGGCTTCGTCAATTTCCTGGCGTGTGCCGATTTTCCACGCCACCTGTGCCGAGTCGATAATGCTGTAGAATACTGCGAGCGTGCAAGGCAGGCACTCACTGAAAAACTGATTGTCCTGAAAGACAAAACGCCAATTCTTTCTCATACGCGTACATTATTTATTTGGTTCGTATTTCAGGATCTCTGAGCGATGGCGGCCGATGCAGACGTTCATCGAAGCCTGCAACTGGAGTAACATACGTTCGATGTTCGGTGAGCACTCCAGACGCGCCAGAATGTTTACCTCACCTCTTGCACTATCGAGCCAAACCTGAAGTCCGTTGCCATCGTCCAACAACATGCGGCCTTCTGAACCTTCATTAAGCGTTGGCTTCTGCTTCGTCTGATCAACGGTCAGCACATTGAAGATTTCGCGGGCCTCGTTCACAGGGTCAGCTGATGCGCCATCAACGTTGATGTGGATGGAAAAACTCGACTCTTTTTCGCCTTTCGTCTGATAAAAACTACTATCGCCCACACGCTTTATTTCCGTACGGTTCGATTCACGTTTGCCAACTGGATGAAACTCGCAGTAGTCTGTTCCCTCCCACGTTTTCATCGTTCCCTTTACCGAGTGGTCCGGCTTCCTGCGCGGACGGCTGACATACTGAGCCGAGTCGCTGCCCTGTAGCGACTTGGCCTTTAATGATTCTTTTTTCTTTGCGCACATACCTTATTAACTTGTTAAGAGGTTATCGTACATTTCGAAAATCTTCTCGAGTTCATTGTCAACGTGCCGCACGCCTGTTAGGTCAATCTCCTGAAACAAGATGTAGATGCGGATGCTGTCGGCGATTTCGCCCTGCATTTCACGGGTGTGACCCCTCAGAAGGTCGGTAACTCTTTCCGTGATGGCATAGCTAACCATACCATCAAGAAAACCGACGACGTTCCTCCCCGCTTCATAAAGCGGGAACTTCCTTGCCAGGAATTGAGCGGTCAAGCGCTCAAGCGTCTCCCTGTCTCTTTTAATCAACTCTTCTTGTCCAAGCGTTACTGAATCTTCGCGCATGGTGCCGCCTGCTGCGGACTTTGTTTGTTGTTTATGTTTCATATTACATTTATTTTTTTATACAAATAAACTGCTAAATCATTTTGAAATCGCTGCAAAGGTAAGGCAATTATCTGAAACCTGCAAGTGTTTTTAAGTGATTGTTTTACAGTTAGTTACGTAGAATATCGGGGAATAACGGGGAGTAACGGGGAGTATCTGTGAAATAATAAAAAAGGCCGTAATCTTAGTTACGGCCAATAACGGGGAGAGAATAAAAGTATAGGCAATTATTTGCCCCAATTGATAAGTTTATTGGGAGACTTCATGAATTGGGCACAATCTCGTGGCTTGCCAAGGTTAAAGTCTGTCACTTCTTTTCTCTCCAAACCATCAACAATGAAATGAACAAATGTCTTTTTCAGAAGAAGCGCGAATTGGCGATACTTCTCTATATCCCTAAATTCTTTTTCACTGATGGTATTCCAGAGTATTATATCGGTGACCTTTATCTTCTTTTTTTTCCTTTCATTAGCTTTTCTGTTCATATCATCATTATCGCCACCTATGTCGCTAAAGGAGAGTTGCTTTGGCGTTGTCCAATTAAGATTATATTGTAAACTGGCCCAAGAAAGAACATCTTTAGTATTTGTGGAGGAAGGTATCCACTGTAAATGAACAAGCACTTTCATGAACACGAACCAAAACGGGCGCTGTTGTTTATTGAATAACGTAATACCGTCTAATGCCTTCTTTACTGCTTCAGGTTTTACCCTTGGGTCAAATATGTAATCAAAGGTCGTGTCGTATTCTACTGGTATGTTTGGATCCTCGGTGTTGTTCTCTTCACCTTCTTCATCTTCTTTATTGTCAACATCGTTTTTTTCATCCTCATCATAACCTATGACAGCATCTATTTTATCGCGGGCTATCATCCACGCGTTAAAATCCTCTTCACTATACTCCAAAATATCATATTTCTTAAAATAAGCTTCCAGTTTTTTTCTAAGTGCTGTCAATTCTTTGACCGCCTCTTCAGCGGGCTTGCGCCTCATTACTTCTTCTATCACATAGTCAATGTCTTTGACGCAAATCATTTCATATCCTTTAGCATGGAGGATTTCAAAAATATCCCGGCGCTCAAAGCGTTCAGCAGTATTAGGGTATTTTATCTTGCTGAATTGAGTGCCAGGAAAAATAGCAATTGTAAAATCGTTGAAGATTTTATTTCTTTCACCATCTTCAGCAATAAAATGGAGCCATAATTTTACGAACTTATATCTTTCTCCATAAGGATTTCCGTACTGTTCAAGCCCCAGAAGATTGTATACCAACGACATTGTCGCCGTGCTCAAATACTTTCCCTTATATTTTGTTATTATCTTATTACGTAACTTGCCAAGGTATGATAAGGGATGATCTAACATATAGAACAGCGTACAGATGTAATAGGCATCATTAAAAATGTCTAATGCATATTTTGCAGCATCATCACTCAGCAGCATAAAACGATCAGAAATGAGACGATTGTAGAACGGATGCTCAGGTCTTGCCGACATCTCATCCACCTTAAAGTCGTCTATTTTTGACCTGTTCTTATATATTAGTTGGCGGTCAACGTCAGTATAGTCTATCATATATTCTATTATTTATTATCATAACCTATTGTGACAAGCAATGGTCTTGAGCGCAAAGATAGACATTATTTTTCAGCCTCCAAAATATAATTTAATAAAAATAGTTATATTTAAATATTCATTATTCATTGTGTTTTTTCAGAGCAGGGAATAGATTTGCAAGTAATATGAGTATGATATTATATATAAGTTATTGATTATTAATAGATTATTCTGATATTATCACGAATCTTCCCGTACCAGCAAAATAATCAAGCAGAAATGAATAATAAATATATGAATATAACACCATGTCTATTTTGCGTGCTCGGATATGCCCTTTCTCAATAACCTGCCATTATTTTACAATAACCTTACCTTATTGCGCAATAACCTGCCATTATCGTAATAACATTAATTGAGAAATCACCGTCTAAATTCTGAGGCACAGGAGCAATCCTGTGCCTTTTTTGTGAAAAACTACAATAAAGTTTTGTTGTTCCAGAAATAATTACTATCTTTGCCCTCGGTTCGGAGGAGAAATACCGGACTATAGTAAAGCATTCGCTATTATTTCGCGTTCAGCCAAAAGCCTCGGAAACTTCTTGGAAATAACAACGCACAGAAATAATATGTGATAAGGTGTTTCGGAATTGGACATCTTGCGCAGTCTTATATATCGAATGCACTTACACTTAGGTGTGGTGCATACTTTGTAAGACTGCGGAGGTTTCCATCCGAGGCTGCCTCTAAGCTGAACGCAATAAGGTGCATCACACTTTTTTGCGTCTTGGCGTGATTGATAGTTGATGCTAATAGAAACTTGAAACTATCAATCAAACAATGGCAAACAAGAATCTGAATGCAGCAAAAGAGGCAAAGAAAGATGAATTCTACACACAGTTAGAGGACATCAATAACGAGTTGCGGCACTATCGCGAGCACTTCCTAGGAAAGACGGTGCTTTGTAACTGTGATGACCCGCGTGTGTCGAACTTCTTCACATACTTTGCCTATAACTTTGAGTTCTTAGGATTGAAACGGCTCATTACGACTTGTTACAAAAGCCAAGATATGGACTTATTCAGTCAGAATAAGAGTGAACAAGCAATCTATCTGATATACGATGGTGACAAGAACGGCAACAACATTCCTGACCCAGAAGAAATAGGCATCCATCCATTGAAAGGCGATGGTGATTTCCGTAGTCGTGAATGTATTGAGTTGTTGAAACAGGCTGACATCGTTGTTACAAATCCTCCCTTCTCTTTGTTCCGTGAGTATGTAGCTCAATTGATAGAGTATGACAAGAAGTTTTTAATAATAGGAAATGTAAATACTGCTACTACAAAAGATATATTCCCATTGATTTTGCAGAATAAAATATGGCTTGGTTATGGATTTAAAGGAGGGGCCGCTCATTTTATTTCCAAGTATGAAGACACTGCGACGGCGGGAGATCATCGTGAAGGAATGATAAGGGTTTCAGGAGTTCACTGGTTTACGAATCTTGAAACGAAGAAGCGTCATGAAGACATTATTCTATATAGAAACTATTCTCCAGAGAATTATCCTAAGTATGATAATTATGATGCTATTGATGTAAGTAGAACAGAAGATATTCCTATTGACTACGATGGCGTAATGGGTGTTCCAGTTACATTCCTTGACAAATATAACCCAAGCCAATTTGAAATCATTGGCATAACAAAATCTTGGTTTGGTCTTTCCAGCAAGAAGTATGGCGATCAAATTCAAGTAGATAAAAATGGAAAGGAAAGTAGAGTAACGAAACTCAATGATGCAGCAGCACTTGAAATATCAAATCCTCCAATGGACAGAACTTATTACAAAGTAGATGGGAAATTGTATATTGCCACTTATCCCCGCATCCTTATTCGTAAAAAGAAGTAATAAATGAAGAATAAATACCTACAATTATGAATATAAGACTACAATCAGTTAAAGTTCGAGATCTGATAGATGGATATGCAAACGATCCAGATCACGGTGTGCGTGGATTTGGTGGGCGTCTTGATATTCGCCCTCCTTACCAAAGAGAATTCCGCTATGATACCAAGCAGAAACAAGCGGTGGTAAACACTATCTTGAAGGGTTTTCCACTTAATATCATGTATTGGAGTGTGGTAAATGACGAACAGTTTGAAATGATTGATGGCCAACAACGCACACTTTCCATTTGTGAATACTTCACCCATGAGTTTAATATTGAAGACCCAGACCGTGGCATTCTTTATTTCAGTTCGCTTACTCCCGACGAACAGCAGAAGTTCTTGGACTATAAACTGACGGTTTACTTCTGCACGGGTACTGACAAGGAGAAGCTTGATTGGTTCCGCGTCATCAACATTGCTGGTGAGCGGTTGCTTGATCAAGAACTCTTGAACGCCGTTTACGTTGGCCCATTCGTCACTGATGCGCGAAGACACTTCTCTAAGGACGGATGCCCTGCTTACAAGATGGCTGCAGACTTATTAAACGGTGTGGCTCGCGAACAGGCTTATCTCCATACCGTTTTCCAGTGGGCTGCTCGTCGCGAAGGAATTAAGGAGGTAAGCGAATATATGTCGAAGCACAAGGATGATGCTAATGCAAACCAACTTTGGGCCTATTTCTCTGCTATCGTAACTTGGGTGCGCTCCACATTCATCAAGTATCGCAAGGAAATGAAAGGTCTGGACTGGGGCTTGCTCTATGACAACTACCACGAAAACATCTACGACACTGCGGCTTTGGAACAGCGCATTCATGACCTCATGGAAGACGATGAGATAATGAAGAAGTCGGGCATCTATAGTTATGTGCTTAGTGGCGATTTGCGCGACCTCTCTTTCCGTACCTTTGACAAGAAACAAAAGAGAGAAGCCTACGAACGTCAACAAGGCATTTGCCCCCGCTGTGGCAACCATTTTGAACTGGAAGAAATGGAGGGCGACCATATCACCCCGTGGGCAGAAGGTGGTGTTACGACTGCCGAGAACTGCCAAATGCTGTGCAAAGAGTGTAACAGAAGAAAAGGAGCTAAATAAAAAATACTATTCAAACATTTATGACAATGGAAAAAGAGAAAGAATTGACTGATGAGTTGAAAGATTATGTATTAGACCCATCAAAGGATTATCGACAGAAATTAACCATGTGGCGCGTGGATGAGCACGGGAACTTGATATGGGTAAAAACCAAATTCGGAACCAACAAATCATACTACATCATCGAAAAAAGTCAACTGATGGAAGATGATTGGCTGACCCATATGCGCGGTAAAATGGATGCCGATGAGTTTGGTGAGTTTGTATGTGCTTACTTCAAGGCATGTGAAATGGCTGGTATTACAGAACTGAAAGTAAAGTTGCGTGGAGAGTTCGACCGTTCTTTCAAATACGCTGATGAAGAATGAGCCTATTTTTAATTTATCGCCAGAGGATTTGGAAGCCAGAGGAAATGGATGCCGACCACGTAACAACCTGGAGAAAAGGCGATGCAACTGACATCGAGAATTGCCAGATGTTGTGCAAGACTCATAATAGAATGAAAGGAAACAGATAATTAACTAAAACGATAGATTATGAAAAAATATCTTTTATCATTGGTAATGTTAATGATAACATTCACAGTAAGTGCACAAGGTGCATGGACTACCTCCAAAGAGGAAGCAGATGAACTAAAAGGTACTAAAGGAGGTACAGTTTGTATCTTTAGTGAGACAGGAGTGGGCTCGTTCGTAGTGTGGGATTGGAACGAACCACAAATAAGAATTGTTTCAGATAGTGGAATTTTTAATATTAACAATGGTGGATGGCTGGAAATACTTGTAGGTTTTTATGATGACAATGGAAAAATGAAAGATAAGATGAACTTGTGGCTTTGTAAGGAAGACGGAAGCGGATATAGTTATGCAAGAACAGTGAATAAAGGAATTATACCACCTGGCCAAAAGAAAAAAGTGAATAAAATCTTTAAAGCATTGTCAGACGGAACTGGTTATGTCCGAATACTGGCACCGCGATATAATACAACAGATTTTGACTTAAAGATAACACCATATAGAGAGTAAAACATACATCGTTCATGTTCCATTACACGGGGTTCCAAAGATGCTGTGTATCAGGGTGAGCCAAGGATATTAGCATTTGTCAGACACTCTGAAAGGAAATAGATAACAAACTAAAAACGATAAAATATGAAAAAAGTACTATTTACAATGTTTATGCTGACCGCTTGTATAGCAGTCTATTCGCAGGGAGAATGGAAGAAATCAGAAATAAAAGCAGACCCTTTAAAAGGTATTGATGGCGGTGATGTTTACATCTATACAGACCCAGAGATGGGATCTTTCATTTTTTGGGGGTATGACACATACCAATTCCAATTGGTTTCGAAAAAGGAGTTGTTTCATACAAAGGTATCAGATGGTGATGTTGGTTATGCAGTGTCGATAGGCATTTATGATACAAAAGACAAAATGGTAGAAATGTTTAAGCTATGGTTAGATCTTAAGGATAATTCTGGTCATCAAGTATTACAAGCAAGAAGTACGAAAGGAATGAGTGCTATAGTTGGACAGAAAAGCAAGGTTAAGAAGATGTTTAAAACATTACAATCAGATGGAGGTTACATTCGTATCGTGACTCCCCGTTATAACACTTCGGATTTTGATTTAAAGATAACACCATACAAAGAGTAAAATATTCAACGTTCATGTCCCATTACTCATATCGCTGGGGCCTGGCCCCGGTGATAGGTTTTTAAATAAGAAAATGGAAAACGGAAGTCAATCGGCTTCCGTTTTTTCGTCTGGGTTTTGAAATAATAACGGCTTTTTACTACATAATGAAGAAAAAGACACGAAAATATTTGGAGGTTATGAAATAATTACCTATATTTGCAGCATAAAACAAATAAAATCATAAGATTATGCCAGAGATATTAAGAATGTTTGGAATGAGATTCTTCTTTTATTCACGTGAGCACGAACCAATTCATGTACACGTGAAAAGTGCTGACGGAAAAGCAAAATTCGATATTTTACCTGAAGGAATTGTACTAGTCAAGAATGAAGGTCTTAAGCCAAAAGATATTAAAGCTGCTGAGATGGTTCTTGAAGAAAACAAGGAACTTGCGATTGATAAATGGAATGAATATTTTGGAGGGAGTGTGAAAAATGAAGATTTCTAAGATTTGGTTTGCAGACGACCGCATTTACGGTCTGACAGACGATGGACGTGAACTATGGCAGTCACTTCTCTATTACAGGAGATTGCGTAACGCCACAGACGAGGAGCGTGCCAACTATGAGATGGATGACGAGGGGATACATTGGTATGACCTTGATGAAGATGTCAGCTTTGAAAGTTTTGAGTATGATAACCCAGAGCCGACGGGAATCTCGCGTATTTTCCTGTCTCACCCCGAGCTGAATGCTTCCGCGGTAGGTCGTCGTCTTGGCATCAGTCAAAGTTTAATGGCTCAATATATCAATGGTACTAAAAATCCCTCGAAGGAGCGGGAGCGCCTTATCATGGATGAGATTATCCATATCAGCCAGGAATTGCAAAAAATTTGTGCCTGAAAAGGTACCAAAAGCATTGAAATTAATCGGGAAAACATTTGGTTTTCTCGATTATTTTTTGTATCTTTGCAATATAAAAGAGAGGTGGTTTTAACCACGAAAAAACCCTAGTAATTCACCATTTAAAACATGTAAAGTTATGAGTAAAACCGTTAGGACGATCCTTCAGATCATTAGTTATGTCATCGCTGCCATTCTCGGTGCGGCAGGAGAAGCCGTGATGATGTAAGATGGCAGATGTATGATGTAAGACTTACGGGCCATGGAAAACCAGAAAGGCTTCAAAATCTCTCAGTACGCCTGTGCGGTGCTGCTCATCGTGAGCAGTATCGCGCTGGTGACTTATCAGGTCATCGAGATCGACGACGTGGCGGGCGGGCTGCTCTATTACGTGGCGCAGTCATTCCTGTTGGCAGGCTCGATCTTCGGACTGTACCAGTACATAAAGATATTAAAGAAAAAAGAACCATGAAAGAGATTATCAATGACATCAGACTGTCAAAGCACTTTAAGCTGAGCGAGTTTCTGAATCTGAAAAAATATCCGGAGAACATCCCGACGATGCAGGTCGTGGCCAATCTGACCTACGGCTGTC
>JAEEGG010022420.1_pt1 | contig 12428 bp, 9 predicted proteins | sample 9134161 | NCBI WGS metagenome assembly JAEEGG01 (sample SAMN16246543, study PRJNA631951) | gut metagenome | biome: gut microbiome; feature: rumen; material: CR-attached | host: Bos | place: Iran: Karaj | collected 2018-10
AAGGATATTCTTTCTAAAGTTGAAAACTATGACCGCGTATATAGATTAAATTTGCATTTATTCCCGCTGAGCAAGGCAAAGGAAGGCAAAGATGAAAATCAGGGCTAGTTTTATACAAAGTATCGTTTTGCCGTGTGTGGCCTTGCTCGCTTTGCTTTCGGGCTGTGCCGGCTTTACCGAGGACGTGGCAGGGAATGCGATGGCAGACTCCGAAAACGCTGCACCCGATGCCGGAACTTCACACGATGCTGGAATTCTACCCGATGGCGGAACAAGGGACGGTAATCAACCGCAGGTTGTAACCGTGGATTCCTCTACTACGATTAACCTCCCGAGTGAAATTGTTCCCACGAGTCCGGATGAGTATACTTATATCAAAGATACCATTGCGCTGTTCGAATCGGCGAAGAACAAGCGGGCCGGCAAACTCGTGCGGAGTGATGCCGGTGACTCGATAACCATCGTTCTCGAAATAAACGGTGGTTGTGTCAAGGATGGCGAATCGTTCGCCTATGACCAGAACTTCTATTTCGCGGATTCGAACACTTTCGCCTACAGTTTCCGTGGCGATACGCTGCTGCTTACGAGAATCAGTGAACCGGACCCGTATGAAGCAGATCAGACGAGATACGAAGAATCGCTTCTCTTTGTGGGCGGAAAATCGGGTTCGCTCGATGGGATCTGGAAAAATACGCAGTGCCGCTATCGTGAAGGAAAGATGTACTGCATGAATGACGGCTACGATCAGTACTTCAAGTTCCATGGTGACAAGGTGGAATATCTCATCACGGATCCCGAAAACTACGACTACATGCAGACGGTCTTTGTGAACCAACTGTTCGATTTCCTCGGGAACGGAGGCTCCATCCAACTGGAAACGCCTTATTACTATTCGGATACGAAATACGGGCAGGAAAGTGCCGGTATCAGTATTCTCTCGAAGACAAATCGCACGATGAAGTTTACCCAGGCCGGCTTGACGTTTGACCTGAACGTGGATTACGCTCGCTATAAAGACAGCCTGCATGTAACGCTGAAATCGGGAGATGTTTCATGCGTGGGGACGGTCCGCGATATGGACGATGTCTTGCCTGGGATGTGCTCTGATGACAATGCAGATTACTTGTGGAAATCGAGCTCGGGCGCATATACGTACGAACGGGTGAACTCTCGCGAGTTCGAAGCCTGCATCGACGGTATTCTCGGGCGCAATCAGAACGATTGATTCGCGTGTGATTTGGGGAAGGAGGAAATGTGAGACGCTGGGGAAGGTTATTCCTGTTACTATTAGTTTGTCTGCCATTGCTTGCGTGGGCTAGCGAAAAATCAAGTGACAAGTTTAATATCGGTGTCCGCCTGGGGGCGCAGATCTCGAATCTCTTGACTGATGCGGATTGGGGCCCGTATCCCGATATCTCGGGGCCGGGTGGAGTTCTTTCTGTAGATTTCTCTCATGGTTTCGCGGATAATTTTTACCTGCATACGGCGCTTGGGTTGGACTTCCGCGTATACTATACGCATGTCGAGATGGGCATCGCCTGCGATGGAGATTGTGGCGGAGCGTGGGACGGAGACGAGATATCATCCTACCTCTACCTGGAACTCCCCGTGATGGCGCAGTGGCGCACGTCGGTGCTGTTTTTTGAGGCGGGGCCGGTTATAGACGTGATGCTGCTCTCTGATGAGGAACATGTCATACCCGAGAGGTATCGCGGCCAGAGTGACGGCTGTTACGATGACAAACGCTTTGGTGCAGGCGTTGCCGCGGGTATCGGGCATGTATTCGGATTCGGGCTTTCGGTAGATGCCCGCGTGTTGTTCCAGTTCACGGATGTCGTTGATGGTGGCAAGAAATGCCTCACGTCGCATTCCGAGGAAGTCGAGATGCGTTATGACGTCGAAACGGAAGAAGTTACGACCAGAGTTCTTTGGGAAACCGACGAGTATATGGGCGGATCTTACTACAAGTTGCTGAAATACCAGTTTGGAATCGGGTACTGGTTCTAGGCGTTACTTGTCTGCGTTCTGCTTCTTGATCCGCTCTTCGTATTCGCGTAGCGAGTACACGCAGCCACAATATTCCTGCCGGTAGAGGCAGTATTCCTCGGAGAGTTCTACGGAACGGTTGAACCCGCCCTTGCGCTTGAAATCTGCAGGGAGCGCCTTGATGCCGTAGATGGCGCCCTGTTCCTTGGCGACGGTGTTCAGTACTTGCTCATCTTTCTTGGGGCTGATCGAGAGCGTCGTGGTAAAGAAGTCGAACCCCATTTCCTTTGCGAGCCTTGCCGTTTCGCCGAGACGCAACTCGAAGCATTTGCGGCAGCGCTTGCCGCCTTCTTTCTCTTCTTCGAGCCCGCGTGCAACCTCGTAGAACTTCTTGGGGTCGTATTCGCCCTCGATGAACTTCACCGGATACTTCGTCTTGAACGTGGCGACAAACCGCTTGATTTCTTCGACGCGGTGGGCGTATTCCTCGGCGGGGGCGATATTCGGGTTGTAGTAGAAAATCGTGATGTGGAAGAACTGCGAGAGGTACTCGATGCAGTAGGTACTGCAGGGGCCGCAGCAGGCGTGCATCAGGAGCGTAGGCACGTTGCCCTTCCGCTGGTTCCAACGGATAATGTAGCTCAGGTCGCGCTGGTAGTTGTGATACGCTTCGGGCATTTTGCGAACCTCTCGCTAGTTCCAGTTGAGCGTGCCGAACGCGGTTATCCAGAAGCAGATGGTTGCCCCGATGGCAAAGAGCCCCATGACGGTGCGTTCCTTGTGGCTCGTGCTAAAGAGCACCGTGGCGGTATAGAACGAGAGGTATACCGCGAAGAAGAACGCGAGTATGCGCGTGATTTCGAACGGGAAGAGCATCGGCAGGATTTTGCCTGCGCTGAGCAGCGTGTACATCGCGAGCAACTGCATGCAGATGGGGATGATGAACGCCTTGCGAACTTCCTTGGGTACCACCTTGTTGCGACCGTTCATGGCGTACATGCCGAGCGGTGCACCGAACGCGAGAGCGATATTCAGTGCGATGGATGGCAGAAAGAGAATGGCCCCGATGATGGTCGCGATAATCATTATTGGTAAATCTTCTTATACGGTTTGCAATTGGAGGACTTTTTCCTTGGAAAAACCTGTAATTGCAGCGATTTCATCAACTGAATAATTACGGGCAAGCATGGTCTTGGCGATTTCAGCAGCTTTCTCTTCCTGCCCCTGCAGGAATGATCCCTGTTTTTCGTAAAGTATGTTCGTCATGCCGTCAACCTCATTCAGAAGGGTTTCATCGGTAAACCCTTTCAAAGATACATCTTTCGCGAAGTCCTTGTCAAGCAGTTTTTTCAACTTTTCTTCGGGAATTTCCTTTTCCTCAAGAACGTCGCGGAATATGCGTAGCATTTCTGCCCTGTTGGATTGTTCGTGCCTTTCTGGTAGGGTGCGGTCCTCAATAGCGAAGAACTTGTTCAACTCGACTAAGTAAATGTCCAATTTCTTGTAGAAAAAGCGTTGGTTCCGTACTATCTGCGCGTGGTGTAGATAAGTATTGCGTTCCAGTGGAAACTGATCTTCGGTTAAGATGGAAAGTACGTAAATGTGAGGGAGGCTATAATCCTGAGATTTTTTGACTGTCCGCGAGATTACGCGGGAGGTGTAGTAGATAAGTCTATCAACAAAGAGCGTATTAAACGCTTGTTGCACCTCGATAAGGACAGGCTCGCCCGCCTGTGTTGTTCCGTAAATATCGAAAATCGCAGTCTTATCATTCAGGACACCGGGATTTTCTTGTACTCCGAGAGTAAAACTTGTGATGGCGTTCTTGCCTTCCAGACTGAGCATTGTATTCAGGAATTTTATAGTTCGCTCGGGCTTTGCTTCGTTTGCCATGAGCATCTTGAAGACGCCGTCGCTGAAGGGATAGACGTTCTTATAGGTTTTACGGTATTCTGCTAGACGTTCCGGGTGATTCTTTACATCTATTGACATGGCGACAAATTCGCTGCGGTTCATGTTATCTCCTTGTGGGACTGTTTCCTATGTCCTATAGGGTTGCAAGAACCATGCCAAATGAAAAATGCCGTTTTTGCATAAAAAACGACACCTAAGAAAGGCCCTGATTGGTGATTAATCGATTAAATCACTGATTTATCGATTTTGATCAGTACATTCCCCGGCGCGCCGGGTCGGGCTATACTCGCTTCGCTCACGTCTAAAAAAGTTCTATTCGGCGTCCTTTAAATTATCAAAATTCATTCGAACCCATTCTGTAAGATATTTAAACGGGAAAGGTCTTACCGTCAATCTTTCATTATGAACGAAATCAACATTCATCAAAGGAAGTAGTTGTTCGAAAAATATTGGCGCATCATCATACGACTTAATACGACGAATATTTGCAGCATTCGCAACTGCCGTTTGCATTCCCAAGCCGACAGTTCCAACGAAATAATACACATCGCCATCTTTTTCAAACATTTTTATATCCGTGATTCCCGGCAAATACATTTCACGACCGGCTTTGCTACGAAATTCATGAATCTGATCCTTTTCATACTCATCTCGAATCTTGAATATTTCCGGAATAGTAAACCATCCCGTATTCTGAATGACATTGATTTCACCCTTATCATTCATCACAATACCACAAACGTCATCCATTCCAGCAAAAATTTCCAAACATTTCGTGTACACATCATTGTCAAATAAATCTGAGGCATCTTTCTTTGCAAATTCCATAGAGCCATCAGGTCTTATTTTCACAAAACAATATATCTGCTTTTCATTTTCGTCATCAAGATTAAATTTCATTCCAAAAGAAACATCTTCTAAAAAGCCCGTTTTTGACCAATCAAACAAGGAAAGTTTTTTGTTTCGAATATCATGTTTTATCACAAGTTCGTTTAATACAGATTTTAGTTGGGCCGATTTATTCTTGAAATCGCCACCCATAGTTATATGCTGAACTGTGGCATCATAGTTTTTACTATAAGGATCTTCTACATCTTTATATTTTTCCGGATCAAGAACAACACAAATATTCAACCCTTCTTTTGATTTATTAGTCCCTATGGCGGCTTTTATCCCACAAAGATCTTCAACTACTTCTTGTGTTTTTGCGCAGAAATCTTCTGATGCTTCTTTAACTAAATCAATTATGCGGATTTTCTTGTTTTCTAGGGCTTTCGCCTTCGTTGCTTTGTCTTCATTAATGCAACTACGTCTTCTTTCTATTGATTTATATTCGGGAATTTCGTCAAAATCAATATGTGCCAACCCTTTAAATTTATCATTAAAACGCTGTGTTATTTCTGCAACCACTCCCATTTTAGAATTATCAAAAGATTCCCGTTGCTTGCCAATATTCAGAAACGGGATATTGTATTTTTTGTGAAATTTTTGTCTCTGGATAAATTCCTCTTCTTTGCTATCCTTCGGTTTCCTTGCCATAGTTTGAAACCTAGAGAAAATATACTTAGGATAGGACTCATACGGATGCTTGGGCGTGAAGATAATTTGATCCTTGCATTTTCCAGATGTAAACGTGCGAACGGAAATATCTAAACGCAAATTTTTTGTGACAAGAATCTCCAAACAAGACACCTGCTCAATATTATTGTCTTTATCCTTTTTGAGCCAAGCCGAATTATAACAATAGAGATGTCCTGTAAGATTGTTTATGCGGAGCCTTTCATTACTAGATGTCCCCAATGTATTAAGCAAAAGTTGAAGCAGCGTCCTGTCGTCCACATCTCGCATTCTGATAGGAGGAATACAGATTTTGTCAATTTCATCGGTCTGATTCAGGGCATTCAAAAGTAACGCTCTATTATTTTCGCCTTTATCCATTAAAACATAAAATGTATTTTCGCAATCAAAGCGAACGGCGCAGACTCGTTTTTCCATCAAAGGAACGTCAAGGCACATCGAACCACGATTAAATCTTTTTGCGTCCTTTTTTACTAGAAAAATATCGTATTTTTCTGCAATAGTATTTCGATTCAATTCATATTTCAATTCATTAGTTTTGAACGGCGTCATTACAAGCTCCTACAAACCTACGAATTTTCTCAACTGATTTCTTATTTGAAAAAAGTTCATTTCCATTATCAATAAGCAACGCAGGGACAGCAAGAATATCAATGGAGCCTCTTTTGTATAAATGCGATGGCAGATCTCTGTTATCCAAGACATTGACAACAATCACCTTTTGTGTACCACATTCTTCTGCTTTTGAAGCGATTTTGTCAATCATTGTATCTCTATCTTCGTCTGTTCCAAAGTTCCAATGTTTAAAATCGATATAAATGGAGCTATCACGAACCATAAAGTCGAATTTTTCGAATTTGGCAAGATCTGTAATTTCTTCAAGCTCAATATTTAAAAGACCAAAAATGTACCTTCCTACTACTTCTCCAAGAGCCCCTTTATAGATATTATTATACATTGTTGGGACCATAATATAATCATTCTTTTCAAATCTTGTTGCGTAGCCATTATCAATAAAAAATTGTTTTATTTCGGGTCTAGACATCAATCGATCTAAACGGCAATTAGATTCTGATTCAACCATCGAACAATCTTCATCGCCTTCCACGCATGAGACAAAGACCCGCTTATAATTAAATTGCTCGCCAAAATATAGATGATCAACTTTTTCTTCAAATTCCGCATAAAAAGAAGACATCTTTTTTTCTGCAACAAACAATTTAGATGCTGTAGGATACTTAAGTACAAAATCTCGCAATGTTTTCCACCGATCTACACTTATTTCCGTCCATTTTTCATTCATTATTGACTGAATATAACTATTTACATTCACCGACTTATACGCAGCAATCTGCTCCTTAGAACTCTTAACTACTTTTCGATTTTGTTTTTTTTCAACAACATCTAACAATTTTTTAAATTCATGATTTAGAATAAGAGTATCTATAACACTACAATCAAGATTTTCTGCAATATTTGAATCCGCAAAAAGATAAATTTTTTGCGACTTATGATTTGTTCGGCACATACGTCCAACGGCCTGAATTATATTTCTAGTCGCCAACAATTTGACGCTTTCACAATCATATATATTAATAGTGCTTTTTTTTCCCATATAGGATTGATGTTGCGTTGCATAAGAATCAAATCCTTTACGAATATGTTGCATGGCAAGATCTAAAGGAATTTCTCCAGACGCTAACAAATATTCTATCTGAAACAAGAATGTTACGAATTCTTTTTGTGATAATTTGTCCTTATTGGTGTTAATCAAAAGATATGTTGGATTATCAAGATAAATCGCATCATAATCTTTTTCATTATTTTTTTCTCGACAATTATTCACCGTAACTATTGTTTTTTTTAATTTTGACGGAATGTCGTATTGCAAATTTTGTCCAGCACCTATTGTTGCGTAAGCGGAAATCACAAAGCATTTCTCTCCCTTTGTTAGCCGTTCCGAAATATCTTGCTTTTTTTTATCAAAATCTTCCGTGGTAAGCCATTGGACTTTTTCCGCTGCTTTGTCATCAATAAAAGTAAATAAATCAATAAGAGTCTTCTTTCTTAAAATTCCTTTATCCTCTCTCGGATGTGTTGTCAAAATACACAAGAAAGAGTGAATGTCGTCATTTTCAAAGAACTTCTTATACGCCTGAACAATACGATAATATCGCTCTTTATGAAAACCATTGTCATCGCCGGAAACAGCATCACATACTTGCCTAAAGGCTTCATGGGCAACATCTGGATCTCCATAAAGATCTGACCAAGAATTCTCATCGCAGCATCCCCGGACATCTCTACCAAGTAATTCGGCAACTATATCAACGTCTTCGTACCCTTTTTGTTCTTCATAGAATTGTTTTTTCAATCGTGCTCTATCGTCTTCCGATATTTCTTGAAAATTAGACCCTAATTGTTCTCTCATGTATGTCAAATCAAAATTTCCAATAGAAGTCGGAATTGTTGCTGTTGCCGATATTCCAACAACTTTCGCGCGTTGGCAAGTATTTAACAAAATCTTTTCAGGGGTGTTATTAAATGCAAACATTGATATTACAGATTCCAAATCATCCATAACATCATTTGTAAATGCATAATATCGAAGTCCCCTAACAAAAAAACTTAGGTCAAAATCTTTCGTAATACCAATATCGCCCTTCTTTCGAGCATCTTGAAGTATTTGATTCTTTAAAAAAACGACATGTTTATCCTTCAAGCGGAACTGTTTTAGAATAGAGCTGACCGCAGCATCAAGCGTAAAATCACCATCTCCTATATGATTTTCTACTCGGTAGCGATATAAATTGTGCGCAAGCCTCGTCACCCCAATCTGAAAAAAATTTACAAAGCCACGAATTTTTGAAAGCATCATCTGGATATTTGCAGACGAATTTTTCTTTTCATCTGACAGATGTATTACGTTCAAATCTTCCTTATCATCATATGAAATTGATATGAATTTATTCTCTTTCGTTATCGTATGATATTGGGAATCTTGGAACAAAAATTGCTTTGACAAATCTTCGTCACGAGGTGTTCTAATATCGCATGCCAAATTATATGTATCAAAAATTTGATCAGCATTCTCTTTGAATCCATCAATAATTGATTCAACAGGTTGCTCCCCATATTTTCTTTTAGAATACCAATCTGATTTCCGGCTAATTTCTTTTTGAAATTTTTTTGTTTGAAGAATTGTATGAATATCGAGAAATAAATCGATAAAATCAACCTGTTCTCTAATACCATCCTCAATAATGTTGTCCAGAAAATCTTTTTTTGCGGCATCAAATTCATCAATAAAAACAACTGCGTTATTCATTATATCGTTTGTGTAAAAAAGATATGAAGAATCAACTATTGTTGAATTTTTTGTAACAAATTTTTTTGCGCTAAGAATTATAATCTGTTTAGCGTATGTCTTTGTTGACTCATATAGGTCACCCAACCACATCCAACGAGGATCAGATTCAACTGCTTTCCGCCGATTTTCTGCGTTTTTGATTTCGTTTTTGAACAATCTTTCAACTTTATGGCGAAAATCTGGTTCTATTTTTGTTGCAAAAGTGTTTTCTATGCTAGACGCGCTTTCATAAAACTCCATCCTTTTTTTATTATTTCGGAATTTTATAATTGCATCCAAATCTTGAAAAAAGAATTTTGTTTCATCCCATTGCCAAATATCAGAAGGGACCTTACTCTTTATGTTGGCTTTTTTTGAATAACCGTCAATGGCCAATTCAGCGTTAGAATTTAAATAAAGAAATTTTTGATCAAACTCTTCTTTTCTTCCATTCTCTTCGAATAACTTGCGAAGTTGTTTTTCTGGAAGATTCTTCTTAAGATTGGTTATGAAAAAGAATTTTTTATCCTTATTCTTTTCATCACAAGCAGCATCAAAAATGTATTGAATAACATTATGAGTTTTGCCAAATCCAGTCGGCAAATCCATCAAAAACAGACCATTTTTCTTTTCATTTTCGCAATAATCTTTAATAACACTATACATCATAAAACCCAGTTCTCTTTCTTGTGAATATATATTCATTCCTTTAAAAAAAACGTGATATACGAATAATTGTACTTTTGAAGGCCCTTTTTAGCGTTTTCTATCTGAAAAATGTATTTCAGTTGAGTTTTTCATTCAAAATGACATATATTTACGAAAAACAGGTACTAAAATGAGCGCCACCAAAGCTTTTCTCGCACTACTACTTCTAGTTTCCGCCAACACCTTTGCCGGTTCCTTTAAGGATCAGCGGGATGGTAAGACATACAAAACCGTAAAAATAGGTACGCAAACATGGATGGCGCAAAACCTGAATTACAAGGCAGCTGGCAGCGTCTGTAATCTTGATGGTAAATCAAATACTCAATGTGAATTCGGCCGTTTTTACCCATATGATGTCGCAATGCGGGCTTGCCCTGCTGGTTGGCATTTACCAAGTAAAGAAGACTTATTACTCTTTCGGGATCTGACATTTGCAAATAGCAAAGAGACCAACAGCAACCGCCTTGGGACGTTATTAAAATCTAAATCCGGATGGAAGCACCATGAAGGTGTAGCTGATGGAACAGATTTCTATGGTTTCAATTCTTATCCAGCGGGAGCGATTTTGGGCACTACAGAAATCATATCAATTGGCGAAGCTTCTGATTATTGGAGTAGTTCAACAAAAGAAGATAATCCTAAGCACGCCATTACCTGGGGATTTCATTGGGAGGATGAGACATTTGGTATTTGGGAATCAGACAAGGAAATCTGTTATCATACCGTAAGGTGTCTTAAAAACGAATAAACCAAGCATTGCGGGTTAACAACTGAAGCCCGCAGAAAAAAAACATCATTCCGCAAACGTAAACGGTATTGTCACGGTAGTATTGCCTTCTTTGACTCTGCTAAATGTCCAATTTCCAACTGCGCTCTTAATGGCGGCATCAAATTTGCCAAAGCCAGTCGTGGAAGAAGCTATTGAAATGCTAATAATTTCTCCACCCGGAGCAATCGTGAACTTCAAGATAACCTTTCCTTGGAAACCCGGCTTTTCTTTTGAAAACTTGTTGTAGATATGACGGAGGCCAGGTGTTCGCTGGCGAACGACCTTCATGATGTCCGCAGCGGAACGCGAACCAGAACCAGTTTTTATATCAATGTCTCTAGCGGAGGGAATTTTGATATCCCCTTTGGCCTTGGTGGAGATTCCTCCGCCACCTCCTCCAAAGAGGTCCGAAAGGCCGTCGCCGATACCACCATCACCGCCTTCGGCGTAGCCTTCGTTAAAGCCGCCATCCGTCTTTCCGCGACGACCACCGAGTACCGTTTTATCCGTAGTCTGAAGACCTGCCACCTCTTTCAGAACGCGATCAATGTCTGCAACAAATTTGTCATTTTCGTTTTGCTTTTCCGCATATTCTGAATCACATTCATCAACTGCTATGGTCAGAAAAGAAAGATATTCAGGATGTTTCACATCATTCTTCAAATCATTCTCCAATTTCCAATAGTCGGCCTCACTATACTGCTGCTTTATTTTGCCAAAGACACAATAGCACACCTCCTGGTTCGCTCCTTGAGTGCACTCATTCATAAAGGTCATTTCTGTTGCATAGGAGTATGTAAACCTCTTAACCTTGCTCTTTTGCGCGACAACAGATGCCGCACCACCTGCCTGTGCATAAGCGGCCACGGCAAGCAGCACTATCAGCGAATATTTTATGGCATACATTGGTTGACCTCCTAATAAGCTATTCCACAAGGCATTTTGTCGCCAACTTAGTGAAAGTAATGGTCAAAAGATCCATATTATCTTTGGCACTCGCGACAAAAGACTTTAGTGAAAACTCTTTTTTCAAGGATTTTAAAATGCATTGACTTATGGACTTGGGGACGCCATTCTGGTTCATGAATTTGACAAGATTTTTCTCCATTTCAGGCGTGAATTTGTCGGGAACACACTCAACAATATAATCTAGGCCCCACATCTTCTTGTCTTCCGGATATCCCTCCTCTATGACAACCTGGGCAAAACGTTCTTTATCTTTTATCAAGCGATCATAAAAGCATCCGCACACCTTTTCTGCTTCTTTTTTTCCGTAAAACTCCTTCATTTCCGACGGGCAATTCTTGACAAAATCTTTTCTTTTAACAGTTTTCATCCAGTTATCCACATATGCTTTCGCCTCTTCCTCGGTTATCTGCGAGGCTGCCGCTTCATATTCCTCGTCACATTCCTCTACCGACTTAGAGAGGAACGACATGAAATTGTAGTCTTCATGCCCTTTCCGCAAGTCGGCATCGAGTTTCAGATATTCCTTTTCGCTATACGAACCCTGCAATTTTGCGAGCACGCATCCGCAAACCCATTCGCTGGCATTTTCGGAGCAATCCTTTATAAAGGCCTGTTGGGTGGCCTCTGAATACGGGAATTCCCCAGTATTGCTCTTCTTGGCGACAAACGCCGCCGCACCGCCGGCATATGCGATAACGGCAAACCCAAGTAACTCGAGTATGGCTTTTTTGACGAAACTCATATCTACCCGCCTTTTAATCAAAGAAAGACATGCTGTCAAAAGGAATATATATTATTCCACTGACAGAACCTGTCATGTGGCCAAAAGATTGCTTTTTTCTTTAATGGTATAAAAAAAGGACCCCTTCAGGTAAAGGAGGTAACCTAAAGGGGTCAGGGAGTGTTTGGGTATCTATAAGATACCTAATTGCAGGGGGAATTTGCCAAAAAATCGGAGCATTCTTGTTTACACACGTGAACATGCAAAATATCAAAAAACGCTGTTTTTGAGCGAAATTCGCCGTTTTTGTGCGTGCACACGGTGGTTCTGGGGTGGTTACTGCGTGCCTAGAAAAGAATTTTTGAGGAAATTTGGGCGTGTGCGGGCCGTACCTTGCCCCCGTCAGCCTTTTTGAAGGTGGCGATGAGCGAGAA
>JAEEGG010022421.1_pt1 | contig 12428 bp, 11 predicted proteins | sample 9134161 | NCBI WGS metagenome assembly JAEEGG01 (sample SAMN16246543, study PRJNA631951) | gut metagenome | biome: gut microbiome; feature: rumen; material: CR-attached | host: Bos | place: Iran: Karaj | collected 2018-10
GTTATTATTCACTATCAGCCTCATACGCCCGTATGGACCCATCCCGCGCCATTCGTCGCCTGCCAGCAGGTCGCGACCTTGCCACGACAATTGCCGTTTGGTCGACTCGCAGTAGGCCTCGCCGCCTAGCAGCGAAACATTGACCACCTGCACATCGCGTCTAAAACCCTCGACCTCTTGCATATACCACAACGGAAACGTATCGTTGTCGCCTATGGTGAACAGGATGCCGTGTGCGTCGCACGAATTGAGAAGGTTGGCTGCCGCGTCGCGGGCAATATAGCGTCCCGAGCGGTCGTGGTCGTCCCAGTTTTGGCAGCCCATAAGCAGCGGAACGCCAACGACAAGCAGCCACAAAGCAGGCTGCACCGAACGACGAGCCCACTTGCGGCGGAATTCGTGCGAAATCAGTGCTGCCGCCCCAAGTCCAATCCAAATGGCGAAGGCATAGAACGAAAGCACGTAGGCGTAGTCGCGTTCGCGCGGCTCATACATCGGGTGGTTAAGGTAGACCGACAGGACGATGCCTCCCATCAAGAAAAGCGTCATCACGAGCCAATAGTCGCGCTTGTTGCGCTTGCGGTGTGCGAATAATCCCACCAGCCCCAGCAGCAACGGAAGCATAAAATAGCGGTTCTGGCCCGCCGACGGCATCGCGTCGGGCAGATGCCTGCCCGTGCCCACGTAAAGCCTGTCAATGGGCGGAATACCGGTAATAAACTGCCCTTTCTGCAGGTTGCCGAACCCCTGGCGGTCATTGTATCGACCCGAGAAGTTCCACATCAAATAGCGCAGATACATATACCCCAGCTGATAGCCGCTGAAAATCACAAGATTGTCGCCGAACGACGGCTTGTAGTACTCGCGTCCGTCGACCTCCACCATTTTTCCGTGCCGCCCGCACCAGTCGGTATAGTAATCCTCGGCAAAGGTATGCGACTTCCACATACGCGGAAAGAACATATCCATCTGCTTGGCATAGACCGGTTTGCCGTCGCTGAAAGCCACTATCGGCGAGTTGAAACAACGGCCGTAAAGCAGCGGCGCCTTCTCGTACTGGTCGCGACCTATGTAGGCTTTCAGTGCCTTAAGCGTGCTCGGATTGCCTTGATTGATAGGAGGATCCGCCGCCGCACGTATCGGCAGTATTGCGTAGGGCGTAAGGCCCAGAACGAAAAACAACGCACACAGAAGCAGTCTCTTATACCATTCGCCCACGGTCACCTGACGGCGCTTGAAGATATAAATCAGAACCACCACGGGCACTGTGAGCAAGCTCAACTGATGCACGCCCACCGAGAGCCCCAGCAGCAGCGACACCAGTAGCAGCCAGCGGCCGCCGCCACGCCCCTCGTCGGTGCTCCAGCGCACCATAGCCCACACTATGGCAGCCGAAAAGAGCATCGACAGGCTGTATACCTCGCTCTCGACAGCCGAAAACCAGGCCGTGTCGCACAGCACGTAGCACCAAGTGCCAACCAAGGCGGCAACGAGCGAATGACATATCTTGAATCTTGCATTTTGAAGAAAGTGCAACAATGTCCAAAACAAGAACATAGCAGTGGCTCCGCCTGACACGGCCGACAGAGCGTTGCTCCACCACGCCAACCGCGTCACATTGCCACCGGCAAGTAGCATAAAGCAATGGGCCAAAAGCTGATAGAGAGGCGCTCCTGGCGGATGACCCACCTCGAGCCCATAAGACGTGGCTATAAACTCGCCGCAGTCCCAGAAACTCGCCGACGGCTCAAGCGTGAGCAGATAAACCACTGTCGCCGCAAGACCCGTGAGCCAGCCTGTAAGTCTATCAACCTTGCACTTCATATAATTGCGTCAAAAAGCAAACAACCAAATAGTTAAACTAATCGACAACACCACTAACGCCTACCAGTTCACCACCGACTTGTTGAACACGTCGTCGCACAGTTCAGACACTATCTCGCCCATCAGCGTGCTCTCGACCGACGAGAAATTGAGCTGCGCGTTATAGTCCCTGTAGCGTGAGAAAGACTGCTCGAAATTGGCGTCGGGGTCGCAGTTGTTTACAAACTTCACTTTGATAGTGATTGTCAGGCGGTTCATCGACACATCATCATTGGCCGACAATGCCGCCGCGCGCGTGGTGTAAGAGGTTATCTCGCCTGAAATCTGCAGGTCGGCATCGCCGTTGACCACATTCAGGCTGGTCTGCGAAGCAAACAGATTGCGCAAATCGTCGGTCAGTTTCTGGCTCAGCTGCGGGTTGACCGTAGTTGCGTAGTTGGGAAACGTGCTGACCGATATGGTCTTGGCATTGGGCGGAATCGAAGCTCCGGTGAAGCTGTAGCCTCCCTTGCACGCCACCGCAGCCAACGCAGCGACGACCAGAAACCATAAACCGAACCTACGCCGCTTCATACGTTGTGCGAATCGTTGTCAATATGCTTCTCATCCTCCATCTGCCAGAGCATAAAGCCTGCCTGCTGCTCCATATACGTCAGCACGGCGTGCTTGATATTCAGATCGTTGATGGCACTTATTTCATTGACTATCTCGTCAATCTTCTTCTTGATATTATTGTCCATTCCTTGGAATTTTTTTAAACAAAGATACTTTTCTAACGCTGATGCGACTGTTTTATTGTATGGAATACATAATTTCATCATCGCTTTTTCGAGGTACCAGGACTGGTTGTTGTCCGCTTGTTGTCCGCTTTAAAAGCGGACAACAAGCGGACAACAACCAGTCCTGGTATGGGGCAAAAGTAAGGATGTACAAGGCCTGAGGCGGTAAAAAAGCGGGTTCCCCGCGGCAAAGCCGCGGGGAACCCGTGTTCAGTCTATCGGCAAAGCAGATTATTTGCTTTTGCCCTGGTTTGCAACGCTCTGCATCTTGGCAGCAATGACATCAGGGTCGCCCAGGAAGAATTCTTTCTGCAGCTTCATCTGGTCATCGAACTGGAAGATGTAGGGTACGGCGGTGGGGATGTTGAACTTGATAATCTCGTCGTTGCCCATATTGCGCAGTTCCTTCACGATGCCGCGCAGCGAGTTGCCGTGAGCCACTACCATTACGGTGTCATAGCGATTGAAGGACTTAAGAATCACCTCTTTATAGTAGGGCATCAAACGTGCGATAGTATCCTTGAGCGATTCGGTCAGCGGTATCTCGCTGTCGCTGAGCTCGGCATAGCGCGGGTCCATACGCGGGCTGCGCTCGTCGTGCATATCCAATGCCGGCGGCTGGGTGTCGAAGCTGCGTCGCCACAGCAGCACCTGGTCGTCGCCGTACTTCTTGGCGGTATCGGCCTTGTTGAGACCCTGGATGGCACCATAGCTCTTCTCGTTGAGGCGCCAGCTTTTCTCAACTGGCAGCCAGTCCATATCCATAGCCTCGAGCACCTGGTTGAGGGTGCGTACGGCACGTTTCAGATAGGAGGTGTAGCACATCTGGGGCTTGTAGCCTTCCTTCTTGAGCAGCAGGCCGGCATCGAAAGCCTCTTTGCGGCCGAACTCGGTCAAGTCGACATCGGTCCAGCCTGTAAAAAGATTGAGTTTATTCCATTCACTTTCGCCGTGACGGATAAGTATCAGTTGCTTCATTTCTTAAGGATTTTTTCGTCTTTCTTCAGTATTATGTGCTCGTTGAACTTGCCCTTGTAAGCGAGTATGCACATCAGGACGCCAAGCAGTATGAAAGGTATGCTGAGCCACTGGCCCATATCGAGCGTCATCCCTTGCTCGAAAGCTACTTGCTCTTCCTTGACGAACTCGACCAGCAGGCGCACGCCGAACAGCGCTATGAGCCACCAGCCGAACAATGCTCCAGGACGCAGTTTGCCGTCCTTTTTGCGGTAGACGAGCAAGCTGACGAGGAAGATGAGGAAGTAGCTGAACGACTCGTAGAGTTGGGTCGGGTGTTTTGGCACAGTCTCACCGTTGAGGTCAAAAATGAAACCCCAAGGGAGGTCGGTCTGCACACCGTAAATCTCTGAATTGAAGAGGTTGCCCAGTCGAATGAAGGCGCCGCCCAAAGCTATGACAATGACCATACGGTCTACAATCCAGACGGGGTTCATACGATATTTGCGGAAATAGAGCCACATAGCGACCAATATTCCTATTGCGGCACCGTGGCTTGCAAGGCCTTGATATCCCGTATAATGCCAACCATCAGCATCCTTGCCGAACGGAAGTATTATCTCAATCCAGTGATTGTCGGTGAGAAAATAGTCGGGTTGATAGAAGAGGCAGTGGCCAAGTCTTGCACCGACAAGGACAGCGACGAACATATAGATGAGTAGCGACTCGAGGTATTTGGAGTCGACGCCCTCGCGCTTGAACATACGGGCGACAATGAAATAACCCAAAAGGAATGCCAGCAGGAAGCCCAGCGAGTACCAGCGCACGCCGAAAGAGCCTAAGTGGAAGATGATTGGATCGACATTCCAATGGACGAAATTCAACATAGCCTGAAGTTTTTATTTTGCATAGTTCACCGCGCGGGTCTCGCGGATGACAGTTACTTTGATCTGGCCTGGATAGGTCATTTCGCTTTGTATCTGGCGTGAGAGGTCATAGCTCAGCTTGTTGGCCTCGGCATCGCTGACCTTCTCGGCACCGACAATGACGCGAAGCTCGCGACCTGCCTGGATGGCATAGGTCTTGACAACGCCAGGATAGGTCATAGCCATCTCCTCCAGCTTGTTGAGGCGGTTGATGTATGCCTCGACGACCTCGCGGCGGGCGCCCGGGCGTGCACCGCTGATGGCATCGCACACCTGGATGATAGGCGACAGAAGGCTTGTCATCTCGGTCTCGTCGTGGTGGGCACCGATGGCATTGCATACGTCGGGATGCTCTTTGTACTTCTCAGCCAGACGCATACCTAATATTGCGTGCGGCAGATCTGGTTCATTCTCAGGCACCTTGCCAATGTCGTGGAGCAAGCCCGCACGCTTTGCCAGCTTAGGATTAAGGCCAAGCTCCGAAGCCATAGTAGCGGCAAGGTTGGCCACCTCGCGGCTGTGCTGCAGCAGGTTCTGACCATAGGACGAGCGGTATTTCATACGACCTACCATACGCATCAACTCGTGGTTCATATTGTTGATGCCCAGGTCTATGCAGGTACGTTTGCCCACTTCGGCAATCTCCTGCTCTATCTGTTTGCGTGTCTTGGCAACGACCTCCTCGATACGTGCCGGGTGTATGCGGCCGTCCGTCACCAGTTTATGCAGCGACAGGCGGGCAATCTCGCGGCGGATAGGGTCGAAGCTTGACAGGATGATGGCGTCGGGCGAGTCGTCTATTATCACCTCTACGCCGGTCAACGACTCAAGGGTGCGTATGTTACGGCCCTCGCGACCGATGATGCGGCCCTTCACCTCCTCGTTTTCAAGGTTGAATACGCTTACGGTGTTCTCAACAGCGTGCTCTGTAGCGGTGCGCTGTATCGACTCGATGACAATCTTCTTGGCTTGCTCGTTGGCCGTCATCTTGGCCTCCTCCACAATGTCCATAATCGTGTTCGAAGCCTCGGCGCGGGCATCGTCGGTCATCATCTCTACCAGTTGCTGCTTGGCCTCGTCAGCCGTCAGGCCGGCAATGTGCTCCAGCTTCTCAACGCTCTGCTTGTAGATCTTCTCAGTCTCAGCCTTACGCTTGTTCAGCACCTCTATCTGGCTGTTCAGGTTGTCGCTGGCGTTCTTCAGTTCATTGCTCTTCTTCTGCAGGTCTTCAACCTTCTGTGCCAAGGCCTGTTCGCGCTGTTTCAGCTTCTGTTCGGCCACTTGCATCTTGCTGTTGCGTTCGGCTGCCTGCTTGTCATATTCGCTTTTCATCTGGAGATACTTCTCCTTTGCCTGCAGAATCTTGTCTCTCTTTATGACCTCGCCTTTCTCTTCTGCATCTTTCAGCACTTGCTGGCTCTTGCCGAGCAGCTTGTTTCTCAGGACTGTCGTTGTGGCGGCGATTCCTGCACCGGCACCTACAATCAGTCCAATGATAATCATCAGTATGTACATAGTTTTTAAATAATTTTGGTGGAATGCGCCCGCTTCGTCAATCTCTTCGGCAAAAAAACCTGCATCACTTCCCTCCGAGAGTTATGGTAAACTCTGAAACTTTAGGATTTGAGCGCCGGGTGTCTCAGTTCTTCAGTCTCCTTGCGAGAGGCTAACCTACCCACCCCTGAGCAGACTCGGTTTGTAAATGGTGTTGAGTTTACAAACTGTTTTGGGTTGGATGCAGGTTGTTCTCTAACACAGAGTCTATCTCTGTCAGCTTAGCTATCAGTTCCTCGTCTTTATACTTAAGGCTGTCCTGAGTCTTCATCAATTCTGTCACTTGCATAAGCGACACCATCGCCAGCAAGTCCTGGTTGTCACGGTGTCCATACTGTTTCTTGAACAATCTTGCCTGTGCATCTATCAACGCTGCGGCATCGCGCAGATACTTCTCCTCTTGCACAGCAATAGAGAGTTTATAACTTCGTTCCAATATGTTTACCGTAACCGATACGTTTTCCATCAGGTCAGTCCACTTTAGTCAATAGCATTAGACTTTTGTCAATATTACGAATCAACTGATTGATTTTGAGCTTTATTTCTGCTGAATCGCCTTTCTGTACAAGCGTATTCCTTAGTTTTAATATTTGGGTTTCTTCAATTAATTCTTTTATCTTGTTGTCTTTGTTTTTAATATATTCGTTAAGTTCTTCGTTTGCCTCAGTCAACTCCAAGACCTTATCCTTCAGCCGATTGTTGTCCTCAATCAACTGTCTCACCTTGTATTCTATTCCGCTCAGCGTAGTCTCAAAGTCAAACATTTTGTCGTTTTATTATACATTTTGGCAAGTGCAAAAGTACGAACTTTTTTATAAACAGGAAAATATTTTTATGTATGATTTAAATAACAAGCTCTAAATGCAACCTAATCAACTATTTGAGATTGAGCTTATGTCCCATTCTCTCCTGCTTGGTTTTCAAATAGCGCTCATTGTACTGGTTGGGTTCTATGACAATTGGCAGAGTTTCAACAATCTCCAATCCATAGCCTTCCAGTCCGCTACGCTTGACAGGGTTGTTGGTGATCAGACGCATTTTCTTGACACCCAGGTCGCGAAGTATCTGTGCACCGATGCCATAGTCGCGCTCGTCGGCCTTGAAGCCCAGCTTCAGATTGGCGTCGACGGTATCGAGCCCCTGCTCTTGCAGATGGTAGGCTTTCAGCTTGTTAACCAGACCGATGCCTCTACCTTCCTGACTCATATAGAGCACCAGGCCCTTGCCCTCCTTGTCAATCATTTCCATTGCGCGATGCAGTTGCTTGCCGCAGTCGCATTTGCACGAACCAAAGATATCGCCCGTCGCGCAACTCGAGTGGACTCTGACCATAAGCGGCTCGTCTTCAGCCCAATCACCCTTCTTGAGGACTAAGTGAGTGGCATTGTTGTCGAGCTGCGTATAGGCTATCAGCTGGAAGTTGCCCCACTCGGTCGGCAGGAAGACCTCCTCCTCCTTGCGAATCATCGTTTCGTGGGCAATGCGATAGGATATCAAGTCCTTGATAGTAACAATCTTAAGACCAAACTTCTTAGCCACTTCCTGCAGCTGCGGCATACGTGCCATCGTGCCGTCATCGTTGATGATTTCTATCAGCGCTGCACAGGGTTTAAGCCCTGCCAGGCGAGCCAGGTCGACAGCGGCCTCAGTGTGGCCTGCACGTACCAGCACACCGCCGTTGCGGGCGCGAAGCGGGTTGACGTGGCCGGGACGTCCAAGGTCGGCAGCGGTTGTGGATTCGTCGGCCAAAGCTTTGATTGTCATTGCCCTGTCGTGCATACTCACACCCGTCGTGCAGCCGTTGCCCAGCAGGTCGACCGTCACCGTGAACGGAGTGCCAAGCAGCGAGGTGTTGTCGTGCACCTGCATATCAAGGTTCAGCTCGTGGCAACGCTGCTCGGTGACGGGCGTGCAGAGCACACCGCGTCCGTTCTTGAGCATAAAATTGACCTTTTCGGGGGTTATTTTCTCAGCTGCAATAATGAAATCACCCTCGTTCTCACGATCCTCATCGTCGACGACAATGACGAATTTGCCTTCCTTAAAATCCTCTATCGCTTCTTCTATTGTGTTGAGTTTAAATTCCATATAAAAATAAATAAAATAAAAAACAATATATTCGAATTTGCAAAGATACAACAAAAAAGCAACAGATAGAAATTTTTTTCGCCTCCCATCGGTCTTGGCGGCCGCCGTCGCCGGCCAGCCATCGACACGACGAGGGCAAAAAAACTGTCCCCCGAAACGAAAAAGGAGCAACCGCTCTGGTTTTTCATCGTTTCCAATCCAGACCAACACCGCTCGTTGTCCGTTCGTTGTCCGTTTGTTGTCCGATTGTTGTCCGATCAGTAATCGGACAACAATCGGACAACAAACGGACAACGAACGGACAACGAGCGGACTTGACACGACGAAAAAAGCGTGTCGTTACGCTGAAAATACAGTAGAGAAACAGTGCGGCGGAAGTGCGCCGACAGCATCAGTTGGTGTACCAGTCCTTGAATTCGGATGTGCGGGCGCGGGGGATAATGATTTTTTCGGGGGTAGCGACGGTAAGGCTTACGTGCAGCTTGCCGAGAGGCCATACCGAGATGTCACCGATGGCGCTGTGGGCAATGATATACTGTCGGTTAGCGCGGAAGAAGTGGTTGGGGTTGAGCTGCGCGAAGATATTGTCGAGCGGCTTGTCGATGATGTGCGTTTGATTGTCGAATGTGACGGCGCGCGATATCTTGTCGTCAAGGTAAATATAGGCTATATTCTTGACGGGCAGCGGAATAAGCTTATCGCGAACGGGTATAAGGAAGTGCGATTTGTAGCGGTGTTGCTGGGTCATCTCCATCAGCGACGCTATGGTTTCGGAGCTGAGCGGAGCGGGACGCCGAGCGGCGCCGTCGTTGGTGAGCAGGCGCAGCTTCTGGATGGCACGGGCCAGGTCATTCTGGTTTATAGGCTTCAGCAGGTAGTCTATGCTATTGACTTTGAATGCGTCAAGGGCATACTGGTCGTAGGCCGTGGTGAATATGACGGGGCAGTCGACCGTTGCCTGATCGAATATGTGGAAGGCAAGGCCGTCGGCCAGGTGGATGTCCATAAAGACCACATCCGGAGACTTTTGGATGTGGTTGAAGTATTCAACCGACTCCTCGACCGACTGCAGTATGTCGGACACTTGTATTTCGGGGGCTGTCTCGGCAAGCAGGCGTTTCAGGTTCTGAGCCGCAATTTGCTCGTCTTCAATGATTATAGCGTTCATAAGTCAGGATTTTTGTATTAACGGATTGTTTTGTGTTGCAACAGCGTGCTGTCCTCGAGGCTGATCATCCATTTGGCGGATTCGGCAGGGTCAAGAAGCGGCACCTCGACGGCAAAGACATTGTCGGTATTGGTTATTGTAATATCTTGATGGCAAAGCAGTTGATAACGCTTTGCAAGGTTGGCAAGGCCCAGTCCCGTGCCGGCGTTGTCCTCTTGTTTGGGGCGTATGATGTTGCTTACGCGGAAAGTGTGACGGTCTGTCGTTTCGAGATGTATTGTGAGCGGATAACGGCTGCTGACAACATTGTGTTTCAGTGCGTTCTCTATCAGCAGCTGTATACTGATGGGTATGATGTGGTGGTGTATCAAGTTATGGTTGACGTTGTGCTCGAAGCGCAGATTCTGGCCGTAGCGTATGGCCATCATCTGGCAGTAGGACTTGGTGAACTGCAGCTCCTCCTCGAGTGTCACGAGGCGCTTGCCCTGCATTATGTAGCGGTAGGTCGAGGCGAGCTGCTGCAGGTATTGCTGCGCCTTGTCGTCGTCGGTGCCTATCAGTCCGCTGAGGGTGTTGAGCGAGTTGAAGAGGAAGTGAGGGTCGAGTTGGTTTTCGAGGGCCTCATAGCGCACAATCAGATTCTCATTCTGCAGTTTTTCCTTTTCGAGATTGGACTGCTGCTGACGGGCGAAATTATAGAGTATCAGTGATATAAGGATAGCTATGACGGCAACCACGACATCGCGTGTAAGGTTGACGGCGTTTGGGTCGGCAAGGCGCAAGTCGTTGTATATTGCACGGTAGAGCCATCCCATTAGCGTCGACACCAGTATTGCAATGAGCAGCGAGCCCACAATGCCGAGCGTATATTTCCACCTTTGCGGGAGGTGGCTCTTGATGATGGAGAAACTGTAAATGAGTATGATAAACAACAGCAAGGCATTGGCGGAAAAGGAGTAGACGATGTGGAAGTTGTCGTCGACGGTCCATCCTCGGTTGGTGTGGGCAAGGGTCATTATTCCCGTCAACAGAACGCTGCCGACAAGGGCAATCCACAGCGCGTTTTTGGTGTTGAAGGATTGCAGCAGGTTGGGGATTTGGATTGAAGGCTTTTGCATAGTGAATGTCTTTTAGCGTTTTTTCTGCCACTGGGCTAATGACTGCTGCTTTTGGCGCAGGTTGTGAACTATGATGTTGCGGCGGCGACGCAGCAGTATTCGGGCGCTGAGGATGAGCGTTGATGCCGAGAAATAGACGGCGGCCTGAATCCAGAGCACCATATATTCGTGCCGCACCTCGGAGAGACGGGCTCCCATCGACGCTATCTTCACGTAGCCCTGCACGCCCGGGGTGGAAGGGAAAAGATAGCTGAAAAGGTACCAGAAGCGAGGCATACTCTCTTGCGGCCACACCATTCCGGTAACGAAGAAGAGCACGAGGCTGAAGAATACAAAGCACAGCATCGGCGATATCTTCTGCCGCACCACAAGGTTGCCGACGGTCATACCGAAGAAGATTGTGGCCAGTATGAAGGGCAGGCAGAAGATGAGTATGGTGTAGAGGTTGCCAAGCTGCGGCAGGTTGAACCATCGCGGTATGAACCACAGGTCGAGGATGCACAGAGGCACATAGATGAGAAGGTAGCACAGCGAACGGCCGAGGGTGACGCGTTGTATGCTTCCGCGGCGCAGGTGGGATGGTATGATATGCAGCGACTTGCGGTTCTCACGGGCATCGCCGGTGAGGATGCAGATGCCCAGAAAGAGGGTCTGGTGCATCACCAGTATCATAAGGCAGGGCAAGAAGAAGCTTCCGTAGCCGCCGGTGGGGTTGAAGAGGGTTGTGTTTTCCATCACTACGGGCTGCATCTGTATCTGGGCCTCTTCGTTAGTGAGGCCTGCCTGTTCGTAGCGCTGCAGCTCTATGGTGTGCATCTCATCGATGAGCACGGCATTGCCGCCGGTGAGGGCCGCCTTGTAGAAGTAGAAGGAGCTCATATCGCTGAAGACGACGATGCGAGCTGTGCGCATCTCGGCCAGACGCTGCGAGAAGTCTTCGGGGAAATAGAAGATTGAGCGCACTTCGTGGTCGTTCATCAACCGACGCGCCTCGCCAAGGTTGCTGCAGCGATAGGCGACCGTCAGCTCTGGCGTTGCGTCGAGCTTGTGGATGAAGCGTTTGCTGTCGGCACTGCGAGCCTCGTCGACAACGGCTATAGACATATTCTCAACATTCTCGTTGTGGTAGAGAAAGCAGAAGATGAACGGGTAGAGAATCGGGGCAAGGAAGAAGATTAGCAGCACCATACGGTCGCTGAACACGCGGCGAACCTCGATACTGAAGACTGTCCATATATCCTTGAGCGTGTTGATCATAGCGCTTCGGTTTTAGCGGGTTGGACGGACAGTCGTGCCTGACGCGACATTTGCCAGCGGAGGAACAGGGCTCCCACCATCAACAGCGCTCCGAATGCCATAAGCGCACAGAAGCGCGGCCAGCAATGGGCAAAGCCATTGCCAAAGATAGCTATGTCGCAGAAGTTCTGGTAGTAGTGGCGTATAGGGTAGAGCCAGGCGAAGCTGTAGAAGAAGGTTGGCATACTCTCGACAGGGAAAGAGAAGCCACTGAGCGAGAAGCTCATAGCGCTGTATATGGCGCTGATGCCCATAGTGAGCGGCGGATCGGGAATGGCACTGGCTATGAAGCAGCCGGCGCACTGGGCGGCAAAGACGAGCAATATACTGTTGACCACCATCAGCATCCAGCTGCCCTCGAGCGGGAAACCCATTGGGCCGAACATTATCAAGTTGGCCAGCAGGCATAGCAGCGTATACCACGCGGTGTAAGGTATCATCTTGCCTATCAAGGCATAGAGTGTGTTGCCTCCCGCACGGCGCAACCAACTTTTCATTGTGCGTTCCTGACGCTCACGGGCAATGACGTAGGCCGTATGCATCAGTACGATGAAGGCTATCACTGCCGGTATAAGCGTGGTCATCAGGTAATTGCCGTAATTTATCCACGGATTGCCAATATTGCGAGTGTCGTATTCCACAGGCTGTATCAGTCCCATTGCCTGCTCGTCGCTATATCCCTTTTTGCGGTACACCTCACGCTGCACGGCACCTGTGG
>JAEEGG010022425.1_pt1 | contig 12427 bp, 2 predicted proteins | sample 9134161 | NCBI WGS metagenome assembly JAEEGG01 (sample SAMN16246543, study PRJNA631951) | gut metagenome | biome: gut microbiome; feature: rumen; material: CR-attached | host: Bos | place: Iran: Karaj | collected 2018-10
ATATCAAAATGGGCGGCCAAATGCGAGAACAACTGCGTTTCTGCATTTCGTTCTTGAAAAACGCAGCATTAGTCGGTACACTATTAATGTTTGTTTTGCGCCTGTAGCTCAATTGGACAGAGCGTCAGCCTCCGGAGCTGAAGGTTGTGGGTTCGATCCCCGCCAGGCGCACCACTAAAATGTTTTGGAAGAACATTTTAGCGAGGTGCCAAAAATAGGTCAGAACTACATAAAGGTGTTTTATGACACTTTTATGACACTTTTTTCCAACGATCTAGAGGAAAGGTCAGACCTATGAAGGACACAAAAGAACAGCCTCAACGAAACGGGGCGAAGCTGCCAGGGGCCATCTGGAACAATAACGGCCACTGGTATTTCAGGGCGAAATTACCAGGCGAAGAGAAGCGGAAGGACTACCCGCTTTGCATGCCGGGTTCAAGGACGTCGATGCCGTCAACAAAGCCTCTTCAAGTAGCGGAGGCAGCCGCATGGCGGATCGTGGAGGAGGCGGCCAGGAAGAGAAGGGCGAAGGAACTGCATCCGAGGGAATGCCTCACGGTCGCGGAGATGTGCGACAGATATGTGGCATGGGCGAAGGACTACTACAGTTACTCCTGGGAGAAGAAGAAGGGAATGGCCATCAAGGTCGAATACAGCATAAGGGAATTCCGCGAGATGTATGGGGAAAGGTTCGTGGCGGACTTGGAACATCACGATATGCTGATGCACAGGGATGCGCTGATCGAGAAGGGGCTGGGGAGGTCTACGGTGAACCGCAGGATTTCCACGGTTAAGCGAATGATAACCTGGGCACTGGACGAGGACATGATACCGGCGCTAGCCAAGGCGGAACTGACACAGGTGTCCACGCTGAAAAGGGGGAGAAGCGCCGCGAAGGACGGAGAGCCGGTGACGGCGGCGCCGATGGACGACGTGGAGGCGGTAATTGCCGACTCGGCGCCGTCGCTGGGCGGAATGCTGCGGGTGATGCGCCTGACGGGCATGAGGCCGGGGGAGGCGTGCATAATGAGGTGGGAGGACATCGAGCGGCGTGACACGATCTGGATTTACCGGCCTCAGCACCACAAGAACGAGTGGCGCAGACATCCGAGGGTGGTGGTGATAGGCCCGAGGGCGCAGGGAATAATCGCCGAGCGAGAGGGGGAGGGCGAGTATGTATTTTCGCCCAGGGTGGCGCAGCTGGAAAGGTACGAGGCGATGCGACTGGAAAGGAAGACTAAGGTGCAGCCGAGCCAAGTGAGCCGAGCGAAGGAAGAGCCGATGAAGAAGCCGGGGGAGTTTTGGACGCCGGAGGCTTTGGCGAGATCGGTGCTCCAGAAATGCAAGAGGCTTGGAATAGAAAGGTGGCATCCGAACCAGTTGCGGCACAATTGCGCGACGGAGGTGCGCAGAGTCTTCGGCATAAACGCGGCCCGCGCCGTCCTCGGCCACTTCAACGGCCTCAGCGTCACGGACCGCTATTCGTTTGAGGCGGCGGAGGACGAGCAGATCGCCGTCGCTACTCCTGCGATGATTGCGCTTGGCTGACTTCGCGCATGAGTTTCTTGAGGGCGTAGTAGCGCTTGCCGTAAGCGGTGAGCTGCATGTTCTCGGAGTGTGTGCGGATGGCCATGCCGCGCTTGCGGGCATGGGCCTGGAGGGCTTGCACAAGCTGCTTCTCGCTCATGCCCTCGACGATCTTGAGGTTGTCGGCGCGCTGCTCGTCGGTACAGGAGGGATTGGTCAGGTTCCAGACGGCGGCGCCGGCGCCCGCGGTGGCGTAGTCGTCAGGGTTGGTCGTATCGAGGAACTTCTGCACGGCGTCACGAGCCTCGCGTAGATGCTGCAAGGCCTCGGCATGGCGTTCGCCCGCGTTCTTGGACTTGTCGGCCATGGCCTCGCGGCGAGCTTTGAGGGCTTCGCCAACAGGGCCGTCCATGGCCTGCATGGCGCGATATTCGCCAAGCTCCTCGGGAGAGATGGATTTGGCGCGGAGTTTGCGCTGCAGTTCGTCCATGCGGTCGTAGAAGTCGCCGATGCGGCGGTCGGAGGAGGGAGGGGTGAAGAGAGTGCCGAAGAGGGGGATTGTCGAATGGTCGCCGCCTGCGTCGATGCCGGAGGGGTCGGTGGCGTCGTCAAAGGCGGAGAGGAGGGATTTGAAGAGCCCGCCACTGTAGGAGTTGAGAACGTGGTCGATGTAGGCGGGGGCGGCGACTTCCTTGAGGCCGGTGTCCTTGACGACAGGCCAGAGGAGTTCGCCGGTCTTCTTCGCGGCCTCGGAGGTCTTCGTGGTATACCAGTTGACGGGCTCGTTTGAGTCGCGGGTGTGCGGGGGTACGATAGGCGAATCCTTGTAGTCGCAGTTGGCGAGGATGTCGACGAGAGGGGCCAGGGCGGTGAAGTTGGAGAGGGTGGCGTGAAGGCCGCCAACGGAGAAGGGAAGTTGGTTGGCCATGATGCCGAGGCATTCTTCAATCGCCTTGGGATTGCGGCCAGAGACCTGCTCGCAGATTGCAATGGGCAAAGAGCCGAAAAGAAGTCCAGGCTCAAAGGGGAGAGGAAGCCTCATCATGCTTCCGCCGAAAGGCTCGCGGAAATGGAAGTAAGAGTATTTCTCGTAGGGAGTGAGGTTCTTCCATTCGTCGTCGTCGCGGTAGCGGAGGTAGGAAAGAAGAGAGGTGAGAGTCAGGAGTCCGCCTGCGCGAAGGAGCGTGCGGCCAAACCGCTTGAAGCGGTTGGAGTCTTTCTCCCAGGGCATGGACGAGAGGACGCCCATTTCGCGGCCAAGTTTGTCGATGGACTGGATGCCGGCATTGGCGAAGAGGACGAACTGCGAGACGCGCTCGCCCGTCTTGCCTGCACGGCGGAAGTTGACCGTGAGATCGGCCGAGGCGCATGCGGCCATAAGGCCGGCGGCGTCGGGATCGTTGGTGAGGCCCATCCAATGCTTGTACGCGCCTTCGAACTCAAGGAGGCGCGGGGCAGACTCAGTGATGGAGAGCAGGGAGGCGGTCGTGCGGAGGAGTCCGCGACGCCAAGCGCGCTCAAACCAGTTGCGGGCGGTTGACTGCCCGGCGAGGTCGTGAGCCTGGTTCATCGTCTGGGCGGAGAGTGTGTCGGCGGTGAGGCCCATCTGCGAGTAGAGGTCGGCGTACTTGCCGCCGGCAAGGTCCTTGACAAGGCCGTGTATCAGCGAGAGGCCTGGAACATGGTTGTGGTAGTCGGAGAAGAGGAAGGCGGTGCAGGTGTCGCGGATCGGGTTGCGGATGAGGCCGAACTTCGGGTTCATCATCGTGGCGCCGAAGCGGACGAGGTTCGTCAACTTGCGGGCGGCAGCGAGGAGCAGCGGATCCTCCTGGCTTTCAGAGTAGCCGTTGAGGAGGTCGGCGAGGAGTGGGTCGTTGACCTGGAACCAGCGGCGCTTGCCGTCGATCATCACGGAGGCGACCTGATGCCGACCGTCGTAAACCTGGGCGGTGGTGATGATCTTGGCGGTCTTGGCGAAGTTTTGAAGTTCGGCGGGAGTGGCGCCGGGCGAGAGGAGGAGGCCATAGTCGGCGAGAATGTCCTGCAGGTCGGCGGAAATGGGCTGCCCGTTGAGGACGCCCTCGATCTGCTTGTCGAAGGAGCCGAGGATGGAAATCGGGGCGGGAATCTCCTCCATCCACTTGGAGGCGATGGAGCCTTTGGGGGCCATCTCCATCGTCGCGACGCATGCGCGAACGATTTCCGCCTGCTGCGCCTTGGCGAGCTGCCGTTGGGCGGAAAGGAGAAGCGCCTCGATGGGATTCTCGATGTTCTGCATTCCGCCTACGCGCTCATGCACGGCCTTGCCGTTCTTATAGGCTTTGCGCTGGTAGAGGTCACCTTCGAGAAAACGGCGCATGAAGGGGAGGTAGACGTCGTTCGCGCCGACGATGGCGGAGAAGTCGGGGCGGGATATGACGCCCGTGTCGACGAGAAGGTGCATGACCTTGCGGGACCAGTCGGTCACGTCGTCGAGGGCTTGCTTGAACTCGGGTGTCTCAAGCTTTGAGACGACGGCGTTGGCGTCCTGGGCGTCGATGCCGGATTCAAGGCCTCGGTTGTGGTAGGTCTGGGCGACGCGGGCGACGGCGTAGTCGAGGAAGGTCTTGTAGTCCTTGCCGGCGACGGGGGCGAGGGCGGCGTGAAGCGAGGGGCCGGTCACGCGTTGCCCGAGGAGGTCTGTCGTGCCGTCGAGGGCCATGTTGGCGATGCGGAGGCCGGAGGTCTTCTGGAAGGCAGTCGCGAGGAGGTAGGGATTCGTCTTGATGCGGAGGGCGCGTTCTTCGGGCGAGAGATTCGGATCGCGGAGGTCGACGTCGAGCTTCGCGTCGCGCATGCCCTGCAGGAGGAAGTAATTCTTGTCGACCCAGTTGTGCGGGGAGAGCGCCTGACGCGCCCAGTGAATGGCAGAGACTGCGGCATTTGGCCGCCTCACATCGTGGAAGGCGCGGACGCGCTCTTCGGGAGTCATCGAGGCAAAGCGAGAGATGTCCAGACGCATCCGCTCAAGGTTGGCGCGGGCCTCGGGATTGGCATCGCCCCATGCACCATTGAGCCAGGAGGAGACGACGGGATCAACAGGTTTGGAAAAGAGGAGGTTTTCGACGGCCTTGCCCATGCCGTCCTCGAAGGTCTTGGAGGAGGCCTTGAGGGCGGTGGCGACGGCGGGGGGAAGATTGCCGGAGGCGGTTGTGTAGTAGAGGTGGACGCCGAGCATCCGCGAGATTTCCGCGATGTCGTAGTCGCGGGTGCGGATGGACTTGGTATCGGGGTCGTAGTCGGTGCCCATGTCCTGCGTGACGACGCGGGAGCCGATCTTCACGTCGGGGAAGCGGTCGCGGAAGTTCTGGACAATGGTTTCGCGGGAGACGGGCGGAACGCGGGAGAAGGCAGTGCCGGAAGAGGAATCGTGAAGGTCGCCGATGGTTTTTCCGGAGACCATTTGCTTGACGATCCAGTTGGCGGTTTCGCGGGGGGAGAGGCCGTCGAGCTCGGAGAGGTCGGCACGGTTGAAGCCGAGGCGCGAGGCGAGGGTCCTGAAGACATCCTTGATGGCGTCCCAGAGACGCTTATACCAGGCCTTGCCCTCGGAGGAGTGGAGGGCGTCGTCGAGAGCGGGATCGCCGACGCGGCCCATTTCATGGGCAAAGACCTCCTCGACGATGTTCTCGGGGGAGAGGTCGGGATAGTTGGCGAAGACGGAATCGCGGGAGGATTGCAGAGCGGCGTCGGCTGCCGCCTTGAGCTTGTCGAGAAGTTCGCCGCGGCCGGCGTCGGCCTCTTGTTCGGCGAGCTGCCACAGGGCGTGTCCGCCCAGTTCATGCGCGATTGTGTCAAAGGTCGCGCCGGGAAAAAGGGTGAGGGTGCGGGTCTTGCGGTTCCAGGTGCCGACGGTGGCGCCGGTTTCGTCGTTTATGGCGGAGGCGGAGTCGGAACGCTGGAAGGGGGCGTCGGAAATGGTGATCGTCGCGCCGGGTATGAAGTTCTTCAGTCGGTCGGCGACTTGGGAGAGTTCGGCGGGGTTGCGGGCTTCTGGGGCTTGCCGTGTCGCTCGCGGATTGTCTTCAGGTAAGCCTCCTCCTCGGGAGTCAGCTTTACCGGATGCTCCTTCCGCCAGAGGGCGTGCTTGACTATGTCCTCCAACTGCTCGTCGAGAATCTTGTTCTCCTCGGGGGTGTGCAGCGAAGGGTCCCAGCCCGGATAAATCGTCAGGCCGCAGATTTTTCGTGGCTTCTGTGAATTCGGCTTTTGTAAGTCGTCTAGGATCATAACCAAGCGCCTCCTCAAGTTTGTCGCTGGAAATCTTACCATCTTTCGGGGTGGTAATCAAGTCATTATCGTCGACGAAGATCTGTCCCTGGGAATAGTTGGAGTCGCGGCTGACGCAGAGCGAGAGGGCAGCGGTGGGAATGTTGCCGTCGGACTGCTTCGCGACGAAATCCATTAGCTGGACAAGGGAGTGGCCGGAAGTGAAAACGTCGTCGAGGAAGACGCATTGGATTTGGCGGGAGGACCAGGCGCCGGAGACGCCCTCGGAGCAAGGGTCGCGGAATTGAAGCCGGGTGGCAAGGCGCTCCTCCTTGGAGGCGTTGGTGTGGGTTTGGTTGGTCGTCTCCTCTATGCCGCGCACGTCGACTTCGAAGCCGGCGGAGGAGAGAATGCGCTCAAGACGGTCGGCGAGGGCGACGGGAAGACGGTTGGAGCCATTCTCGTGGTAGGAGTAGTAGAGGCGGACGGGCTTGGAGGCGTCGAGGGAATTGGCGAGCTGGTCGACGCAGGGGGACATTGCGTTGAAGAGGCGCGTGACCGTGCGATCTGCGGCGAGTTCGGACTCGGTGAGAGTTTCGCCTTTGCCGAAGTGTTTGGCGAGAAGGTAGTCGGCGAGGTTGCGGGCAGTCTCGGTAGACATTTCATAGCCTGGGATCGGCCCGTTTTGGAGCTTGCGGACGAGGTCGAGGGCAGCGGCGGGATTGGCGCGGCCGGGGGTGCCATCCTTGTTGACCGGCGAAAGGAGGTGGTCGACGATGTAGCCGCGCAGCTTGGAGGCGCCGGGACCGCCGTACATGTTCTCAAGGGTGGTCGGGGCGATCATGTGGTTCTTGCCGGCGGGGGAACCCTTGTTGATTTCAAAGGTGTGCAGCTTGGGATGCCGGGAGAGAACGGGGTGGTCGCGGAGGAAGGCTTCGCGGCTTAGCCGCTCCTCGGAGAGTTCGTGCTCGTACTCTTCGCGGAGGGCGAGTTCGGTTGCCTCGGCAAGGGTGAGGCGGAAGCCTTCGGAACGGGCGGCGGAGACGATTTCATGGGCGCGGGCGGAGAGCTGCTTCTTGTAGGCGGCGCGTTCCTTCCCGGCGTAGTAGTCGCGGAGGGCGAGGGAGAGCTGGGTGATGTCGGGACTGTTCAGGTCGGGCGAGAGGACGCCGGGGAAGATGTCGAGAGGCGACGAGCCGCGGGCGACGGCGTTGCGCAGACGCGTGAGGATGCCTTTGGCCTCGCCCTCGGTGACGCTGCCGACGTAGGAGATGAGAACGTCGGAATGAGGAATGTCGAGGAAGTCGGTGGCGCGGATGCCGAGAGTGGCGAGCATCTTGGAGAGCGGCCCCTTCTTATGGGAATGCGGGTCGAACTCAAAGGAGCCGTCGGAGTGGTAGACATAGTCGGGATGGTGCAGCACGGCGCGGTTGGCGGGAACGAATCGGCGGGCGAGCGCGACTGAACCGGCGAGACGCCTGCCGACGGACTCGGGAAGGGCGTTGAGGGCGTCGACGACGGACTCGCCGTCGGTGAAGAGAGATGAGACGAGGACGACCTTGGAATCGTCGTTAGGAGAGGCGTCGTAGGCCTCGGCGGTTGCGACGGTCTCGGAGACGGCGTTGGCCTGCGCGCCCTTGTAGTTGAGGGTGTTGGAGAGGTAGTGCCTGTGAGAGGCCTTGATGCCGCGGGAGGAGAGTTCCTTGGCGAGGTAGTCGGCGAAAGCGGGTGCGAGGGCGTCGCCGAAGGGGGAGTCGGTCTTGGCGCCGCTGAAGAAGTTCGGGGCGGCAGCCTCGGACTCGCGGTTCGACGCGCCGATCGAGACGAGGGTGAGCGGCTTGCCGTCGGAGAGGGAGGAGAGGTGGTCGACGAAGGGCTTGAGATGTCCGTTGCGGTTCAGGTAGCCGAGAAGGTATTTCGCGTCGCGGGCGTCGTTGTGCTTCGTGGAAAGCTCCCAGGCGGCGGGAAGCCAGGTTTGCGGACCCTCGCCGCTGGAAGAAAGTTTGCGCAACTTCTCGACGGGGAGCGAGCGGATGCCGGCGGGAGTGGTGAAAGGATTGAAGCCGGTCGCCTGCGAGAAAGAGAACGGGGAGAACGTCTGGTTGAGTCCGTTGAGGATGGCGGGATGGTCCTCGATGTAGGAGGGCAGGTCGTGGCCATAGCGGAAGGAGCCCATGTTCTGCTGCGAGATGGTCTTGCGGGCGGGGGTGAAGACGGAGGTGAAGGGAACCTGGTGCCCGTCGGAATTGGTGAATTGGGAGGGGTGTGAAACGCGGGCGTAGCGGACGGAATCGCCCTGATTGTTGACCATTGCGTTCACCGCTTCGCCGCGGATGGGCTTACGGGCGAGAATCACGCCGTTCTTGAGTTCGACTTCGCCGAAGTGTTTTTCGATGAAGGGAAGGTAGTCTTTCGTCGGGAGGTTGCGCTGATAGCCTCGGGGCGTCTTCTTGCCGACGCCGGACTTGTCGCCCTCGTAGAAGGAGAAAATAGCGGTGCCGTCGGGCTTGATGGCGCGCGCCGCCTGATGCACGACGGCGTCAAGGTTCTCGTCGCTGCTGATGGTGTTGAGGACGTTGTTGATTGTCGCGGTGTCCGCCTTGCCGCCCTTCGTCGCCTCAAGGGATTCGCGGTTGACCTCTTCGGGCTGCGAGAAGGGGTCGGCTACATGGTTTTCGACACCGAGGCCCTTCAGGAACTCGGTGCCCTTGTGGACCATGCGGCCCTTGCCGTCGGGGAAGGACTTGCCGCCGCCGATGTCGAGGTTGACGCCGCCCTCCTTGAAGAGGCCGAGGGCTGCGGCTTTCTTCGTGCCGGAGGGGAGTTGGTTGAGGGAGGTTCCGGAGGAATCTATTTGACCGACATCGTGGGGAAGGCCGAGAGAGTCAAGCTTTGACTCCCACTGGGGCTTGTGGCCGGAAGGAGCGCCCTTGCCCTCGTTGGCCTCGAGCCAGGTACGGGACCAGTCGCGGGATTCGCCGACATCGAAACCCTCGTAGTCGTCGCCGACCCAAAGCCACTTGTGGTGCCAGATCTGCGACTCCTCGCCGCGAGTCACGGATCCGTCGCGGGAGACCTTGAGCCATTTGCCGGGATGCGGTTCGCGGGCGGTGTCGAAGTCGGGGGCCTCGTCGAAACGCACGGAGCCGGTTGAAGAATCGTAGACGACGCAGTTGTAGTCGAAGCCGTTCTTCTCGGCAATTGCGCGGGCGTTGGCGAGAACATCAGAGGGGACGACACGGTCCGCATAGTCGCGATGGACATAGGTTTTGGTCCCCATCTCCTTGCCGACGCCATGCTTGGAGGATCGGCGGATCGGAGACTTTGAGCCGGAAGGAGAGACGGAATAAAGAGGGGGAGAAGGGGCGGCATCGCCATTTTGGGCGCGAGGAACGCGGCTTTCGCGGATATCGGAGGTATCAACCATCTTGCCCTTGCCGTCAGGGACGCGTGTAGGCGCATTCTGCAGCGTTTCCGCAGCGGAGGCGGGCAAAGTATCGCCGGAAGCATTCGGCGCGCTCTGCGTCGATTCTGGGGCAACTGGCGGGGGTGTTTCGGCGGGAGTTTCAAGCTGGTTGCGGAAGTTCAGGCGCTCGTCGGCGGAAACGCGGGGGAGACCGGCCTTTTCCCAGACGGAGCGGGAGGGTGTGCCTTGAACAGACAGAAGAGATTGAGCTTCGGTCGGATGTGCGGCGGCCCAGGCCCTGACGCCCGCGGCGGAAGTTGGAAGGCGGGAGGCGAAGTCGGACTCGGCCGCGCCAAGAATCTGCAGGGCGTTCTGCGTTCCGGGATTGAGGGCGGTCTCCTCGGGGAGGAGTGAGCGGATCGCTTTAAGGTCTTCGGAGAATTTCGCGCGGGCGAGATCGGCTTTCTCGCCGGAAGAGGTCGAGGCGTCGCGGTAGGCGTTGGCGGCAGTCTTGAGGCCGTTCTCGAACATGAAGGCCTTGAGGGCGTCATGCGCGGCATTGATTTCGGCCATGGCGGCGGCGGCCTCAGCGGCGGGAATGCCGTTCTTGGCGGCAATGTCAGGATGGTATTTCTTGGCGTAGTTGCGGTATGCCTTTTCCAGGTCCGCATAGGACATGTCCTCGGAAAACCACTTCGACCAGGCTTTAGACTTGGATTTGGCAGCGGACTGTGAAGAGTCTTCGCCGCCGATGCCGGAAAGCATGCCAAAGGCAAAGCCGACGAGGCTGTCCATGAGAATCTGATTGCCGTCAGGCTTATAGTCGTCGGGATAGCGAAGCCAGGAGGAGAGTTGCTTCGTGGCTGAATCGCCAGCGCCGAAGGCCGCGCCGGTAAGGCCGTTGGCGACGGAGCGGGCAAGGGCGTTTTCGGCGAGACCGTGGGCGTTGAGAAATGCACCGGTGGCAGCGCCAGTAAGGGCGGCGGCGGCACCGCCGACGGCACCGGCGGCAGCGGAAGTTGCAACGTCACCCGCATATTGACCGAGAGAAGTGTCGCCCGCACGGACATCGCCCGCCCCACTTATGGCGGACTGCGTGCCGAATGCGGCGGCGGAGGTCGTCATTGCGCGGGCGAGCGCGGGAAGCTTTGAGAGCCAGGGGACGGAAGCAAAGACTTTGCTCAGGCCAATCAGACCGATAAGAGAGCCCGCGCCTTCGCCAACTTGGGCGGCGCCGGGATGCGCGGCCTCGATTTCGTCGAGGGTGCGGTCGCCGGTGATGAGCTTGGGAACGTTGAAGGTCGCGCCTTTCGTGAAGCCTGCAACAAGGGACTCGATGCCGGTATGGCCTTGGGATTTGTAGGCCTTGAGAAAGTTGTAGGCCTCCTCGGAGCCCTCGGTGGCGTAGAGGTAGTTGAAGACGCCCTTGACTGGATCGGGGAGGTTGAGCCAGCCTTCATGGGTGGAATAGGCGTTGTTGACGATGTCGACGGCGGAGGAGGTCTTCAAGGCCTCGGGATTGCCGTTGATTGCGTCGTAGAGGACGTCGTCGAAGCCGGTTTGCGTTATGCGGTTGGTCCAGGCGTTGAACTTGCAGGGCTTGCCGTTGGCGGTGGTCTTGTAGGCGGACTTCTCGGCGAAATCGGGATTGGCGAGGAGCGCGCCGTAGTCGCGAACATAGTGGTCGGTCTGCTTGCCGTCGTTGTCGGTGTCGCGGACATGGGCCATGGGCGTCGTTTTCTTGCCGGTCGCCTGCATCACGGCGTGAAAGGCCTCGTCCTCGTCGCCGGGAACGTCGTAGTCCTGACCGTCGGAGTCGCGGTAGCGGCGCGTCTCGGTTGCGTTGGGAAGGACGGCGGGGACTGCGGCGGTCTCATCTTCGGGAACGTCGTAGTCCTGGCCTTGGAAACGGAAGTGTCTTAGAAGCATGGAAGCCTCCTATTCGTCGTCTTTCTTTTCCTTCTTGGGAGGGGGAGCCTCCTCGACGACCTCGGCGATTTCCTCGGAAGATCCGTCAGCGGGTTCGGGAACGGGCGCCTGCAGCGGAGTTTCGCCGGCGGGGGCGGCTTCGGATTGCGGCAGGGGAACGTTCTTGCCCTGGTCGAGAAGAATGAGGCCGCGTCGAGGCTTGGACGGTTCTTCGCGGCCGGAGGCTTCGGGCTGCGGAAGAGAAACGTTGCGGCCTTGGTCCATGAGGATGAGTCCGCGCCGGGGTTGCGGACGACCTTCGCCGCCGCCCATTTCGCCAGGCTCCACGGAGGGCAAGGTGGGATCGGAGGGCACAGAAGAGGCGGGAGCGGGGGAGGTGGATTTTGGAGTCTGCTTTGACTCGGGGTTCATGCCCGCGCCGACGGCCCAATGCTCCTTGAGGTTTTCAATCATCTTGGGATCACGCATGATATCGTCGACGGTAGTGGTGGTGGTCTTGCCGTTTTGCGTAATTGAGATGGTGCCGCGCTTGAGGTCACTTGTCGAGACGGTGCGGCCATCGGCGGTGGTGATCGTGCCGGTGCCGCGGGAGGAGCCGGTCGCGTCGGTAACGCCGGGCTCGGGCTGCTGCGGGCCAAAACGTTTCGTGAACTGGGCTTCGCGCGCCTCAATAGCTGCTTGAATCTCGTCGGGAGTGCGGTCGCGGGGGACGAGGTTGCCATCGGCATCCTTGTCGTAGGCCTTGACCTTAGACTCGTATTCATACCATTTGTTCCACATTTCGGGAGTGACGCCGCCGTTCTGCAGCGGGACGAGTTTGCCGTTGGCGTCCTGGAAGTAGCGGTTGCCGGAAGCGGAGTCGGTAACGATGCTGTCGTTGAAACGATCCTGGGCGGAGGGCTGCGGAAGTTGCGAAAGGGGCTGAATTCCGGCCTTGCGATTCTCAACTTGCGTACGGATTTGGGCGAGTTCTTCGGGAGTGTACCGGCCGCTCTTGCGCGCGCGCTCGTAGACGGCGTTCAGTTGTTCCGCCTCACGACGTTGCGCCTCGGTGAACTTGCGCTCGTCGGCGGCCTCGGCGAGATCGCCGCGCCGCTCGTCGCCCATGCCGCCGAGCCAGTTCTGATAGGCGACCTTGCCGCGCTCCCATTGCTGGGTTTGCGGATTCCAGACGGAGTACTTGTCGGGCCGGACTTTCGGATCGTAGCCAGTCACCCAGAAATCGGGATCGGGGACTTGCGGACCATAGCCGGTGGTTGCACGGAAGGACTTGATGCCGCCCTTGCCGCCATTGGCTGTTGCGGAAGCGCCCTTGCC
>JAEEGG010022432.1_pt1 | contig 12425 bp, 8 predicted proteins | sample 9134161 | NCBI WGS metagenome assembly JAEEGG01 (sample SAMN16246543, study PRJNA631951) | gut metagenome | biome: gut microbiome; feature: rumen; material: CR-attached | host: Bos | place: Iran: Karaj | collected 2018-10
CACCTTTGCAAACGCCTCCAGCACCGCCTCATCGGTGATGCCCTGCTGCCTGAGCCCCTCCACCAGGCGCATCCGCGCCCCCCTGTCTTTCGGTGTGTCCGTCATGTCGTTTAAAAAGGCAAAAGTAACAATTTTTCGGATACGGTGTGCCTCCCCGTGCAATAAAAATACGCCGTTGCATTTACCGTAGATACGCACGGCCGTGCGTATCTACATCATTGGTATTTCTGTGCCAATACATTATTTTTGCGAAATTGAAAAAGGTATTGGAATAATTTGTATTTTTGCACGATTTTTTTAACATTATCTGTTTGTCATTAATATTCAAAATTTATAATTAAACACTTAAAAAACATGTAATTGTTTATCGGAACAAAACAGCAAGTCACTCCCAGAACGTGTATGGTCGCAAAAAATCTCTTTGGAATCCTGTTGCTGCCACTCCTTTTCATATTTGCCACCATCAGCCTGCGGGCGCAACCCGAATGGCAGATTAACGGCAATAACCCAAGCGGCGGACAGCCTATTTTGGGCACGCTGAATTCGGAGCCGTTACGGTTCTATGCCGGAGGCAGCCAGCGGGGCATATTCAGCCCATATAATGGTTTCCTCGGTGTGGGTATAAACGCGCCGAAAAACCCGCTGCACATCCATTCAAGTGATGCACGCGAACATTATTATGATTTTGTATATGAAAATCCTGAACCTCCAATTGTTGGGAATTATGATGATAGGAACAGGGATTCCACCTGTAGCAGAAGTGTCTCCTTGTCCTCTTCCCATTATTCCGGCCTTCAAATAACCAACGGAATCACTGGAACCAATTCTAATGATGGATTGCTGATGTATGTGCATGGACATCAGGGATTCCTGCGCCATCTGGAGGACGAACTGTTCACAATCGGGATGAGCAATCTTGACATCATGAATTTCACTCCGTCCGGTAATGTCGGTATCGGCACTTACCAGCCCGCCCAGATGCTGCATGTGGTTAATGGCAATGTGCTTATCAGCAGGACACCCAGCATAAGCAACCGTGCACCGGGTTCCAGAAACGGAAGTCTGCTGTTCGGCGATGTCATTGATGCCAACACCCAGTACGGAAATTGGGGAATTGAATATATGAATGACCCGAACCATCCGGAATATGGACAAGGTTTGAATTTCTGGCAGCCAAGCGGTGCGAATCAGCTGACAGCAAACTACAGACTGTTTCTCGCCGACAATGGCAATATCGGCATCGGTACCGGCCATCCGGCTCAGATGCTGCATGTGGTGGATGGGAACATCCTCATCAGCAGAACATCCAACATGGGCAACCGCGCACCGAGCTCCAGAAACGGAAGTCTGCTGTTCGGCGATGACATTGACGGCAACACACAATACGGAAGTTGGGGCATTGAATATGTTAATGACCCGAACCATCCGGAACAGGGACAGGGGTTAAACTTCTGGCAGCCGTTTGGAGCAAATCACCTGTCAACAACTAACTACCGGCTTTTTCTGGCGGACGATGGGAAAGTCGGCATAGGCACACAGTTTCCGCATGCGGAGTTGTCAGTGAACGGAACCGTATTGGCCAAGGCGGTCCGTGTGACCACCAATGCTACATATTGGCCGGACTATGTGTTCGGAAGCGACTATAAACTTATGACCCTTTCCGAACTGGAAAGCTATGTGAACGAAAACAGACACCTACCAGGAATACCTTCCGCAAGTGAAGTGGAAGAAGAAGGTAGTGTGGATTTGGGCGAGATGAACACCCTGCTGTTGCAGAAGGTGGAGGAACTCACCCGTTACATCATCGACCTGCAGAAACAGATTGACGAACTGAAAGAGGGAAAGGAGTAGGAAGATGAAAAAAATAATTGTTTGGACAATATTTGTTTTGTCTGTTTCTTTTATTTCTTGCAAAAAGGAATACCTTGCATTTCCGCATGATTTGAGAGCATACTTCCCTTATGTGGAAAATCAGGAGATAACGTTTGTGAACGACAGCAACCATCTGATGTCAGGCAAAGTTTTAGAAATAGTCGTGGAAGAAACAGAATATTTGCCATACACATGCAAATGCGGGGATGTACATAACCGTAACATGTATTTTACCATTCATTCAGAAAACTTTTCCATATATGGAACCATGGCTACGCGTATTTCCACATTAAAAATGGTTTGCAGTTGCAAATTTAGAACAGGCACAACGCATGACATTGACATGCAGAAAGAATTCTACGGCGACCCTTTTTCCGGGAACTTTTCAAAAACAGTTGGAGACACAGTGGTTTTGGAGAAGGGGAATGACAGGATGGTTGTCATCAAAGGGAAAGGGATTTCCGAAGTCAAAGCAGGGGATGATGTCTGGCATCTGAAAGAATAAAACTGAAGGAGTTATGAAAAGAAACATTCATTTATTCGTATTATGCTGTTTGTTTTGCACATTAAGAACATATAGCCAAACCATATCGTTCAATGTAACAAATGGTAATAGTGTAGAGTTCGTCTTTAATCTGCCACAATATAGTGTCAGGGACACGGTGCTTCCTGCCGGATATGGCGTTTCCCGTACTTTCAGCTACATTCAAATGGATGACGATGATTTCGGTCTGATTGACAGTGTGGGCTTGCCGTTGCTTCCGCAACTTACAATAGATGTTCACATGCCTGTTGATGCAATGAATTTCTCCATAGCGCTTTCCTCCTGCCAATACAGTTATTTCTATGTGACAAATCCCATACTGCCTGCTTTAAGTGACATATTTATTGATTCCATAGCCTGTGTGTTCAATATGGATTCCGTTCATTATGCGTCCAATAATCCTTTTATGGTTATTGGTGCGACAATTATGGATGAATATATTGTTTTTGGAAAGAAAGGGCTGTCTGTTGCCATCACCCCGTTTGAATATGAACCGGCAAATGGAAGGATAAAAGTGCTCACGCAGGGAACTGTAACGATTTCATACACTCCGAACCCTTCCATCAGCATGGTAAACCCAAATAGGAGTACCGTTATTGTGGAACGCTATTTAAGTTCCTTCTTTTCCAATTATCCACAAAACCCCGTCAGAAGCACAGATAAAGAAAACTATCTGATAATCACAGCACCTTTGTTTGAAAATGCCATTTCCGCTTTTGCCGATTATAAGGAGAACCTGGGTTATAACGTCAATGTGGTCAGCACCAATGTGACGGGCACAAGTGTTGCATCCATAAAAAATTATATACAAAATCAGTACAACACAAATGCAACACGTCCGGAATTTGTGCTGCTTGTTGGTGGGACCTCATTTATCCCTGCTTCAGATGGAACCAGCGGTGTCTATAACGATCCTATTACTGACATATACTATACAACCTTGGATGGTAACGATTTTAAATCAGATGTGTTTCTTGGCAGATTCCCGGCAGCTTCGGTGAACGAACTGATGGCAATGATAAACAAAACAATTTTTATGGAAACGAATTTGTCAGGAATGACAAAAAAAGCGACCTTTATTGCAGGAGAGGATGATAACATTTGGGTGGAACGTCAATTTGAGAAAGGTCATAACCATATCGTAAGAAAAACCTTTTCCACATTGGGATTCCAGTGTGACAAATTATATCAGCCAAACTATTCGCAAGTTATCCAAAATCTATCTGGCAATCCGTTGTTCTTCATCTATTCCGGACATGGAGACTTTACAGAGTGGTCTGGGCATTCTTTTACATTAGATAACAACACTCTGTTAAACGCTGCAAACACTTATTATCCTTTTACATTTGCATTTGCTTGTAAAACCGGAAATTATGCTAGTCAAAACAGCATATGCAATTCATGGATGAATAAAGCGGGCAAAGGGGCAGTAACCTATTTCGGATCCTCTGTATCAACTTGGTGTCACTCGGATTTGGTTATAGAAAAGAAAATCTTTGATTCGGATTTTTCTTTAAATTCAACTGTTTCTCATGTTGTTTATAATGGCATGAACCAGTTTAGGAAACATTTTTGGGGCTGGTTCAATAGAGGAAGGGTTCTTCGTTATTTGAAAGCCTACAACCTGCTGGGAGACCCATCACTTATTATGGGTGGAATTGACTGTTTTTACAATTATATTTTCACTCATAATGTAAGTGTTCCATCCGGTGGAAATCTGAACATACAGGCAGATCATTTGATTAGGAACGACAACACTTTAACTGTCAGCAGTGGGGCAAATGTTTACCTGCAGGCAGGCGATGAAATAATTTTGTCAGAAGGTTTCCATGCCGCAACCGGTTCCGATTTTGAGGCTGTCATCGCCCCTTGTTCCGGCAGGAACGCGCCGCAAAGCATGGCAGCAGGCAATTCGCTTCTTCCAATAGGATATGCTGACATGCCTTCGCAGCGGGAATCTTCCGAAACTGGTATCACAGAACCAAATTTCAAACAATCCCTGAAGCTCTGGCCGAACCCTGTATCGGGTATGCTGCACATCCAGTTGCCTGATGCGGAAAAGGAGGTTGCGCGGATAACGGTCTGCGACCTGCTGGGGCGGGTTGTGCTGCAAAAAGAGAACCTTCCCAAACCGGAAATTGAGGTATCTTCCCTTCCTAACGGCATGTACCTACTACAGTTGCAGCTGTCGGACGGCACAAACCTGACCGCAAAATTTGTGAAAGACTGATATGCCTCCCCGTGCAATAAAATATGCACACCCTGCGTTATGTTGTTTTAATCTAAAAGCGATAATTATGTTAAAAGTCGGTGTTTTGGGCGCAGGCCATCTTGGAAAAATCCACATCAAATGCTGGAAAAACATCAGGAACATTGAATTGGTGGGATTCTACGATTCCGATCCGGAAAACGCAAGGGAGGTGTCGGAAACCTTCGGCATCCCGTTTTTTGAAAACAGCGGGCAACTGATGGAGCAATGCGACGCAATCGACATTGTCACCCCGACCTTGAACCACCATGCCTCAGCAATGGCGGCGCTGAAGGCTGGCAAACATGTCTTCATCGAAAAGCCCATCACCGCCACACTGCCGGAGGCGGAGGAGATACTGCGCTATTCGGAGGCGAACCGGCTGAAGGTGCAGATAGGCCATGTGGAACGCTTCAACGACGCATTTCTGGAGGCGAAGAGATACATCGACAACCCGCTGTTCATCGAATGCCACCGGCTGGCCGAGTTCAACCCGAGGGGCACGGACGTTTCGGTGGTGCTGGACCTGATGATCCATGACATCGACATACTGCTGCACACCGTCAATTCACCAATCAGCCACATCAGTGCCAGCGGAGTGGCCGTCATCACCGACACACCCGACATCGCCAACGCGCGGATTGAGTTTGAGAACGGCTGCACCGCCAACCTCACCGCCAGCCGCATGTCCATCAAAAGGATGCGCCGCGCCCGCTTTTTCCAGAAAAACGCCTACATCACAGTCGATTATCAGACCAAGGAGGCGAACATACTCCGGATGCGCGACTACGTTCCCGAGGACGACAACGACCTGATGCCGCTGATCCTTGACTTGGGCAACAACCGCGGAAAAAAACGCATTTTCATCGAAAAGCCCAACAGCATCCACGTAAATGCCATTGAGACGGAGCTTTCGATGTTCGCCGACAGCATCCTGCACAACCACCCGTGCGAGGTTTCGGTATATGACGGCTACAAAGCGCTGGAGGTGGCCTACCAAATTATGGACAAATTCAAGAAGATACCGGTATAAAACACATAACGTATGAAGACAAACAAATTGATGATCATGGGAATCTGTCTGCTTTGCACCGCCTGCGGCAACAAGGGGAAAATCACATATCCCGAGGCGGAACGCCAGGATGTTACGGACAACTATTTCGGGCATGAGGTGGCCGACCCCTACCGCTGGATGGAGAACGACACCACCGCACAGGTGGCGGCATGGGTGGAGGCGGAGAACAGGGTGACCGACGCCTACCTGCAAAAAATACCCTTCCTGAAGAGTCTGAACCGGCGGCTTACCGCACTGGCCGACTATGAAAAAATGGGAATGCCCTTCAAAAAAGGCGGGAAATACTACTTTTTCCGCAACGACGGACTGCAGAACCAGTCTGTGCTGTATGTGATGGACTCCGCCGAAATGGAGGCCCCCGACGCGCTCCAGCGGATGCAGAAGGCCGAAGTCTTCCTGGACCCCAACAAACTTTCAGACGACGGAACTGTCGCCCTGACCGGCGTATATTTCAACAAGACCGGAACAAAGATGGCCTACACCATTTCGCGCAGCGGCAGCGACTGGAGCGAAATCTATGTGATGGATGTGCAGAGCCGCCAGCTGACCGGCGACCACATCATCTGGGCCAAATTCACCGGAGCCGCATGGCACGGTGACGGATTCTACTACAGCGGCTATCCGCAGCCCAAGGAGGGCAGCGAACTGAGCGGCATCAACGAAAACCACACTGTGTATTATCACCAGTTAGGCACGCCGCAGTCGCAGGATGAGGTGGCCTATGCGGACAAACGCTATCCGAAGCGCTTCTACACCGCCTCCACCGACGAGGAGGAGCAATGGCTCATCATCGATGAGGATGGGGCGGACAACGGCAACCGCGTGTTTGTGAAAAACCTGAACCAAAAAAACACCCGCTTTGTGGAGCTGGCCTCCGATTTCCGTTACAGGCACGGCATTGCGGCCTGCCTTGACAATGACATCTACATGCTGACCAATGAGGATGCACCGAACTACCGGTTAGTGAAAATCAATCTCCGCATCAGTCCTGGCCTGAAGCAGCTCGTCAGCAGACAACAAGAGGATGTCATTCCGGAAAGTTCCGCTGTCCTTTCCAACGCCCAGCTGATCGGCGGCAAATGGGTGGTCACCTACGGCCAGGATGCCTCCGACCATGCCTACATCTATTCGTTGGAAGGGCAGAAGGAGCGGGAAATCCAGCTGCCCACCTTCGGCTCGGTCAGCTTCAGCGGTGAGAAGAAGGAGCGCGGCTGCTTCTACACCTTCACCTCCTTCACCTTCCCCGCCGTAATCTACCGGCTTGATGTGGAGACTGGCGAATCGGTGAAGTTCCGCACCCCGCAGGTCGCCTTCAATCCGGAGGACTACATCTGCGAGCAGCTGTTTGTCACAAGCAAGGACGGCACCAAGGTGCCGATGTTCATCACCTATAAGAAAGGATTGCAGCGCAACGGCAAGAATCCTGTATATCTGTATGGCTACGGCGGCTTCAACATCTCTCTCACGCCGGGCTTCTCCCCCTACCGCATCCCCTTCCTTGAGGCGGGCGGCATCTATGCGAGCGTAAACCTGCGCGGTGGCTCCGAATATGGGGAGGCATGGCATCTGGCAGGCACCAAAATGCAGAAGCAGAACGTGTTTGATGACTGCATCGCGGCGGCGGAACACCTTATTAAGGAAAAATACACCAAGGCGGGAAAAATCTGTATTGCAGGAGGCTCCAACGGCGGACTGTTAGTCGGTGCGGTAGTCAACCAGCGTCCCGACCTGTTCGGTGCGGCGCTGCCTGCCGTGGGCGTGATGGACATGCTGCGCTACCATCTCTTCACCATCGGCTGGAACTGGGCTCCGGACTACGGCACCAGCGCGGATTCGGAGGAGATGTTCAAATACCTTTATGCCTATTCGCCGCTTCACAACATCAGAAACGACGGCACCCCCTATCCGCCAATCCTCATCACCACCGCTGACCACGACGACCGCGTGGTGCCGGCGCATTCCTTCAAATACGCGGCCACACTGCAGGCCTCCAACACCGGCAATGCGCCCAAGCTGATAATGATTGAGACCAAGGCCGGGCACGGCGCAGGCAAGCCGCTCTCCAAAGTGCTGGAAAGCCAGACCGCCACATGGGGTTTCGCCATGTATGAATTAGGAATGCAGCCGAAGTGGGAATGATGCGCCGTCGCATTTTTTCCGCCACGTGCGGGAATACGTATAGGTATTTCAAGTAATTTTGCAAAATCAAAAACACACGCCCATGGAGCAGACATTGGAAAGAAAATATCCCGTTGGAATCCAGACCTTTTCGGAGATACGGAAAGGCAATTACATCTATATTGACAAGACCGACCTTGTATGGCAGATGACAAAAAACAAGTACGTTTTCCTCAGCCGCCCGCGCAGGTTCGGCAAATCGCTGCTCACCACCACCCTGGACTCCTATTTCAAAGGGGATAAGGAGCTGTTCGATGGTCTGAAAATCATGGAACTGGAAAAGGAATGGAAACAATATCCGGTGCTACATTTCGATTTGAGCGGGGCAAGGCATCTTCCGGTGGAACAGGTCAAGGACGAACTGAATCGGCAACTGGATGATTTGGAAACTGTTTACGGCTCAAACCCGGCGGAGACCTCACCGGGCATGCGGCTGGCGGGGCTTATCAAGCGCAGCAGCCAACAGACAGGGGCGCAGGCGGTGGTCATCATTGACGAGTATGACGCCCCTTTGCTTGATGTGCTGCATGATACGGAACGGCTGGAGGCTGTTCGTGAGGTGATGCAGGAATTCTACCAAAGGCTCAAGATGTGCGAGGCGATGATCCGCTTCTGCTTTATCACCGGCGTTACAGCATTCCCGGAACCGGCCACTTTCGCTTCATTCATCAATCTTTATGACATTTCCTTGGACTCTCGTTATGCTTCAATATGTGGCATTACGGAAGACGAATTGCGTGAAACGATGGACGAAGGTGTTGGCTTGGTCGCGGCAAAAAATGATTGTACGAAAGAGTGGCTGTACGGTCAGCTGAAACATCATTATGGAGGTTATCATTTTGCTGCGAACTCCGCCGAAATATATAATCCTCACTGCGTGATGGATTTTATGACAAGCCAAATGTTCCAGTTTTGCTGGTTTTCCTCATTTCTTCCTTCCTTTATCCATAACCATCTAAACCGGTTTAAAACCAACATCAACATGTTGTGCCGCGAGCCTGCATCGGACCGTTATTTTTACAAATATTCCGAAAGTATGGACAGTGCGCTGACCATATTGTATCAGGGCGGCTATATGACTATAGAGGATTACGACAGGATTACGGATTCGTATATTCTGGATATACCCAACAGCGAAGTTTATACAGACTTATTATACGGACAAATCCCATTGGTTGCAGGGCTTGACCCCGGTCATGTTCAAACTGATTTTGCAGCCAAGTTCTGGCATGCGCTGAAGCGGGAGGATATTGATGCGGCGATGGAGGAGATGAAGGCCTTTCTGGCAGGCATCCCATACGTTGAGGGCTTTCAGAAAAAACTGGAGGAGGTCAAGAACTACGAAGGGTTCTACGAATACACCTTCTGGCTCATATTCAATATGATGAATGTCTATGCACGCACGCAGGTAAAGTGCCATGGCGGCCGCATCGACATGGTGATGAAGACCGCCGAAATCATCTATGTGTTTGAACTGAAGGTTAACGGCACGGCGCAGGAAGCTTTGGCACAGATCAACAGCAAAGGCTACGCCATCCCCTACCAGACCGAAGGCCGCCGCGTGGTGAAGGTGGGAGTTCAGTTCGCCCGCGACACCATGACCGTCGGGGAATGGGTGGTGGAATAGGCGGGATGTCCCATTCTTCCGCTGTCATTGTGCGCCAAAAATGCCTTTTGTTCTCACCATTGGTATGGTGTTCTATTTCAAAATATCGGAAAAACGTTGTTTGCAGATAGAGAACTAATAAATAACCGCTGTCCGAATGTACGGGACCATTATACAGCATCTTAATGACGTGTCGGAGTGACAGAATAATTAGGCACAATCCTGTTCCCATGTCTGAAACCGTCAATTCTTTTTTTAACATTTGTTGAATCATAGTAGTTTGACAAATGTTCTATCAAATAATTTTCCAACAATACAGGTATCACACTGTCACAATTGACAAGAATGGTATCCGGCAGTTTTATCACAGGAACCAGATAAACGTAAGGTTTTTTATAGTAGCGCAAGTTAAACAAACCTGCACATTGACGGATATCTTCACTGGAATAAGGTTCCAAATCAAAGGATTTCACTTTATATAAAACACTGTTTAAATAATTTTTTATCAACAAAATATCATTGGAAGTAAAACATCTTTTTGAAATGGTATCCTGATATTCTGCACATATACAAATACCCTTAAATAAGACACTATCCGCTGAATAATGATCAAAATAATCTCTTTTTTTGGTAATTGCAAATTCCTCACGCATTTTTGCTATTCCATCTACATTCATCTCCCTATCACGCTGTAAAGTTAAACAGCTTGACAACAAACAAATAGTCAATATTAAGGTTGCAGTTTTCCATGCCTTCTCCGCATCAAAGGGCTTCTCTCTCATAAATCAATTTTTTTTTCATAAACGCAAATATCTTTATTATTATTGCACGAAATGCCGATTTTTTTCCGCCACGTGCGGCGGGGCGTATCCGGCAAACGGCCAATATCGCATCCGGGAAAACCGTTTTTGTTACCGTTACCGTAGAGACGCACGGCCGTGCGTCTCTACAATTTCGCCCTGTAATACAGCGTTGAACAATTCGATTCGGTGAATAACTTTTGTGCGGTCTGCTGCAAGGATTCCGCCGTCACCGCCTCATAATAGGCCTCCTCGTCATTGTAGCGTTCGGCCTTGTCCAACAACTCAAAAATGCCAAGGTTCATCGCCTTGTCCTGCACCTGCAGGTCGGCATAGCAGAGCAGCGTGGCAATCTGATTCTTGGTCTTGCGCAGCTCCTCCGGCTCCACCGGAACACGGCACAACAGCTCCAGCTCCTCCTGAATGGCGGCATCTGCGTCAGCCAACGGGACACCCTCGTCAGGATTGCCTGAAACAATGAACAGACCTTCATCGAAAGAACCTGAAACATATGCGGATATATTGGAGAAGAGCCGCTTTTCCTCCACCAGACGGCGTTGCAGCCGCGCCGATTTCCCATTTGAAAGGATATCGGAAAGCATATCGGTCGGATAGTATTCCGCAACCGCACGTGGGCAGCAATGGTATGCCTTTACAATCATATCGGCAGGCACATCACGCTCCACCTCCAGAAAACGCGGGGCGGTCTGAACAGGCTCCGCAGGCAGGCAACGCACAAACTCCGCACCGGCGGGAATATCCCCGAACCATTTCTCCACCAAGGCTTTGACATACCCCATATCAAAATCACCGGCAATTGTCAGCACGGCGCGGTTCGGCCGGTAGAAACGGTAAAAGAAATCCTTAACCTGATCCATGGTGGCCTCCGCAATGTGGCGCAAATCCATCCCGATGGTATTCCACCGGTACGGATGAACCTGGTAGGCAAGAGGTTTGAGCAAAAGCATGACATCCCCGTAAGGCTGGTTCAGATACGACTGCTTGAACTCTTCCATCACCACCTTGCGCTGCACCTCCAGGCTCTCCACGGAAAAGGCAAGACGGTTCATCCTGTCCGACTCCAGCCAGAATGCTGTTTCAAGATTCACCACAGGGACAGTAAGGTAATAGTCAGTCAGATCGGTGTTGGTGAAGGCATTGTTCTCGCCTCCGGCCTGCTGCAGCTGCGTGTCAAAGTCGGGAATATGCTCCGAACCGCCGAACATCAGATGCTCGAACAGGTGCGCGAAACCAGTATGCTCCGGATCCTCGTCCCGTGACCCGACATCATACGCCACGTTGACCGCCGCAATAGGCGTGGTGGGGTCGCGGTGCAAAATCACACGCAACCCGTTGTCCAAAGTATATTTCTCAAACGAAATCATCTCAACCCACCTTCAATTGGCCGACTAACTCCCTGACGGAGCCAATGTTCTTGCGCTCCAGATATGCAGCGATGCCATCCACAATCTCCATTGTCACACGCGGATTGATGAAATTGGCCGTACCGACCTGGATGGCCGTTGCACCGGCAAGGAAAAACTCAATCGCATCGGTGGCGTTCATGATGCCGCCCAATCCAATAATCGGCACTTTTACAGCGTGATACACCTGCCACACCATACGCAGGGCGATTGGCTTGACGCAGGCGCCTGACAATCCGCCCGTCACGGTGGAGAGCACCGGACGCTGCGTCTCCGCATTTACCGCCATGCCCAACAGCGTGTTGATCAGCGATACGGCATCCGCCCCCTCCGCCTCAACAGCCTTTGCAATGGAAGCGATGTCGGTGACATTTGGGGAGAGCTTTACAACAAGTGTTTTCGGGTATGCCCTCCGGACTGCGGCGACCACCCTTCCGGCCGCCTCGCAGGAGGTTCCGAAGGCCATACCGCCCGCCTTCACATTGGGGCAGGAGATGTTCAGCTCGATGGCGGGAACCCTTTCCAATCCGGCAAGCTTTTCCGCCGCCGCCACATAATCCTCTATCGATGAACCTGACAGATTAACCAGCACATTCGTATCCAAATCCTTGATTCTTGGATATATATGCCCGATAAAATAATCCGCGCCCTTGTTCTGCAGACCTACAGCGTTCAACA
>JAEEGG010022437.1_pt1 | contig 12424 bp, 15 predicted proteins | sample 9134161 | NCBI WGS metagenome assembly JAEEGG01 (sample SAMN16246543, study PRJNA631951) | gut metagenome | biome: gut microbiome; feature: rumen; material: CR-attached | host: Bos | place: Iran: Karaj | collected 2018-10
GGGTATGCCGGTGGTAGGCCAAAAATGTTAAATTTGTGTTAAAAATTTGACATGGGAACCTTTCCGGATTATATTATATAGTGACAATGATTTTCAACGGCAAATCGAACGGATTGAACGAATGCTTCGTAAGATTCGCCGTTAAACAAAAAAAACAGTTAGTTATGGCAAAGCAACGTTTTGGAATCAACGACGGCTACCGCGGAACCGTCGGAACGGTAATCGGCTATCAATGGCGTGGCAAATGGTGCCTGCGGTCGCGTCCGCGCCAAGTGCGCAACCCGCGCACCCCCAAGCAGATGGCGGCACGCGGGCTCTTCTCGCTGGTCTCTCAGCTGGCCTCGCGGATGAGCTTCGCGCTCCGCACGGGCATGCGCAGCGAGGCTCTGAAGGTGCACCGCACGGAGTGCAACCACTTCATGAGTCTCAACGCACCCTGTTTCGCGCTCGTCGACAACGAGTTGCGGGTCGACTACGAGAATCTCCTCGTCGCCGTGGGGCCCGTGGCACCCGTGGGATTCGCCACCCCCGTCGTTCCCGCCGGTGACACGCGCACCATCGTGGTCCCTTTCGAGAAGAATCCCCTGCACCTCAGCTCCTCGGGCGACGACAACGTGTACCTCTACGCCTGGTGTCCCGAGACTGGCGAGGGCATCCTCTCCTCGCCCGTCTACCGCCGCAAGAAACAGATAGAGATGACATTGCCCGACCGCTGGAACGGTCTCGAGGTGCACCTCTATGGCTTCGCCACCGACTATGCCGGACGGGCGTCGGACAGCACCTACATAGGCTGCATAGCCTTCGACGGGCGCGATAATTTATATAGTTCACACAATAAAAAAACCGTGTCGGCGTTAACAAAGGGAAACACAGAAAAACACCACACCTATGAAACGAGTAATATTTCTGGCCCTTACGCTGGCATTCGGTGGAATGCTGGCGGCACAGACCCCGGAGAAGGAAGTCAAGGTGACGCCCGAGGATGCCCAAGTGGCGGAACCCGAGTCGCCCATCTTCACCGTGATTGAGGAAGAACCCGAGTTTCCCGGCGGCATGGAGGCGCTCTATCAGTTCATTGCGGCCAACATCAAATGGCCTTGCAAAGATTGTGACTGCTTCGGAAGAGTTTTTGTGACTTTTGTCATCGAGAAAGACGGCAGCGTGAGCAACGCCAAGGTCCTTCGGGACATCTGCGACCCGAAGGCAGGCTTCGGCGAGGAAGCTTTGCGTGTGGTGAACCTAATGCCCAAGTGGAAACCCGGCCGCCAGCGCGGCAATCCCGAGCGCGTGCAATACAACCTCCCCATCATGTTCTCACTGAAATAAGCATCCCATGAAAGTCATCATATTGGGACCCGCATGGCCCTACCGCGGCGGCATCGCCGCCTTCGACGAGCGCTTGGCACGCCAGTATCAGGCCGAGGGCCACGAGGTGGAGCTTGTCACCTTCACGCTCCAGTATCCCTCGTTCCTCTTCCCCGGCAAGACGCAATACAGCGAGGAACCCGCTCCCGAAGGGATGAAAATCAGCCGATTGGTCAACTCCATCAATCCCTTCAGCTGGCTCAAGGCCGGCCGGTACATAAAGAGACAGAAACCCGACCTCGTGGTGACCGCTTTCTGGCTGCCCTTCATGGCGCCGGCTCTCGGTGCTACCCTTCGCTGTGCCAAACGCAAGGGGATGAAACGCGTAGGCATGCTCCACAACCTCATTCCCCACGAGCACCGCCCGGGCGACAAACTCTTCTCGCGCTGGTTTGTGGGCTCCAACGACGCCTTTGTCACCCTCAGCAAGTCGGTCCTCGAAGAGCTCCACCTCTTCGACCCCCAAGGAAAGAAACCCCGCACCTTCAGCCCGCACCCACTCTACGACCACTACGGCGCCACCCTCGGCCGCAAGGAGGCCCTCGACCTCATAGGCCTGCGCGAGAGCCAGCGCTATGTGCTGTTTTTCGGATTCATCCGCGAATACAAGGGCCTCGACCTGCTGCTCGACGCCATGGCCGACGAACGCATGGTGCGCCTCGGCGTGAAGCTCATCGTGGCAGGCGAGTTCTACGGCGACCCCAAGCCCTATCGCGACCGCATCGCACGCCTCGATATCGGCGACCGCGTGGTGATGCACACCGACTTCATCCCCGACCACGAGGTGAACCGCTATTTCTGTGCCGCCGACCTCGTGGCACAGCCCTACAAAAATGCCACACAGAGCGGCGTGAGCCAGATTGCCTACCACTTCGAGAAACCCATGCTCGTCACCAACGTCGGCGGCTTGCCCGAGATTGTGCCCAACGAGAAAGCCGGCTTCGTGGTCGAGCCCGACGCCCAACAGATTGCCGATGCCATAGTGCGCTATTTCGAGGAAGGATGGCAAGAGCGCCTCACCGAGGGCTGCCGCCAGGAGAAACAAAAATACGGTTGGGACAAGATGACCTCCGCCATCAACTCACTGTAAAAGACAATTCTTTTTTTCGTCAAGAGAAGCTTTTCTTTCTTCAAGACAAGAAAAGGCTTTGTCTTTATGTAAGGCGGACACGGGGATCGAGGAGGCCGTAAAGGAGGTCGGTGATGATATTGATTACCACCAGCAAGACACATATGAAGAGGATGGCCCCCATGACAACAGGAAAGTCGTAGGTGTCGAGGGCGTCGACGATGACCACGCCCATGCCTTTCCAGTCGAAGACATATTCAACAAAGACGGCGCCGGCCAGCAAACCGGCCAACCAACCCGAGGCTGAGGTGACCACGGGGTTCAAGGCGTTGCGCAACGCATGACGCACCACCACGCGGCGACGGCTCAAGCCTTTGGCGCGCGCAGTGCGTATATAATCCTGGCTCAGGGCCTCGAGCATCGAGTTTTTGGTGAGCTGCGTGAGCGTGGCCAAAGGGCGGATGCCAAGAGTCAGGGCAGGCAGGATGAGATTTTTGAGGTCGAGGTATTCTCCCTCGCCGTAATCGTCGACGGTGAAGAGATTGCCGAACATGTTGAGGTGCGTCCAGTCGGCAAGGACATAGGCAAAGAACCAAGCGATGAGAATGGCCGCGAAAAACGAAGGCAACGACATGCCAAGGGTGCTGAGAACGAGTGTGGTGCGGTCAATCCATGTATCTTTGTGCAAGGCACATACCACACCCAGCGTGATGCCCACCGCCAAAGCGAAAAGCATGGCCACGAGGGCCAGCACAGCGGTTTGCGGGAAGGCCGTGGCGATAATCTCGCTCACACGGCGCTGGCTCTGATAACTGCGGCGCAGGTAGGGGGTTTTTACCACCAACGAGGTGGAGCCCAACTTGAGGAGTGTGGCATAAGTGTATTTGTCGGGCGAAAGGAAGAAGAAACTGGAGGAGTCGATATTGTTGTGAAACGAAATGGGCGACAGGTCGTTGAGATAGTTCGCATACTGTGTCAGCAGCGGTTTGTCACGGCCAAGGTCGCGGTTGATAACCTCGATGCTCTCGGCGTCGGCATGCTGACCCAGCATCATGCGGGCGGGGTCGCCAGGAAGGATGTTGAAAAGAAAAAAGACTAACGTGACCACTCCCAGAAGCACCAGGAAGCCATACAAAAGCCGTTTTCCAACGTATCGAAGCATAACTTTTAAGTACTAATCTCTAAGTCCGTGAACAACACTCTTTTTTGCGACAAAGTCTTTAAGGTAGAAAGGTTCGAAATAGGCTACATCCTCAACCTTGCCTTCGGTGAGACGCTGGATGGCGATATCGACCATGCCTTCAGCCGAAAGATGGAAGGAATCGTCGAAGCGGGCATTGACATGGGCGCCAAGGACGGGACGAGTCTTGGCGGCACCGTCGCCGATGAAGGTTACCTCTCCTATATCCAGCCACTCGTCGAAACAACCTGCCTCGATGACATCGGCAGAGGTGTCGCGAAGAATCTGCCAGTCGGGGTTCACCATCATGGTGTAGCACTCCATGCGGCGGGCGTCGATCATGGGGCAAACGAGGCCCTTGTATTCGGGATGCTGTTGGTAGTAGAGTGCGGCCATGGAGAGCAGTGTGGGCACTGAGACGAGGGGGATGCCGAGGGCATAGCAGAATCCTTTGGCGGTGCTGACGCCAATGCGGAGGCCCGTGTAGCTGCCGGGACCTGCCGACACACAGACAGCACCAAGGTCACGTGGGGTCAGGGAGCACTCCTTCAGCACCTCGTCGATGAAGACCGAGAGGCGCGTGGAGTGGGCGTTGGGAGTGTCGCTGTCGCGGCGGGCGGCTATCGAGCCGTCGACGGCCAGCGCAACGGAGCATATCTGGGTGGCAGTTTCTATGAGTAGTATTTTCATCGCATGTCAATTACTTCGGCCTCGGGGTGCTCTTCGGGGATGAACTTGAAGACGCCCTTGATGGGAACGGACTTGAGTTTGGAGAAATCGTAAATCTCGCGGCTGGAGTCGTATTTTTGCACCTCCATGCCTTTCAACACACCTGTCTCCTCGTTGATAAAAAGGCGTATCTTGTGGTAGCTCTGTGCCGAGCGCGGCTGGAGGTCGATGACGGCGGTACCGTCGTCATCGGTGCGGATATATTTGGCGCGGAAGTTCTTGGCATAGTTCTCGATGAGGCGGCCGGGGTTGAGAAGGTCAATCTCGCTGTCGGGCGGCATGTTGTTGATGACAATCTCCTTGGCATCTTTGTTCCACTGCCATACGGTGGTGCCGTCGCACCAAATTTCCATGCCGTCGGTCGTGAGGTGGTATTTGCCTTTCCAGTAGACAATCTCGGCGGTGTACTTACCGGTCTGCTTCTTGTTGCTGTCGAGCAGAGTGAGGGACACTTTGCCCTTGACGCTCTGCAACTTCTTGGCGGCTTTGCCAAGCACCTCGGTGGCATTCTCGTCGAGACGGCCCTGCGAGTTGTGGGTGATCTGCGCCTGTGCGGGATTGAGAATTGAGAATTGAAAATTGAAAATCAGGCTGGCGCAAAGCAATATTTTCAGCAAACGTTTCATTTTCTTAACTACTTAATGAAGATTAACACCGATAATGTTCATAAACTCCTCGCGGGTCTTGGGGTCTTTCATGAAGGCGCCGGTGAAGTCGCTGGTGGTGGTGACGGAGTTCTGCTTCTGCACGCCACGCATCGACATACACATGTGCTGCGCCTCTATGACCACAGCCACGCCGAGGGGGTTGAGTACTTTCTGGATGCAGTCCTTGATTTGCTTGGTGAGACGCTCCTGCACCTGCAAGCGGCGGGCATAGGCATCGACCACACGGGGTATCTTGCTCAAACCCACGATAGTGCCATTGGGGATGTAGGCCACGTGGGCCTTGCCGACGAAGGGCACCATGTGGTGCTCGCAGAGGGAGTAGAGCTCAATGTCCTTGACGACGACCATCTGTTTGTAGTCCTCGTGGAACATGGCCGAACGAAGAATTTCCTCCGGCTCAAGGTCGTAGCCGTTGGTGAAGAAGAGCATAGCCTTGGCGATACGCTCGGGGCTCTTCAGCAGTCCTTCGCGGCTGGGGTCTTCGCCCAGCAGTTTCAGTATCGCTTTGTAGTGCTCAGCCATCTCGCTGACGCACTGCTCGTCGTACTTGTCTATTTTCTGGTATCCTAATTCCATGTATATTTAGTATTGTTTCTTTTATTCAACTTGCAAAAGAAGTCCTTTTAAATATTCGCCCTCGGGGTGATGGATGGAGACGGGGTGATCCATGGCATGGGGCAGCTGGCGCACGATGCGGACGCGACGGCCGGCATTCATGGCGGCGGTGAAGACCATGGTCTGGAAATCCTCCTTGCTGACGGCCTGGCTGCAGGAGAAGGTCATCAACAGGCCACCGGGAGCAATCTTCTCCATGGCGCGCTGGTTGATGGAGCGGTATCCCTTCAAGCCTGCCTGCAACGAACGGTGGTTCTTTGCAAAAGCAGGCGGATCGAGAATGATAAAATCGAAGCCTCGTGCATAGTCGCCTACCTCGATGGTATTCAGGTATTCGAGTACATCGGCAGCAACGCCGCAATGCGGTGCTTCGGTGCCAAAGTTCAGCTCGACATTACGTTCACAAAGAGCAATGGCTTTCTTGCTGATGTCCACAGTTTCAACATAGTCGGCACCTCCCTTCAGGGCTGCCAGCGAGAAACCTCCGGTATATCCAAAACAGTTGAGAAGGCGACGACCAAGGGCGAGATGCTGGACGAGAGCGCGGTTTTCACGTTGGTCAATGAAGAAGCCTGTCTTCTGCCCTTCGAAGAAATTCACCGTCAGACGGATGCCATTCTCCAGGACCTCATTCTCCGCAGTCTCCTCGCCCCAAATAATGCCGTCCTGCACACCTCCACCGGGGACGGTAGCGCTACTCTTGTCGAAGACTGCCTTGAGCGGATAGCCGTGATATGTCTGCAATTCGTGCACAAACAGCTCTGTCAGCACAGGCAACAGGCGATGCATGCCCACCGAATGGGCTTGCAACACCAATACACCGTTGTACCAATCGGCCACGAGGCCGGGCAGATAGTCGCCTTCAGCATGGACAAGGCGGAAGACATTGGTTTCTTCGTCTCCGAAGAAACCAAGTATCACACGACAGTTTACAGCCGAGTGGATGCGTCGGCGAAGGAGTTCTTCTACAGGGAGCGCAGCCTCGTCAGCGTCGAAAGTGAGCACCTTGCAGATGATACTCTCATCCTGATAGTGGCCGGTAGCCATCCACTGTCCGCGGGCGTCGAAAACATCCACGATGTCACCCTCCTGCGGGTCACCCTCGATGCGTTTCACCGCGCCCGAGAATATCCACGGATGACGGCGAAGGATGGCTTTCTCCTTGCCCGGGACTATAATCAGTTTGGGTCTGTTCATTGTTTCATGTCGTGGATTGTCTGCTGCGGATCAGCACTCTTGAAGACGGCGTTGCCGGCCACCAGGACATCGGCACCGGCCTCGAAGAGCCTGGGGGCGTTCTGCAGATTGACACCGCCGTCGACCTCGATGAGGCAGTGCGAGTTCTTGCGATTGCACAACTCGCGCAGCTGACGCACCTTGGCATAGGTATTCTCGATGAACTTCTGCCCGCCAAAACCGGGATTGACACTCATGAGCAGCACCAGGTCGCACTCCTGGATGATATCCTCCAAGAGGCAGACTGGCGACGAGGGGTTGAGCACCACCCCACCCTTCATGCCCGCATCGTGGATGGCATGGAGCACACGGTCATGGTGGTGGCAGGCCTCGTAGTGTATGGTAAGGATGTCGGCACCGGCATCCTTGAAATCCTGCACATAGCGGCCGGGGTCCATAATCATCAGGTGCACGTCGAGGGGTTTCTGCGCGTGCTTCTTGATGTGCTTGACTATCGGTTGACCGAAGGAGATGTTGGGGACGAAGATGCCGTCCATAACGTCGACATGGAGCCAGTCGCACTCACTGGCATTGAGCATCTCGATGTCGCGCTGAAGGTTGCCAAAATCGGCACTTAACAAAGAAGGGGATATAAGTTTCATAATTTCAGTTTTTCAAAGTTTTTTCCATAAACTCCCTGGGCTTTGTTGACGGAGACAAAGGCGTGCTCATCAATGCGGTGGATTATCTGCATCACATGGGGCTTGTCTGTGCGGTGTACCATCATGAGGAGCACCTTCAGGTTCTGCTTGCTGTAGCAGCCCTCGGCATCGAGGAGCGTGGCGCCACGGCCGACTTCGCGGGTGACGGCCTCGCCAATCTCGTCGTTCTTCGTCGAAAAGACCATAATCTGGTAACTCTGTTTGTTGCCGTCGAGTACCATGTCAAGCACGTAGGTCATGGTAACCATGACGATGTAGCCATAGACCACATTGGTAATCTTGCCGGAAACGAAGAACGAGCACCCGATGATGATAATGTCAAGATACATGATGACCTTGCCGGGGGAGATATTATAGAATTTGGTAAGAATCAGTGCAACGATGTCGGTACCGCCGCTGTTGCCACCCATGATGAAGGTGAGTCCGATGCCGCCGCCACAGAGGGCACCGCCAATGATGGCACACATGAACGGCTCGAACTGGATGACACCGGTGGCAGGGTCGGTGAAGAGAGTCTCCACATGCAGCACCTGCTGCCAAAAGATGAAGCAGAGCGAGCTCATGACGATGCCAAAGATGGTGTTGGCTCCAAACTTGGGACCCAGCACTTTGAATCCTATGGCCAACAGAATGCCGTTGATGATGAAATTGAGCACACCGATGGGCAACGGAATACCGGCGGCGATGTTGAGCACCGACGAGATGCCGCTGACGCCACCGCCCACAATCTTGGCGGGAAGCATGAAGGCCGACCATGCGAAGGTGTAAATCAGAATGCCAAATGTGATTAGCACATAGGACAAAACGGCATGTTTGATATTCTTACTTTCTTTCATATTCTGTTATTGTTTTTTGCTGTAATCGCGGGCGCCGAAGATAGAACTACCGATACGGACAAGGGTGCTGCCCTCTTCGACGGCCAACATGTAATCGTGGCTCATGCCCATGGAGAGTTCACGGAATTCCGGATGGTTGGCAAATCGGCCTGCCTTGAGGGTATCGAAGAGGCACTTGGCCTCGCGGAAGTCGGCACGCACACGCTCCACGTCGGGAGTGTTGCTGGCCATTGCCATGAGGCCACAGACGCGGACATGAGGGCAGGCTGACAAGTCAAAGTCGGCAGCCATGAGCTCCTCGGGCAGAAAACCAAACTTGGTCTCTTCCTTGGCCACATGCACCTGTAACAGTACATTGACTACGCGGCCCGCCTTGGCGGCGGCATGTTCCACATCCTCAAGATGCTCCACCGAGTCCACCCCGTGAATCATGGAGACGAACCCGATATAATATTTCAACTGCTTCGACTGCAGGTGGCCAATGAAGTGCCACTCGATGTCCTTAGGCAACACGGCAGCCTTGTCACGCAGCTCGGTGGCATAGTTCTCGCCGAAGAGGCGCTGGCCTGCGTTGTACGCCTCCATAATGTCTTCCACGGGCTTTGTTTTCGACACTGCCACAAGGCGACATCCTTCCGCCAGCGTATTCTTGATGTTTGCAATTTTTTCACCAATCATACCCTTTTAACGAAAAAAAACATTAATTATTATGTATAATATAAAAAGTTTTCCCTGCTTCAGTGCAACGGTAGCTGATAGTAGACACACTCGTCGTCGCGGTAAAACTCCCGTGCGCCCCAGCGCTGCCAGTATTGATGGGTCTTCAGCCAATGCAGGACTGGGATGAATACAAAGTCGTAGTTGGCCTTCAGTTCAGGCATGATAGACATCAGCATGTCGTAGTTGAGCCGCGTGCCGCGGTATTCGGGTGCCACGATGAACGAGAACACCGCCGTGTAGCGCCGGGCATTCATCGCTGCCAACAGGTCGGGCTTCTCGCGGACTATCTGCTCCGTCTCCTCCTCAATACGGTAGTCGCTCATATTGAGCAGGCCCACCACCGGGTACGAAGCCGTCCCGGCTGCATGCAGGCGAGACGCCTGCGTTCCCAAGGCCTTGACGCTCAGCGGCCAGTTGAAGTGCAGGTTCCTCACCCACCCTTCCACTTCACGGCGATCGAAACCATACTGCCCCACCATCCAGTCGACGGTCAGCGGAGCGTCCTCCGGTGTCATTCTATGCAAAGTGTACGGCATTGTATGTCAATAGTATTTCCGGGTGGTACGACAGCTTGGACTTGCGCAAACCCTCAAGACCCATGTCCTCCTCTCGATTGATAAAAGTATATTGCTCGGGCAAATGGGCGCAGAACTGCTGGCAGATGACGCTGAAGAGGCCGTCGATATTGCGGTCGGCCTTCTCGACGCAGACGTCCAAAGTGTCGTCGGTGACGGCGGCGCCATAGGTGAATGCCACCATGCGGCCGTCAATCCAAATGCTGCCGCCCATCATTCCCAACGCATCCCAATGCTCAAAGACGGTTTCCATCACGCGATGTTCGGCCCCTATCGTATCGCCGTATTCGGGGTTCACATCTCCCCTCTCCTCGCGCCAGAGGGCCTCCAGACGGCGGCATTCGTCGAACATCTCCGGCGTCAGCGGACGGTATTCATAATCGGGATGCTCTGACAGGAACTTGTTGACATGGTTACGCTTAGCCTTCAGCTTTCCGCCCGCCAGCAAGGCCAGGTCGGCACGGCGGTATATGTAGTCGTACTGGTTGCGCTGGGGCTCGACGGTGATATTGATACCCTTGCTGCAGGCATTCTGCTGCAGCTGCAGGGCAGCCTCGTCCTCGAGACCCAGCAGGGTCATTTGTCCGCCGCAATCGTCGCTGATGGCCTGCAGCAAACCGCACGATGGCGCGCCCGCCATGCAGAGCATGTAAGCACGCTCGCCGTCGAAGGTAAAACGCAGCACCACAGCATCCTCCAGCACACACACCTCCGTCTTGAACCAGAACTGCCATCCGACGAGGTTGGCGAAGGTGAAGTTGCAGTTGCGGCGCCCACTGCGCAGGCTTACCGCCTGGTAGGCCTCGCGGTCGGCGATGGTCAGGGTATGGAAGTCGAGGTTCATACTTTCATTCGTCTTTTTTTGCTTTAGGTACCCACAGCAGTATGGTCAGCACGCCTATGGCACCGGCTATGGGTACGATGATGCGTGCCACCGAACCCATGGGGATAAATACAAAGGTGGACAACAGCACCATGACCACCATCACCCCTATGGCACCGGCTTTCTGGGTGGCCGTCATGCCGCCCCGACGCTGATAACCACGAATATACTTCCCCAGCCACGAGGCAAGCAGCCACTGCTGCAGGCGAGGCGAGGAACGATAGAAGAGCCACGAGGCAAGAAGCAGAAACGGTGTAGTGGGCAAACCGGGCAGTACCACACCCAGCACACCCAACCCCACGGCCAAAAGACCCAGGCCGATAAAGATGAGTCTCTTCACCCTGCTTTTCCGTTATATCATTTTCAGGAAGCCCACCTCCTTCTCCGTCAACTCGCGCCAGCGGCCGCGGGGGAGGTCTTTCTTGGTGAGGCCGGCGAAGGTGGTGCGGTCGAGCTTGTGCACCTCGTAGCCGAGGGCTTCGAAGAGGCGGCGCACAATGCGGTTGCGGCCGCTGTGCAACTCCACGCCCACGATACGCTTGTCGATGGTCTTGCCTACGGCGGCATATTGGATATCATCCACATGCATGGGGCCGTCCTCCAGCTCGATGCCTTCGAGGAGCTTCTTCATGTCCTCCTTGGTGACGGGCTTGTTGAGCTCCACCTGGTATATCTTGTAGACCTGCGTCGAGGGGTGCGTCAGCTTCTTGGCCAGCTCGCCGTCGTTGGTGAAGAGCAGCAGGCCGGTGGTGGCGCGGTCGAGGCGGCCGACGGGATAGATGCGCTCGGCGCAGCAGCCGTCCATGAGCATCATCACCGTGCGGCGCTCCTGCGGGTCGTCGGTGGTGGTGATGAAGCCTTTGGGCTTGTTGAGGAGGAAGTAGCGCAGGCGCTCGCTGCGGAGCTTCTCGCCGCCGTACTGCACCTCGTCGCCGGGCATGACCATGTAGCCCATCTCGGTGACCACCTTGCCGTTGACCTTCACGCTGCCGGCGGCAATGAGCTCGTCGGCCTCGCGGCGCGAGCAGATGCCGGCATGGGCGATGTACTTGTTGAGGCGCATGGCACCTTCGGCATGGGGTTCCTTGGGCTTCTGCGGAGCGGAAACTTTACGTCCGGCAGGACGGGTGGCACGCACAGGACGGTCGTAGGACTTCTTGGCGCCTCCGCGGGCTTCCTTGTCGTCGTACTTCTTGCGTGCAGGGGCTTCGCTACGCTTTGCCCTTGTATGGACGCCTTCTTGCTCTGCATTGGTCGTGCCGCTCCTGCGGGGCTTTTCCGTCTTGGCGGCTCTTGCATCACGGGGCTTGCTATTCTCCTTGGTCGGTCTGCTGTTGTCTTTCTTCTGTATCATTGTTGCTGTCTTGTTGTTCTTGCCATTCTTTGAGCTCCTCGATGGCGCGGTGGTGGCCGCCGAAGTGCATGACGTAGGGCCAGGCGTACTCCTTTTCCTGGTAGTCGAGGAACTTCTCGGTCTCGCGGGCCAGCATGAGGAATATCTCGAGGCGGTGCGAGAGGAGCCACTTGACGGCGGGAATGTTGCGGCGTGCCGCGAGGGCGTACATCATGTTGACCTTGGTGAGGTTGCGCTGCACCCACTCCTGCGCCTTCTCGTCGCCGTCGCAGGCGTTGCTTAGGATGGCCAGCCAGGCGAAGTCATGCTTGAAGAGCCACACCATGGCGTCGTCGTCGCCGCGGATGGCGTTGCTGAAGGCCGCCAGCTCGGGGTGCGGCCCCTCTACCAGCACCTTGAAGAAGTCGGTCCTTCCCCCGACACTCTTCACCAGCGCCAGCAGCAGCTTCACATCGTATTGCTCCAAGCCTTTCATGCACATTTATTAACGTAAACCCTCCCCTATTATTGCCTAATAATCACCCTCTGCGGA
>JAEEGG010022439.1_pt1 | contig 12422 bp, 10 predicted proteins | sample 9134161 | NCBI WGS metagenome assembly JAEEGG01 (sample SAMN16246543, study PRJNA631951) | gut metagenome | biome: gut microbiome; feature: rumen; material: CR-attached | host: Bos | place: Iran: Karaj | collected 2018-10
TACTGATATTCCGCGATCTCCAGTCCTGCGCCTCTGAAGATGCTGCGATGATTGCCCCAGGTCGGCTTCGGCAGCCAGACCTTCGCCCCCGGGCGGAACGTCCCGAGCAGCCGCGCCCCCAGGAACAGCGCGCCCGTCCCGCCCAGCGCCTGCACCGTAGCCAGGCCATGGCGGCCTTCCGCGCAGAAATCCGCCCCCAGCACGAGCTGGCGCACGGCCTCGCCAAACGCCGGATCGCCGGCGATAGGCAGATACGTCTTCGTCTGCTCCTCCTCCAGCAACGCCCGCTCCGCGCGCCGCACCACGTCCAGGACGGGCGTCCGCCCCGATTCGTCCATGAATACGCCCACGCCCAGATTCGCCTTCGGGGTCCGCGTGTCGGCCTTGAACGCCGCCGTCAATCCCAGAATGGCATCCGCCGGGGCCATCGACAATTCGCTAAAGAACATGACCTGACTCCTCGCCTATGCTTGCCTGCGAAACGAAGCGCCGCGCCAGCCGGGAAAAATCCTGGCCGCGCGGCCGCCGCGCCGCGGCCCGCCACCATCTGGGCGGCGGGCCGTACGCCTCCGACTACGGATAGTACGCCTCGACCCAGGAAATGATCGATTCCGCGCCCACCTTGGTGATCCGCATCTCGCGCTTGGCATTCTCCGGGGAATCCGACGCATGCGCCGCGTTCACCATGATGTCGCTGCCGAATTCGCGCCGCACGCTGCCCGGCAGGGCCTTGCTCGGATCCGTCGGTCCGAGGATGGAGCGGATGTGCTCGATGGCGTGCACGCCGGCGTAGACCAGCAAGAGTACCTTGACCGTGCCTGGCTTCGCCTTCTCGGCGTCGCTCAGCCCTTCGCCCCAGCGGCCCGTCATGAACTGGATGATCTCATAGAACTGGTTGTCGCCGTACAGCGGCCCGAGCAGCTCGCCCAGAGCCGCCTTCGTTTCGTCGTGCAGCTCCATGCCCAGCTCGGCGGAGATGGCGCGGGCGGAACGCTCCGCGACCTTCCCTTTCAGCTTCTCGCGCAGCGCGTTGCGCACCGGACCATAGAACTCTTCCGCCTCGGCCACCGTCATGCGATGGACCTTCGCGGCCACGATCCGCAGCCCCGAACGGGAGAAAATGTCGATGATCAGGCCCGGACGAGCGCTCGCGAAGCGGAAATTGTCGGGCTTCAGGATCACCAGCGCCTCTTCGCGCGCATCGCCCTGCACGACGTCTCCGGCGTCGTCCACGATGCCACCGCACTCCTCGCTGTAGCGCGCCCAGAGCTTGAGGGCGGCGCCCGTCGACTCCAGGGAGGTTCCCACGAACACCGCAGGCTCCAGATAGGCCACCTCGCCCGCCGGATTCAGCACATAGTCCCCGAACGTGTCACGCACGCTTTCCCCGCTGTAGGAGGGGCGGATCGGTCCCGTCACGTCCTTGACCGTCTGGATGGCGTTCTCGCCCTCGAACAGGAGCATCATGACGCGGCGCTTCGCACCCGTCGCCGGATCCGGCGCATATTCCCGCTCCACGTACGAAGCCAGCATCTCGCGGATGTGCGCATTGGTACTCTCCTCCGCGCGGATCAGGGCCGCGAACTCCCGGGCCAGCTCCGCGCTCGGCTCGAACATCCGGGCGCCGACCATGTCCAGCCCCGTCCGGCTGATATACCGCGCAATGATCCCGCCCGTACGCGATTTCGCGACCGAATGCGGATTGATCAACACAAAAGCCAATTCCTTCGCCATCTTGCAACTCCTTACTACTATGACTCTTCGCCCGTCCTTTCCGGGCCGCCGCAACCCTACCCCTCCCCCTTCCCTCTTTCAATCCCAAACCGCAGACCCGGCCCCAGAATCCTAGAAATCTAGCTTCCCGGCAATCTAGACGCCCCCCTCCAACCCCTGGATTACACCAATAAAATTGCGTGATTTTACGGTAGAATCGCCTATTTTTTCATTTCCAATCATCTCCCCTTCTGTCTTCTCCCCGCCCCACGCCCTCGCCTAAAAAATCTCCTCCCCCCGCCGTTTTTTCTTGCTCCCCGCCCCGCCCATCCCAATACTCCCGCATCCCGCAGACCCAATACGCGGCCCAACCCAAGGACACCCCATGTTCAACCCCGAAATGGAAACCATCGCCCCCGACAAGCTCCGGGAGCTGCAGAACGCCCGCCTGAAGACCACCCTGGACCGCGTCTGGAACAACGTCCCCTTCTATCGCCAGCGCATGCAGGAAGCCGGCGTCTCCCCCGCCGACATCCATGACGTCGCCGACCTCCACAAGCTCCCCTTCACCACCAAGAAGGACTTCCGCGAGCAATATCCCTACGGCATGCTAGGCGTCCCTCGCGACCAGATCGTCCGCATCCATGCGTCATCCGGAACCACCGGCAAACCCACCGTCGCCGCCTACACCCGCAACGACATTGAGGCCTGGGCCGAATGCGGCGCCCGCTGCCTCGGCTGCGGCAACGGCAATGCCTCCGACGTCTTCCAGGTCTCCTACGGCTACGGACTCTTCACCGGCGGCCTCGGCATGCACTACGCCGGCGAAAAGCTCGGCGCCGCCGTCGTCCCCACCTCCGCCGGCAACACCGAGAAGCAGCTCATGCTCATGCAGGACCTCGATGTCACCCTCCTCTGCTGCACCCCCTCCTACGCCCTCCAGATCGCCGAAGTCGCCCAGCGCCTCGGCATCGACCTCCACAAGCTGCCCCTCAAGGCCGGCTTCTTCGGCGCAGAGCCCTGGACCGACGCCATGCGCCACCACATCGAGCAGGCCTTCCCCCTCAAGGCCCTCGACATCTACGGCATGACCGAGCTCTCCGGCCCCGGCGTCGCCCACGAATGCCTCGAGCAGAACGGCCTCCACGTCTGGGAGGACTACTTCTACCCCGAGATTATCGACCCCGACACCGGAGCCCCCCTCCCCGAGGGCCAGCAGGGCGAGCTCGTTGTCACCTGCCTCGCCAAGGAAGGCATGCCACTCGTCCGCTACCGCACCCGCGACATCACCAAGATCCTCCCGGGCCGCGACTGCCCCTGCGGACGCACCCACCGCCGGATCGCCCGCCTGCGCGGCCGCACCGACGACATGCTCATCATCCGCGGCGTCAACGTCTTCCCCTCCCAGATCGAGGACGTCCTCATCCGCATCGACGGCGTTCTGCCCAACTACCTCATCACCGTCGACCGCCAGGGCAACCTCGACACCATGGAAATCAAGGTCGAAGTCACCGAGAAGTCCTTCACCGACCACATCAAGGGCCTCGAAGCCCTCCGCGAGGACATCGCCGCCAAGCTCAAGTCCGTCATCACCGTCGGCGCCCGCATCGTGCTGGTCGAGCCCAACTCGCTCGCCCGCGGCCTCGGCAAGGCCAAGCGCGTCGTCGACCTCCGCAAGCTGTAACCCGCAGAAAACCACCGCCGCCCAACCCCGAAAGGCTATTCCCCATGAAAATCACCCAGGTTTCCATCTTCCTCGAAAACCGCTCCGGCCGCATCGCCGACGTCCTTGCCGTCCTTGCCGGCGCCAACATCAACATCCGCGCGCTGTCCCTAGCCGATACTCAGGACTTCGGCATCCTCCGCCTCATGGTCGACCGCCCCGACGACGCCCTCGCCGCCCTCAAGGCCGCCCATTACACCGCCATCCCCACCGCCGTCCTCGCCGTCGAGGTTCCCGACGCCCCCGGCGGACTCCACTCTATCCTCTCCGCCCTCTCCTCCCACAATCTCAACGTCGAATACATGTACGCCTTCGTCGGCCGCAAGACCGAAAAGGCCCTCGTCGTCTTCCGCTTCGACGACCCCATCGTCGACGACGCCATCAAGGCCCTCCTCGCCGCCGGCATCTCCGTCCTCGGCCCCGACGACGTCAAGTCCATCTGACCCTCCCCCCTCCCCCGAGCCGGATGCCCCCTCATCCGGCTTATTACTTATTCCTCGCTTTTTGTCAAAACCTAATTACCGCACAAGTAGTTTGAAAATCACGGGGAAAAACACACTTCCATACAATGGAAAGCTGTTTTCTCAGGAGGAGCGACGCGGCCAGAGCCGCCCGAGCCCGTCCGTCCCTCGGCGGAGCTCATCCACGTCGATGAACTCCTCCGTCGCGTGCCCCTGACGGATGCTGCCCGGGCCGAAGATCACTGTCTCATCGCTTCGAGGGCAATAGATGGAGGCGTCACAGCACCACCGAACCCCGGCCTTACGCCCCTCCAGGCCCGCCGCCTGCAAGGCCGCAGACAGCTCCCGGACCAGCCCCGAATCCCCGGACGTCCACAAAGCCTCGTTGTTCTGCTGCTGCCGCATCTCCCAGCCGAGAATCACCCCTTCCTCCTTTATCGACTCCAGCAACGCCCCGATTTTCTCCTTCACCTCGCCGATGGTCTCCGGCGGAACCGTCCGCCAGTCGAACTCCAGATGGCACCTCGGCGCCACCACGTTCGCCGCGATTCCCCCTCGGATCAGGCCCAGATTCACCGACGGACGCCCCGTCAGCTCGCTTCCGTAGCGTGCGCCCTCCCGCTCGCACAGCGTCCGCAGCCGATCCGTGAAGACCTGCGCCCCGTAGATGGCGTTCAACCCCACCTCGGGATTCGAACCATGCGCCGACCGCCCTTCGATGTCCACCTCCAGCACCGCAAATCCTTTGCTGGCATGGACCACCGCGGCCTCCGTCGGCTCCAAGGCAATCGTTCGCCACACCCACTCCGGCAGCACCTCCAACGAGGCCCTCGCACCGTTATTTCCCGTCTCCTCGCCCATCGACCCGATGAACCAGATGGCCTCGCCCTTCCGCGCCAGCTCCTCCAGATCCGCCCCCGCGCAGGCCACCATGCCCGCCGCCAGCGGACCTTTGCAATCCGCCGCACCCCGGCCCCACAGACGCCCATCCCGCACCGCCCCCTCGAACGGGGGATATCGCATCCCTTCCACCCCCACCGTATCCATGTGCCCCTCGACCAGCCAGATGCGCTCAGGATTCTCCGCCCCACCCTTGCAAATCACGTTCGGACGCCCCTCCGCCACCCACTGCCACTCCACCCGATAGCCCGCGCGTTCCATGAAATCCGCGACATACCGCCCCATTCGCGCCTCGCCGCCCCATTCCGCTGCGTGTTCGCCCGCCTGGGTCGGTTCCACGCTCGGAATCCGCACCATTTCCGCCAGCACCTCCACCACATCGATACGCGCCTGCGTCATACACACACCTCCGCCCTGCTCATTTCAGCATTTTTCGACATCCGACCGCACCGCAGACGGCCATCTCCGACCGTCCGCGGCATCCATCCATCCCCCCAGCACTGCCACGACGCCCCCCCTTCACCGCCGCTCACGCCCCAGGCTTCCCCTTTTCTTTCTCCCGGCGGTCCAGCACACGCCGCAGCGCCGCCCAGATCTTCTCATAGCCCGTGCAACGGCACAGATTCCCATCCATGTATTCCTTGACGATTTCGTCCGGATACGTGTCCTCCGCCTCCATCAGAGCTTCCGCGCTCATGATCATCCCAGGGATGCAATACCCGCACTGGACGGCGCCGCCATCGATCAGCTCCTGCTGGAACTCCGACGGCTTTTCGAACGTTCCCATGCCTTCGATTGTCCGAATCTCGCGGCCTTCCGCCTGCATCGCATACAGCAGGCACGCATAGACCGCCCGGCCATCCATCAGCACCGTGCATGCCCCGCACGTGCCCTGGCCACAGCCGAACTTCGTTCCCCGGTAGCCATTCCGCCGCAGCAGATCCAGCAACTTCTCGTCCGCGCGCGTCGCAAACGTATGCTGCTCGCCGTTCAACGTGAACGTCACCCGCCCCTTCATCTCCAAATCCGCATCCTTCATGCTCACACCGCCCTTTCCCGCGCAAACCGCATCGCGCGCTCCGTCGCATCCCGCGCCGTCACGCCCGTCAGATGCCGCACATACTCCGGACTCATCCCATCCATCCCCCGCCACGCCGCCGCGCCTTCCGTCACGCGCGCGACCTCATCCAGCACCGAGTCATCCACGCTACGGCCGACCAGCGCCGCCTCCACCTCGGGAAGTCGCTGCGGGAAACCAACCGACGCCCCCACGGCCACCCGCGCCGAGCCAACCTTGTCCCCATCCAGCCCCAGCCAGACAGCCACCGTCGACATGCTGAAGGCCGCCGATGTCCGCACCACCTTCACCGAACCAAAGCCGTGATGCGCCGCCAGCGCGGGCACCTTCACCGCCACGATCAGCTTCCCGGTCCCCGCCAGACGCCGGGCCGGCTGGTCCTTGAAGAACTCATCCGCCGACGTCTCCTGCTCGTCACCCCCGTCATACGTCACCACCTTCGCGCCCATCGCCAGGAGAACCACGGGGAGGTCCGCCCACGGGAAGACACGGCCGATGTTGCCGCCAATGGTGGAAATGTTGCGGATCTGATGCGTCGCCATCCGACGGCAGATCTCATGCAGGGCCCAGCGCGGTGCACGATAGCGCTGGATGTCCGCGATGGGCGTCGTCGCGCCGATTCGATAGGTCGCGCCGCCATCCTCCTCCCGGATGTAGTTCAGCCCCAGCCGCGTGATATCCACGGCCGTCACCGAATCCCCGCCCTGCATGAAATGCAACGCCGTCCCTCCGGCCAGCACCATGCCATCCTTCCCCAGCTCCTCCAAAACCCCATGCGCCTCTTCCAAGCTCCCCGGTCTGACGAAATCCTTTAGCCTCATGCCATCACATCCTCTCGCAAAGAAAGCCTAATCCTACCCCCCATCCCCGCCTTCGCCAACTCCAAATTTCCCTTTTCTTCTCTTGAAATTACCCGTTAATTTATTCTTGACATTATGCGGATGGGAGAGGATATTCGGGGGCGAACCAAGAAAGGATGCCCCCCATGAGACGACTGAAAGCCACCGGCGGTGCCTACTACCATCTCGTCAACCGATGCGCCCTGCATGAATATCTCTTCAGCGACGACGAAAAACGCGTGTTCATCGCCATGATGCGCCGCGTCGCCGCCTTTTGCGGCATCGACATTCTCACCCATTGCGTGATGACCAACCACTACCATATTCTCGCCCATGTTCCTGCCCCCCGTCCTCTCGACGAAGCGGAGCTGCTCTCCCGCGTCGCCACCCTCTATGGAGAGGAACGCGCGAAAGAGCTGCGTGGGCGCTGGGCAGGCTACCGCAAGTCCGGATGCGACAAGCAGCTTGAAGCCGAGCAGGACAAGCTCAAACGGCGCATGTTCGATGTCACCCCCTTCATGAAGTCGCTCAACCAGCGCTTTTCGGTCTGGTACCGCGCCCACCACGACGGGCACAGCGGAACCCTCTGGGAGGGGCGTTTCGGCAGTACCCTGGTCGAAGGCAACGGTTCGCTGGCCGCCGTCGCCGCCTACATTGACCTCAACCCCGTCCGCGCCGGCCTCGTCACCGACCCCAAGGATTACGCCTTTTCCGGCTACGGCGCAGCCCTCGCCGGCGACGCCGCGGCCCTTCGAGGTCTTGCCGGCGTCTATGGCAACACCACGGAGTCCCCTGAAAAGGTCATGGCCGCCTACCGTGGGCTCCTTTACGCCAAGGGTGCGGCCGATCTCGACCCTGACACCGTCCAAAAAGTCCTAGCTGGCCGCGAACAGCTCCCGCTCCCCCAGTTTCTACGTTGCAAGATCCGCGCCATGTCCAAAGGACTGGCCATCGGCAGCCGACAGTTCACCGCCGAGTTTTTCAATCAGCATCGAGAGCTCTTCAGCGACACCCGGCGGCATCCGCCGCGGGGAACCTCGCTCTGTGCCGACTGGGATGGAATCCAGCTTTTCAGCGTCCGTCATCTCCGCAAAAACTCTCTCACCTTCTCCGCCTAGCCCCCCCTCAGCCTCTCTAAAACCCAGATAATTTCGATAAATTACCAGACAAGATTATATTGACAAGATTGAAAACGGGAAAGAAAATGTCCGTTGACTTGTCTAAGGGGGGGGGGACGTGATACTTTCGGGGTATCGGCAACTGCCAAATCCAACAGGAGCATCCATGTTTGACGAGCTTTCCAACCGCATCGCCGCTGTGAAAGAACGCCTCGCAGAAATGAGAGGCTATCTTTGACGTCGACACCAAACTGAAACGCATAGACGAACTCAACCGCCAGATGGCGGCCCCCGGTTTCTGGGATGACGCCACCGCCGCCCGCGCCCTCATCGACCGCAAAACTGCGCTCGAAACCGTCACCACCCCCTATGCCGAGCTTCTAGCCGCCGCCAACGACGACGCCGACATGCTGGAGCTCCTCCAGGCGGAAGGCGTAGGCGAATCCTCCCCCGAAGCCGCCGAGCTTTCCGGCCAGGTCGACGCGCTCGAAACCCGCTTCGAAGCGTTCGAGCTCCAGTCCCTGATGGTCGGCCCTTTCGACGCCCACAACGCCATTCTCACCCTTCATGCGGGTGCCGGCGGCACCGAAAGCTGCGACTGGGCGGAGATGCTCCTGCGCATGTACGAGCGCTACTGCCAGCGCCACGGCTTCACCGTCAGCTATCTAGACCTTCAGAAAGGCGAGGAAGCCGGCATCAAGAGCGTCACGATCGTCGCGGCGGGCCCCTGGGCATACGGCCATCTCAAGGCCGAGCGCGGCGTCCATCGCCTGGTGCGCATCTCCCCCTTCGACGCCAACAAGCGGCGGCACACCTCGTTCGCCTCACTAGATGTGGTCGCAGAAATTCCCGACGACATCGACGTCACCATCGAGGAAAAGGACCTGCGCATCGACACCTACCGCTCCTCCGGTGCGGGCGGCCAGCACATCAACAAAACCGACTCCGCGGTCCGCATCACCCACCTGCCCACGGGCATCGTCGTCGCGTGCCAAGCCGAGCGCTCTCAGATTGAAAACCGCAACAAGGCCATGAAGGTCCTCCGGGCCAAGCTCTACGAGCTCGAGCAGGACAAAAAACGCCGCGAAATGGAAAAATTCTACGGTGAAAAAGGCGCCATCGCCTGGGGTCACCAGATTCGATCCTACGTCTTCATGCCCTACCAGCTTGTCAAGGACCTCCGCACCGACGCCGAGACCTCCCAGGTCGACCGCGTCCTCGACGGCGACCTCGACCTCTTCGTCGAGGCCTGGCTCCGCCAGAACCGTTCCCAGGAACCCACCCAGTAGGTCCTAACGGCCCCGCGCCATGTCCTTGGCCGACAAGCTCACGCATCTGCGCCAGCTGCTCCGCGCTGCGGGCCGTGTGGCCGTGGCCTATTCCGGGGGAACGGATTCCACCTTTCTGCTCCGGATTGCGCATGACGAGCTAGGCAAAAACGCGGCTGGTTTTCTCGTCGCATCCCCATTTCTGCCAGCCCGCGACGCCGAATCCGCCCGCCATTGGTGTCAACAGCACTCCATTCCTCTCATCGAAGTGCCCGCGGACCCGCTGAGATGCCCTGATGTGGCAAAAAATCCGCCGGACCGCTGCTATCACTGCAAAAAACTCATCTTCACACTTTTGCGCGAACGCATCAAAACCGCCGGTTTCGATGTTCTCGTCGATGGCAGCAACGTCGACGATTCCTCCGATTACCGACCTGGCGAAAAAGCCCTGCGCGAACTAGGCATCCGCAGCCCTCTTCGCGAGAGCGGACTCCAAAAGTCCGAAATCCGTGAACTCTCTCGCAAACTGGGCCTTCCAACCTGGAACAAGCCCGCCTCCGCCTGCCTAGCCTCGCGTATCCCTTATCACGACCCCATCACCACCGAAAAACTGCGCCTTGTCGACCACGCCGAATCCCTCCTCCACGACGCTGGCTTCGGACAGCTCCGGGTCCGCCTCCATCCCGGCGGCCTGGCCCGAATCGAACTGCCGCCCGCCGACATGCCCCGCTTGCTCTCCCTCCGCAACACCCTCCTCCCCTCGCTCAAGTCCCTAGGCCTCACCTACGTCTCCCTCGACCTCCAAGGCTATCGGACGGGAAGCCTGAACGAAGGGTTATAGTCACATTTCCACGTCAGGGCCGATCGCCCAGACTCCTTTTCCGCGATATTGCTATTTTCTATTTTTTGTCAATAACTACTTATCTGGTATGTTGTCTGACTTGTCCAAATGCAGCAAGTCATGAATTATTTGTCAAGTTCTACTTGTCTGGTATGTAGTCGAAGGCAAGCGATTGCAAGCGAAGGGCACAAGGAGAAAAGGCTATGGCAGGAGGAGGAGGGAGGGGAAGGCGGGGATGGAATGGGCGGCGAGGTAGTCCGCGGCGGGGGGGGAGGTGGGATGGTCGGCCTGCAGGACGTAGAGGGTGATGTTGTGCTGGGTCAGATAGTCCTGGACGGCGGGGTCGGCAAGCGTGTTGCGGTGGAGGGCGTGGCAGTTCTTGCACCAGGTGGCGGTGAAGAGCAGCAGGGCGGAACCGTCGCGGTCGGAGAGGTTGGACTCCAGGCGGTCGATGTCATCGGAGAGGGAGAGGTCGTACGTGTGGGCGGTCTTTTCGACCGGATCGGCGGCGGGTTGCCAGAGTCTGACGGCCAAATATAGGTAGTAGGCGGCCAGCACCAGCACCAGCACGGTGAAGAGCTTCGCCAGCCGGGTCATCCATGGGCCGGGCGGCGGGAGGATGGATAGTCCGGCGGCCAGGAATGGCCACGGGGCGGCCAGTCCGACTCCGATGGCGCACGGCAGCAGCAGGGCGGCGAGATGGGCGCCCTCGGCGGACAGTCGGGCCGACCATGTCAGGGCCGCCAGCAGAGCCGGAGCGGTACAAGCTGAGGCCAGGGCCGCAGTGAGCAGACCATACACAAAGGCGATGGCGGCGGTGCGGAAGGGCCTAGGGGCAGCCGTCCGGTTGGCAGGCATGGAGGCGCGGGGGCGGAACCGTGCCAGGTCGGGGGGGCGGAAGGCCAGCAGGATGAGGAGCAGTGCCGCCACGAGGTTGAACCAGGGGGACGCGGCGTAGGCCCCCAGCAGGTTGCCCGTGGCATCGGAAAGCAGGGCCAGCGCGGCGTAGGCGAGCAGAATGCCGAAGGCATAGACGCATCCGACGAGGATTCGCTGGCGGCGCGGGGCGGTGGTGGAGCGTCCGACACCTAGGATGATGAGCGTGACGGGAATCAGGGGCAGCGTACAGGGCGTAAGGTTGAGGAGAACACCCGCCAGGAACAGGCCTGGGAGGGCGAGCCAGAGCGATTTCCGCGGCGCGGCTTCCCCATCTTCGGCGGACGCCTCGTCGAAAGAGGTGACCGCAGATGCGGAGGATGCGGGGACTGCGGCGGATTCACCCGCGTCGCCTGTGAGATTACGGTTGTTTTCGAGGAAATCAATCAGTTCCGCTGGGCGGACATAGCCCAGCAGGAGGTTCGAAGAGCCCGCAGGGGGAGCGGGCGAACCCGGAGTCGTCGCCAGCGGCGAAACCGCCGCCTCAGGCATTGCTGCGTTCAGCACCTGAATGTTGGTGGTCACCGGGGGGTAGCATAGGGTGCCGACGCAAAGCTGATAGGTCAGCGGGACGGTGGTGAGCAGCGGCGGAAATCGAAGGACGTCAGAGGTGTCGGGGGCGACCTCAAAAGGGAGCGGCGACGTGATGAACTCGGCCTCGAGGTGCTCGTCAGGGGCCAGGGCGATGGTGACCAGCGTCGCATCCGGGGCCGGGCGGGCGACAAAGTCGAGCCCTGACGCAAAACCCGGGCAAAAAATCAGAAGCAGAAGTGCAAGCAACCAAGACATGACGGGAGGATTGTGGCGCATGGCAGAGGGCGGAAGAAAACAAAAAGTATGCTTCATGTCAGGGGAGCGGCGAGGTGGACAGTCGGGCGGAGATGGGCAGAAATTCGGCAAGAATGCCCGCCAGCGTGCCGTCGGCGGTCCAACGGGGCACGGCTTCGCGCATGGCTTCGCGGATATGGGACGAACCGGGACGGCAGGCCCAGGCAATCTCGACCGGATCGAGGAGGTAGGGCGCAAAAACGAGGTTTTGGGCGGCTCCGAAGTCCAGCTGGCGGTAGTGGAAGAGGAGGGCCGGGGCCGGGGCAAGCAGGGCATCGACACGGAGGTCCAGCAATGCCATCAGGCCCGCCGGAATGTCTGGAACCTCGACGGACTGCGCCAGCGGAAGATGGGCGCTCGCGTAGGCGGAAGCCGCGGGACTGTCAGCGGGCAACGCCAGCCGGATGGGCGTGTCCCGCAGACGAGCCGGGGTCGAAAGCGCCATCGGATCCCGGGCCATGAGCGGAGAACGCGAGCTCCGCAGAATCGACATGCCGGCCATCAGATACGGCGGCGAGAATTCGACGGTCGAACGCCAGTCTTCCCAGATGGGTAGCCCGGTCATGAGGATGTCGACGGTGCCGGAACGTAGCGCTGGTAGAAGGTTTGTAGGCGAATCAATCGCGACAAAACGAGCCTTCATGCCTAGCTGGCGGGCCAGCTGCCGGGCCAGAGAGGGCTCGATTCCCGTCCAGCGAGGCTTGTCGGGAGTGGAGT
>JAEEGG010022441.1_pt1 | contig 12421 bp, 10 predicted proteins | sample 9134161 | NCBI WGS metagenome assembly JAEEGG01 (sample SAMN16246543, study PRJNA631951) | gut metagenome | biome: gut microbiome; feature: rumen; material: CR-attached | host: Bos | place: Iran: Karaj | collected 2018-10
AGGACGAGGCCTTCCTTTTCCGAAACGAGGTGGTCAAAGCTGGTGTATGCTTCAAAGTAGAGCGGGACATCTACCCAGTAGTAATCCATCGCCAGTAGCCTTTGGGCTGCTGCCCGCCAAATCCTGATGGCCTTGACGGGACAGCCTGCCGCCATGCAGATGTCGCCCAGTGCCAGTGCCCTATGCGCCATCTTGCGTGTGTTCTTCTCCCGGGCGATCGACGCTTCCTCGTCACGGACAATCTGGTTCAACACTTGGAGGTCCATGATGCGGATGCCTCCATGAGATGTGCAGCTGCACACCTTGACAAAATGCTTTTCTTTTGCCATAACAATCTCAATAAGTTAAAGAACGTCAGTTTGTTAACTCACTGGGAATGTTGTATATAAAAAAACACAACAATCCCATGAATGGCTGATTACACAGCCTTATCATGAGATTGTTGTTAAAATTCTGGCCGCAAAGATAGCGATATCTCAATCAAATCGCCAAATATTTTCGCAGCAAAAATTGTGCCATCATCAACTTTTTTGTACTCGTTTCACTCGCAGATTAGTGATTAGAGATTAGTGATTAGTGAGAGACATCCGCGGTGATGCAAATCCCTTAACACCCTTTGGGTGTGTTTGCAATCGATCCTAAAAAACTTAGCGCCTTAGCGTCTTAGCGTGAGATTTTCCGATAAAGAGAGCGGCCACGCCAAGGCGTAGCCGCTTCACTAATCTCTAATCACTAATCTCTAATCTGCGAGCTTCGCGAGCATCAATCGTCCATTCCCATGAAGTGGCCCTGGCGGTCGAAGCTCAGCTCCATTCCATTGGAGAGCTCGATTTCATAGCCATAGTGCTCCTTGTGGATCTTGACGATAGGCATCTGATAGTTGCCCTGTACATAGGAGGCGATAGCCTTCGGGATGAAGGCAGCGGGAACGCCTTTTCCTCTCGATTCAATGGTTTCCCACTGGTTATTGGCATCAAAGTCGAGTTCGGTACCGTCGTTCAGATAGACATCATACTCCATGCCGCCATGATCGTGATCGGGCTCAACACCCACTACCGAAGCATTGGGGAAATTCTGCTTGATGAAAGTGGTGATGGGGTCGGGCAATGACTGGGCGGCAGCAGTAGGAGCTGCTTGGGCGGGATCCTGAGCCATGGTTGAATCTACGGGAGCGGCTTGGGCCGGTTGCTGTTGGGCAGGCACAGCGACTTGCTGCTGCTGATAAGCGGCATCGTTATTATTTCCCGAGCAGGACCATAACGTAAACAGAATTACACCAATAGACAATACTTTAAAATACATCTTATTCATTTGTTAAGTTATTATTTTAATAAAATGTGGACTTGTGAAAGGTCTTTCAACGCGAATTACACAAAATTGACGAATAATATATTTAGCGAAATTAGCATTAACCCCGCAGAGGGTGTGCTAACCTTTGTGATGCGGATTAGTCGTCAATGTCGATGACTTGGAATGTGGGGCTGTACTCCACTTCGAGGCCATTGTTGAGCTTCACCTCATAGCCGCGACGATTGCGGTCAAGTTTGAGGATAATGGCACCAGGGAAGGTGGCATTGATGTTCGTCTTGATTTCCTCGGGAATCAGTTCTGCGGGGACAAGCGATGAACGGCAGTCAATCTCTTTCCAGTTGCCTTGCTTGTCAAACTCCACTTTTTCACCGCTGCTGTAACGGATGGCGTAGTCATCCCAATCCACGGTCACTACGAGGGGCACCTTGTTGGCAAAATACTGCTTGAGAAATGCTTGGGCAACCTCTGGCAGCTGGTCGTAGGTGATCACTTGGTCATGGTCGGCCTTGGCATTGAAGCTCACCAGCATAACGACCAACAAAAGGATAGCTTTAATACTTCTTTTCATCTTAGTCAATGATTTGAATAATAAAAAACATTTTTTGCGGGCAAAGGTACAACATTTTTGATAATGGCAATAGTTTTACCTAATAATCTGTTCGATAGGAAAAAAGTAACGATTAATCCCATGGCTGTAGCAGCTGCCTCAGAAAACTTAGGCTTTTCAGTTGCCGATAAGTAGCGCGCAACGATACCCAATAACGCGTTTTTTATTGAAGATGATTAACTATAATAGAAAAAAGTGTATTTTTGCAGCGACTAAAGTGATATTTATTATGAAAAAATTATTTGCTTGTGGCATTTTCGCCTTTTTGATGTTGCTGACTGGGTGTACCGACAAACCCGTTTTGCCCGCCCAGCTGCCCATGCCCATTACGTCATTCATCCAGCAGAACTTCCCCGGACAGACCATCTCGTTTGCCCAGAAGGATCTTGAGATTACTGGATGGCAGTACGACGTCGTGCTTGCCGACGGTACCCAGATTGAATTTGACACCGACCAAGTGTGGGACAAGATTCAGAGTACATTGACCAACCCTGTTCCCACAGCATTGATCCCCGCACCGATCGTGACACAAATTCAGGCCCAATTCCCGCAAGCCATGATACTCAAGATTGACAAGGAGAGTTATGGCTATGAGATTGAGCTCGCCAATGGTCTCGAACTCAAGTTCAACAAGCAGGGTGCCCTCATGGAGATGGATGATTAATGCTCGCTGCGCTCGCAGATTAGAGATTAGTGATTAGTGATTAGTGAAGCATTCGCCTCCTAACAACTGAAAACTGACAACTGAAATACTGACAACTAACAACTGAATAAAAAAATGAAGAAAATCAAATTTTTACTGTTGATGGCTATGGTCATGACCATGAGCCTCACGATGAGTGCCGATGATGATGACCGCGTGATCACCTTTGATCAGCTGCCGCAGACCGCACAGGCTTTCCACAAAGCCCATTTCGCCACTAAGGCGCCCCTGTTGGTGACCGCCGATTGGGATGACTATACCATCCGCTACGAGAGCGGTGAGAAGGTGGAGTTTGACCGTTCAGGCAACTGGAAGGACATCGAGTGCTATAACGGCAAGGTGCCCGCTGCTGCTGTCCCCGAACAAATCAGCACCTACGTCACCAATACCTTCCCTGGCAAGTCAATCATTAAGATTGAGCGTCACCGCAGCGTCTATGAGGTGAAGCTCAACAATGGTATGGAAATCGAATTCAACCGCAACTTCCAGGTCATTGACACCGACTACGACGATTGATGTAATTTAGGCTTTAGAATTTAGGTGTTAGGTATTAGGTCGCGGACGCTCGCTAAAGCCTAAAACCTGTTAAGAAACTCAATGGATATCAAGGCAGCATATCGACGATTCAGGCAGTGGCAGCATAACCCGCATGATAACGAGTTTACCTCACTCGACACGCAGCATTGCCACAACTGTGGCCATGACTTCGTGGGCAACTTCTGTCCCTATTGCTCCCAGAAGTCGGGGCTGGGACCCATCACATGGCACAGTGTGTGGCGCAGTATCGCCGAGGTATGGGGCATGCACAACCGCTCGCTGCTCTACTCGGTGGTGCAACTATTCCTGCGTCCTGGCTACTTCATCAGCGACTACATCAGTGGCAAGCGCCAAGTGAGTTTCCCGCCTGTCAAGATGCTGGCCATCATCGCCGTGCTCGGTGTGATTGTCGATTTCCTCACGGGTGCGATCCATGGTATGATCCGCGTCAACCCCGAAGCAAAGATGTCCTATATCACTAAAGTGTTCTCCTGGTTGAACGTTCATCTCAATGGTGCCTTCCCACCTCCGAGCGACTTCCTGAACGCTATGTTGAAGTGGCTCAACACCCATCCTGACATCTTGACCTTGATCATGCTCTCCTTCTTGATCGTCCCCAACTATTTTATATTCCGCTTTGCTCCGCGCAACACACGCCACACCATTCCGCAGGGCTTCTTCATCCAAGTGTTCAGTACGGTCGTGTTTATGATCTTGAACATGTTCTATGACATCACATCTCTGGGATGGCTCGTATTTATCATTGCCGAACTACTGCTTTTCTTCACTTATAAGCAGCTGTTTGGCTACGGCGTTTGGGGAACCTTATGGCGCCTGGTGATGACCTTCGTGTGCGCCTATACCTTATGGTCTGTCCTGTTGAATGTCAATTATGGCATCCATCTTATGCGCTTGGGCCAAAGCGAAGCGGCTCGAGGCTTTTTCCTCAACGTCCCCATCGCCCTCGTTTTGGTCGTCATTATCCTTGGAGCCTGTTACATCATCAGCAAGCCCCGCCCAGCCAAGCCCGCTACTGCCCAACCTGAGTCTTAGCTTAACAGAAGTACAACAAGAATAATTCGTTGTTGCTCAGCGTGTTCGCTATGTAGAGACGCAAAATTTTGCGTCTCCATGGTAGCACTTGGTAATGTTTAACGATATACTCAACGCCCCCCAACCTCATCAATGAGAGGGTTGGGGGGCGTTGATACATTCCACAGAGTTACCTCTGTTTTCTTACGTTGATATTATTCCCCGTTATCGCTGTAAGTGATTTTGCTGACGTGCACAAAGCCTATCAATTGATAATGCTCTGATTTGTCTTCACCGATTCTCTCTTCAAGCACGCCCATCCATTGATTGTTGTCGTCGGCGAGAAGCCCGATGAAATGATGGCCTTTGGGCAAAGTCTTGATGACTTTTGACTTGGTCGTGGCATATTGGCGGACGTTGACTTGCCCGTCGGGGTCGGTGACTCTGCACTCACAGGTGCTTTCGGCAAGTTCACCGTCAAGAAAAGCCCGATTCCATTGCATGTAGCCGATGTACGGGCCCTTAGCGGATTTGCTCACGTGATACCAGTCCTTGTTGTCACACGGGGTGATGTAAATATAGGCATCGTCAACGCTCTCATTCTTTAATGTGGTGACAACCTGAGAAGAGGCCGAAGGCTCCTGATAGACATTCAATTGCTTGTCACCATCCTTATAGGAAAAGAAGAACACGCAGCGGCCAGCCTCTTCGCCTTCAACGGTCTGATCCATCGCTTCAGATTTCACGGCAACCTCTTCAACTGGTGCTTCCTCTGCAGCTTGCTCCTCATGTGCGTTTTGACCGCACCCAGCAAGTAACAACGCAGCGAGCATGACTGCAAAACTCAACAAATTCTTCATCATAGCTATTGTTTTTTGTGGTTGATAATTTCTCTATTATTGTTTTATCTGTCGCAAAGGTAATAGAATTATCACAGCCAACAATAAGCCGATTGCTCTTTATCGCAAAAAACTTCACGTCTTTGCGACTTATCGCTGTTGTCGTTTAAGTTTCAGCAGACGGCGATAGAGCGTAATGCCAAACAGCGGCACGGCTGTTCCCACGATGGTGTAGGGCACCCAGAACAGGTCCGTCGTGCTGTGCTCGTGGATGACCATGTGGCATCCGATTTGTCCCCAGTCCAGCCCGTAGTACCAGATCTTGAGCGCCGACACAATCTTGAACGAAATGATGTGGAACACGTAGATGTACAACGTGTTGTTGCCGCAATAGACCATAAAACGCTTCACGATGCCGTCGTGATGATCCAGCCACGATGCGATGTGATGCACCATCAGGAAGCCGATGGCACCCGTGACAGGCAAGGTAAAGACAGTTCTGAGTTCAGTTTTCAATGCCATGCCCTGGAACCCCAAGGCTGCACCGCCCACCAGCAGTCCTAGATATAATAATGTCAGAGCCCAGTGCTCAGGAATGCGGTCCTCATGGCGACGGTATAGTACGCCCAGGCTAAAGAACAGCACGCCCCAACACTCACGGATGCCGCCCTGAACGATAGTCGCGATTCTCAGCCCATTGGCCACTTTGAACCAAGCGAACCCGATAGCCAGCACGGCAATCACAATGGGGATTGTATCATGGTTGAGCCACTTGCGGCGATTATGTAGCAGCAAGTACAGGATCAGGAACACAATGCTCGATACCAACAGCGCCCTGAAGAACCAGAAGGCTCCCGCCAGGAACTCGTCATAGCCGCCCATCGAGAAAACGATGTGGACCAGCCGTTGCCAGAACTGGTGCCACGTGTAGGGGTGGGTGACACCGCCCGTCCAGTTGCCGTATTGCTCGTTCATCAATCCAATATTGAAAAACAGATTGTGAAGCACCAGGAAAAAAAGACTCCATTTCACAAACGGCACATACAACCCCTTGAACCGCTTCACGCAGAATGTCCACGGGTCGCTCAGGTACTTCTTGTCAAAAAAGTAACCCGCCGCAATAAAGAACACCGGCATGTGGAACAAGTAGATAAACGTCACCAGTAGCGTCGGCCCCTCGGCATGCCCCGCACACATCAGTATAATCGCAATCGCCTTACAAATCGATAGCGTGGTATTATCTCGTTTCACTTAGAACAATTTTATAAAGTTTATCGGTAAGTTAGTCCCTCGCAAGGTCAAGGTATGAAGGTGTTTCATAATTCATCTGTTGCATTTTATGTCGTACTTTGCGTGATAGCCTTTAGCTCGGCGAAGCCAAATTGAACAAAATAAATTTTAATTTTTTAATTTTATTAATAATTTTGCTTCCTAAGTTATTGTGCAAGTATTTTGATGATTAATTTCGTCAAAATGTGTAATACTATTGAATTCGGCACAAAAGTCACCTGATCTGCCGTTTGAAACGCTCGTCGGGGCTCTGCCCCTTGCCGCTAGGCGTTCCCCGATGTGTTTTTCATAGTTTATGGGCTGACGCGTTCAAGCTGCTTCGCCATTGGTCACGTGCCCTGATTGGTAGTCCTGGCCGTTTCTCACCAATGCATAGGCGATGTGGAGAAGCTTATTCTTGACATTGTTGATGGCCACTCCGTGCTGCTTCCCTTGTGCAATCTTCCGTTGATAGTATTGCATCATCGCTTCATCGTGCCGGATGGCGGTCCGTGCCGCCATGGTGAGCACTCCCTTGAGCCTGAGATTGCTCAAGTGCCTCACGTCCTGCCTCGAGTCGACGGTTGTCCCCGAGGTGTTGCGGAACGAGGCTACACCGCAGTAGGTGGCCATCTTGTTGGCTGTCGGGATGGCCTGGAAGTTGCCCGAAAAGACGATCAAGGCGACAGTCACCACAAGCCCAAATCCTTTGATGGATTTCACATGCTCGTAGTTCCTCTGCAATTGCTCATCAGAACGGATCACCTCTTTCATGGCCTTCTCGCACTCGGCAATGCTGCACTCAAGCCGCTTGATCTCGTTGTTGGTGTCACGGCGGATGAATCTGGCCGCTGCACTGGCGGCATCGCCCTGGCTTTTCAGGGCTTTCTGGCGGTTCTTGACACCCTTGAGCCTGTCCACCAGGGTCTGACGGTACAGGAACAGGTCTTTCAATGCGGCCAGTTCTTTGTCCGGGAGCTCGAACAGGTTGGCTTTGTCGTGATGCCGACGGGCATAGTCGGCTATGGCCATAGAGTCCGCCTTGTCGTTCTTGCCTCGACGGATGCCCAGGCTCTGCCGGATCTGGAGCGCACTCTCGCGCCAGACGTGCATCCCGTGCTCGGCCAGCCAGTGGCACATCTGCCGGTCGTAGGCGCCGGTGGTCTCGCAGCAGAACAGCCACTGCCCGCTGCTGGTGCCGCGCAGTGCCAGTCTCAGGTCACGGACCATCGAGCGATAGCCTTTCTTTCCGTTAGGGTACTGTGCCAGATATTCCGGCTGCCGCTGGAAATCCGACTCAACGAAGCTCACGTCAACAGTTTCTTTAGAAACATCAATGCCGATAAAATACTTTTTCATAACTTTGCGGTGTTTAATTTGACTTTTGATTGACCGCAATTAGTTGGGAGTTACTACCCTAAATAGGCTTAAACCTAACTTCCTAATTGACTTTCAACTAAAAAATCCGGGGAGGCCAATGGCAAAATATAGGGTTATCCTGGTTTAATTAATTGGTTATCTCCCCGGCGGTCAATCGTTACCTTCATACAACAAAGGTAATAAAAGCCGTGCAACGATGAAAGTTTGACGAATAAACTTTCATCGCTGCAAAGTTAGGGTTTAATTTCTCGGCCGCTAGGCCGATCATAGTAGTAGGGTAGGGAGCGACACGAAGCTGTAGCCCTTTTTCTTCAGTTCCTTGATGAGTGCAGGCAGGCGGTCATAGAATTTCTCGGAGCGACGCTCATCGGTCCCGAAGTGTATCATCAGCAGGTGGCCATTGAGGGTCTTCTCCTTCTCGCAGCGCATGATGCGGTCCCACAGCCACTTGTTGTCACGATAGGGGTTGCCGCCGGTGATGCCTGGATAGGTATAATCCATGCTACTCAAGGTGCCGGGCGAAAAATTCACCAATTGCAGGCCCATCTCTTTTGCCCAGGCCGCTATGGTGGCGTTGTGCCACTCATAGGGCGGAATCATCCAGGGTGCTTCCTGTGGCGTGATACCGAACTTTGCCAGTTGCTCAAAGCTCTTGATGATGTCATTGCGGAACTCTTCTCGTGTCACCAGTAGCGAGTCGCGCTTTTCCCATGCACAATACACCAGGTGGCCATAGCTGTGGCTACCCACGTAGTGCCCGTCACCCACGAGCCGCTTGACTATATCAGGATAAAGATCAAAGACGCGTCCCGTGAAGAAGAATGCCCCTTTGATACCGTTCTTCTTGAGTGTCGTGATGATGCGCTCGGCACCGTCGGCACGATCATCGGCGGTAAAGACTAGGCAAATCTGCTTTTTTGTCGTGTCGCCACGCACGATGGCTCCCTCATCCCACAGGAAACGGCCGCTTGCTTCCTTGCCCTCCATCTCATAGAACGAGAACGGGAATGTCAGCGATGCGGTGCCGTCCATTGTGGGCTCGTTGGTGCTGTAATCGTGGGTGTTGTCGTGATACACTACGTCACCTGGCTGGAACATCTCATAGGTGTTGCCCTCGATGTTGAGCATGTCATCAGCCAGGTTCACACCCTTGAGGCTGTTAAATATGGTGGCATACACTGGCCCGTCAACCAGGCCTCCCGTGGGCATTCCCACGCGCTCCATGACGAAGTTGCTGTGCGTCGCGTGAGGATAGGTCCCGCCTCGGGGTAGTTCCACAATCATGCTCGTGCCCCACGGATTGCATCCCAGCAGCCAGTCGCGCAAGGCACTTTCCGTTTCCATGAACTGGCGATCGCCCGTCAGTTGGCGGTAGAGGATGCACTGGGTCAGCAGTGCCGTCGTCAAGTTGTTGCTGCACCAGATGCCTGGCACGCCCCACAGGAAGGGGTTGCCCGTCTGCTCGGCACGTCCTTGGACACGCTCGATGCCCGACTTGATGTTGCGGATGAACTCGGCTTCAAGCCGCTTGTTGCTCTTGGCCTCCTGTGCCACGCGCACGTGTCCCATGTTCATGAACGGGTACCACTGGTAGTGACGCGCACTGTCAGCACCCATCCACGGCGTTACGGGCTCGCGACGGCCATATTCCACCGCCTGGGCCAGAAACTTCTCGTCCCCTGTCATGCGGTAGAGTTCCACGGCCCCCAGCTCCATGTCATCCACCCAGTTGTCTTCCTCATAGATATAGGGCGATACCACGCTCACCGTCTGCGCATTGCCGGGCTTGTCGATGCCCACCTGATAGGCATCGGCGGCCTTAGCGCGGATTTTGGCGGCAAACTCGGGATAGTACGGTGCCAAAATCTCGGCTCCCAATGCGAAATCGCTGGCGAATTTGCCTGCTGTGCTGGCCGCTCCCATCGTCGCGTTCATGAATTTGCCCCGCTGCTGCGGCTTGCCGTCGATGTAATAGACAGGTCGACCGTTATTAGGCCCCCAGCCGTAGTCGGCAGGGTCGTCCTTGGGCAGTTTCATCCCGATGTGGTCACGGTCGTCGGCAATCTGGTTATAGAGTTCCCCCTTGCTGGGGTTCATTTTGTCGAGCCACGTCAGGCCCCAGTAGATCTCATCGATAATGTCAGGAATGCCGTTGGCTCCTTTTAGACCGTTGGCCTGAAACTGGTCACCGAAGGCGCCTGGGCACTGTTGCCAGGCCAGCATCATCTGGTAGATGGCGTTGGCGCTCGTCGTGGTATATTGCAGCAGGTCGGCGGCATCATGCCAGCCGCCGCGCACATCGATGTGCTGTCCTTCTTTCTCAGGATGGTATCGCACATAGGCATCCTTTACATGGCAGCTGTCGCGCTGGAACGGATTGAATCCGCACCGTTGTTGTCGCATGTAGTTCAACACAAAGTCGGCCGTGCCATCCCACACCCTGTTGTTGATGGGAAAAACGGGTGACTCAATGCCGCCAGCCACGATGCGGTAGGCTCCGTCGAGGTTAAAATCGCTGAAGTCCAGCCTGCACGTGGTTGCCATCTGTCCCCATGGTCCCATATCTCTCGTCTTAGTCGAGCGATAGACGGTTTTCCCCGTATAGGCGTCAACGAGTTCAAATCCAGAGATCTGAACTGTTTCCTGGCTCATGAGCACAGCCACCTTGGCCGCATCGGGCAGGTAACCCAGTTGATTGATACGTATCCAGCCGGCAGCATGGCTGCTGACGAAGCATGTCAGCAGGATGAAGGCTATTGTGATTAGTCTGATTCTCATTTTTTCTGTAATCCTTTTTCTTGTTGAGCAACAAAGGTAGAACTTTTTTTTCAATGCCACAATAGGGTATTTCACGGTTTATAGGGTCGCTATCCTACTCTAAAAGAGTGGTTTTTGAAAGTATTTTCAACAAAAAGTTGCACGTTTTAATAATTGTCTATACCTTTGCCGATTGTGTTGAAGTGGGTTATAGTGGGAAGCATGTTGCTTTCCTAATAGGACTGTGGATTAAGTTTTCACGATCGCGTGTGATGTGCGATGGCTGTTGCCTATGATGCCTTCTGATACATCAGTGATGATGAATTAATCATGTTTAAACCTATTAAATATTATTGCTTCTAATGATGAAACGCTTTTTACTTGCTGTAGTGTGTGTGATCATTGCTACTGCTGCGTTCGCACAGTTTGACCAAGCTGGCTTTTATCGTGTTCATAGTGTTAATACTGACAGCTACATCTGCATCAGGGGTACAGAGTATAACAAGTCCTACCAGGCCGATGCTTTCTGGCCTTGTGTACTGATGCTGAAAGACTCGGCACAGGTGAGCGACCCGGGTTCAATCATTTACATTCCCGGTCTGGCGCAAACCAGCCTTTATGCACAAGGTGTTGACACCTATTCACTGACTAGCTTGAGTATTGATGTTGAGACATCAGAGGTTCGTGAGAATGGATTGGACACCTATCTGGCCATCACCAAGTATAATAACTATCCATGCTATTTCCGTGACTATGGTTTCGGCATGACTTCTGGATTTGGTGACAAGCCCGAAACGAGGTGGTGGATCGAGCCCGTAAACGCTGGCTCTATCGACACTTCCTTCTTCGGTGTGAAGCCGGTGAATGAAGCCGTTTGTGATGCCGAGGGTTGGTACTGGACTACCATCTGCTGCGACTTCCCGTTCATGCTGCCTTTGGACGGTGGCGTCGAGGGTGCTTACACGATTCAGGAGGTCAAGATGGGTATCGACAGTATGTATTATGCCGAGCCCGTCAAATTGTTCGGTCAGGGTGACATCGTTTCTGCAGCTACTCCGGTTCTGCTCAAGTGCAAGGCTGCTTATGCCAGCGGCAACAAGATCGTTCCAGTTGGCGAGATTGCCAATCACAGGAATATGCCCATCGTGAACGATTTGTTGATGGGTAACTACTTCAGCAGTTTCTATAACCACGCTTCTTTGATCGACACCTTTGCTGTTAAGCAGTACATCCCTCAGCAGGCTACCTTGGCAACGGACGAGAACCTGGCACTCGGTGTGGACGCTGACGGCAAGTTGGGCTTCTTCCCCTTGCAGCACAACCAGGAGGACGACATCTTCATGGCTGCCAACACCGCTTGGCTTTCTGTTGAGCTTATGGGCGAAGGTTTTGAAGGTCTGACGGCTGTTTATCTGGGTAAAGCTCCCGAGGCAGAACCCGAACCTGAAATCATTGATGGTGACGTCAATGGCGATGGCGAGGTATCAATCAAGGATGTATCGTCGCTCATTGAGTTGTTGATTACTGGTGGCGCCGATGACGAGTCCAGGGCTTTGAAGGCTGAATACCAGGCTGCTGATCTGAATCATGATGGCAAACTGTCAATCAAGGATGTGTCACTTCTTATCGACTTGTTGTTGGGCACAGAAGCTAACGTAGAGCAATAATCAACGATATTTCAGAATTCCTCAAATCGGGAATCATCAATATAGATTGGGCGCGCTTCCTGAGCGTGCCCAATTTTATTAATGAATAGTGAGCTCAATGAAATGATACTCTATAGCTCAACGAGTTAATTGGGGGCTGTGTCATCATTCATTCGTTGCAAATTGAGTCGCGCTTCGCGCGAGAAATTAAGCTAAAATTTGTATAAAAATTAAACAAAACACATTTTTATTTTAATTTTAACGTGAGTTCGACGAAATTATTGATTGTCAATCAGTGTTTTAGCAATTCCCCCTCTAAGATTAGGGGGCAAGGGGGCGT
>JAEEGG010022443.1_pt1 | contig 12420 bp, 10 predicted proteins | sample 9134161 | NCBI WGS metagenome assembly JAEEGG01 (sample SAMN16246543, study PRJNA631951) | gut metagenome | biome: gut microbiome; feature: rumen; material: CR-attached | host: Bos | place: Iran: Karaj | collected 2018-10
TGGGAGTAGGCAAGCCCCGCGAAGGGCGCCAGCCCAACAGTCAGGACGAGAGCAAGCACCCCAACTACGACGAGCTGACGGCAAACCCTTATCCCTTCTATCCCGACCCGCTGCTGACCGAAAGCGGGAAGAAGGTGACCAGCGCCAAGATGTGGTATAAGGTGCGCCGTCCGGAGATTGTCAGGCTGTTTGAGGACAATGTCTACGGCCGTATTCCCGCTAACGTGCCAAGCGTGAAATGGGAGGTTACGAACGAGGAGAGGAAGGACTTTGCAGGGACCAAGGTGGTGGTCCGCTATCTGAAAGGCGTGGTCGACAACTCCAGCTACCCGTCGATTAAGGTAGATATTCAGGCCAACGTGGTTTATCCCGACAACGGCAAGCAGAACATGCCCGTCGTCATTGAATTCGGATTCGGAGCCGGCGACCCCACGCGGTCGTTTGGCAATGCCGTTTCATGGCGGCAGATGGTCGTGGAGCGCGGTTGGGCTGCTGCCACCATCAACCCATCGTCCATCCAGGCCGACGCGGGCTCTGGACTGACTAACGGCATCATCGGTCTCTGCAACAAGGGGGCGCACCGCCAGCCTACTGACTGGGGTTCGCTCCGCGCCTGGGGTTGGGGACTGTCGCGCCTGATTGACTATCTCGAGACCGATAAGACGTTTGATGCCACGAAGTGCGCCATCGAGGGCGTCTCGCGCTACGGCAAGGCTTCGCTCGTGGCGATGGCGTTTGAGGAGCGCATTGCCGCTGGATTCATCGCCTCGTCGGGCAAGGGCGGTGCTGCTGGCTGGCGTCGCGACTGTGGCGAGAGCATCGGCAACATCGTCTCGGACGGGGAGTACCATTGGGTGTGCGGCAACCTGATAAAATACGGTGCCGACCCATTGACTGAGAACGACCTGCCGGTCGACCAGCACGAGCTGATAGCACTCTGTGCCCCACGTGCCTGCTTCATCTCAACCGGCAGCTGGAACGGCGACAAATGGCAGGATGTGGTGGGCTCGTTCATATCGGCCTCGAAGGCATCGCCCGTCTATGAGCTGCTCGGCTATAAAGGCGTTGGCACCGACCTCTTCCCGGGCATGGACAACGGTCTGATGGAGGGGCGGCTTACCTATCGCCAGCATCACGGCGGCCACGAGGCAGGCCCTAACTGGCCCTTCTTCCTCGACTTCTTTGAGCGCGAGGTGGTCGGTAAGTGACTGGTGAGGGCAGGAGCTGTTCGCAATCGGTTACGGAAGTTTTTTAGTGCTTTATTTGGTGGTTTGGAAAAATCATCGTATCTTTGTAGTCGCAAAATGAAATAAGGTAAAATCTATAAAAACTAATTGGAGTAAAAAGAATGGCAAAGATTGTAACATTGGGCGAGATTATGCTCCGCCTGTCGCCTCAGGGCAACGACCGTTTCATCCAGAGTGAATCATTCCGCATCATCCCCGGCGGTGGTGAAGCTAACGTGGCTATCTCGGTGGCCAACTACGGTCACGAGGCCTACTTCGTGTCGAAGCTGCCGAAGCACGAGATTGGCCAGATTGCCGTTAACGCGCTGCGCCGCTATGGTGTAAATACTGAGTTTGTGGCCCGTGGCGGCGACCGCGTAGGCCTGTACTACGCCGAGACGGGTGCCTCGATGCGCCCCTCGAAGGTCATCTACGACCGTGCACACTCTTCTATCGCTGAGGCTGTGCCCGAGGATTTCGACTTCGACAAGATCATGGAGGGCGCTGCCTGGTTCCACTGGAGCGGCATTACGCCTGCCATCAGCGACAAGGCTGCCGAGCTGACGCGCCTGGCCTGCGAAGCTGCCAAGCGTCACGGCGTGACCGTCTCGGTCGACCTGAACTTCCGCAAGAAGCTGTGGACCTCGGAGAAGGCCATTTCCATCATGCGCCCGCTGATGAAGTATGTCGACGTGTGCATCGGCAACGAGGAGGACGCTGAGCTGTGCTTAGGCTTCAAGCCCGATGCCGACGTTGAGGGCGGTCAGACCGACGCCAGCGGCTACGAGGGCATCTTCAAGCAGATGATGAAGGAGTTCGGCTTCAAGTATGTGGTGTCGACGCTGCGTGAGTCTTACTCGGCTACATTCAACGGCTGGAAGGCCCTCATCTACGACGGCAAGGAGTTCTACCAGTCGAAGCGCTACGAGATCAACCCCATCATCGACCGCGTGGGTGGTGGCGACTCGTTCTCGGGCGGCCTGATTCACGGTCTGCTGACAAAGGAGACGCAGGGCGAGGCTCTGGAGTTTGCCGTAGCAGCAAGTGCCCTGAAGCACACCATCAACGGCGACTTCAACCTGGTGAGTGTCGACGAAGTAGAATCACTGGCTGGTGGCAATGCCAATGGCCGCGTACAGCGCTAATAAATCCGCAAATCGAAAATCGAAAATCCGTAAATCGTAAATTATAATAAGGTGGCAAAGTTTGACAAGATAGCCGTACTGAAGAAAATCGGCGACACGGGTATGGTTCCCGTGTTCTACAACAAAGACCTTGAGACGTGTAAGAACGTGGTGAAAGCCTGCTATGAGGGCGGCGTGCGTGCGTTTGAGTTTACCAACCGCGGCGACTTCGCCCAGGAGGTGTTCGGCGAGCTGGTGAAGTGGGCCGACAAGGAGTGCCCTGAACTGGCCCTCGGCATTGGCTCGGTGGTTGATGCCCCGACGGCAGCCATGTACCTGCAGCTGGGTGCCTGCTTTGTGGTGGGCCCGCTGTTCAACCCCGACATCGCCCCGGTGTGCAACCGCCGCCTGGTGCCTTACTGCCCGGGCTGCATGACAGTCTCAGAGATTGGCAAGGCCCAGGAGCTGGGCTGTGACCTGACGAAGGTGTTCCCCGGCGACGTCGTAGGCCCCAACATGGTGAAGGGCCTGAAGGCACCGATGCCCTGGTCGAAGATTATGGTCACTGGCGGCGTGTCGCCCGACGAGGAGAACTTGACTAAGTGGTTCAAGGCCGGTGTGTTCTGCGTGGGCATGGGCTCGAAGCTCTTCCCCAGCGACAAGGTGAAGGCCGGCGACTGGCAGTACGTGACCGACAAGTGCAAGGAGGCACTCGGTTATGTGGCTAAGGCGAGGGCTTAGGCTGCTGATAACCGCTATTATACTTACAGCTTGTTCATCGTCGGATAGGCAGACGGTGGACAAGCTGAATTCTCTTTCGTATGCCTATCACTACCGCTCGACCGACTCTACAGCCCACTTTGCGGCAATGGCCGAGCGCATAGCCGACAGTTGCGGCTACAACGACGGACGGGCCGAGGCGCTGAACAACAAGGCCTTCGTCAGCATCGTCCACATGGACTACGACGGGGCGCAGCAGATGCTCGACGCCATTCCCAAGATTACAGACAACCAGCTGGAACTGCTCGTGAGCTACGTGCAGCAGATGCGACTGTGCCAGCGCCGGTCGCGCAACAAGGAGTTCTACGACTACCGCGAGCAGGCCAGCATCAGCATGGAGCGCATCGACGAAGAGCGACACCTGCTGACTGAGCGCCAGCGGCTGAGGCTGCTCTACGCCGAGACGGAGTTTGCCATCGTCAACTCCACCTATTATTATTATATGGGACTCGAACAGCAGTCGATCGACGCGCTGGCGGGACTGAATGCCGACGAGTTGAAACAGGACACGACGCAGTTCCTGAACTACCTTTACAACATCGGCGCGGGCGGTATACTGACCGAGGGTACCGATGCCGACATCTACAGCCAGGAGATTGACTACCTGCTGCGCTGCTTCCAGATAGCCCAGCGCGAGGGCTATCCTTACTTCACGGCCAACGCGCTGGAGGCCATTGCTGAGCACCTGATATCGGCGCCCGCCGACCAGGCAGACGAGCCGGGGCTGGCGCTCGTCAACCCCAACGACCTGCCTGCCGACCAGCTGGCAGTATGGCTGGCTGAGGAGTCGCTGCTCATGTTCCAGGACTTTGGCGACATCTACCAGATTGCAGGTGCCTACCGCACGCTGGCCTCCTGTCACCGCGCGTTTGGCGACTACGGCAAGGCGCTTGAGAATCTGGAGCTGGCACTCGCTGACTCAACCATCCTGCAGGCACCCGACCTCGTGGCCAGCATCCGCGAGCAGCTCAGCGTGGCCTATGCCGCCATCGACGACAAGGTTGCCAGCGACTACAACCGCAACCGCTACCTCGACCTGCAGGAGCAGACCCGACAAGACCGCCAGCTTGAGGCGCGTGCCGAACAGCTCGACCGCGTGGTCCGTCAGCTCAACTGGATTCTCTTTGCCGTCGTCGGAGCCATTGTCCTGCTGCTCTTCCTGTTGTGGCTCTTCCGCCGGCTGAACCGCCGCCAGAAGACCGACAGCCCCCTCGACGAACAGATTGAGGAGCGCCGCGAACAGCTGAACGTCAGCCGACTGCACCTCGAGGAAGGCGAGCGGCGCCACCTGCAGCAGCGGGCCAAGATTTCGCTCGTCAACAGTCTGTTGCCCCTCATCGACCGCATGGTCTATACCGTCAATAGGCAGGGCGACAAGGAGTACGTCTGTGAACTCATCGACCAGATAAACAGCGACAATGAGGTGCTCACACATTGGATTCAGCTGCACAAGGGACAGCTCGACCTGCATATCGAAAGTTTCCCGCTGCAGCCGCTGTTCGACATCCTCGCACGCAGCCGCAAGAGCTTCCAGATGAAGGGCATCGCTCTCGACGTGCAGCCTACGGAGGCCGTCGTGAAAGCCGACCGCATACTGACGCTCTTCATGCTGAACACGCTGGCCGACAATGCACGAAAATTTACCAACGAGGGTAGCGTGACCATCAGTGCCGACGAGGCGCCAAACTACGTGGAGGTGTCGGTAACCGATACGGGCATCGGTATGGACGGCGAACAGCTGGCGCATGTCTTCGACCACCAGCTGACTACCCACGGCTTCGGACTGCTCAACTGCAAGGGCATCATCGAGAAATATCGGAAGATGAGCCAGCTCTTCAGCGTCTGCACCTTGCAGGCTGAGAGCGAGCAGGGTAGGGGAAGCCGCTTCTTCTTCCGTCTGCCCAAGGGTAAGGTGCTGGGGCTCCTCATGCTGATGGGGATGACGGGCGCCAACGCTGCCACGAATACGGACGCACCGCTGGCTCAGGCTGCTGTCTATGCCGACTCGGCCTACTTCTCGAACATCAACGGCACATACGAACGGACGCTGTTGTTCGCCGACTCGTGTATGTACTACCTGAACCGGCACTATCAGAGTCAGCACCCCAGCGACAGTGTCTTCATGCTGCATGAGGGCGATATGTCGCTGACACCGCCCGAGGTGCAATGGCTGCACGACTCCATCAAGACAAACTACAACCTCATACTCGACATCCGCAACGAGAGTGCCGTAGCTGCGTTGGCCCTGCACCAATGGCAGCTGTATAGCTACAACAACCGCATCTACACGCTGCTGTTCAAGGAACTGTCGGCCGATAACACGCTGGCCGACTACTGCCGTGCCATGCAGCAGACGAAGAACAACCGAACGATTGCGGTCGTGCTGCTGCTGCTGGCCCTGCTGGCCATCCTGCCTATCTACTACTTCTACTACCTGCGCCCGCGCCTGAACGCACGGTTCAACGCCGAGCGCAAACGGCGCGACGAACTGGAAATTCTCGACGGCGAACTGCGGAGGGCAGAACTGGAGCTGGCCAACCTGCATGTGTCGAACTCCGTGCTCGATAACTGCCTGTCGGCACTCAAGCACGAGACGATGTACTACCCTTCGCGCATTCGCCAGCTGATAGACCAGAACGACGTCGAGTCGGTAGGCGAGGTGGTGAGCTATTACCGTGAGCTCTACAACCTGCTCAGCCAGCAGGCCATGTCGCAGGTGGAGCGCGTGAAGCTGAACCTCAAGCCGCTCGACAACGGCATTCTTGGCGACCCGACGCTCACGGGCTATCTCTTCGAGATTCTGAAAAAGGAACTGGGACAGAAACAACTCGACCTCACCAGCCGTCATCTCGATGACAAGTATGTCGAGATAACCGTCAGGACGCACCGTGAGCCTACATCCACCGACCTCTTTACGCCGGCTATAGAAAACATTCCCTATCTGCTCTGCCGGCAGATTGTGCGTGACCACGGTGAGGCTACTAACCGCCGCGCCTGCAGCATCAGGACTGAGATACAAGACAACGAAACATTGATCATCATAATACTTCCTGCGTATGGAAAAGTTCAAAGTAATCATAGTTGAAGACGTTCCCTTGGAATTGAAGGGCACGCTGGGTATTATCCGTAATGACATACCCGAAGCTGAAGTGATAGGTACAGCCACCAACGAGGCTGAGTATTGGAAAGTGCTGAAGCAGGGACTGCCCGACTTGCTGCTGCTTGACCTGGGGCTGGGAGGCTCGACAACCATCGGCGTCGAGATCTGCCGCTCGACCAAGGAGATGCACCCCGGCGTGAAGGTGCTCATCTTCACCGGCGAAATCCTGAACGAGAAGCTTTGGGTTGACGTGCTTGACGCCGGAGCTGACGGCATCATCCTGAAGACGGGTGAACTGCTGACGCGCCACGACGTACAGAGCGTGATGGACGGGAAGCAGCTGGTGTTCAACGAGCCTATTCTAAAGCGGATTGTCGAGCGCTTCAAGCGGGCTGTGGGGGCTCAGTTGGCCAAGCAGGAGGCACTTATCAACTACGAGGTCGACGAGTACGACGAGCGGTTCCTGCGCCACCTAGCTCTCGGCTACACCAAGGAGCAGATAACGGGCTTGCGCGGTATGCCCTTCGGCGTGAAGAGTCTGGAGAAGCGCCAGGCTGAACTGATGAAGAAGCTCTTCCCCGACGGTAATGGCGGCATGGGCATCAATGCCACGCGCCTTGTCGTCCGTGCACTGGAACTGCAGATTCTCGACATCGATAACTTGGAGCCTGACGAAGCTTGATTGATGAAGCGGTTATTGGCACATCTTGTCTTGGCACTTGTCCTGGCCGAAGTGTTTCTGGTGCTGGCGTCGTGGCTGTTGTCGGCTACAATGGCGGGCAACGTGCGTTCGCTGCTCAGCTCTGAGGGCGTTCGCTGGTTCTTTGGCGGCTTTACCACGATGCTGGCCTCGCCTTGGCTGGTGTGGCTCGTACTGTTGGCTATTGCTGGCGGCTGTCTGTGGCAAAGTGGCATTGTGTCAATACGGCTGCCGCTGTCGTCGCTGCATTACCGGCAGCGCGTGGCACTACGAACGGCGCTCATCCTGATGCTCATCTACATAGCAGCCATATTGGCCCTGACATTGGTTCCCCACGCCGTACTGCTGTCGGCTACGGGGCGGCTGTTTCCGTCGCCTTTTAGCCGGGCCTTCGTGCCCATCGTCTCGTTTGGGGTGCTGCTGGTGTCGGTAGCCTATGGCTGGGCATCGGGCAGTTTCCGCTCGATTGCCAGCATCGTCTCAGCAATGTCGACAGGCATTGCTGCTGCCGCGCCGCTATTCATTCTCTACGTTGTATTTGTGCAGTTCTACGAGTCGCTGCGCTTCGTGTTCTTCTGACAGCTTTCAGACGAGTTCCACCTTGCTGATGTCCTGCTCCTTCTCACAATAGTGACAAGTCAGAATGCCGTTGGCAACGTGGAAATGAGTATCCATCGGCTCGTTGTTGGTGATACACTTAGGGTTGTTGCACTTCACGATACCGTGTATCTCGGCAGGCGTCTCAACGGTTTTCTTCTCCACCACCTCGTAGTCGCGGATGATGTTGAGAATGACTTTGGGTGCAACGACGGAGAGACGCGAAATCTCGTCGTCGGTGAAGAACTTGTCGCTCACCTTGATAATGCCCTTATTGCCTACTTTCTGCGAGGGGTAGTTGATACCGATGGTGACAGGGGTGGTAAGGTCGAAGAGTCCTAAGAGACTGGCTACCTGGTAGGTTTTGGCGGCGGGTATGTGGTCGACAACGGTGCCGTGCTCGATGGCGGCTACTAATCGTTCTTTCTTATTCATATTCTTTTCAATCGTAAATCGAAAATCTGTAAATCGAAAATCAAATAATGGTTTTGTCGTTTCTTACTTCGTCTAATGATATGCCAAGCACATCGCAGAAGATGGCCTCGCGGGCAAAGAGTCCGTTGCCGGCCTGCTGGATGTAGTAGGCGTGGGGGTTGTCGTCTACCTCGTAGGCTATCTCGTTGACGCGGGGTAGGGGGTGAAGTATCTTCATGTTTGGCTTAGCCAGCCGTAGCAGTTCGTTGTTGAGCACGTAGACGTTCTTCACCCGCTCATATTCCATCAGGTCGGAGAAGCGCTCCTTCTGGACGCGCGTCATATAGAGAATGTCGGCATCCTGAATAATCTTTTCGTTGAAGGCCGTGTGTTCCTGGTACCTGATGCCGTGCTCGTCGCAGTAAATCTTGTACTCCTTCGGCATTGAAAGCTCCTTGGGGGCAACAAAGTGGAACGTGGGATTAAAGTGGCGCATGGCCATCAGCAGCGAGTGGACGGTGCGACCATACTTCAGATCGCCAACCATATAGATATTCAGGTTGTCGAGCGTACCCTGTGTCTTGTAGATGGAGTAGAGGTCGAGCATACATTGCGAGGGATGCTGGTGGGCTCCGTCGCCGGCATTGACGATGGGGATGGGGGCCACTTCGGAAGCGTACTGAGCAGCGCCCTCGATGTAGTGGCGCATAACGATGACGTCGGCATAGTTCGAGACCATCAGAATGGTATCCTTCAGCGTCTCACCCTTCGTTCCGCTGGTAATCTTTGGGTCGGCAAAGCCGATGACGCGCGCTCCGAGACGGTTAGCGGCGGTTTCGAACGAGAGTCGGGTGCGCGTGGAGGGCTCAAAGAAGAGTGTGGCGACTACTTTGCCCTTCAGCAGCTCGCGGTTGGGGTGCTTCTCGAACTCCTGGGCCAGCTCTATCATATAGAGTATTTTTTCCCTTGTAAGGTTGGCAATTGTTACGAAATTATGCTTTTCCATCGTTGATTTTAGTATTTGATGGGGCAAAATTACATATTATTTCCCGATTTCGTGCGATTATTTCAGATTATTTTGTATTTTTGCAGGCAAAATAAGGAAATATGAGAAAGTTTTTCGTTCGTTTCTTGTGGACAATGCTCATCGTTGGCGTGCTGTCAACGGTGCTTGCATTCTTTGCCATTAGCGAAGGTTGGCTCGGATATATGCCCCCGATTGAAGACCTCCAGAACCCCATAAGCCGCTATGCAACCCAGGTGTATTCTTCTGACGGGAAGATTATGGGAACCTGGAACTACAACAAGGAGAACCGCGTGATGGTTGACTATACGAAGATTTCGCCTTCGCTGGTTCAGGCTTTGGTGGCTACTGAAGATGTGCGTTTCTATGAACACTCGGGAATCGACTTCTATGCTTTGGGACGAGCCATCGTGAAACGTGGACTGATGGGACAGAAGTCGGCTGGCGGTGGCTCTACCATTACCCAGCAGCTGGCCAAGTTGCTCTTTACCGAGAAGCCCGCTCACACCACTTTAGAGCGCGTGCTGCAGAAGCCGATAGAGTGGGTGATAGCGGTAAAACTCGAAAGGAACTATACAAAGAACGAAATCCTGACGTTGTATCTCAATAAGTTTGACTTCCTCCATAATGCAGTAGGCATCAAGGTGGCTTCGAACACTTATTTCAGCAAAGAGCCTATTGACCTGACAACTGTCGAAGCTGCAACATTGGTGGGCCTTTGCAAGAATCCTTCTTATTTCAATCCGGTGAGGTTCCCTGACAGGAGCCGTGACCGCCGTAATGTGGTGCTGGAACAAATGAAGAAAGCAGGCTTCATCACTCAGGAGCAGTTAAGCAAGTATCAGGCTGAACCGCTGAAGCTGAACTTCCACGTAACCGACCATAAGGACGGCCCCGCCGTGTATTTCCGTGATTTCCTCCGCCGCTATATGATGGCGAAGAAACCCGTCAGGTCTGACTATCCTTCGTGGTCAGGTGTGAAATTCCACATCGACAGTCTAAACTGGATAAATGACCCACTGTTCGGATGGTGCCATAAGAACAAGAAAAAGGATGGGACCTATTACAATGTCTATACAGATGGTCTGAAAATATACACGACGATAGACACACGTATGCAGGAATATGCTGAGCAGGCCTGCTATGAACATGTTGTGAAGTTCCTGCAGCCTGCCTTTAACAGCGAAAACAAACGGAAGCCCTCGGCACCATTCTCCAACAAACTGTCGTCCTCGGATGTGAATAAAATCCTGATGCGTTCGGTAAGGCAGAGCGACCGCTATCGTGTGCTCAAGGCCGGTGGAGCCTCAGATACTGAAATCGATAAGTCGTTCAGAACCAAGACGCCGATGTCCATCTTTACCTATCATGGAGAGGTGGATACCGTGATGACGCCACTTGACTCCATACGCTACCTGAAGTCTTTCCTGAGAACGGGCTTCGTTAGTATGGATCCGCATAACGGACATGTGAAGGCTTATGTTGGCGGACTCGACTTTACTCATTTCGCTTACGATATGGTGATGGATGGACGTCGGCAGGTGGGCTCTACCATCAAACCGTTTCTCTATTCACTCGCTATGGAGAATGGTTTCTCGCCCTGCGACGTTGCCCCCAACGTCCAGCAGACCTATATGGTGGGAGGCAAGGCTTGGACACCGCGTAACGGAAGCTATTCGCGCTATGGTCAAATGGTGACGCTCAAGTGGGGACTCCAGCAGTCGAACAACTGGATTTCGGCCTACTTAATGAGTAAACTCAATCCCGCTGCCTTCGTGCAGTTGCTTAATGAGTATGGAATCAACAATCCAGAGATTCACGCTTCGATGGCACTGTGTCTCGGACCATGTGAAATTACGGTGGGCGAGATGGTAAGTGCCTATACCGCTTTTGTTAATCACGGCATCCGCGCCGCTCAGATGTTCGTCACCAAGATCGAGGACAACGAGGGTAATCTTGTGGCTCAGTTCCAACCCAGAATGAATGAGGTCATCAGCGAGGAATCAGCATACAAAATGCTGTATATGCTGAAGGCGGTTGTTGACGGAGGTACTGCCAGTAGACTGCGCAATAGGTACAACCTGATGGGCGAAATGGCAGGCAAGACGGGGACGACCAATAACAACAGCGATGCCTGGTTTATGGGAATCACCCCGTCGCTCGTGTCGGGCTGTTGGGTAGGTGGTGACGACCGCGATATCCACTTCGATACGATGAAATATGGCCAAGGTGCCGCTATGGCTTTGCCTATCTTTGCCTATTATATGAAAAAGGTATATGCCGACAAACAGCTTGGTTATGACGAAAACGAGCCCTTCGATTTCGATGAGGGCTACAACCCATGTTCATATAATGACGATGTGGACGAATTTAACGATATAGAAGAGGTTTATGAATAATATTCTTATGTTTGGATTAGGTATGCAGGAAGTGCTTATCATTGCACTTATCATCCTTCTGCTCTTTGGAGGAGCTAAAATTCCTGAGTTGATGAAGGGACTCGGCAAGGGGGTAAAGAGCTTCAAGGAAGGCATGAAGGAAATTGACGATGATAGTACGACAGCCAAAAACTCATGAGTAAGTCCTCGGAGTATGCTTCTTTCTGGGAGCATCTTGATGAGCTGCGGTCACGGCTTATTAGGATGCTGATTTTGCTTGCATTGGTTACTGTTGTCGCTTTCTTGCTGAAAGAGCAGTTGTTTAATATAGTATTGGCGCCACGCAGTAGCGACTTCGTGACTTATCAGCTGATGGGAGTTTCCGCTTTTTCCATTCAACTGATCAATACTGGCCTGACCGAACAGTTTATGGTTCACATGCGGACGGCTATGTTCACCGGCTTACTTGTGACTTCACCTTATATTATATATGAGCTGTTCAGATTTGTCTCTCCGGGATTGTACGACAATGAGCGTCGATATGCATTCCAGCTTGTTGGCTCTGCTTATGTAATGTTTGTCATTGGGCTGCTGCTGAATTATTTCCTGATATTTCCTTTGACCGTCCGCTTCCTTGGAACTTACCAGGTGAGTACCGATGTGATGAATATGCTGACCTTACAGTCGTACATCGATACTCTTATTGGCATGAGTTTTATGATGGGTGTCTTGTTTGAATTGCCTGTTGTTTGCTGGCTGATGGGACGTATGGGAATTATCAATGCCCACTTGATGAGCTCTTATCGACGGCATGCTATAGTGGCCATCCTTGTCTTGGCCGCTATCGTTACTCCAACGACAGATGTTTTCACGCTTTTTGTGGTCGCTTTGCCTATCTGGATGCTCTATGAATTGAGTATTCTTGTTGTAAAAGCCTCCAATTTGTAAACAATCCCGAAAACTTTCGTCATTTTTGGAAAATAATTGCCGAAAAATTTGGATGGTATCTGAAAAAGCCGTACCTTTGCATCCGCTTTCGCTCAAAAACGGGCGCTGAGCACTTAAAGAAAGAGTTCT
>JAEEGG010022446.1_pt1 | contig 12419 bp, 7 predicted proteins | sample 9134161 | NCBI WGS metagenome assembly JAEEGG01 (sample SAMN16246543, study PRJNA631951) | gut metagenome | biome: gut microbiome; feature: rumen; material: CR-attached | host: Bos | place: Iran: Karaj | collected 2018-10
GCTTGAATCGTGGCCAACGATTAGGGAGCAGAGCGCCACACAGCCCGGCACGCAGTAAATCGGATGAAACAATGAGGATGTGCCTATTTTGACACACCCTCACTTTTTCCTATTTTGAGACGCTTTTTTCCTGGAATCAGGGGACTGTCCCGCGATCCATTGTCGCATATTTGCCTAAAGCGGCGGTAGCAGTTTACAGTCGAATAAGCGTAGACCCCAGTTTGCCCACTTGTACGGCATAGACGCCAGCAGTTAACTCAGGTAGCAGGATGATGCCGTCGTTAGACATAGTACGGAGCACAGGGCGTCCGCTGAGGTCGAATATGGTGACGGAGGTTTCCCTGTCGAGACCGTCTATATGGAGGGTATGGCCTTCGAGACGGAACTTCATATTTGCAGGCTGATGCTTTGACAACTCTTCAATGCCCGTCAGTCCTAGGATGTCGAGCAGTCCGGCGTAGGCGTCAATCTCTCCCCAGCCGTAGTAGACGTTCTTGTCGGTGCCAGAGAATTCGGGCTCGGGCTGGTGGCTGGTGCGCTCGATGACGCCCTTGATGTCCTCGGGGGTAAGGTTCGGGTTGGCTTGGAGCCACAGGGCGATGACACCTGTGGCGACAGGACTTGACATCGACGTGCCACTCATGGTCCATATGGCATAGTCCTTACCGAAGGCATTGGCCTTATAAGCCATCTTCTTCTCGACGTTTTCAGCCGGACCAGGCTCATAGAATGAGTTGTATACCGAGAGGACGTTGTGGCCGGGAGCCACTACGTCAGGCTTTATGCGATTGTCAATTGTCGGACCGCAGGAACTAAAGCTGCTCAAATGTCCTTCCTCACTACCCAGGGCAATGTAAGTAGCATCTTCACCAAAGATATTGGTAAACGACGTACATTGATGCATGGCACCGACGGTGACAATACGTTCCAAAGAGCCGGGGAAACCGATAGTCTTTATATTACAACCTCGTGAATTGTCAATATTTTCATTACTGAACCTTGTATAGCCACCCTTGGGGTCTTTTGATCCCAAGAATTCCAACTCAACGGGACTGTTGACGATGATCTTGCCGACCATATTTTCTGAATGAGAATATTTTTCGGATGGATGGACAATCAGATTAAAGCCGGCATAACCTTCGGCAAAATTAGTTGTTTTGACAGCGACGGAGAAGGGATACTCTCCCAGATCCTCAAACTCATCAAACTCATCTCCCCATTCTGATCTTGGTATATCCACTGAAGCTTCATAATCCTGATTGAAGGCGTTCTTGATAATGGCGTCATAAGTGTCGATGTGGATGGTGTCGGCCAAATCCTCAAAGACCATATCCATCTTGAAGAACGGGTTGTCCATTTTGGTCCTGATATACATATAATAGTTCCTGAGCTCGCTCTTGTAGTAAACCGGTTGTTCCATAGGCTTGTCGGCCTCCTTCTTGACGTACTTCATCATGCCGCCGTCATTGCCTGCCGAAGCCACTACGATTCGTCCAGGTCCCAACATTCTGTTGAGCACAGTCTCATAGGCGGTAAAGTCGGCCGAGAAACTGGAAGGAGCACCAAAACTCCAATTCACCACACAGGGCTTGTTCAACTCGTCAGCCTTCTTGAAAAACTTATAGAGCATGGCAAGATCTATCACGCTGGATATTTCTACGTTGACAATACCCATTGGGAGACCATTGGTTTCAGGCAAAAAAGTTTTCATCAAGTAATCATTCAGACGACTGTAGAAATCTTGTGGTATATCCCCTAAGGGTATATGACCACCTATGATGTCGGCCTCGGGAGCCATTCCCGCAAAGTTCCCGTCAATGCCACGACCTGCTATAGAACCAAGAACATGTGAGCCGTGATTATCTTGCGCGGCATTGTACGAATGCTCTGCTGCCAGCACCTCGTCGGGGGTGGTGTATGTCCTGCCCAGCTCTTTAGGATTGTCGTTTTCCGCCAACGGGTCCCAGAACCAGATGACACGCGACGAGCCGTCTTCATTGCGGAAAGAAGGATGCGTAAAGTCGAAGCCTATATCCATCACTCCTGCCAGCACGCCATTGCCTCTGAACGCCTGGGGCAATTCGATACCATTCCAGACCTTGTTGACACCGAGAATCTCTTTGGAATTGTCGTTGAGCACGTTACTCAGCTCGTTGGCTTCCATTCGCACGATACTCGTCGATTGGTCTAACGCACCAAGACTGTCGACGGGCAGGAAGGCTGCATAGAATCCGTGGTCGAAGTCCTGCCACACCAACCCACCCTTCTGCCGGATGGTGGCATCGCCATCGGTGCTCTCCACCAGTGCCAGTATATAGTTGATTACCGGGCGTCCCTGCGCGCGCAAAGTTCCGCCGTTTTCTCTCACTGCCACCTGTTGCTGCTCATATTTATGAAGGAGCCAGGGTGACATCTTGGTCGTAGTGTTCCAAGCTTGAGCCATCAGACTCATAGCGAAAAACACTACCAGGGTTGTTGATAAAAGTCTTTTCATAACGTTTGTTGTCATTGGTTTTGCTGCAAAGGTGATTTTACTTTATCACAACCTTACGTCCTCCGCGGATGTAAACTCCCTTGGTGGTTGACTCTCCGACACGCTGACCGGCGAGGTTGTAAAGCTGCTGGGAGTGGGTGCTGGAAGCGGCAATAGAAGAGATGCCTGTAGAGCCAGGATATTCCAGAGTCTCATTCGGTTGAACCGTTACCTCAAGGATTCGCTTGGTGCGGCCGTCGGCCAGACTTTCGTCCAACGTAAAAGTGACAAGACCAAGTTCAGCTAAGCCCTCACCAGTCTTCCCAAAGGTAACCTCCTCTCCCACAGGAATATAGATTTGATGGGTATAAGAATTTCCAAGCTGTCCAAAGTTATAGCTAGCTTTCAGCGAGTCTGGCTTGTTAGCATATTTAGGCCAGTTGTTGGGACCGTTGTTTTTCAGGGTGATTTTGTAAATGAAGTCCCAGTCGGTATTTTTAATTCTGTATGATACGACCTCAAGGTCGGCAAATTCAAACTCATAGTCCTTGTCAAAGACAACGGTTACGGTATCGAGCAACACATCAGAGAAATCCTCATACAACAAGAACAGGTATTTCTTGTCATTTCCTAGCTCTTTAAATGGGAACAACATTTCTTCGGTGCTTGCAGCCCTCAGGTATGCTCCCACCTTGTAGTTCCCTGACATCTCTGATTTTGGTGGCAGATTCTGGCATGCTTCCTGTGAGGTCTTGTCGCCTAATGGTATGAAGCAAAGATCCAGGTCGCCGGCATAGTCATGACCTTTGTTGTCTATTACCAGTGCCACATCATTAGGTTCTGATGCGATTCCTGGTCCGTTTTTGATGTAAGTTTTTCCAATACTCAGGTCAGGCAAGTGAGCCAGCATGCATTGAATGTCGGCTTCGGTCACCTTAGCCACTACTTTCTTTTCCGGAGCGTACAACGTGTGCCACGGGCCGTCAGTGGTCGTGCAGCGTGCCATTGGCAGCAGCTGATGAGTCCCGACGGGCAGATTGTCTTTACTCAGGGCAATGTATATAGTATCAACATCCTTAGGCTTTATCTCGTACTGCTTCTCTGCCATGACAACGGGTGTCAGCTTTCCGCCCTCGTCGATGGTGCCCATAGCAATCTCGAATTTGGCTACGGGCGTAACCAAGTTGTCATAAAATGCGATGAAACTCACCGTGTTATCATGGAGTGCTATATTGTCAAAGCCTCTCAATGTCGGCGAATAATCGGCCGTTGTGCCCTGCCCGGTGGGAGGCTGTATCCCGATGATCGCCTCCTGGCCATAGCTGAATCCTGAGTAACAGGAAGCATCATACGGATTGAGCACCGATAGCGCGAAATAGCCGTCGTGTTCTCCGGCCCATCCCCAGTTGATGTGGAAGAGTCCGTTGCCGTCGTAACCGTCACACACAAAGCAGTGCCCTCCTTCACCTTGTCCGGTATAGGGCACCGGTCTGCCTTCTGCCAGTTCGTTGTAGATTATCTGTTCCCACTCATCGATGCCATAAAGGTTACGATAGAGATAAGTTGCCCCGGCGTCATAGTCGAAATAGAGCCTTAGTGCATCGGCTATGTTGGCAGCATCTGCCATCGACACTCCTGATCCGTAAGTCATTAACACACTCTGTCCGCAGTAGCGCATCAGGTGGGCAACGGCGGCAGCCTGCTCGTCAGTGTAACCTTTGGAATAATCGTTCAGCATGTTGTCCCAGTCAAACGTGGTGGCTGGCAGTGCGTCAAGTGGATACGGGGCATCTTTAAACTCAAAGGAATATTCAGGAATCGGCTCGCAAGCGTTCTTCGGCCATTGGTAATAGTTCATTACTTGTGCCATAGCGGTTGCCACACAGCCGGTAAGCACCTTCGATATGCCAAACATCGGACATTCGTCATTGTATGGGGAATTCTGATACCATGTGGTTTTCAGCAAGGGTGCTACTGCCTGACGGGCGCTGGGAGACTGCTCGCCGGCTTTCAGTGGAGCATCACCTAAATTGTTGATGACCTGTGCGTAACCGGTGAGCCATGCCCGCATGTTCGCAGGCATTTGTTGCCAGTCAATCCTTCCGCTGTCGCTGTATCCCAGAACGGGTACAGTACGTTCGTCGGCAGAGGCAATGACGAAACCGCCATCCTCGCAGTTGAAGGCATAGATACCGCTGACATCCAACTCGGCTTTCTTCAGCTGGGCTGTTTTCAGGGATGCCCTGTGGCCATGAACTGCTGCGGGCGCACGGTTATTGAGAAACTGGAGAGCCCTTTTCTTGGCCTCTTGTTCGTTGATTACTTGAGCACAAAGTGCCAGATGACAGCAAATGACGGCTGCGAGTGTTAGTAGAATCTTCTTCATAAGCTCCAAGTTATAGTTATTTTTATGTTGTTATTTTACCTGCAAAGACAGTGCAAACCGAATGCAGAGAGCTCGCTCTATGCTGAGGTGCAACCTGTTTTCGCATTATTTGATGCAAATATAAATCAAAACTCCCAAATACAGGAATGTTTTGCAAAATAATTACCTTTTTTTAACTTATAAAAATCCGTGCATTCTAGCGGTCGAGGATTAAAATCGGGGTCTTGAAGGCATTGACGGAGAATAACAAAAAACGCCCATTTCATCGGGATTTCTAAGCATGGCAATTCCTGCCAGGCTTACTTTTTCCTATTTTGAGACGCTTTTTTCCTACCATGAGACGGTTGTTTCTTGAAGATAGGCAAAGGGCTGAAGCTGTTATACGGTGAAGACGGCAAGGTCTATGACGACATGCACGGCGAAATGAACTACAGTTTCAATTACACCAAGGATGGTTTCGTGCCCCAGGAGGGCTACAATGTCCGCATGATTACCGTCACGCCCGAACAGCGCCAGAAAATGGTGGATGCCTATCACAGCTATATGAAGAAGCACAAGAAGCTGTAAGCTGGTATAGCATCACAACTCCATCGCCTCGCTGCCCTGATTCGACGGGCGGTGGGGCGTTTTTATATTCAAAAATTTGGGTATTTCGGAAAAACTTATTATCTTTGCAGACGGGTAAATAAACGTAAATGAGCAGATATATCATCATACTGACAACTGTTGTTGCCGTGTTGACGTTGACGGTGGGCTGTACAAAGCCCGACCGCAGCGATGAGGCTGTTGCGCTGAGCAAAGAGATCGTCAACCATGGATTATCCGACGTTGGTCATTCTGTGGAGCGAGTGGATAGTGCGGAGCAGGCCGGTTTGTTCACGGCGGTACGTGCCAATACTACCAAGGCCATTATCTATGAGAATGCCGACCGACGGCGGCTGGCGGCCTATTACGCAGAGAAAGCGATTGCTGCAGAGGCGGGACATACCATCGCCACGTCGGCAGACAGCAGCCTTTATTGTAAGGTTCGCTGTGTTCTGGGTAACGATGCATACGCCGATGGCGAGTATGGTAAATCAATCACCCTCGCCAAGGAAATCCTTGCATTCGTGGGTGACGGCACAACGCCAAATGACGTGGAGATGAAATGCAGGGCAATTATGCAGATGGCAGATTGTGAAAACAAACTGGGGCATATTGCAGAATCCGAACAGCTGTTCCTGCAATGCATCGATGATTTGATGACGAGTACACAGCGCGCCACCGATTATGGGGAGATTGATCCGCTCATCTATACGTTGCTATCGCTCAACGACTTGTATATCGACAATAAGATGCCGGAGAAGGCGTTGCCCCTGATTGCGAAGATGGACACGGCGATGGCGCGCCTGACACGTTGCCCCAACACTCCCGACTGGGTGATGCAAAAGCGCCGCAACAATGTGACCATCAGTAAGGCGATGGTCTATGCAGCCAATAATCAGAAAGAGCAGGCAGAAACCCTTTTCCGCGAATATCAGCAGTTCCAAGGTTCTGGCGCGTTAGACAAGGCAGCCGAAGGGCTGTATCTGTCGATGACGGGCCGTTACGACGAGGCAGTCCGCTTGTTCGACGAAACCGACTCTATGATGCGCTCCAATGGTGACCCCGTCATCGACCTCTATGTCAAGACCTTGTTTAATTACAAGTACGAAGCCCTGCAAAAGGCGGGACGCACGGCAGAGGCTTTGGCGCTGGGTGACCGTATACGTCAGTTGACCGACTCCATCCGCCTGCAGGAACGGCAGGCCGACGTGGAGCAGTTGCAGGAAATCAAGCAGCAGGAAGAGGAGATTATCCAAAAGCACCAGGCGCTCGTTGTCCACCGTATCATCATTGCCAGCGCCTTCCTCGTCTGCCTACTCATCGCCTATCTGCTCTGGCGGTCCTATAAATATAATAAAGTACTGACCGAAAAGAACCGCAAGCTCTACGAGGAGATAGAGCAGCGCCGACAGGAGCAGCAGCAGGAGATGGAGCTGATGCAGGCCGCTCCGGAGGAACAACTCACCACCGAGCAGCAACTCTTCCGCCGCCTCTGTACGCTCATGGACGAGCAGCAGCCCTATACCGACGAAACCCTGAACCGCGACACGCTGGCCTCGCTTCTTGGCACCAACGGGAAATATGTGGAGCAAGCCATACGTCAATGTTCGAAAGGCGAAACAGTCAGCGACTTCATCAACCGCTACCGTCTGGAGCATGTTGCCCGTCTGCTGAAGACCACTAGCGACCCCATTGCCATCGTCGGCGAACTTTCCGGCATTCCCAGTCGCGCCACCCTCGCCCGACTTTTCCGTAACGCCTACGGCATGACGCCCAGTGAATTTCGGCGAGCAGCGAGTGCAGACTGAGCTTGCTCGAAGTCTGCCGAGTCGTGACCGAAATCGCGGAACGCAATATCGCAAGATTTAGCCTTGCTTTTCCCCGATGAAATGGGAAAAAAAGTAGTTTTTCCTGATTTGAGACATCTTTTTCCTCCAGTGAGACATCTGTTTCGCTGGAGGTTCGTAATTTTGCAATCGAAATTGCGAATAACCAATAATACATTTGTGAATTATGAATTACGAAATGATTTTCACCGTCGCCCTCGCCGCCGCTATCATCGTGATAGTGCTTGTTTTGGTTGCCGTCATCGTGTTCCAGCGTTGGCGCATCAGCGACAGCAATGCCCACCTCAAAGAGTTTATCAACGAGAACCTGGAGTTACGCCAAAAGATACGGCAAGCAAGTTTGTCTGTAGCTTTACTCTGCATTGCGGCCACAGCAATGGCACAGACGCCCTCTGCCATTTCATGGAAGTATGCTGGCAGATATCCAGAGTTACCGCCGTTAAAGGTCGAGTTAGATGGTGCCTTGTTCGCCCATTCCCATTCGAACTGGCTACAGATGCCTCTGGTAAGCACCCAGAAGAAGGACACCGTCAAAATTGAATCTGTTATGTTTCGTCATCAGGAACATAATTCCACGACGCAATATCATTACAAGGCACGCCCCGATTACACGAAGACGGTCAACCTCTTGGGGGACATCCGCGACCGGGTTGTAAGAAAAAGAAGATGGGATGAAGGACGACCGCTCCAGCCCCTGGCACCAAGGATGAGATAAATAATTATGAACTAAAAAATATGATGATAAAAAAATGAACGCAAAATTCAAGATGCCCAAGTTCGGGCGCGACCTGTCAGTAAAGGGATGGTTCAAGGAACTGCTGATGACCTTCCTCGGCACTACCATCTCCATCGTGCTGACGTTCGGCTCAGCCACATGGATAGAGAAGAAGGAGGCCGAAGATGCCCGCCGACTGCTGGCCATGACCATCGTCAGCGACATCGACAAGAGCCTCGAAGTCGTTAAAAACCGCCTAAAATACGAAGATGAATGCAGTGGCATCTCCTATTACTTGATGTGGAACATGCACCGGCTGGAGGAGATTGGCTCCGACTCAATTGATGCCTTCCTCAATTACGTGACCGATTTCGGATTCCCCAGAGAACTCGAGATGGAGACCAGCAACGAGCACATCTTCAACAGCAGCCAGGACTCGTGGCGCACGCTGAGCGACAAGCGATTCCTCAGCAACGTGCAGAACTTCTACAACGCCCGCAACTTCATGGAACAGCAACGCAAGGAGAGCGTCTTCTTCCGGAAACCGGTAAGCCGCGAGGAGGAATACAACCTCATCATGGAGTCGGACGACATGAAAAGCTACGAAGCCATCCTGGCCACCTGCCGCCGTCTGCTCAAAACTCCCCGCGTGCAGAACTACATCGGCTGGAGGAGCCAACGGATGGCCCTGTATAACGATCTGTTGCAGTACATCAACGTCAACGAGGAGAACAAGTTCCTCATGGGCATCACCGAGAAGGAACTGGAGGAGTTCCGCAACCAGAGCCTGATGGTCGTAAGCCGCGCCAAGGAGGCCGACCTCGTGGGCACCTGGAACGCCGTGCTGACCAGCGTCAACGACAGCACCGAATACACCTTCCGCAAAGACCACACTTTCACCTCCCTCCGGACTATAAAATGGAACCACTACTGTTTCCGTGGGAAAATCACGACCCAAATCACCCTGTCCGGCCGTTGGGAAATCGTGGGCGACACGCTGGTAAAGACCTTCGACATGAAGACCCTCAAGATTGACAACGACGAAAGCCACATTACCTGCTCCAAAGAGGAAAGGGAGAACCAGCTCCCGGCGGTGAGACAAGGCATGATGGACAGGTTAACAGGCTCTTTCAAGCGAATCAACACCAACAACCGCGTGCCACAGGCCACCAACCTCGACCGTACTGGCACCCGCCTCGAACTCACCGAGGCTGACATGCCCCCCGTGCACTATCAGAAGAAAGATAAACCAAATAATAACAAGTAAGTATGAAAAAGATTTTGATGACAGCTATCCTTTGCTGCGCAATGACAACAACGATGATGGCGGAACCCGTGTCGCCTGAGACCGCACGACAGGCTGCCGCCAAGTTCCTGAACAAGAAAGGTGTAGCACTGAAGAGTGAGGCCATGAGGGCCAAGAACCGCGCCATGGGCCATTCGGACAGCGGAGAGCAGACGGAGGCCAGCCCCTACTATGTGTTCAATGCCACAGCCTCACAGGGCTTTGTCGTGGTGAGCGGTGACGACTGCGTAGGCGGCAATCTCGTGCTGGGCTATACGTCGCAGGGCAGCTTCGACGCTGAGGCTATCCCCGACAACCTGCAGTGGTGGCTCGACATGACAGCTACCCAGATTAGCACGCTCAGCCGTCTCGGCGTAAAGGCCAGGACGGTGGCGCTCCACAACGATATCGCCCCCATGGTGACTGCCCGCTGGGACCAGGGGGTTCCCTATAACGCCTTCTGCCCGATGACTGACGGCAAACAATGCATCACGGGCTGTATGGCCACGGCACTAAGTCAGGTAATGTACTATTACCGTTGGCCACAAGGACCGATTGCCGAGGAACTGCCTGCATATACGATGGCCAACGGTCGCGTGATTGACGGTCTGCCCGTGACGTCGTTTGACTGGGACAACATGGTGGACGACTACACCAAGAATACTACCGAGGCCCAGCAGACTGCTGTTGCCACGCTGATGCGCTACTGCGGGCAAGTGATACAGATGGACTATGGGCCACAACTCTCCAACGGACGTTTTTACGACACAGACCTCCTCGTCAACAGCTTCGGCTACGACCCCGGTCTCTATCTCGCCAGAGCCGACGAATACACCGTGAGCGGCTGGGACGAACTAATATACAATGAACTACGCGAAGGACGCCCCATGGTATATATCGGACAGTCCACCGGTGGCGGCCATGCCTTTGTCGTCGACGGCTACGAGGTGCGCGACGGTGCAGGCTACTATGACGTGAACTGGGGCTGGACCGGTAGGGGCAACGGCTTCTTCAGAATCAACCTGCTCAATCCCGACACGTCCGGCTCGGGCGGTAGCACCACCAAGGATGGATACAACTACAAGCAGGCTGCCCTCATCGGACTACAGCCGCAAAAAGGCTCGTCAGAGGGGAACTACCGCTACCTTTGCAGTGTCATGTGGGATGCCGCTGACGGTGATATTGAGCATGCGTTCGTAATGATTAATTCCTCATACCGCCCCGGCACCTTCACCGTCGCACTGGCCGAGCGCAACGATGACGGCACACCTGACATCGACCGCATCTGCAACTCCAAGGACTATGATTTTACCAGTTACAGCAACGCCAACATCGCAACAGGCGAGAACTGCGGAACACTTGTCCTCCCGCTCTCCAGCGACCTCTTCGGCAACCTCACGCCAGGCCGTCACAAACTGATGTTTGTCAATCGCGAGGCAGGAACCAGCGCCTCTTGGCGACCCGTATTCGGTCCCAGCAGTTACATAGAGGTCAATATCGGAGAGACAGGCGAAGTGACGGAAACCATTATCCATCCGATGCTGCCGCAGCTCGCTGCCGCTGCCGCAGACATCAAGATTGAAGGTCTGAAGCAGTGGGGCATCGCCCAGAACGTCACCGCCACCATCCAGAATACCGGCTCCGAAGACTTTATCGGCTCTGTTGATTGCGGCATCTATTATGTAGAGGACGGCGTACTGAAAGTCCTTAAAAGAGTCTTCCAGACAGGCCTCATGGTGGAGGCAGGCGGCACGTCAGACATCTTCTACGGTCTCTCCGTACCGCATGCTGGCGAGTTCGTGTTCCTGCTGACCAGGGGCGGCGTCGGTAAGGACATTTCGGGCAGTAAAGTCGCCGACATCACTCAGGCTCCGGGCTACATAGGCCACAAGAGCGTAACCTTCGACATACTGAACTTCTACTTGTTGGATATGCAGTACGCCGAGCGCAATGACGATCAGGGCAATCCTGCCTACTACCTCGACCTCATCATTGCCAACGACACACCGATGGACTACGATGCCGTGGTGCTGGCCGAGTTCTACAAACTCAACGCCGGGGGTGGCTACGACCCCGTGGTATTCCCCGCGCAGCCCTACATCTATGAAAATTTCCAACTAGGTAGTAACATGCAGAAAGACCTCTCCATCCGCCTGACCGAAGCCCTTGAGCCTGGCGAGTACGGAGTCAACCTGCTCATCGCTAACGACTTCCACAGCCGTATACCCAACGATTACTTCGTCTTTGCTGCCGGTCCGCTTACCGTCACGCCCCCCACAAGTATTCGTTCAATTGATGATGGACAATTTACAATGGACAATGAGGCTGGCGCGTGGTACGACCTCAATGGCCGCCGCCTCTCCGGCAAGCCTACCGCCAAAGGCCTATATATTGTGAAGGGTCGTAAAGTAGTTATAAAATAATGAGTGCCCTGTCGGGCAGACTAACAAAATAAACACCCCTCGCCCCACTGCCTTGATTCGAAAAGGCCGTGGGGCGATGTTTTTGTGTAAAGGCTGGCGTGCGTCTAAAAATGTTATACTAAAATTTTCATTCATAGAAATGTTTGTAAACACTATTCATCTATTCATTATATTAGCTAATTTGCTTATTTACAGATAGTTATATAGTGAATGGTTGTGCTTATCCATTCATTAACTATTCATTATTTACGTTTAAAATCGTCCATTTGCGGTTTGAAAAGTCGCTTATCGCTTGAATTATAGCAAGTTACGCAATAACAAAAGTAATCGTAACACTTTGTAACTGCCTGCGTAACAAAGTGTCACCACCCTTGTGACAAAGTGTTTCAGACGTTTTTACAACTGCGAAACACCTTTGCGTCATTCAACGAAAACAGCAGAATTTCGGCTAAAACCACGAAATAATGAATAGTCAAAGCACTATTCATACCCACTATTCATTCTGCAACGCATTGATAATGAGTAATTTACCATAGATAATGAATGGATGAATAGTGTTTTGCAAAATCTGCATGAATAATTTTTTTTGCCGACTGTGTCTGCCACTCTGCCAGGCACAGAGTAAATCCTGCTCTTTCTGAGGGCTATGTCCGTCTGCTTTATCCTGACAAGCCCCGGCATCCCCGCCAGAAGTACCTCCTGACG
>JAEEGG010022450.1_pt1 | contig 12416 bp, 8 predicted proteins | sample 9134161 | NCBI WGS metagenome assembly JAEEGG01 (sample SAMN16246543, study PRJNA631951) | gut metagenome | biome: gut microbiome; feature: rumen; material: CR-attached | host: Bos | place: Iran: Karaj | collected 2018-10
GCGGGTTCCATTTTATCTCGTATGCACTTAGTTTTCCACCACCCTCTTCCAGGTAGTCCACTTCCTGCTGTTGCTTTGTACGCCAAAAATACGAATTCACCCACCGACGGTGGTACTCGTTGCTCTTCATACGCTCGGCAATGACAAAATTCTCCCACAAGGCTCCTATGTCTTGTCTGATCTCGGGAGCGTTGAAGTCGGCAATCAAAGCATTGCGTATGCCATTGTCATAGAAATATATTTTGCGGCTCGACTTTAGTTCGTGTCGCAGATTGCGTGAGAAGGAGGGTAATCGGAAGATGATGTAGCATTGCTCCAAGAGGGTGACATATCGCTCCACAGTCTTATTGTCGAGTGAGCACATCTGGCTTAATTCGTTGAACGACACCTGAGACCCCACCTGATAGGCAAGGGCACGCAGGAGGGTCTGTAGTTTGTCGGGATGCTTGATGTTCTCCCACGAAAGAATGTCTTTATACAGATAGGCATCCGTCAACAGCTTGAGTATCTCCACTTCGTTTCCGTCGTTCATCACCACCTCGGGGTAGTAGCCGTAGACGATACGGCGGGGCAACATCCGCCTCTCTTTCATTTTCCCGTGATGTGCCACCATCTCGCCAAACGACAGGGGGAACATACGATACTCCCATTTCCTGCCCGTCAGCGGCTCGTTCACCTTGTTCGCCAAATCGAACGACGAACTGCCTGTGGCAATCACTTGTATGTCGCTATCCGAGTCAGCAAGCAGCTTCAGCCGCAGTCCTATGTCCTTTATGCGTTGTGCCTCGTCAAGTATCACTATCTTGTTGTTCCCAAACTCTGAGAGAAGTCTGTCTGCCGACGCATTGTTGAAAAGATTTTGTACCTGCATTTCGTCACCGTTCAACCATAACACCTCTTCGTTCTTTGCCAGGATTTGTTTCAGCAAGGTTGTTTTTCCCACTTGTCTGGCACCTAAAAGCACAATAACTTTGCCTTTAAATAGCTTGTCCTCAATTGTTTTTGAAAGGAAGCGATTAATCATAATGCCGTATATTTACGATGCAAATATACAACTTTTTTGGAATCAACTCCAAAAAAGTTATGACTTTTTGGGAATAGATTCCAAAAAAGTCATGTTTTTTTTTGACATAAAGCTACAGCTGTTTTACAACTTTTTCCAATTCGCTGTTCCCGAATCCACACATTACCACTTAGAAATCAGAAGTCAAAAATTAGAAGTAAATAATAGCATTCCCTCATTTTTACTTAGAAATCAGAAGTAGATATTTGCATTCCCGTATCCTCTTTGAACCCTTAACCATGAACCCTTAACCATGAACCCTTAACCATACTGCCGACCTCAGTTCATGCAATCAATTATTCTAGATTCACACATTATCCCAATTACACATTCAATAATCGCTATTTCGGGGTACAAAGATGGTTTTTATATTGGTAGGGAATTTAATAATTGGTCAATGCCATGTTCGATTACTTTTTCTTGTGCAATGCTACCTATCGTTTTTAAAGCCCTGAGAGAACGCTTCAATAAGGTCTTTGAGGGGGATTCTTTGTGTAACTCTTCTTTTATTGCAAATATTTCTTCAGCTATATCATTCTTATCGGCTTCATCTTCAACTTTGATTTTATTTATTTCGTCTATGATATATTGGATTTTCTCTTTTATGTCTTGGGGTAATGAATACACTGTCGCATGTCCTCCAATATTATTACTATTATTTGCCTCAATGTTACCATTCCCAAGATGAACATTTGTTGCATAAATATTATTGATTATGCTCTGCCTTTCTTGTATGTCAATTCTATCAAAATCCACTTCGCAATTAAATAGTCTTTCATCTATATCCATTAACATATCAATTAGTTTCGCTTTACTAATTTCAATCACCCTTTGAAAGTCCTGTTTTGAGTATTCTAAATATGACTCCGTAATCTGGGCATATCCAATTATTCTTTGAACAATACAGAGAGTGTGTGGATTAACGCTATATTTGATGTTGTCTTTTGATATGTTAATGGCTTGTGCAATCAAACTAATGGAATCTCTTAGATTCAATCGCATGGCTTTTTCATATGTATCAACTCCTTGATTGATAATAGGTACAGGAACTCTTGTACATATCATTGTTGGAGTTGTATATGATGCAATTAGGTGAGCAGCCCTAAGTTGCCTATACTCAGGAATGTCTGCCTCCTCAGGATAGCCATATATATACTCTTGATTAATCCAATTTGTAAGGTTGTCATTTCCTAACAACCTAGAAAATACCTGTAGTTTGTTTGAAAGTAGAGAGACATCTATTCCATTTGCAAGATCTACAATTAAGTCTTCTAATACTTTCTGAATATTCATATTATTTCTTTGTAAATTACATCACCAGTTAAAAAAAGGTGTTACAAAACAAAAGGAAGAATGTGTTATTAAAACACCTTCTCAATCTAAACGGCAGTAAATTTGTCTTGATATACAACACCATACTGCTCGTATTGATGAGCTATCTCTTTATGGATTCTTTCATCCTTTGAGATTCCAAGTACATACGACAATATGTTGCGTTGTAGTGTCAATGCCTTGTTTTCCATTTTTCCATGCCAGATTATATTTTTGCAGTATTTCCCATTTAGGTTCAGGTCTAATTTGTGGATTTTCTTGGATAACTGGCATAGTTGTTGTTTGTCTCGAAAAACCGTATACAATGTTGCAAATAACTGCTGGCCAACAGGCCTTAAAATTAGACTTCCTCCTGTCTCCCTATTTCTATTAAACAAGTCGCCATTTTCAAATCTGAGCAGTTCTCCTTTTATTGACTTTTCAATCTGTGGAAAAATGGAAAAAAGATAATCCCAAAACTCGACGCACTCTTTGAAATATTCTTCAAGCAGATTATTGTTTGGCCGTTGGGTGGGGTCTATTTTTCTCCATTGCAAAATTGTCTTATTGACTCGATTAATTGTAACCAAGGTGGTGAAGCTAATATTATCTGCAATAGGAATATTTGCAGTATTGGATTTAGATATAGCATTTGGCATCTTAAAAATAAAGTGTTCTTCCACCAAACGTCGTGTAATAATAGCGGAGGCATCATCTTCGTCCAAAACTATCAGCTCGGCTTCTTTGGGCTTTTGTGCGTATTTGTTTAAAACTGTGAATAACCGACGAGTTCTCTCTTTTGCCAATTGATTGTGTACAACAAAGATTAGAGGAACTTCCTCATTCCCAATAGATGGGTTCTTTGTATAGGCTGCCTGAAATCCTTTTACACGATGTTGTCCATCTAGTGCAAAAATAACCTCCTCCCCAGAAAGTGACAAAATACCTAGTTTATTCTGAATGAAACAAGAACTTTCGGTGTCTATCTCGCTATCTTCTATTTTAAAATGAGATTCTATATCAAAATCTGACCATATTGGATTACCTCCGTAAACGGCAACAATAATACTGCTAAAGAAGTGCTCTTTATTATTTAATAAATAGTCACATATTTTATTAACTCTTTTAGGGTCAATTTCTCTCTGTAGTATTTCATTTATTTTTTTTGAATATAATTCTTCAGATTGAGATACCGTTATTACTCGTTTAACGATATCTTCCACTGTCATAACCGAACTAAAAAAAGTCCAATCTCCGACAACACCTCTGAGACACGGAAGATGTAAATATGCTTTCATAATTATTTAATTATAAATACTTCTACTGTTTTTTGCTGATTTGGCTTTGAATTTGTTGTTCATGGGCGGATTAATATTATCAATAAGATTATCCTCAATATCCGTAATGTCTTTGTCTGTAAGGTTTAATTCATAAACATATACCCAGGTATGGTCTGGCCATAAATTTGTAAGCAACTGAATGTTTCTTCGGTGTTTCGTACTGCCAATACCTGATACATAATCATAAAAACGATTGTGAAATGTATTTGTTCCCGTCACTTCTCCCACATACATTAAATATCTTGTTTCTGGTAAAAAGGGGAAATTGGGTTCAACAAAGAATATGTATATTCCCTTTGTGTCAGGCAGATAATCTTGTATATGTTCATCAAACTTATATTTTTTTCCATTCTTGAATAAATGATTCAAATCTGGCCTTACAAATTGCCATCTTTTGGAATTAAGAACAAAGGTTTTTATATTAAAAATCTTTTCTGGATTCTGATTATTTAATTCTTGATATGTTAATGCTGGCATAATCAAATCAATTTAATTGTCCTTTTCTTTCCAGTATTGTACAACGTCAAAAACTGAAGTCCGAGAGTATTCTTTAATATTTGATATGGCTTGACCATTGCCAAGTTTCTCAAGATTACGAAGTGCAGTTGTCCCGTCTTTTTGAGTCAGACCTAAAAACTTATTAATGGCTTTTGTATTTGCCATATCATTAATTGGAAGAAGGAATGCAGTTTCGCATTCTTGTGAGAAGTCAAAGTTAGCGGTATTATATTCTGCAATTCCTTGCGACAAGAGGAATACTGATACACCATATGAACGCATTTTGCGCAGTACAACCTCTAGAATCTCCAATGATTTCTTTTCACGGAATAAATCATGTGCTTCATCAATCATCAAAACATATCGCATTTCTCGGAAATCACCATTCACATCTGTATTCCCCATATTTGAGAAAACGTTGAATATGTAGTTGATGATAAGGAACACTGAAGTGAAGCGAACGGTATTATCTAATTCACCAGACAAAGATAGGTAATAATTGTTGTTGAGGAATTTGCTGGGATTGTTCACCTTCGATGCGAATAGCTCATACTCGGTCAGACGGCTCATTATCTCGGTTAAGGTGTCAGGTTTGCCCTCATTCTCCTGAATAATATCATACACCTCTTTTAAAGAAGGGTAATCCCCACTTGTTTGGCGATTGAAAGCTTCCAGGACTGCATCTTTTAGGGTTTGTTGCTGCACCTTACCAATGTTGGAATATTTGGAAATAATGTCCACGAACTTGTTGATTCCAACAAGCTTATTTGTCTTGTTGATGTTGTCAATAAATGAAAGGGGATTAATGGGGAATGGCTCTTCTGGCGCATTAATGCATTTTGTTTGTGTTGCATTAAAGAAATCTGCCATTTTATCCCTATCTTCTTTGGATATTCCTTTAAAGTCGAGAAATAAGAAATTAACTTGTCCTTGTGTTTTTACTGTAAGTTGTCGTAAGAATTCTAAAGCAAATTGTGACTTTCCAGAACCAGACTTACCTGCTACTGCAATATGTTGGTTGTTGTATAGTTTCGTGTTATTAAAACAGAAACTAATAGATTCTCTTGTGGACGGATTATAACCAATTTTAATATCAATGGGTCCCGTAAAAGTGCTTTTTGAAATATGTTGGTTCTGGTTCCGGACTGCATCAAGTGAAACCGGAGCGTCCTCAATAGCGTCAATACCTTTACTTAGATTCTCTACAAGAAAATCAAAAAAAGTGTATTGGTGACGGTTGACGAAAAGATAATATATGTTTTCCAGACCATGGTCCACATGTAATTTCACATATTTTTGGATAAGGTCGCTATTCTTATTTATTCCATATGCTTGGCATACTAAGGCGATGTAATAGTCTTTATTGGCAGAGTCGAACAAAATACTATCTTTGTATTCCTTACCCTGAGAATCGTAAGAATTAAATTCTGATTGTGAGAATCGTTTACCCGAAGCAAGAGAATATGCCAATGCAATACGGGCAATAATATTTTCCTTTGCATTTCCAGGGAGTTTTTGCGTCAGATAAGATACAACTTCCTGATTCGATTTAGATGTTCTTATGTTGATTATCATAATTTAAGCAATTTCTTCTTTCCACTCGTGTTTGTTGACACTGTATCCGAGAACAAAAATGGCGGCTTGATTTGGACTTTTCAGAATAATGTCTTCATTCAAAACGATTGCATCTCCTTTAATAATCGCTTTCCCTTCTTGTATAAGTTGATTGCGTAATTCTTTGCATGTGGCACTTACACTCTGAGATATATCTTTTGCAATGCTGGAGCCTTTGCAGATAAGGAAGTTTCCACCATCATTATTCTCGATATAATGACCTATGGCGAATATATTTTTAGTTTTAGATTTGATAATATATCGCTGGAATTGATCTATTTTACCACCTTTATATCTTTCAAACAACTCATAGGGTTTAACCTCGACAAAATAAGAACCATCATGTTCGTGTTGAATGAGATATGCTTTATTTGTATATTCCTCAATTAAGGCGTATTCTTCTTCTGTCAATTCTTTTAACAGGAGTGGGAAGAATACGACTTGTTTTGATACTGAAGGATAGAATTTTGTAAGAATGTTCTTGCTATGGCTTGGATCCAGTTTTTGCATGGGACTGTCTATGAATACGGGAAAGTCCAGTTGCGTTTCCTCAACCAATGCTCCTAAAAGAGCAGATGCAAACAACTGCTTTTCTCCCATGGATAGATTTCCCTTATCAATCTTCTTGTTGTGAATATCATATAAATTAATATCCACATCTTCTCCATTTCCTTGAATGTCCACAATCACTTTGTCCACGAAATCTGATTTGTGCATAAAGGACTTTAGTTTTTCCTCCAACTTCTTCTCAAGGGCTTTTTTCTTTTCAGCCTTAAATTTTTGTAAGAACTTCTGTATGGTATGAATCAATTTTGTTGCCTCATCATCAACAGCTTTATTTTTGGCAGACACATCAATTTTTTTCGATAATATTTCTTTACGTTGTTTATCTGCTTTTATATCTTCTTTGATTTTATCCTTCCGTTCAATAAGCTGCCCTATTTCTTGTGAAATTTGGTTTATTTGTCTATATATCTCGTCTTTTTTCTGCCGAAGCTCCTGGATGTACTCACTTTCAGCGTTCTTTTCCGCCTCTCGTATCTCCTTTTCTATCTTGAACAGTTCGGCCTTTGCTGTAGAATATTTGTGTGATAATGTCTCAAATGAGGACTTGCTTTCCTTAACCTTAGCGATCAGATTAAAGAAATCATCACACTGTATTTCCGTAAAATCATGTAGTGTTTGAAATCCCTCAAATTTTTCTGCATCAAAGTTGTTATAGAAATGTTTGAGGATTAGTCTTTTTATCTCTTCTTCATAGAAGTTTCGTATCTTAATATCAATTGCCCCTTTATAATGACTCCTTGCCTGGTCCAATTCGTTAAGTATATAGTCTGTTTTTTCTTCGACACCTTCAAGTTGTAGTTTATTCTGTTTGTATGCTTTTTCTTGTTTCAGCTGTTCTGCTACCGAAGAGACGATATTTCCAGCTAAACCAAATGGGATATAGTTGTAAAGGTCTTTAAGTGCTTCTTGCGCATCATCAACCTCCTTTTGATATTTGTCTCGTTTATCCTCCAGCTCATGCAACCTTTCTGCACTCATTAAATCTCCTTCACGTATTAATTTTTCTTGCAATTGGTTGAAGTCATCTTTATGTTGAGCTCTGTTCTCTTCGTTTTTTGAGATTTGTTCTTCAATATCAAGAATGGACTCCTCTGCTTTTTCTATCTTTGCGGTTAAGTCAATGAAGTTTTGTTTGTCTTGGGGTTGTGCAGATTCTTTTCGGTATTCATCCTGTAAACGTTCCAGTTCTTTTTTGAGGGTGTCGTATTTCTGAATACCGAGCACTTGTGAATATGCTTTACTTAATTCTCTACGCTGTTCTGGTGTATTGATTTCCGCAAAAGAGACTATCTTTTCGGCATCAAAGAAAAAGAACTTTGCAATTTCTATTGGTAGAATATAGTCGCGAATAAAGAATTCTTCTTCTTGACGGTCAGAAAACAAATCGCTTTCCCTCCCATCAATAAGAATGTTTAATTCGTCGTCATTGCTTGTCACACTATCATAAGAGCGAACGATTGTTATTTCCGTACAAGTTGTATCGGGAATTTCAACATCCGTAAATGTAACAGCAACCGAGAATTTTGTTTCTCCCTGCCGGTGTGCTTCAATATTTAGACTGTTACCTATATAACGACCATATCCGCCTTTTTCTGTAATCTCTTTTTTGTACAGGTCATCAACATTTTCCATTTGACGTCCGTACAAACACCACACAAGTGACATTAGAAATGTCGTTTTGCCAAATCCGTTGTGACCGCTAACAATGATAATATTTCGATCCCCAGAAGGGGTAAGGTCTATTTTGTTCACCCCTTTGTAAATGCGGAAATTGTTAAGTTCTATGCTTTTTATTATCATTTTTTCTTGTTTATGAATTCCTTAAGTCTTATTTCTATTTCATTGGGCAAACCATGACGCCGTTTCATCAAAGATTTGCTTTTTTGAAGTAGAAGCAACTGTTCGATAAGTTCTCCTTCTTCTGGATTGTCTTTACATACTTCTCGCATCAAATCTGCTTCAAGTTTGTTTTTGCTATTCTCCTCCATAACAAGAGATGTTTTATAAATTGAGTTATATATTTCTGAAACTGAATAACCAAAATTAAAATCACGATACCAATTAACCTGGATGGCAATTAATTCTTGGTCTGAAATTAGTTTTATATTGGAATCATATTCTTGAAGTTTTTTCTGCACTTGCAAAAGCCTTTTCAGCATAGATGCTCTATAGCTGAAAATATATGGTCCCATATCATTTACAGCCGGACGTCCATCTCGGCGAAATGGCATACGATTAGCCACAATATTACGCTCTTTGTCTAGTTGCATTCTAAAATCATAAAGAGGCTGCATCCATTCTCGACCATTCTGAATAAGTGAGAGCATTGACTTATCCTCTTTTACGACAGTACACACCCAACAACCAAAACGACTTTGGCCGCAAGAACCATGGCTTTTATCGGTTACAACTGTTGGACATTCGTAATCATCAGCACTAGCATCAAGATAAATATTGAACAGGATAGAGTTATCAAATCCCCATGGCGAGGGAATTGCATTAATGATGTACCATACCTCCTCAAGCATTAACTCTTTGATTGGAGCATAAACCCATGTGTTTTGCAGAAGAGTGTGGTGTGTGAGTCGTTCTCCATGTCTTTCGTGTTTCTTTATTGAACGGGCACGGGTAGCACTCTCTGCTTTGCGTGTACCAATAAGAATGATAGCCTCTCCACATTCATTAACTTGCTCTGTGATAAAACGTGCTGTGGGTTTTATTTTCATTTTTTCTGTACACCACCGGAATGCCGTATTGGGCACAGGATAACCTTTGCCAATTACATTTACCCAAAAAGAATCCTCAAGCCGGGGAATTGTTTTTCTTACTATGATTGGTAAGTCTTGCTCCATTGCAGCATGTTCAATTCTTTCAAGCACATCATCTACATACGATGAAATGATTGGGTTTTCGACCAGCGTGTCATTACAAACCACATAAATGGGTCTTCGTAATTGAAATGGAGCGGGTGTCGTCTCTTTGATTTTATTTAGTGCCAGCCATACCAAGGTGAGTAATACGGTAGAATCTTTTCCTCCACTGAACCCAATTATCCAGGGGCGGTAAGTGTCATCAGCATACAAATACTGATCTTGGATTTCGTCTATTATGTATTGTATCCTACTGTTCATTAATATTACCAAACGTATATTACGTTATTTTTTAAATTACAAAGATACGAAGAAAAACCGATACTGCCAAATTAATTTGTTCGCGGGTGTAAATATATAAAAAGTGTGAATGAAAATCAGATTAACCAGGGTGCAAAAGGACTGCCGAGAGACCGCTGAAGAATCGCCGAATGGCCGCTGGGTAATTGCTCTGGAAATGAGCGTTTTGTGATTAATTTTGCACCTTATTGCATTCGGTTGGTTTTCAATGGGTTAGTATTATCGCAAAGAGGGCATGAAGAATGGGAACCACCATGGGACCGCCAAGAGGTCACCGAGGGATGTCCAACGGATAGCGCTGCGCTATTTTTACCTCCAAATATTCTTACTATGTGCCTTATGGTCATTTTTCTTTATCCTACTATGGGCATATCTAATTGGTCAACGAGTCGTTGACTTTTTTCAAAATTATTGGTTAGGGCAGTATCTTGCTGACTATTTTCACCAGCTTGTTGTACAATTCCATTTGTTTAGCCTTTCTTTTAAACTGCGAAGATATGATTTTTTCTGAATTGGCAATATGCTGTTTCGCAAGGGGTGGGGGGATGTTATATATGGAAGGTGCCGAGGTGGAGGCTGGGGCTGGATTGGTCGGGGCGGACTTGGGATTTGAAACCCGAGGCGCGGTGGTAGCTGGTGGCCTGGAACCAGGCATAAACGTGCATGTCGGCTTGGGGCAGCTCGTCGGGGAGCTCGAAGGTGCACTGGGAGCAATGGTCGCGCATGGGGCCGCGATAGAGCATCAGCGCCGGTAGGTCGGGCAGATAGACGGCCACGATGAGCTGGTCGTCGGGGACGGCATCCGGATGGCTTAATCCCTTGTCGGGACAGGCGATATGCAGCGTGTTGCCTTCAACTTCGGCAGTCATGCCATAGGGGATATGCCGCGGCCCGTTGGCCAACAAAAGCCGTTCGGGACAGAGCTCCCACAAGGTGGCCTCTTCGTTCCATCGCAGGGAGCCATTGTCCCAGTTGGCTTTGACGAAGGCATTGCGTGGAGTCATGGCCTTTGAGGCTTCGGCGACACGGGCGAAGCCGAGGTTGACGGCCTCGGCCAAATGGGCCGAGAGGCGGTTGGCGTAGGCCAGCTTGGCACGGTGCATCTGCTGCGCAGGTGTGCGCGGGTTGGTAGGACGGTAGGGGTCCTTCTTGATCTGTTGGCCATTGAGCACCACATATATCTTGTCGCCACGCCTGCCGTGCTCCATTCCATTGGCATCAATCTTTGACATAGGCTTGTTGTATGTTTGTTATATGCTTGCTATGTGCTTATTGTATGCTAGCTATGTGCTAGTTAGGTGCTAGTTGGGTGCTCGTTAGGTGCTAGTTAGGTGCTTGATAGGTGCTTGATAGGTGCTTGTTAGGTGCTTGTTAGGTGCTAGTTATCACGTAGCGTCCCTATATTTACCCTAGAATTACCCTATAGTTTCCCTAGAATCACCCTAGTGTTTAGATGTAACGTGGCTTCATGGATATTATTATCTTTAGATAATAATATATATTCTTGTCGGGTTGCCGATGGATGGAGTGGGTGGGCACGACATGGAGAATGACGATATTTTTTATCGCGATGCCGCCGTGGTGTGCCGCCGGCTCGGCCGACAGGGGGGCGTTGGCCTATGGGTTGAGAAACAGAAAAACTGCCATTGTCTCTGGATGGCTTGTGCTATGTGTTGATTTTCAGGTGGTACGCTATTCGGAAATGGAGGCACCTAGAACCCACGAAGAAGGGAGAAAGAATGCGTGAATGTGGGAATTTGTGAATGTGTTAATCTGAATACGTATTAATAATACACTTTTGTATTTATTGTGAAAATATTGGTGCTTTTTGTGAAATATGTATATGAAAAAACGGTTGTAATTTTGCAACATCGAACGGAATGAATGATAATTGAGTAATAAACAATAATACAGATACTTATGCAAGAAATAATTGTTGATCCGAGACTCACAACTGCCGAAGAACAAGCCGAGGGCGTGCGTCAGGCACAGGCACTTTTCAAGTTGAACCACACGATGCCCTATACCGACGAGTACAACTCAGTGGTGAAGGAGCTCTTCGGCGACGCCTTCTGCGACGGTGGTTCCATCATGCCCGGTTTGACGGGTGTGTGCTTCGACCGCGTGAAGATTGGCAAGGGGGTGATGATTATGAACAACTGCCTGATGATGGCACGCGGTGGCATCACCATCGACGACGGCGCCATGATCGCCGCCAACGCCCAGCTGATCAGCAACAACCACGACCTGCACGACCGTATGATACTTACCTGCAAGCCCGTACATATCGGCAAGAATGCCTGGGTGGGCGCCGGTGCCACCATCCTGCCAGGCGTGACGGTGGGCGACAACGCCGTGGTGGCCGCCGGAGCGGTAGTGACTAAGGATGTGGCCCCAAATACCATCGTGGGTGGCAATCCCGCGAAGTTTATCAAAGAAATTCCCGAAAAACAATAACCAATTATCAATACATTATGGAATACACCAAATTATCCAATGGCGTCGAGATGCCTCTGCTGGGTTACGGCGTCTTTCAAGTGTCGCCCGCCGAGTGCGAGCGTTGTGTCAGCGATGCGCTGAGTGTGGGCTACCGGTTGATAGACACAGCACAAGCGTATGCCAACGAAGAGGGTGTGGGCAATGCCTGGCGCAAAAGTGGCCTGAAACGCGAGGAGCTTTTCCTCGTGACAAAGGTGTGGATTGCGAACAACGGAGAGGAAAAATCGGCCAAGAGCATCGACGAGAGCCTGCGCAAGTTGCAGACGGATTACATCGACCTGCTGCTCATCCATCAGGCCTACGGCGACGTGTTCGGCACGTGGCGGGCGATGGAGAAAGCCTATCACGACGGCA
>JAEEGG010022457.1_pt1 | contig 12414 bp, 14 predicted proteins | sample 9134161 | NCBI WGS metagenome assembly JAEEGG01 (sample SAMN16246543, study PRJNA631951) | gut metagenome | biome: gut microbiome; feature: rumen; material: CR-attached | host: Bos | place: Iran: Karaj | collected 2018-10
CCTGGCCGTCGCGCTTCATCACCGACTTGGCCGTGATGCCCTTCACGAATTTGCCCGTCTTATCGTAGTTGTACACACCACCGTAGGCATCGCCCGTTACGCGACCGGCCTCGCTAAACGTATAGCCCGCCTCGTCGTTGGCATCGTTCGACATCTCAGCCTTCTCCAGCACGTCATCATCTATGCTTTTCACCTCGTAGCGGATGCAGAACGACTCCTTGACGGGGCCAATGAATCCGAACGACTTCACGTCCAGAGAAGTGCTGACGGGTTGTTTGTCCTCGTTAGTCACAATCTCCCGGCTTACCGTCGTCGTGTCAGCCGTAGCCTCGCTCGGAACCTTCGGTTTACCCAAGCATGCAGCACACATCAGCGCCGTACCAATCGCCACGACACCCATCATCTGCCAATTTCCAACTTTCTGTTTCATACGCCAATAATCGTTTATAGTATAACTTCGTGCAAAGGTATTAAAAAAAACAAGATATTCAAACTTTTCAGGTTCAAATATGAAGCTGAATCAAAGAAAAATGGTGATTTCCTTTGTTGAATAGAATTAATTCACTAAATTTGCAGCGTATAAAGCATTATTGAAATGAACGACGAGAAAAGATATCCAGTCTTTGAAGAAGAGGATGGCAGTTGCATGAGGGCAGGAGAAGCTGATTATGAAACTGTTGCTATACAAAGAGACACGTCATTATATCCTGATGAAGAGGTCGTATACGACGTGGCTCCAGGCACTTTTGGGTTCTACACAGATAGCGTGGAAGAACTACAGCGCCATGTTGCAGCAATGGAGGCTGAAATTAATGACCCCAATTCAAAGTGGATACCTTCAGAACAAATGTGGTCAGAAGTCAAACAGGAGTTCCCATGGTTAAAATAGACTGGAGTCCTGTTGCTAAATTTCAATTTCAAGATAATCTACGTTATGCCCAGCTGATGTTTGGGCAGAAGACTGCGCGTCATTGGGCAGAATCAGTAGAGCGTATTGAGCAGAGATTACTGATTGCACCGGAATCTTTCCCATTAGAGCCATTGCTTCTTTCTAATCCATATCATTTCCGTGGAGCCTCGCTAATGAAGCATTTCAGGCTGATTTACTATTACGATAAGGTACGGCAAATCGTTCATATCATGCGTATATGGGATTCAAGGATGAATCCAGAGAGGCTGACAAACGATCTTCTTTGACAATAACAATGTTAGCAAATAAAATTTATTTTAAAAAGTTTTCCGTTTTGGACAACTTTTTCTTTTTCGTTTTTCAAAAAGTTATCCAAAACAGGAAAGTCAGACAAAGTATCAGGGAATATGTTGACTTACACCTGATTTAAATCAAGTCTGGTCTGACTGATGAAGAATTTTTGGTGCATAATCTTGCAAAACGTGTATAAATTGAGTAATTTTGTAGACAAAAAATGAGATGGGGAAATATAGAGAAAAAGTAGACCCAACGCCAGAGGGACTTGAAGAATTAGATGAGTCCACTCGCAATGCGACAATTGAACGATTGATTGCCGCAATTCAGCATAAGCATTTAAAGCCAGCAAAGTTGATGGATTTAACGCAACATTTCCGCAATAGGCAGAGTATTGAGGAAAAAGAATTGTATAGGCTTGGCGACATGTCTATAGGATACAACAGGAAGTGGGCTACTAACCACAACAGGTGTTTTGGCAGAGAACAGATGATGCTCGATAAAAGACAAAGCCAATATAAGAGCTAGCGTGAGATGCTTGGTTTTACTTCTCCACGTTATAAACCAACACCTAGGGATGCAGAAAACCCTCAGAGTATTTACCAAGCATCATTTTTGACATATCGGCCATATGAGATGGATATGTGGGGACCAGCCTCGTACGGCAGGTTGGTATATGACTTATGGGAAACGCTTGATACCACTATTAATCATATGGAGGACGGAAAAGAGCTCTGCGACAATATGATTACAGAGGAGAATGCGATTGATCAAGACCCTATACGCAAGGAAGAGCTGTTTTGGGATCAGTATAATAAGGAAGCTGAGAGGAATAGGGATACTATAGAACTTCACGCGCAGAAAGGAATTGTAAATACCGACCATCCAGAATACAAGAAAATGCTGACATATCCTGACATGGAAAAAGGCTATGCCAGAGATAATTTCCACAAGCCTTCCGAGACGCAATTTTCAGGATTTGTGTTAACTAATGAAGCGCTCGCTTTACAGAACAATGATATTAACTACACAGAAAGCGAACTATTTGGAAGAAACATTCCAAGAGTCATGCGTATTCGCTTTCTCATTGACCATCTAGAAGAGTTGTTGGCTTTGAGTGGTCAACGCTTTAACAAAGTAGATACCCTGTGTTTCATAAAGTGGTGCAATGTCAAGAAGAGCAGTAACAGAAAAGACAATGAACGTAAGTTGTTTGACTACATCAGAGGACGTTATCATGGTGTTCATAGGTTTTACGGATGGCCATGTCTGTTTGAACTCCGAAAGCAGATGGGGAACTCAGAGGAAGAATGGATACGCCCAGTTACCTCACTAAACAAAAGAATAATAGAACTGTGGAAAGCTTATAATAAAGAGCCATGGGAACCCCAAAAATGAATGTTTAGCTTTATTTAACTTATACCTAATGAATGAACTCCTTTCGGAATTCATTCATTATTTTATTATTTTGTTTTCCTGTTAACCTTGCTTTTTGAATGAATCATTGTAATCCTGATTATGGAGGACTAATTTCATTCAAAACTGCTCTATCCTATTCAAAAACCAAAATACACATCATTTTCTTGAGTTTAATTACAATTCTTATCTATTCTCATGATATGAATAAGACAGAGTAGTCGTATATTTATTTTTTATAATTTTGCATCATCTTCTTAGGCACGAAGCTGCGTGCTCATCATGAAGAGGCGGTAAATCAGGCATGACCGTCAGCAAGGTAAACCTGAGACCACATTATTTCCTAAATAAAAACGAATATGGGAAATAATGATTTGTTACAACAAGTCTATGACGCCACAAATGGCGGCCTGGACATCATCACCGATCTGCTGCCTGCAGTCGATGATGCAGTAATTAACCTGAAGAAGGCGTTTCGCCTTCGTTCTGACGAGCGCACACCGTCGGCTCACCTCTATCCGCCCAAGGATAGTAGTGACTGTTGGCACGTGAAGGACTTCGGCATGGGCGAAGGTGGCGGGTACTTTTCCCCTATCGACCTCTTCCTTTGGGACCGTGGTTGGGGACAGGACAAGTTCCGCATGGCTGTGGAAGAGCTGGCCGAACGCTATGGGGTGCAGGAGGTGCTTACAAGCAGTACCAACAAACCCGACATTGAGCAGCGTGCGGCTCGTCCTGAGGAAATCGGAGCGATGCCACGCATTAAGCTCTTCGAGGGCTTTGGTGGTATTGACCTTAGCTGCTGGGGTACTAACGTCAAGGCAGAGCACTTGGAAACCTACGGGTGGAAGGGTGTCAGCGAGGTAGCCATCACCTATGGTGACAAGGTCATCGTGCGCAAGCCTACGCCTACGTACCCTATCTTTGCTCAGCAGTGCGACTATGTCGACGAGCAGGGACTTCCGCAGGTCTTCTACAAGGTCTATGAGCCACGTAACCCAGACAAGGCTCATCGTTTCCTCATCGTAGGCAAGAAACCGCAGCAGAACTACATCTATGGCTTGCAGGCGGTGCGCCGACGTTTCCAGGAACATGGCGAGGAGAAGTTACCCGTGCTACTGTTAGTCAGCGGTGGCAGCGATGCCGTCACAGCCCTAAGTTACGGCTATCTGGCCGTATGGTTTGACAGCGAGACGAAGGGACTGTCTGACTTCGACTACAATGTGCTGATGAAGTACACCAAGTGGCTGGTGAACATTCCCGACATCGACGCAACAGGCATCAAAGCCGGTCGGCAACTTGCACTCACACACCTCGGCATCCATACGGCTTGGCTCACGCAGAACGACATGGGTGGTCTGCACGACAACCGTGGCCGACAGTGCAAAGACCTGCGCGACTATTGTCGTCTGAACCCGTCGAAGAAGGCGATGGACACACTCGTGAACCGTGCCGTAAAGGCGAAGTTCTGGACCGTAGCCGAGAACCAGCAGGGACAAAAGGAGTACTCGCTGAGCCTCACGTCGCTTAGCTACTTCCTAGAGTTGAACGGCTTCTACACGTTGAAGGACGAGTCGCGCCGTGAGCCTGTCTACATCCGCATCGACGGCATCATTGTCCAGCACATTACGGCAAAGGCCATCGTCAACTTCCTGAAGCGTTGGATGGCTGAGCAGGGACTGCCTAAGGCTCTGCAGGACAAGGTGCTGCGCAGTCGCGACCTGCCTACCAACAACGTCAGCACACTGCGCGAACGTGACGACTTGGATTTCAGCCGTGCAACAGCAACATCACAGCGTTTCTACTTCCGCAACTGCTGGGTAGTAGTGACTGCCGAAAAAGTGGCAGTCCATCGTTATTCGGAGTCCGACGGTCACTACGTCTGGCAGGATAGCATCATCCAGCACGACTATCGCCCCATGCCCGATATGTTCACTGTCACCACAGACGAGGAAGGACGCTACAACGTAGACATCGCTGAGAATGTCGAGTTGAGCAACCTGCTCAAGTTCCAGATCAACACGTCACGTCTCTATTGGCGCAAAGAGGATGAAGGCGGGCTGTCGTTGACCGACGACGAGATTGCAGAGCAGAACCTCAGTCTTGTCAGCAAACTGGCCAACTATGGTTACTTGCTGTCCGCCTACAAGTCTGAATCGGAGGCATGGGCTACCATCTGCATGGACAGCACCATGGCTGAGAACGTCGACGAGTGTAACGGTCGTAGCGGTAAGTCGTTCTACGTGAATGCTGCAGCAACGATGGTGAAGACTTTCAAGATTGATGCCGGCACGACCTCGTTCAGAGATCCACGCTTCATCTTCGACGGTGTGACCGAGGACACCTCACTGGTGTTCATCGACGAGTGCCCAATCAAGTTCAACTACAACTTCATCTATGGTATGGTCAGCGGTGATTTCCGAGTGGAGGAGAAAAACCGCCACTCGTTTGTTATCCCCTTTGCCAAGAGTCCGAAGTTCGTGTTGGCCACCAACTTCACACTCTCACGTCACGATCCATCGACCGAAGGACGCGTCTGGCCTTTGCCTTTCAGTGACTACTATCACGTGCAGACTGCTAAGAATGACTACCGTGAGACACGCTCCATCCGCGATGACTTCGGCAAGAATCTGATGGGTACTGAATACGACGAGCATGATTGGCAACTCGACCTGGCCTTCATGACCCAGTGTGTGCGCTTCTACTTGTCGCTGAAGCCCTGCTGTCGTCGTATCGTGCCGCCACTGAGTCGTATCGAGCGTCGCGAACAGATGGCTGCCGTAGGCAAGGACTTCCGTCAGTGGGCCGACGACTTCTTTGCCGAAGACAGCGGACATCTGGACTGCGATCTGAAGGCTGAGCAAGTGCTGGCAGACTTCAATCAAGAGACCAAGTTTGGTTGGGCTCCCAAGAAGATGACCCAGCACCTCAACGCCTACTGTCAATTTGCAGATCACATCAGCAGTCTGAATCCGGCCTCGATTACCCATAAGGCAACCGACGGTGAACGTTGGATCAAACGCGACGAGAACAATCAGCAGAAGACGTACTACTATGTGCAATCCATCAAAGCTGCTGAGGAAAACGCCAAAGCCGAACCTGTTCAGACTAACCTGGCGTTCAAGACAGACCAAGCCAAGGAGTGGAATAACGGTGACCCATTCTAATCATCGATATCCACCCTACTGACAAATCCCGCCCCAAGGTGCAAAACCTGGAGCGGGTTTTCTGTTGCAGATACATATTGTTACACTTTTTACTATTCCTAACCTTCTATTCCTTATTATATTATTCTACCCCCCAACTTTTTGCATTTCAAGAGTAAAAGTGTAACAAGAAAAAGAATAAGCAGGCAACTAATTGTCGCTCAACCGTTTGTGTTTACAATTCAATGTTACACATCAGCTACTGATGTGTTACACATTGATCTTCAGACTCAATCTGTAACACGCCTGACTCCTCCATAAGCCCATTTTGTGTGGTTTGCCCTTGATAACCGCCCCGTCTACCCAAAGCGAAAGGGTCGCCTGCTATATAGCGGACGGGCAGGATACTAAGAGTGCACGCAGCCTTTGCCATAGGGCGGATCGAAGCAGGCCAATTTTTCTTTGTTTTTACCCTAATTTTTAGCCCGAAAAACTTAGCTTTGCTGAATATTGGCTTCGGCTCAGTATTTAAACAAATTTAACTACATTCGCCTTGCACAATATTTGCTTAATCCAGTTTTTTTTCGTACCTTTGTAGAGTAAAAGTTAACCCTATTTATTCACAATTAAAAAACACACAACATTATGAACAAAACAGTAAAAATCATTCTGGAGATTATTGCAGCCATCTGCGCAGGACTCTTAGGCGGTGCCGGTGCACAAACCCTAATGTGAAATTACACAAAAGGTTCTCTTTGTGTAAAAATTAACAATTGCTATGGAAAACACGCGCTTTAAAATCTCTCAGTATGCCTGTGCGGTGCTGCTCATCTTGAGCAGCATTGCACTGGTTTCTTATCAGGTCGTCATGATCGACGACGTGTCGAACGGCCTGCTGGTCTATGTCGCCCAAGCCTTCCTGCTCGTCGCCAGCATCTTCGGCCTCGACTATTATGTTAAACTTATCACACGGAAAATCAATGGAAAACATCAAACTCAGTAATCACTTCACGTTGTCCGAGTTCTGCAACCTCGACAAGTACCCCGACAACATCCCGACCGTACAGCAGATTGCCAACATGATCTACGGCTGCCGCAACTTGCTGGAACCCGCCCGCGAGGCCATCGGCTGTCCCATCATCATTAACTCGGGCTTCCGCAACAGTCGGGTCAACGCTCAGGTTGGTGGCGTCCGCACCTCCCAACACCTCCAAGGCCAGGCTGCCGACATCCGCCCCCGTGACCCTCAGCAGTTCCAGCGCCTGATCGCATTCCTGAAGGCCAATGCCCTGACCGACCAACTTCTGACCGGCAACGGTTGGCTCCACATCTCCTGGGCACCCTTCCGCCCACCAAGGAACTTTGTCCGCATCGGTTACTACAAATAACAACAATCCCCGAGACTCACATGAATCTCGGGGTTTTCGATAGAGGAAAATTTTAAAATCGATTTTTGGTGAATTAAATATAAATTTATATCTTTGTACCAAAAATAATTGTTTTATGAATAAACATAATGAAGAACTATTATTTGCAATAGATGCCTCAGGGAATTTTGTTAGCATAGAAAACATTCCACCAAAAAGAAGAGGTAAAAAATGTGGCTGCATCTGTCCTAAATGCAAAGCTGGCTTGTACGCAAAATTAGGATCAGGCGAATTAAATGGAAGGAAACCTCATTTTGCCCATGAGTCAGGCTCCGATTGTCATGGAGCAGGTATGACAATTCTTCATATATTAGCAGAAAAGATTATTGAAGAGGAAAAGGCTGTAATGGCACCTTCATATAAATGCATTCCGCCTGAAAAATTACATTTCAAAGAGGTTGAAATAGAGAAACGTGCAGATAGACCGGATTTGCAGCCAGATATTGTAGGTATTACTGAAGATGGTCTTCGATTCCATATTGAAATTAAGAATACTTCCAAAATTAAAGAAAACAAGAAAGCCAAATTATTAGAATCTAATTTTACTTGTTTGGAGATTGATGTTAGTGAACAGATCCAGGACAAAGACAAATTAAGGGACTTCTTATTAAATTCCACAGAGAGCAGGGAGTGGATTAATAATCCTATTTACGATAAACGAATTGAAGAAATAAGAAATAAAGAAAATGCTGAAAAAAAGAAAAGGGTTGAAGAATTAAGAAAAAAAGAAGAAGCTGAATTAAAGAGAAAACTATTACCTTATGACGAAGCCAAATACGACTTTCGAGACGGATCGTATTGTAGAAGTAAATGTGAGTGTTATAACTATGGTTGTTGTGCATATCAAGTTAACAAGTTTAGCTTTCTTGATTTTACTATAGTTGTTTGTGACAAAGAAAGTAAGATCAAAGATCAAGAAAACAAAAGGACTAAAAGGTCTATCATATCAATCGATGATAAAAAAGAAATTCAACCCTATTTAAATATATGTGTCAAAGGATTATCATTGTATGATATTATTTATAAGATAAAAAAAGAAGAACTAACTATCAAAATTGATGAGCATAATGTAAATGCCATAGAGAAAATAAACATTAGCGGTCTTTGTGATGGAATAGTATTTTTTTGCAAATGTGATGACAGAGTTTATCCCTATAAAGTCGTTGCAGCATGGATAGAGAATGAAAAGCTGAGATACAAAATAGTATGCAATCGGAAAATGAAATCTTACGATAATGCTAATAAAATATACGAGGCGGCAATATTAACGGCAATAAAAATAGATCAAATTGACCAAGACAATGTGCTTGAGAAAGATAATTGGTGCGTATTCTGATGTCAGGTCTTATTTCTACAATAATTACTCATTTACATAGAAATAAAAACGTTGGGGAAATATCATTTAGGCCTGAACGTGATAGGAAGAGTATATTTTACACGAACAGCAGAACCATTCTGATAACCTGGTGTCCATTTGGGCATCGCTTTTACCACCCGTAAAGCTTCATCGTCAAAGGGCTTCCCAGCAGACTTTAAAATAGTGGCATTTGAAATTGAGCCATCACATTCAACTACAAACGAAACAATGACTCGCTCTATGAATTGTTTCTCTGTAGCATTATTAGGATACATAATATTGTCTGACAACCATTGAAAAAGTGCCGCTTGACCATTAGGATAGTGAGGCATATGCTCCACAACATCATATACTTTATTATTTTCTATAGTAACTGGGGCTTCAGATGACGAAGATAATGGGGCTTTTAAGAACTGAATGACGGGAACAGTTCTCCGACCTAACTCCGACTGGTATTTATAGACACCTACCACCCTGGCAACTTTTTCTTCCGGTGTCTTAACAATTTCTTCATCGTAGAAATATTTCCCTTCTTGCAATAAAAGAACTGTTATACCATCATACAATCCATAATCATTGGAAATACCTCTAGCTAAGGCATATCCCTTGTCTAATGACTGAAAGACTTTAAATGATTTAACATTCAAAACATCTCCTACCTTATCAAATATAATAAGATTGGGGACCTTGCCAGATTTTTGGCCAAACACAACCATAATGGGTTGCATTAATAGAATAAGCAATAATATTTTCTTCATAGTTAATTACACATTATTGTTTATGTCACCAATCATCTTAACAACTGCATTTATCATTTGCGGAATGTCTTCCTGAATGGTCTTGAAGACTACGTCAGAGTCTATCTCGAAATAATGATGGGAGATTTTGTCGCGCATACCCATCACACCTTTCCAATATACTTCAGGGTAATTGGGAAGCAACTGGCCACCAGTCAGCTTGTCCAGTCCCTTAACCGTCTCGCCCAGCGCTATCAGGTTCATACAGATGGCATCAAGGCGCATCATGCCGCTGGGAGAACAAAGAAAATCATTCGGTGTATCAACAACTGATGCTCTTTCAACGATGAGATCTAACATCGCCTTGATTTTCTGAAGACTGTCCAGGACCAATTCTTTGTCAAACATAGATTCCATCTCTTAATATTCTCTGTCGTAATAGACTATTCATGTTATCACGAACACGGACAATGTCGACTTTCGAGCCCAAAAGATCCTCGAGTTCGCTCTGTATGATGTCTAACGTGAGAAACGACGGTGCCTCTCCCTCATAACAAACATCGACATCGCTGTCTTCTCGCTGTTCACCACGCGCCACAGAACCGAAGATGCCGATTTTCGTCATCCCATATTTCCTCTGAGCCGTTGGTTTATAACGCTTCAGCAGTTGCAATATCTCAGTTCTATCTTTCATATTCGTGCCATTACTCCGCAAAGATAGGAACTTTTTCCGAAAGTTCCAAATAAAACGAAGAAAAAGTAGGAAAATAGGAAAACATTTTTAATGAAAAAAGTTGCGGAAATATTTGTTACACAACGGGGTCGGTTCTGGTGTGTACTTAATACCTGCCGGCAGCGTCGTACTTCTTACCCTCATTTATGATGATGAGTTTACCATTCTTCATGTATTTGCCGTCAGGCTGTCTGTCAGTATCCTGCTGTGTACTTTCAAGCGTCTTAACTCCTGATGGGGCTATAGCCACGATAGTACCGAATTCGTTCCAAGGTGATGTTACCTTATATGTCTCTATGGAAGCTGCTGGCACGTGGAGTGTGGAAAAACTGACAGATGTATGTTCAAACACATTACTTTTTGTTTTCGGAACACTCTCTGCGTAACAATAAACATGCCTCAGGCTAGAGCACCATGAGAAAGCCTGTTCTGCTATAAAGGACACGCTGTTGGGGATTGTCACCGATGTCAGGCCGGAGCATCCAAAGAAAGCGAGGTATCCTATTGATGTCACGCTATTGGGGATTACAGTATTCTTGCAGCCGGCAACAAGAGTATTGGTAGCTATGTTTATTATAGCGTTACAATTATCACGTGAGTCATATACAGTATTTCCTTTTTCAACGGACATGGATGTCAGGCTGGAGCATTTCTCGAAAGCGCCGCGACCTATTGATGTCACGCTTTTGGGAATAGTGATGGAAGATAGGCCGGAACAGCCACAGAAAGCAAAGCTTTCTATGCTCGCCACGCTGTTGCCAATCGTGACAGAAGTAAGGCCTGTGCATTCATAGAAAGCTTGGTATCCTATATATATCACGCTGTTGGGGATTGTCACCGAGGTCAGGCTACTGCACCACTTGAAAGCACTGATATTTATTGAATCCACGCTGTTGGGGATTGTCACCGAGGTCAGTTCACTGCAGTATGTGAAAGCATTGGTTCCAATTGAAGTCACACTGTAAGTCAAGTCATTATAGGTTACAGTTTCTGGAATGGTCACACTGCCTGTGCATTTGGTGTCACCAAATGTTACAGTAGCCTCCCTGGTATTGGTATCGAATTCGTAAAAAACTCCATTGATTTCAGCATCATATGCATTTGCCATTATTGGCAACAACATCATGACGAATAACAATAGTTGTTTCTTCATACTCTTTCGTTTATAAACGTATCAATTACTCCGCAAAGATAGAAACTTTTTCCGAAAGTTCCAAATAAAACGAAGAAAAAGTAGGAAAATAGGAAAACATTTTTAATGAAAAAAGTTGCGGAAATATTTGCATAATTCAGTAAAATTTTGTACCTTTGCAATATAAAAGAATTAGGGAAACGAGGTAATCATATCTCTCACTTATCACCTCTCATTTCTCATCTAAATAAAGCGGGAAGCGGTCACCCGATGTAGTTGGTCGCAGTAATGTCTAATACCATGAAAAACATTTAATAATATGGCACAGACAAATTTTCTGACCTTGAAGGTCAACCTGAGGCAGAACCTGAACCAGAGGAACCAGGCTGCCTACCAAAAGTACTATGCCGAGGTGGATTCAGAGAAGACGCTGACCACCCTCGGTTTGGCAAAGCACCTGAAGGACCATGGCTGTCTGGCAGGTCTTGACGCCATCCAAGCCGTACTGGCCAAGCTGGCCGAGTGTATCCCCGAAATCACGTCACAGGGCTATGGCGTGATGCTCGACGGACTGGGTAAGTTCTACCCGACGCTGAAGAGCAAGGGCGCCACCGAGGCCGAGATGGCCGATGAGGGTTGGCAGTTGTCACAGCTGATCCAGGGCGTTCGCCTGCGTTTCCTGCCCACATCGAAGCAGATGCAGAACATCACGTCGAAGCAGTACATGACGCGCTGCGCCGTGGAAGGTGGCAACCTGATTCGTGCCGTGCGTGACGCACAGACAAAGAAGAAGCTCTACGACGAGCTGACACCCCTGTCGAAGTTCATTGGTGACCTGCGCGGCACCAGCAATGCGCCTGGCAATGGTAGCCTCACCCCCGACCCCTCTCCAACGGGCGAGGGGAGTGGAAACTCTGGCGGAAATACAGGTGGAAACACCGGAGGCAACAACGGTGGTGGCGGCGGTGACGACGAGCCGAACGAGAACTGAACGAGAACTGATGGAGCAGCGAGCGCAGAATGAAGCTTGCTTCAATTCTGCCGAGTCGTGACATTAGTCGATGGAATCAACTGAACGATGGATGATGTCTGATGGATGATGTCGGATGTCGGAAATGAAAATTTGGGCCTACTGTTTTGGTAGGCTCAGATTTTTTTAGTAATTTCGCAGCGAAAATGAAGAAGATGAAGAAAACGTTTGTAATCATATTGCTGCTGACGGGCTGCTTGCAGATGCAGGCTCAGGAGCGGAAGCCGTGGGT
>JAEEGG010022460.1_pt1 | contig 12412 bp, 10 predicted proteins | sample 9134161 | NCBI WGS metagenome assembly JAEEGG01 (sample SAMN16246543, study PRJNA631951) | gut metagenome | biome: gut microbiome; feature: rumen; material: CR-attached | host: Bos | place: Iran: Karaj | collected 2018-10
CACCCTGCTCAACGATGCCCACGACTTTACGTACAAGCACACCGTGAAGGCCGATGCCATAGAGGAAAACATTTTCGAGAAGGATTCGTCGCGCGTATTTGGTTGCCTCTACAACATCAAGGGCAACGTAGCATCGCAAGTGCAGTTCTACATGACCGACAGCACAACGCATTTCATGCGCGGGTCGCTGTATTTCGAGGCGCGACCCAACAAGGATTCGCTCGCCCCGGTGGTCGATTTTGTCCGCAACGACATCGAACATTTTATGGAGAGTTTTGAATGGCGGTAGCGACGTGCCACGGCGCGTCGCCACTAGCGCCACAAAATCATTATCAATTGTCCATTATTAATTGTTAATTATCCATTGTTAATTCAAAAAAACATATTACCCGACCATTCCCTTCTCGCCTTCTGGAAAATGGAGGAGAGCGAGGAGCAGCTGCGTACGTTGTGCGACCTTAGCGACGAGGACTTGCGTATAATCGACATTAACAAATCAAACAGCCGCCATATCGAACTGCTGTCGGTACGCGCCCTGCTGAAAGCCGTCGGCATACGCCAGACCATACACTACGACAACTGCAGGCCATATCTTGATGAAGGTTACATTTCGATCAGCCATTCGTCCGACATTGCAGCTATAATCTACAATCCCGACCATCCTGTTGCTATCGACATTGAGCACATAGATTCGAGAATTCAAATCGTGGCGAAACGAATGTTTTCCGACGAAGAACTTGCCGCAGCCAATGGCGACCTCGAGAAGTTGACAATCCTCTGGAACTGCAAGGAGTGCGTCTTCAAACTTGCCAACGACAATGGCATTGATTTCCGCAAGATGATAGAAGTCGATTTGTCGTACGATTTTTCGTTTCAGGATAATTCCAGCAAAGAAAATCCCATTGTACATAATCCCATCATCCATTGTACATTAAAAAAATCTGGCTCCACAAAACATTTTTCGTTTTCTGCGATGAAATTTGAAGATAATATGGTGGCGTGGGGGAGAGAAAAGGGCTAACGGGCTGACAGGCTAAAAGGCTAAAAGGTCAACAGCCCGCAAGACTGTAAGACCGCAAGACTGTTAGACCGTAAGACTGTGAGCCTGCAAGCCTACTAAAAGGCTTTTGTCTGATTTTTTTATCATCTCTATTGTCAATTCATTTTTTTCTTCTACCTTTGCTAAAAATTATAATATATAAAATCGAATTTTTATGAAAAGATTGATAGTATTAACGCTGGCAACATTGTGTCTTTCGTTTGTTGCAAACGCACAGATTGGTAACTTAATTAAGAATAAGCTCAACCAGAAGGTTCAGGAAGGCGTAAACCATGCCGTAGATAAGGCTGTGGACAATGCAATCGACAATACTTTCGACAATACTAGGAAAGCGCTCGAAAAGGAAAAGAACGACAATTCCAAAACAGTTCACGACGATGCCCACGACAATGGCGGATGGACTTGTCCGGCCTGCGGAGCAACTGGCAACACTGGCAATTTCTGCAAGGAATGTGCAGCCAAGAAGCCGAGTGCAAACTCAGCTCCAGAAAACAACACTGCTGACGAAAGCGGTTGGACCTGCCCTGCCTGCGGACACAAGGGCAACAATGGCAAGTTCTGCAACGAGTGCGGAGCCAAGAAACCGGAAGCAACTGCAGCCGATGATTCTTGGACTTGCCCACAGTGCGGACACAAGGGCAATAAGGGTAAATTCTGCGACGATTGCGGAGCAAAACGCGCCGATGGTGCAAATGCCAATATGAAAGCTTCATCTGAATGGAACAAATTCGACTTTGTGCCTGGTGATGAGTGCTTCTACTACGACCAACTCGTTGGTGAGCAGTTAGGAGAGTTCCCGTCAATGTGGGATTTGGTTGAAGGAGAGTGCGAAATAGCTAAAGTCAATGGTGAAAATGTGATTGCTATGTACCAGAACTGTTGGATTAAACCACTGATGGAAGTTGATAATTATTTAGGCGAGACTTTTACAATAGAGTTTGACTATTACGATTTTTATGAGACAGAAGGTCAGGATTATGGATATTTGCAGGTAAGATTATGCAAAAGTGGCGACAGATGGATAGGAAGCGATATTCTAGATTTCGGTTTTTATAATCATGTGACGGAATGGGCATATACACACGATGACCGAAATCGTGGATTTTCTTGCAGTTGGAGCAAAATCGATGGCGATAGAACTTCAACAGAGCAGAATGTTGAGAATTTTGGCTACAATAAATGGCATCATGTGTCAATGTCGGTAAACAGGCGTGCTGTAAAAATTTACGTTGACGAAAAACGAGTTGTCAACATTCCTAATTACAAAAGAGAAGACGGTTGGTTGGGTATAGGATATAACAGTGCAGGAAAAGAATATCCGGCATACATCCGCAATGTCCGTATCGCCAAGGGAGCAGTTCCCCTCTACGACCGTATGATGACCGATGGCAAGTTCGTTACCTACGGCATTACCTTCGATGTCGGCAAGTCGGTAATTAAGCCGGAATCGATGGGCGAAATCAACCGTATCGTAAAGCTTATGCAGGACAATCCAGAACTCAAGTTCGAAGTTCAAGGTCACACCGACAATACCGGCAATGCAGCATCGAACCAGACGCTCAGCGAAGCCCGCGCAAAGGCAATCGTTGACAAGTTAGTCGAATTGGGCATCAGCGCCGATCGCCTCAGCTCAGTTGGCAAGGGACAGACTTCGCCAATCGCCGACAACAGCACCGACGAAGGTAGAGCCAAGAACAGAAGGGTTGAATTTGTGAAGAAATAAATGGCTAACAGGCTTGCAGGCTAACAGGCTGATAGGCTGTTAGACAGCAAGACTGCGAGACTGACAACAAGTAAACAATAATTAATATGAAAAGGACATTTTTAGCAATTATTATCACCACATTGGCATTAGTATTCGCCAATGCAGGGTTCGCACAGACATACATGCCCGAGAAGGTCGGCACAAAAATTACCTACGTTGACAAGGACGCAAAAGGCAAGATATTACAGGCCTTCAGATACGAGATAACCGACGTGCAGAAGGACAACGGCAAGACCACAATACTTTTCGACGTTGTCTGGTTGAAGGATAACTTCAAGGAGACTGGCGAAGTGTATAAGGGCAAGGTTTGGAGTGCCGACGGCTATTTCCACACCGACGTTCGCTATGCTCTTGGTTCGCTGGCTTCGATGGTAAACATCGACTCGATAAAGGGTCACACAATTATCCTTCCCGAACATCCCAGCAACGGCGAAAAGCTTGACGACTGCCACATTACCGGACCCGGCATCACCATTAACAATAACAACGTTACAGTTACAACTGGACAAAGCGTTACAACCAACGCCGGAACATACGATTGCATCCGCGTAGATTCGGAAGACAGCGCACAGATACTTTTCGTAAAGGTAAATGTAACTTCGAAGCAGTGGTGGAAACTCGGCGTAGGTCCTGTGAAGTACGAGTCGTACAACAAAAAGGGCAAGATGACACTCAACAGGGAACTGTACTCTATCGAGTAGTTTGAAGGTTTCTATGTTTCTAAGTTTCTAGTTGGCAACAAGCTGCAGGATTAAATCATTGAACTTTGAACCGTTGAACCAGAAACAAAAAAAATATTGCATCATAACAGAATATTCATTTTCTTTGCAAAAAATTATTTATTCATAACATAAAACTTTAAGGAGATAAAATTATGGCAGAAGAACTCGAAAAAAAGCCTGTAGAAAACAACGCACAGACAGAGGTTACACCAGAAGATGTACAGAATAACAAAGTATTTGCAATACTTGCATACTTCGGCATTTTGGTATTGGTTCCAATATTTGCAGCAAAGGAATCAAAGTTTGCACGTTTCCATGCAAATCAGGGTCTTGTACTTTGCATAGTTGAAGTTGTATGGTATTTGATAAGCTACTTTATTTCGTTGGCATTGATACATTCGTTGTCATTCGGTTTCTTGGCTTTGTGGACAGGAATTAGCTGGTTGGTTAATATTGGCATCCTTGTATTCGTAATCATCGGTATTGTTAACGCAGCACAGGGAAGCACCAAGCCTATGCCATTGTTCGGCAAATTCAAAATCTTGAAGTAAGCGGATTTTAATTTAAAATATGACGGCTCTCTATCGGGAGCCGTTTTTTTGTAAAAAAATCTCACCAAACTATTCGCAAGTCAGTTTATTTTTTTTAGATTTGCAAAACAAAAAATAACTTAAACAAAGAATATTATGAATAACGCATTATTCTCATTCAGAGAGCCGAAAAACGAACCGGGATTCTCATACGCACCCGGAACTCCAGAAAGAAAATTATTGAAAGAAGAACTCGAACGTCAGTTCAACCAGTGCATCGAAATTCCTTGCATCATTGGCGGTAAGGAAGTTAAGACTGGTGACATGGGCAAGGTTGTTATGCCTACAAACCACAAGCACGTACTTGCAAAGTACCACAAGGTTGGCAAGAAGGAAGTACAGATGGCTATCGACGCTGCATTGGCAGCTAAGAAGCAGTGGGAAGACACCCCATGGATTGAACGCGCTTCCATCATGATGCGTATCGGCGAACTTCTTTCGAAGAAATACAGATATGTTATCAACGCAGCTACTATGCTCGGTCAGGGCAAGAACCCGATGCAGGCTGAAATCGACAGCGCACAGGAAACTATCGACTTCCTCCGCTTCAACTCGTACTTCGCATCGAAGATTTACGCTCAGCAGCCAATTTCCGACAATTCGGTACTCAACCGCAACGAATACCGCGCAATGGAAGGATTCGTTTATGCAATCACTCCGTTCAACTTCACATCAATCGCTTGCAACCTCAATATTTCGCCAGTATTGATGGGTAATGTTACTATCTGGAAGCCGGCTACAACCGCTATCCTTTCCAACTACTACCTGATGAAGATTTTCCAGGAAGCAGGTTTGCCAGACGGCGTTATCAACTTCCTCCCAGGCAAGGGTTCGGTTATCAGCAGCGTAGCTTTCACATCACCTCACCTTGCAGGTATCCACTTCACCGGAAGCACATCTACTTTCAAGGCATTCTGGAAGCAGATTGGCGACAACATCGACAAGTACAACACATATCCAAAGATCGTCGGCGAAACAGGCGGTAAGGACTTCATCTTCGCTCACAAGTCGGCTGACCCACGCGAACTCGCAGTTGCAATCGTACGCGGTGCTTTCGAATTCCAGGGGCAGAAGTGCTCGGCAGCTTCACGCGCATACATTCCAAAGTCGTTGTGGGATGAAACCTTGAAGAATGTAAAGGAAATGATGAAGACCGTAAAGGTTGGCGATGTATTCGACTTCACAAACTTTGTAAACGCAGTTATCGACGAGGAATCGTTCGACAAGATTGCCGGCTACATCGACAGAGCTAAGAAGTCGCGCAAGGCTAAGATTGCTCTCGGTGGAACATACGACAAGAAGGTTGGTTACTTCATCGACCCGACTATCATCGTTACTACCGATCCGCACTACGAGGCTATCCAGGAAGAAATGTTCGGTCCTGTTATCACCGTTTTCGTTTACGACGACGACAAGTACACCGAAACTCTCCACCTCTGCGACGAAACTTCGCCGTATGCACTTACGGGTTCAATCTTTGCAAAGTGCCGCTATGCAATCATCGAAGCAGAAAATGTACTTCGTCACGCAGCTGGTAACTTCTACATCAACGACAAGCCGACTGGCGCAGTTGTTGGCAACCAGCCATTCGGCGGTGCTAGGGCATCGGGTACCAACGACAAGGCAGGTAGCGAACTCAACCTCTACAGGTGGATTAGCACCCGCTCGATAAAGGAAACTTTCTGTCCTCCAACAGAATACGGTTATCCGTTCCTCGGGGCTGACAAGAAGAAATAAGATTTATTTTTTCAATATGAGCGGAGATTTATTCTCCGCTTTTTTTATGTCAACTATATACAAGACTCTAATCAGTCATTACTCGCAAGCTTCGTGCGCTAAAGGGTCCGCAAGTTAGAACAATAACGCGATACGGAACGGAGAGCGTAATATTGTTCAACTGTGCGGAACGCAACAGCCTCGTGAAGCAAAGCGAACAATCTCCAACAGATATCGTTTCAACAGGAGATTTCGTACAGACAGGCTCACAAGCAAAGTTCCTTTTGCTGTTCGCTTTGTCTTACGAAATGACGAAGAGGCTTAATACAAAAGTTATGTGTCAACATGTATAGAAGCCTTTTTTATTTCAATTGGTATCTTGCAATAGCAGAAGCAATCTGCTCTACAATTTCGGACTTGTCGGCATTTGTGCAGTCGATTGTGATATTTGCCATGGAATAGAATGACTCGCGACTGCCGAGTGTTTTCTCAACATATTCTGCAAGTTCCTCTTGCGTTTTTTCTGCTGTTAGTGGGCGGGTTTTAACCGAATTGTAGATTCTTGTCGCAAGGGCATCGGGCGGAAGTTTCAGGTACACTGTAATTCCAAGAGAATTCATCAGTTCCATATTGTTGTTGAAGCAAGGTGTTCCACCTCCGCACGACATTATAAAATTATCTTTGTCGGAAAACGATTGCAGAACTGTCGTTTCCAACTTTCTGAAGCATGCTTCGTCGTATTTCGCAAAGATTGATGAAACCGATGTGCGGTATTTTGATTCTATTTCGGAATCGAGGTCGTAGAAATCAAGGTTGAGAGATTTGGTTAGCAGCCGACCTATTACGGACTTGCCAGCACCCATGAATCCGACAAGAAATATTCTCATTGCTTAGAAAAGCGGAATCTGCAGTTGGGCTTCGGCTTTCAATTGAGCTTCTTCTTCCTGCTTGCGTTGACGAGGTTTGCGAACGACCTGCTGAATGTTGAAGCCTAGTTCGTTCATAAGTTTCAACCTTTCCTCGAATTCAAGGTCGGCATAACGCTCAGATGCTGCTTCAAAGATTTCAACTATCAGTTTGTCGGTAGTATCGCGGATGTAGTCTATGTTTTCGACCTCTGCCTTATTAAGATTCTGGCGATACATACGTTCCTTGTGAATATCGTCGAATTTTTCAATCCAAATCTTAACGGATGAAATATTTGGATTTGTCAGCAGTCGTCCACCATTGGCAACACGATTCGAGTCGCATTCGAAAAGATGTGCGGCTGTTTCAAGAAGTTCCTCTCCGTTGCGTGGATTTGGAATAACAAACGGATACTGCAGACCGTACCATGATGTGATGTCAACTGGAAGTTCGCCACGCTCAATAGCCATGTGCATCGACATATAGTAGTGAACAACGAAAGTTTTGGCCTTTCCGAAAAGGTTGTTGTAGTTGTTGTTAAAAGCCTCTTCCTGTTGTCTTAGGCATTCCTTGTAAGTTCTGAATTTTTCAAATACAGAAAGATTTTCTTCAGTTATATTAAACTGATATTCAGCGAATAAACAATCTTCGCCTAGCGGATTCTCGCGCAAATACCTATCGAAGGATCTCAAAAGTTCGAGCCTTTCCACATCGGTATGTCTATAAATCAGTTTCTCCATCCGTAGTTTATCTATAAAATCGCGTACAAAAATATAATGCCAGAAAAAATAAAATTCACACGAAACATAAAGTAATCAACACATTAGTGTTTATTACGATTTATAACCCTCGGATTTTCAGGGAAAAGCGGTTTTAAACATAAGATACAGCAAAAATATCATAAGGGTAAATTGCTAATAATAAATATATTAGCGACAAACGATTGCCATATAACGATAGTAACATCTATATATTGTAAAGACGCAAAATTTTGTGTCTCAACGAAAAATGGAATATTGCGCAATGTCTCTACCGTTGAATTTTTAAATTTTTGAATTATTGAATTTTCAAATCCTCGAATTATCAAATTTTATTACTTTTGTGACCTAAAAAATTATTGCGATGAGATTCAAACGTATATTGTTAAAGCTCAGTGGCGAGTCGCTTGCCGGAGCATCGAAGCAGGGTATCAGCGAAACCCACCTTATGGAATATGCAAACCAGATTAAAGCAATACACGAAAAAGGTGTTCAGATTGGAATAGTAATCGGTGGTGGCAACATCTTCCGTGGAATTTCTGGCGAAAGCAAAGGTTTCGACCGTGTAAAGGGCGACCAGATGGGAATGCTTGCAACAATAATCAACTCGTTGGCTTTGCAGAACGGATTGGAATCGGTTGGAGTTAAGACAAGATTGTTTACTTCAATCGGCATTGAATCTATTGGCGAACGCATTTCGAAGCCTAAGGTAGTAGAAGCATTGGAAAACTCGTATGTTTGCATACTTGCAGGCGGTACGGGAAATCCATATTTCTCAACAGATAGTGCATCGGCTTTGCGCGCAATCGAAATTGAAGCCGATGTTTTCCTTAAGGGAACGCGCGTGAACGGTGTATATACAGCCGATCCGGAAAAAGACCCGACAGCAACAAAGTTCGACACCATAACCTTCGATGAGGTATACAAACGCGGACTTAAGATTATGGATCTCACAGCTTTCACATTGTGCAAGGAAAACAATATGCCGGTAATCGTGTTCGATATGGACACCTACGGAAACCTCGAAAAAGTAATAAATAACGAAAATATAGGAACATACATTACAAAGTAATTATGGAAGAATTGGAATTGTATATAGAGGATGCAAAGGACGGAATGAAGTCCGCACTCGAACATCTTGAGAAAGAACTTGCCAAGATTCGTGCAGGCAAGGCAAATCCAGCAATGCTTGAATCGGTAAAGGTTGAATGCTACGGCACTATGTCGCCAATCTCGCAGGTTGCCAACCTTTCGGCTCCAGATCCTAAGACCATTTTTATACAGCCGTGGGACAAGTCGACAATCCCAGCAATCGAAAAGGCCATTATGGCAGCAAATCTTGGATTCAACCCCGCAAACAATGGCGAAGTTATCCGTATTATCGTTCCGCCTCTGACAGAGGAACGCCGTAAACAGCTCGTAAAGCAGGTGAAGGGACTTGGCGAAGATGCAAAGGTTGTAATAAGGAATGCACGCCGTAACGCAATCGAGGAATTCAAGAAACTGAAGAAGGACGGTGTATCTGAAGACGAAGCAAAAGATGCAGAACAAACCGTTCACAAAACTCACGAAGATTTCATCAAGAAAGTAGATTCTGTAATAGATGCCAAGGAAAAAGAACTGATGACAGTATAATCATCAGTAATACTTTTGGTACATTACAATAGATAATACAATTGGCGGAAAACTCTCCGATATAATTAGTCGGAGACTTTCGCCTTTTATATTAACATCCTGTAGTTATGTAATTTATACTTTATTGTTTGCGTTTTTCCTATCAACCTTTATCGTGTGATAAATAATGAATATTATTCTTCTTTAGTCCGATTATTTGAAGTAAATTTACGACCTAAAAAAATGTACACATGAATAGAAAGGTTATACTTTTTTGTTTGACGATTATGCTTTCTGTAACGGCCTTCTCTCAGCAGACCAAGTCGTTGGAACTCATCTGGAAGGGCAAGTACGACAACGCACTTAAGGCTATAGAAAAAGGACTCAGCAAGAACCAGGACGATGTGGAATTCAACTTCTACAAGGCATACCTGCTTTTTCAGAGGGAATACGAAGGCTACGATCCAGTGGAGGCATACAAGTGCATTCAGACATGCGAAGCATATTATCCACAGCTTGACGAAAAGACAAAGGAAAAGCTGAAAGCAGTGCCAATCAGCATGGAAATTTTTATTAACTATTACGATACGATATGTCGCTATGCTCTTAAAGATGCAGAAAAGGCTAATACATACGAGGCATATCAAAATTACCTTTTCTTCTACCGAAAAGCATCTGAGGAATACAAGTCCGAAGCAAAAATGTACCGCAATATTGAGGCTTACAAACTGACAATTGCTAAAAATACCGAGGAGGACTATGCCGCCTTCATTCGTACATATCCAGATGCACAGCAAGTGCCCGATGCTACCAGAAGACGTGATGAAAAAGGTTTCGAAAAGGCTCAGAGCGCCAATACAGCCGAAGCATACGAGGAATTCCTGAAGAAATATCCGGAATCGGCTTTAGCTGCCGATGCGCAGGAAAAGGTATATGTCATTGCTCTTAACGATGCAGAAAAGGAAAACACGTCAGCCGCTTTGAAAGAGTACATGAAAAAATATCCGAAAAGTTCGCAGTATTACAAGGCTGAAATGATGTACGAGGAAAAACTTTTCAATGAGGAAACCGCAGATGGCAATTGCAGTTCCTACATTCGTTTTGTGAAGAGACATCCAGAAAGCAAGTGGAAAAGCATGGCAATATCATCGGCTTTGCAGTGTGCAGGCTACAATGCGGAAATCATAAAGTACTGTTACAAGAATCTGGATGGAGAAAAGAAGAATCAGGCGATAAAGTTGTATTATAACCTTGTTGCATCTGATGGTGAATTGCTTTCGCTGAAAAATTTCTACAGTGAACTTACAGAAAGCCAGCGTAGCCTTATCCGCGACAAATATGTTGTAGATTCTGCAATAGCAGTAAAGGGCGACAAACTGAAAATACATAATGGCTACAATCCCAAGAAGTCGGCGGCAGCATACGACGAATACATTAAGGAAGCAGCTCCCAAGGAAAAGGCTTTTGTTGCATTGCAGAAGATGATTGAAGCCGACATTGTTGCAGGAAACTGGTCGAATGCAACGGTAACAGTCCTCAAATACAAGGATTATTGGAAGGATAAACCACTGAAGATAAATGCATTGCTCAACATTCTTGAGCAGAAAAATCCTGCAATTGTTGCCGAGGCTTTGCCCGAAACTGTGAATACCAATGGAAACGAGTACAATCCAATCTTGTCTGCCGATGGCAACACATTGTATTTCTGCGGCGAAGGTCGTGGCAACAGCAAGGGTGGCGAAGATATTTTCGTTTCGGAAAGGTCTGCTGATGGTTGGACGGAAGCTCAGCTGATAAGCGAAGTTTCGACAAAGAACAACGACTATCCGCAGTCGGTAAATGCTGCTGGAAATGTAATGTACATTTTCAGGAACGGAAGGCTTTACTTTTCGAAGAAGGCAGGTGCTACCTGGGGCAAGCCTCAGAAAATGTCGAACAATGTAAATTCCAGCAACTGGCAGGGTGATGCTTTCCTCAGTCGCGATGGAAAGGCTTTGTTCTTTGCTGCAAAGCGTAGCGATATGCTCAATTTCTTCAACGATGCCGATTTTGATGGACTTGAATATCACGGAAAAGTTGACGAACATCAGACCGACATTTATGTTTGCACTGTGGATGAAAATGGCGAATGGGGCAAACCTATAAATCTCGGTGCGTCAATCAATACATTATACACCGAGCGCACGCCTTTCCTGCATTCCGACAACAAGCATTTGTACTTTGCATCGGATGGTCATGGCGGTCTTGGTGGACTCGACATGTATGTGTCAACCCGTACGGGCTCCGATTGCTGGGACTGCTGGAGCGAACCAATAAACCTTGGCAAGGAAATCAATACCGCATCGGATGATTATGGTTACAAGATTTCAACTGATGGCACTAAGGCTTATTTCTCAAAGTCGAATGCACCGAAAGGCAAGAAGGGCAACCTCGACATATATGTAATTACCCTTCCCGAAAACTTGCAGCCCAAGAACATAAAGTAACATCGGCATAAGGTAGGCAGAAAAAGAAATTTCCACATGAATCCTTATATAATTGCCTCGATAGTAGTCGGTTATTTTGCGCTTCTTATTCTTATTTCGCACCTTACATCGAAGAAGGCAACCAACGATACTTTTTTTACCGGCAACCGCAGGTCGCCATGGTTTGTGGTGGCATACGGAATGATTGGCGCATCGCTGTCGGGCGTGACATTCATGTCGGTTCCCGGCTATGTACAGAGCAGTCAGTTTACTTATTTCGGTGTAGTTCTCGGATATACAATAGGTTATATCGCGATAGCTTTCGTGCTTCTGCCATTATACTACAAGTTGAATCTAACCTCCATATATACCTATCTTGACAAGCGTTTTGGTAGCAATTCGCAGAGGACAGGCTCATTTTTCTTTATCGTGTCGCGACTGATGGGCTCTGCTTTGCGCATGTACTTGGTTGTGTTCGTATTGCACGAATTTGTATTCAAGGCAATTGGAGTTCCTTTCTGGGCATTGGCGCTGTTCTTCATTGTGCTGATCCTGGTTTATACCTTCAAGGGAGGCATAAAGACTATAATTTGGACAGATACGCTTCAGACAACCTTCATGTTGCTTTCCACGGTGATAACCATTGTGTTCCTAATCAAGGACATGGACATTTCATTTTTCGATATGATGTCGCAGGCTGCCGATGAGGGCTATACCCGAATGTTTGACACCGACTGGCGCTCGAACAACTTTTTCCTGAAGCAGATACTTAGCGGTGCGTTCATTACCATTGCGATGACTGGCCTCGACCAGGAT
>JAEEGG010022461.1_pt1 | contig 12412 bp, 4 predicted proteins | sample 9134161 | NCBI WGS metagenome assembly JAEEGG01 (sample SAMN16246543, study PRJNA631951) | gut metagenome | biome: gut microbiome; feature: rumen; material: CR-attached | host: Bos | place: Iran: Karaj | collected 2018-10
TCATTCACTGGGTCGAGCTTGAAAAACTCATCCATCGTGTCCAGATCCGTCCACAAGAATTCTTTTGGTAGTTTTGGTATCATCTTTGTCTGCCTTTAGTTCGGCTGCAAATTTACGAAAAATTTTCGATAATCCCTCACCCTCATTAGAAAAACTTCGCACGCAGAAACGTTATTCTTCACTGCGTGTAAGAAACTTTTTCACGCCCAAGAATGAAAGTCTTTTACGTTTTTGTTTTTTGTGTTAACGTCCAATATAAAACATCTTAACGCAAAAACAATAAAATATTCACGCATTTATAATTTTGCGTTAAGAGTTTTTGTTTTTTCCGTTAAGAGTTTTTTGATTTTCCGTTAAGAGTTTTTTGATTTTGCGTTAAGAGTTTTTTTTACGAGCGTTAAGTGTTTTTTATTTTACCGTTAAGATTTTTAGTTTTTTGCGTTAAGAAAAAAATACGTGAATTCTAAAATATGCACGCGTACTCACAATGGGGTCAGGACACTTTGTGACAGTCACAATGTATCCTGACCCCAATGTGACACAAAAAATCGGGCTGATGTTTGGTCAGTCCGATTATTTTGTTTATCTTTGCAACCTGAAACAAACAAGATATGCATATGAGTTACTCACAAATGGCACAATTGGAACTGCTGGATGCCTTGAACAATATCAACTCTGAGGCGGAGTTGAACGAGTTCAAGAACGTCTTGGCCCACTATTTTGCAAATAAAGCCCAAAAGGCCATCGATGCACTGTGGGACGAGGGAGTTATCAATGACGAAACCATCGAGCAATGGGGTCAAGAGCACATGCGAACCCCTTACGGCTATGAGGCGCATCACAATGGGGTCAGGACACTTTGTGACAGTCACAATGTATCCTGACCCCATTGTGACACTGTGCCGTAGCGGTCGATGCCGAATACATCGTCACCAACGACGCACACTTCAACATCCTTAAGCAAATCGAATGGCCGCGACTGACCATCATCGACATTAAGGAATTTACGAGACAGTTAAACAACACTTAGCCTATCGGTAGGGTCTGGCCCCAGCGATAGGTTATCTGAACAAAAAATCGGGCTGATGTTTGGTCAGTCCGATTTTTATTTGTACCTTTGTGCCCAAATTAATCAATTAAAAACCAATAAGGTATGAGAAAAAAACTACTCACAACACTTGCCCTGCTGCTGATGGCAGTATCGGGCGTCTGGGCGGACGACCCTGACTGGCTGCGATATGGTGACGAATGGAACGAAGAGGTGAAGATGTTGACCGTCAAATCGGACCCTGACAACCATTACAGTGGTAATCTTGAGATTGTACATCTTAATATTTACTGTAACGACGTGACGACCATCGGTGATGACGCTTTCAGTGGTTGTACCAATTTGGAGGATGTCGGCATCGGCGATAATGTGACGACCATCGGCAATACTGCCTTCGCAGGTTGCACTAAACTGACGTCGGTCGTTATTCCTGACGGCGTGACGAGCATCGGCGAAGGTGCCTTCGAGGATTGCTCTGATCTGGCGTCTGTCACCATCGGCGGTGGCGTGGAGACCATCGGCAATACTGCCTTCGCAGGTTGCACTAAACTGACGTCGGTCGTTATTCCTGACGGCGTGATGCGCATCGGCGGAGGTGCCTTTACACATACTGGTCTGACGTCAATCTCTATCAACGCGGCGACCATCGGTGAAAACGCCTTCGATGGTTGCTCTGATTTGACGTCTGTCACCATCGGCAATCGCGTGGCGACCATCGGCAGTAATGTCTTCGATCAATGCACGAAATTGGCAACAATTTCCGTGGATGAATACAATCCGAAGTATGACTCTCGCAACGGTTGTAATGCGATTATAGAAACAGACCCAAAAACATTGATAGTAGGATGTAATAGTACGACCATCCCTAACACCGTGACAAGCATCGGCGATCGGGCCTTCAGTTATTGCACTGGTCTGACGTCAATCACTATTCCTGCCAGCGTGACGAGTATCGGCAATTGGGCCTTCTCTGAATGCACTAATCTGACGACGGTCACCGTCTATGCCTCTACCCCTCCCACTTTAGGCTATGATGCTTTTAATTATTGTACCAGTTTGGCCAATATTTACGTGTTCAGCGACTATATGGACACTTATAAGGGTGCTGCCAACTGGATTGCCTACAAAGACATCATCAAGGGGTTTGGCTATTGTGGTGCAACAGGTCATGAGACAGACGTGGTATGGGTGTTGAGTGGTACATCTCCCAATTACACCCTCACCATCATGAAAGTTGGCGAAACGGGTGCCATGGCGGATTTTGGATCGTACTATAATATACCGTGGGAAAGTAATAGTAATAATATCACAAGTGTCATCATTGAGGATGGTGTGACGAACATTGGCGGAATAGCTTTCAAAAATCAACAAAATCTGACCTCCATCACCATTGCGAACAGCGTGACTACGATTGGCAAATATGCCTTCCAAAAATGCTTCGGCCTGACGGAATTCACGGTCCCCGACGGCGTGACGGAAATCAAAGAGGCTGCCTTCGATCAGTGCTCGAACATGGAGACGTTCAACATCGGTACGGGGCTGGCAACCATTGACAATAACGGAATCTTCTGGAACTGCAACAATCTTGCGACCTTCACAGTGGCGGCAGGCAATACGGCGTTCAAAACTGAAGATGACGTGCTGCTGACGTATGACGGCACGGAACTCGTGGCCTATCCCATAGCCAAGACCGCAACATCCTACACCATCCCCAACGGGGTGATCACTGTCCGAAACAAAGCATTCAATCAATGCACCAAACTCACGGAAGTCACCATTCCCTCCAGTGTGACTACTATTGGATCTGGTGCATTCTCTTATTGTACGTCTCTGGCGACGGTCACCTTTGAAGCTGGCTCACAGTTAGCAACCATCGGTAATAGTGCATTCAATTACTGCCCTGCCCTGGAAGCCATCACCATCCCCGCCAGTGTGACTACTATTGGATCTGGTGCATTCTTAGATTGTGCGAAACTGGCGACAGCTACGCTACTGCCCGCCACGCCGCCAAGCATGGGGCAATTTGCTTTCAAAAACATCGGCTCAAATGCCTCTGGCAAGAAGTTCTACTTCCACGGCACGGCATACGGCACGAATGAGTATTCAGACTGGAACGATATGTACAACCATACGGGCTATTTCAGCGGCTACACCTCCACCGTCATCTACGGCGCTACGCTCAGCAGGGGCGCAACAACCAGCCCAGAAGCCATCTGCAGTGAAGGCACAACGAAATACTACACCGAGGGCACCAGCATCACGCTGGGTCACGACAATCCACCCGCAGGCTACGAGTTCGGCTACACGGTGAGGGATGAGAGCGGTGATGACATCACCTCCTCCGCCATCAGCGAAGATCAAGGTGTCTATACGCTGACGATGCCCGCTGGTGACGCGACGGTGACGGCCTGGAAGATTATCAGTTTCGAAATAGACAATATCACCTACGAATGGACGAGCGAGACGACTGTCAAGGTCACTGGATGTAACAACTCTCCGTCATCTCTTATCATTCCCGGGATCGTAGTGCACAATGACGTGTCGTACTACGTGACGGAAATAGGCGAGGAAGCTTTCATGGACAACACTTCTCTGTTGTCAATAGACATCTCCCACGATACCTGTCCTATCGAAATTATCCGCGCACGTGCTTTCAAGAACTGTACGAACCTGCCTGAGATTCGCCTTCCTGCCAGCTTGACTAGGATCGAAGCTGAAACATTCTCTGGTTGCACAAATCTAACTTCAGTTACCATCCCTTTCAGCGTGACGTACGTGAGCGGAAATGCGTTCTCTTACTGCAACGAGAACCTTATCATCTATGTACCGGAGGACCTGGTTGACGACTACCGTAGCCGTTTGCCTGACGCAAACATTCTGGCAGTAAGTACCAACCCCATCCCCTATATCGCTGCCGACGGCACCGAAGCCTACTGCGACGAATATATCGTGCTTAACGGCAACAATGATTACACAAAGATTAACAGACCTGGCTGGTACGTCGTCAAGAATTCAAATACCGACCCTGAGGATAATGATGGCGTTGATATCAGTTTCCCCCAAGGACTCACTATCAATGGTGGAGAGGGTGACGTGAACCTCATACTCTTAGACGGTGCAGAGATGAGCATCGAAAACGAAAATGAAAACTTTGCCCTGCAAGTAAACGGTAATAGTTTCAATATCTACGGCCAAAGCGGCGGAACGGGTAAGCTTACCACAAGTACCGACAATGATCATGGCATCTACGCTGTTAGTTGCGATATGACGATTAATGGTGGAACCATCTCGGCCAGCGGTGTCTATTACGGAATCAATGCTGATGGTGGCGCCATCACTATCAATAATGGCACCGTCAATGCCACTAGTAGTAACTTTGATTATGGCAGTGGCATATCTGCGTCTCAAAGCATTACTATCAGTGGCGGTACCGTAGAGGCTCATTCCAAATGTTATGGCATTTCCTCCTATACAGGCGACATCATCATCAGTGGTGGCAATGTTACAGTCGAATGCACAGACTATTATAGCGGTATAGGTATCTTTTGCTATGAAGGTAATATCACCATCAGTGGTGGCACCGTCGAGGCTACCAGTGAATACTTAGGCATTTGTACAGATAGCGGCGGTATCACCATCAGTGGAGGTAGCGTAACGGCCACTGGAAAAGGGGAAGGAAGTGGCATTGATTCTTACAAGCACATCACCATCTCTAACGGTAGCGTCACCGCCACTGGCGGCGAAAAAGGCATTTTTTCTTCCTATGGTATAACTATTAATGGAGGTAGCGTTACGGCTACTGGTGACGATTATGGCCTTTATTCTGTTAATGATAACATAGAAATTAATGGCGGTGTTGTCGAAGCTAATGGTAATCAAGAAGGCATCTTAGCCCAAGATGGCTATTTTTTCCTCAATTGGACTAGCGCAAACGATCGCATCAAGGCCAGCAGTTATAAGGGCAACGCTGATGAGGGAACCCGTATCGTCAATGGCAAAGCCTTCACTGATGGCGAAGGCAACATCTATCGTGGCACTCTCACCCAAGAGGAGAGGGATTACATCGCCGGCAAGACGCTCGTGCCCAGCGTCATAACCCTCGCGGCTAAGCAGGTCACGGTGGACGGGCGGACAGATTACTGGACGACGTTCTACAGCGGCGATGCGGGCTATGGCATCGACGCAGAGGAGAACGCCTGCGCCTATACGGCGACTTACGAGGTGGTCAACGAGGTGGGCACGATTACGCTGCATAAGCTGGGCAAGGTGATTCCCAAGGGCACGGCGGTCATCATCGTGGGCGCGGACGCGAGCATCAGCATGACCACGAGCACCGCCGCCGCTGAGAACACGGTGAGCAACCACCTGCACGGCGTGGACGTGGTCACCCCGCTCTCCACCGTGAAGAGCACCTATAGCGCCAACACCATCCTGGTGCTGTCGAACAAGAACAACCACTTCGGCTTCCACGATCTGGCGACGACGAACGTTCCGGCGCGGAAGGCTTTCTTAGCACTGAGTGGCGAGACGGCCAAGGCGCGCGAGTTCATGATGGTGTTCGACGACGCGACGGGAATCCATTCAATTGATAATGGACAATTGATAATGGATAATGAGGCTGGCGCGTGGTATAGCCTCGACGGTCGCCGACTGAGCGGCAAGCCGACACAGAAGGGACTGTATATTCACAATGGAACCAAGGTCTTGATTAAGTGAATAAATTGTAAATAGTAAATTGTCAAATTGTAATTATTATGGTGAAAAGAAAATATATGAAGCCCGCAATGCGGAAGGTAGAGATTCAGCCGCGCCACTTTCTGTTACAGAGTCCCGGCGGCCTTAACGGCATGAAGATCAGCGTACAACGAGGCAGCGGCGACTTGATTGAAGATGTCGATGAGATTACCAATGAGGAAGATATCATCTAAAAGAGCGTAGCTCACGGGGACAGGTCCCGCAAGTCGTTAGAACCAAATCAACTCAGTCGCTTCACGGCGGCTGAGTTTTTTATTATGGTATATTATGGGGATTTGTTTCTGACAAAAGAAAAGAAAAAATGCAAATGTCGATGCGTTTTCGAGGATTTTTCGTACCTTTGCGCCGGATTAAACGATTACAACTATGCTCAAGTCCGATAGATCAGAACCGTCCCCTGAGGATTATGTCACAAAGTATCCTGACCCCGGTGTGACACCCGAAAACGAAAACAAACAATATGTATAGAATCATGAACATGAAGAAATTCTTCGCGCCCTCGGCCTGGAGGCTCGGCGGCGCAGCAAGGCGGGCAGCCACGGCGCTGCTCCTGTGTGTGATGACCATGACCGTGCAGACGGCGTGGGCGCAGAATGGTAACTGGAGCGACCACAAGGCCGCGTCCTTCTCCACCATCAACGAGAGTGCCAAGACCATCAGCATCACTACCGAGGCAGAGCTCGCCCTGCTGGCCTACAACACCTGCAACGGCACCGACTATTCGGGCTACACCATCACCCTGACCAAGGACCTCAACATGAGCGCCCACTACTGGGACAAGTCCATCGGAACCGAAAACAGCAACAACAGCGGTAATAAATCTTTCAGGGGCACCTTCAACGGCGCGGGCCACACCATCAGCTGTATCAACATCAGCTCCGGTTCATATAAAGGCTTGTTCGGCTTCGTGGGTCAGAGCCAGAAGCCGGGCACCATTCAGAATGTGACGTTAGCCAGCTCCACCATTACGGGTGATAACTCTGTAGGCGGTATCGTAGGATACCTCCTGAACGGAACGGTTTCTAACTGCCACGTCCTGTCCTCCGTATCCATTCTGGCCTCAAGCGACAATAGCGGATACTTAGGCGGCATCGTGGGACAAACCTATCCAAATAAGACCAACACCAATGCCACCATCGAGAACTGCACCAGCGCCGCCTTGGTCACGGATAACGGCCATAACAACTGTTCCTCTTACGGCGGCATTGTCGGGTATAATTATTATTATTCTGATACATACTTCTCAAAGGTCACGGGCTGCTTCTACTACGGAACCGCCGTCAGTGCCAGCTCGGAAGCGGGCGCCATCGTTGGACTCAATTATAAGGCGGATGGCACAGGTATCAGCAACTGCTATTATAACTACCCCTCCACCATCAGTGGTATAGGCTACGGCAACACTGACAACGGTACCACCCGCGTCTATAAGCTGACCCTCGGCACGGGCGCCACCGACCTCACCATCAGCGGCAATGCCACCTACACCCATAACGGCATCAAATACTACGCCGCCAACACCACGGTCACCGTGACCCTCGGCGCCGCCGACAAGGCCATCACGTCGCTCAGCGCCACCTCGGGCACCATCAGCAACGTGAGCATCGCCCCTGACGGTCAATCGGCCACGTTCACCGTGGGCAGCAGTGACGTCACCAACGTCACTGTCAGCGCCACCGTCAAGACCATCGGCGGCACCACTGAAGACGGCCTGACGTGGAGCCTTGGCGGCACCAACTACACCGAGTTGACCATCAGCGGCACGGGCCCGATGCAGAACTACGGGTACACCACTGGCAACATGTGGAAGACCAAAGCCCCGTGGGGCACCGACATCACCAGCGTCACCATCGGCGACGGCGTGACCAGCATCGGCAACTATGCCTTCATCGGCTGTGAGAACGTGGCCAGCGTCACCATCGGCAGCGGCGTGACCAGCATCGGCATCGGAGGCATCAACCACTGCGACAAGATGACCACCGTCACCCTGCCCGCCAGCGTCACCACCATCGCCTACGCCGCCTTCGAGAACTGCCAGAAGCTGGAGACCATCTACATCAACCACGGCGGCGAGGTGAGCCTCACCGGCAACCACGACAACGCTTTCAACGCGCCCCTGTTGCAGTACATCGCCTTCTCCAGCCCCGCCGCAGCCCTGGCCAACACCAAGGAGACGGGCAACTGGGCCCGCTATAAGGACAATATCCGCGCCCGCTTCGGCAACCAGCTCTTCACCGCCACCAACGAGGGCGGCACCCCGGCCTACGCCATCACCAACGAGAGCGACCTGCGCAACCTGGCCGCAGCAGTCAACGCGGGCAACGACGGCGACGGCAAGACCTTCCGCCAGACCGACGACATCACCATGACCGGCGGCAACTTCCCGATGATAGGCACCAATATGTTCTGCGGCACCTACGACGGCGGCAACCACGACATCATCGGTCTCACCATTAGTCAGAAATACGGCTACATCGGCCTCTTCGGAAGGATTAGGGAAGCCGCCCACTTGCACGACATCACCCTCGTCAGCCCCACCGTCACCGCTGCGACCACGCTCCTCAACATCGATCTCGGAGCCGTAGTCGGTGCATGTGACGGTAATAAACCCGTCGTTGAGAACTGCCATGTCATCAATCCCACTGTCAGTGCTACCAGCAGCGGCAAGAAACATGTGGGTGCCATCATCGGCGACATCTTGTCCAACAACGCCACAGTGACCAACTGCTACTTCTACGACAGCAACACCGACCACAACTATGCCGCCTACGGTAATAAGGCCTATAATGCCACCGTCACCATCGTCGGGCGCGCCTATGCCGTGAACATCCTCAGCAGCGGCGTGGAGGCCACGGGCAACGGCTTCACCCACGGTACCGACCGCTACCTCAGCGGCACCGTCACCCTGAGCTACAGCGGCACGCCTCACACCAGTGGTGGCTGGGTGGACACCTACACCGTGAACGGCACGGCCATCGAGGACAACCCGTTTACCATCAATGCCGATGCCACCATCGCCCTCATTAGCACGCCCGACCCGGCACACTTCGCTGAGACGGCCGACAACGAGTACACCATCTATGACGCCACGGGCTGGAACGTGTTCTGCGACCTGCTCGAGGAGAACAACCAGGGCTTCTTCACCGGCAAGACGGTGGTACTGGACAAGGACATTGCCGTGACGCGCATGGCCGGCAGCACCAACCATGAGTTCAGCGGCACCTTCGACGGACAGAAGCACACCCTCACCGTAGCTATTACCGGCACGGTACAGGGCACGGCTCCCTTCTGCGAAATCAAGGGCGCTACCATCCGCAACCTCGCCGTCACGGGCAGTGTGGCCGGCAAGCGCCACTCCGCCGGTCTCGTCGGCTTCGCCCGTGGCGACAACAGCGTCACCAACATCATCGAGAACTGTCTTGTCAACACCTCCGTCTCAATCACGGGCGACAATAATGGCTACTTAGGCGGCATCGTGGGACATGGCTTCACCTCCGCGCTCACCATCCGCGGCTGTGCCTTTACCGGTAGCCTTACCAGCACCTCCAACTATACCGGCGGTCTGCAGGGCTGGAGCGACGGCAACATCCTCACGCTACAGAACGACCTCTTCGCTCCCACCAGTGTCAACGCTGCCAACGCTGGCTTCCACCCCGTAGCCTTCCACAACAACAACTCAACGACCACCGCCACCGTCAGCAACGTCTACTACACCGTGGCACCCACCTGTACTCAAGCCACACGCATTGCCACGGCCAACGCCGCCGAGCAGCCCAAGCAGGCCCGCAGCGTCACGGCGGGCGAGAACGTCACCGTCGAGGCCATCAGCCCCGTGGGTAGCAGCACCGCCACCTATGCTACGAGCGGCATCACCGCCTACGCCAAGGGCATCACCCGCGGCAGCACGTTCTACTACGGCAGCGGCGACGCCGTGAGCCTGACGCTCACCAACACCCCGCCCACGGGCTACGCCTTCAACGGCTACACCACAACCCCCGACGGCGCCACGCTCTCTGGCTCGGCCAACCCCTATTCGCTCACCATGCCCGATGCGAACGTCACCATAGGCGCGACGTTCTCCTTTCTGTCCATCGCCTACATTGACGAGAACGGCCAACAGCAGTTCTGTACGGAATACACCGTGCTCTCTGAAGACTTCCATAGTTTCCTCTACGCTGGACAATGGTATGTTGTCAAGGATGATATTGAATACTATGACAACTTCGAGACCTGGGGCAACGGTGCCGCCAATATCATCCTTGTCGACGGCAAGACATGCAGTATTTTTGCCGGGTACGATTTTCGTGCCATAAAGGGGAATGTCAACATTTACGGCCAGAGCCTCGGCACTGGCACCCTCAATCTTACCGGTGGCGACGAACTCATTGATCCTGATGGAAATAGTTATTCTCAATCTGCCATTTTTGGCAACATCGCAGTCTATGGCGGTATCGTCACTGCCAACAGCGGCGAATATCAAGAACTTGGTTCAGACCCCGCCATTCTGGGCAACGTTGTCTGCCGCCGCGGCAAACTGACAGCCAATATTGGAGATTACGCCATTATGGGCAACACCGTTGACTTCAGCGGCGGCGAGTTAACCGCCAACGGAATCATTCACTCTGACGTCACCATCAATTGGACTAACTCCTCCGACCGATTCTACGCCAACTCTTTAAGCAATAGTGTCACCATATCCAACGGCAAGGCCTTCTGCTACACCAACAACACCGGCCTCCACATTCTCGGCCCTGGCCCTGACAATGGCGACTACATACTCTCCGCCGAAGAAAAAGCCGCCATCGCCGGCAAGACCCTGTATCCCGCCGTGGCCGTCACCCTTTCCGACGGCATCACCGCCACTGGCGGCATCATCACCACCGGCGACAACATGTATGCCAAGGTGGGCGCGAACGCCACCGTCAGCGTGGCAGTGCCCGAGGGCTACATCGTTAGCAGTATCACGGTCACCCCCGCCGCCACCGTCGTTGACCTGGGCAACAGCTCGTATAGCTTCACCGTGCCCGCCGAGGACGTCAGCGTGAGCGCCCAGTTCATTATGGCTAACAGCATCGCCTACATTGACGAGAACGGCGAGCAGCAGTACAAGCAGCCCGGCGAGTACACCGTACTCACCGGCGGCGGCGCCACGACGCTCGACCCCGGCTGGTACGTCGTGAACAGTGACATCACCTATACCGGCACCGTCACCCTCGGCGGCGACGTGCATCTCATCCTTGCCGACGACTGCACGCTTAACATCGGCAGCGAGGACGACCGCATCACCAGCGGCCCCTGCATCAACGCCGACGGAAAGAGCCTCACCGTCTATGGCCAGACCAACCAGACCGGTGCCCTCAAAGCCTACAGCAACTACGAATGGTACGAAGCCGTCAAAATGAAGGACTACATCCAGCACGGTGGCAAAGTTATCATCGACCATAGTAACGGCATAGCCCTCTACCTTGATGGCGACCTTACCCTCACCCGAGGCACTCTCGACGCCAAGATCAGCGCCTACGCTTATGCCATCGCACTTGGCAACGGTCACACTGCCACCGTCAGCGGCGGCACCCTCAACGCTAACGGCGCCAGCAGCGGCTACGCCATCCGTGGCACCCTCACCGTCAGCGGCGGTACTGTCAACGCTACCTGCGACGGCTCTGATGTCATCAGCGGCAACCTCAGCATGACCGGCGGTACCGTCAACGTCACCAACGACAATGAGTACGGCAGCGCTATCGAGGGCACCCTCACCTTCTCCGGCGGCAACCTCACCGCAAACGGCACCATCGACGGCAACGCCACCCTCAGCTGGACCAGCCCCGACGACCGCATCACCGTCTCGTCCTACAATAGCAAACGCACTGTCACCATCGCCGACGGTCAGGTCTTTACTGATGGTACGAGCACTTACCTCGGCACCCTCACGGATGCAGAAAAGACAGCCATCGCAAACGTGACGCTGCAACCCGCCACCGGCATGACCCTTGCGGCCAAGGCGGTCACGGAGAGCGATGAGACTAACTCCTGGACGAACTACTGGACGACGTTCTACTGCGGCTCCGTGGGCTTCAGCATCGACGCAGAGGAGAACGCCTGCGCCTATACGGCGACGGTGAGCGGTGAGACGATAACGCTGCACAAACTGGGCAAGGTGATTCCCAAGAACACAGCGGTCATCATCGTGGGCTCGGACGAGAGCATCAGCATGACGGTTAGCGAGGCTATCGCTGAGTACGAGGTGGAGGGTAACCACCTGCACGGCGTGGACGTAGCGACGGCACTCGACGACGTGAAGAGCACCTACGGGGCCGACGCCATCCTGGTGCTGTCGAACAAGAACCAGCACTTCGGATTCCACGAGCTGGCGACGACGAACGTTCCGGCGCGGAAGGCTTTCTTAGCACTGAACGGCGAGACGGCCAAGGCGCGCGAGTTCACGATGGTGTTCGACGACGCGACGGGAATTCATTCAATTGATAATGGACAATTGATAATGGATAATGAGGCTGACGCGTGGTATAGCCTCGACGGTCGCCGACTGAGCGGCAAGCCGACACAGAAGGGACTGTATATTCATAATGGCAGAAAGGAGGAATTGAAATGAAA
>JAEEGG010022462.1_pt1 | contig 12412 bp, 14 predicted proteins | sample 9134161 | NCBI WGS metagenome assembly JAEEGG01 (sample SAMN16246543, study PRJNA631951) | gut metagenome | biome: gut microbiome; feature: rumen; material: CR-attached | host: Bos | place: Iran: Karaj | collected 2018-10
GAAGTGGATCGTTGTATGATTGCATAGGATTCTTATTGTGATGTAAATTACTAATTAACTATAGAAAAGTAGATATGAAAGGCAAACAGAAAAATCTATTAATTTTTTTGTTTCATATATTCAATAAAATCTTTTTTATGGTTTCAGATTTTTATACTTTCAAAGTAAAAGTTGCCAGAACAAATTAACCAAATGATTTTATCTAATTTATATGGAGTAATTCATCATTCATTTGCTGTTTTTACTATATTTTTAAATATTTGATAATCATTCCTTTCGCATCATCTTAATTCAGAAAAAACATCAATCATATGAATATCTGGTTTGCAGTATTCTGTATATCATAGTTCTTTTATAAAATCGCATGAAAGTGCAAATCAAAATCATGATATTTCGTGAGACAGTAACATGGGTAATGCAGCTCTTGTTACCTCATTATATTTAAATCTATCAACAAAATTTTTAAAATCATCAATAGATTCAAATTGATCAATAAATTTAGCAGAACTTATAATTGATTTACTCCATTTTAATCGGAGATTTCTTTTAGAGTTCTGTATTTTGATATTAAAGTTTTCTTGGAAAGCTTTGTATAAACTTTCTTCACTATAAAAAGATATAATCTTTTTATAATCTAGTCAAAGTAATATTTTATGTATTTCTTTTTCTCTACCATAATAATTTATAACATTTGGAAGCATTTGATAGTTTTGAGCCGAAATAATTAATCTACAAAAAACATCTTTCAAAGAATTAAGTTTTATAGAATCTCATAAAAAATACTTATCTAAATCGTTTTCAGATAAAGAATTTGGTTTTATAGATAATAGGAATTTATATGATTCATCGCAAAATTTTTTTCAATCCATCGCTAAACAATCAGTGTAAAATATTTAATAGATTTTCTAGTAAACATAGATGGTATGCAAAAATATCATTGTTTAAACTTTTAACAACAATATAACTTATCAGGAGCTTTCGCTCATTCTTCTAATTTTCAGAATGGATTTCTATATTTTTCAATATTCTCTACCATTTCTTTATTTTCCTTAGAAACAAATCAGCTTTTTACTACATTTTCTCTAGCTTTAATGGCATCAAATCCACATTTGATAGGGCAGACAGCTACACAAGCTTCACATCCATTACAGTATTCAAAAAAGTATTTTCAATCAATCTTTACCTTATTATCAACGAATGCATCAATAGAAACATTTTTTGCCCTTGGAGAAGCTATCTCATCTTTCAAAATTTTATATGCAGGACAGACATTTCTACATAATCAGCAATGAGAACATATAGCATTTGGATCTCTAACAACTCTTTCTGCCATTATTTCTCTTTTTTAGCATCTAAAACGATTTCAGAAAACTCTTTCACTTCTACATTTTTAGCATGTTTCTTGAATTGGAAATAACACATTGGACACGGACTGGTCATACTTGCTCATTCTGGTATTTCAGATAATACTTGATTACAAATCTTTTCAGATAATTCTGGATTATTATTCACGAGTCCTCCTCCTCATCCACAACACATTGAATTTTCTCTATTCTTACTTAATTCGTTTACCTTATAACCGCATTTATTCAATATTTCTCTAGGTTCTTCATATACTCCAGAAAGTCTACCTAAATGGCAAGGATCGTGATAAGTTATCTCTTTCAAAACATCTTTATTTTTCAGCTTTTTTTCATTTCTTTTGATTGTTTGTGTGATATGTTCTACTTTAATTCAATGTTCTTCTTCTAGTTTGTATTGATATTTAAGCATATTATAGCAAGCAGGGCAGTTAGTAATTATTAAACCAACAGCATGCTCTTTAAAAATCTGAATATTTTTCTCTTTAATCTTTTCATAAGCATCTTTCATTCCAGCTCTCAAAACTGGGCTTCCACAGCAATATTCTTTATCTGATAATTTGATAAAATCTATTCAAAGTTGGTGTAAAATATCCTCATAATTTTTTTGAATTTCAGGCAAAAGAGCCTTGGTTAAGCAACCAGGATAATACAAAGTATTTGATCCTAATATTTTATCTAAGAATGATTTGAGAAAACTCATTAGTTTAATTTATTATAAAACTTTAGTTAAGAATAGTACTCATAACGTTATCAATATAATTCCAGCAATCAACCTCATAATCTTTTTATTGCTAACTTTATTGATAGCTAAGTCTCCATCTTTACTTTTGAACGCAGATATTCAGTAATATATTCCAAAGATTATGATTAATAATGGAAGTATAAAGAAGAAATTATAAAGTCATAACGCTGCGAAAATATTGATTTTAGTTCCAACTGCTCATACATAGGCTAAAGGAATTCAAATTGTACAAGGCAATTCTACAAAAGTAGAAAGAACAGCTAACACAAAGGCACTCATATACGTTCATTTTTTAGTAACATATTCCAAAGTTGGTTTAGCCCAACTAGGAATTTTCAATGAAACTCATTTTCCATACCGGAAGAAATCTTTTACTTCGATTATTCAGAGTATGATAGCTAGTCATCATATTACATATTTTACTATCGATATGTATTCCAAGAAAAAGTTTGTAGAGAATAGTAGTTTGTGCATTCAGTACATTATTGCAGAATATAGTACGAATGTAGTTACTACAAATATTAATCCAGAATATAATACTTTCTTTCTAGATCAAACTGAAACCAGATAAGTTAACAAGAAAATTAAAACTCAGAACATACATGGATTGATTCCATCTGCAAATCAAAGAGCTATTCCAAATAGAATAGGACCAGCTTTCTTTAATGAAATTTCTTTTCAAAATATTTTAGTAGTTTGATTTTCATCTGATTCGTCAATATTTCATAGTAATTCACATCAGTTTTCATCATCTCAATCACAACTATATTTTTCTTCCAGAGCTTCTTCATCACTACATTCTATGACTAAGTTAGTGTTTTGTTCATCTTCAATTTCATCTGGAAGACATTCATCGTCACCTTTTTTAGTGGCATACTTTTCTAATAGGTTCACAGTTTTATCATAGTTGGCTCATATAATGTAATCATCTCACATAATCACGACAGGAACACTATTAAATTCTGTTCAGAATTGTTCTCCATAATCTTTCATCATTTCTCTGTTCTCCTTACTATAATACACTTCATATCATACAACTTTGAAATTGTAAGTTTCTTTTAAAGTATCCAAATATCATTCTTCAGCTTTACAGTGAGGACAAGTTTTTCAATAAAACAAAATTAGCTCAGCTGCATTTGAATTTGAATCGGAATCATTATCTTTATTTTCATTCATTTTTGGAATAAAGATAGCTAAACCAATTCAAATAATAGCTATCAGAGCAATCACTATAATCAAAATTAAATTTTTATTTTTCATCTACAAAAATTATCGGATAAATACCAATAATATAAGTTATGATTACAACAAAAAAAATCAACATAAAATCTGTTTAAATAAACAAAAAATGGCTATCTACCAAATAGCCATTTCTTCTATAAGGTTCTACCACACGCACATAATGTTAAAGATTTTTTTTAAAAAAGCAAATTTTTTAATACTTTTTATAAAATGTCAACAATATGACTAGAAATCCATGTTGGAACCATTATTTTTTATTTTTCAAGTTTGCTTAACTGTACCAAATTTTTGTAATAATTTAATTATTTCATCATGTTTATCTTTACTTTCATTTTTTAAAAAAGTGTCAGAATGCCAAATGGCGATATTCAAATCTTTATAATTTTTTAGTATTTCCTCAATATCAGATTCAGATTTTACTTCAGATTTAAATTTTTTTGAGAAAAATTCAAAAAGCTGGTTCATATTCAGAATTCTATGTCAATTTAGGATTAGTTTGTTATTTTCAAGAGTAATCATTTAGATAATAATTAAGTAAATGCTTCGTTGGAGAATATAGATTTTCTGGTAGATTGTTTAAGTCAAATCGCTTCCATTCATCTTCTTTAGTCGGTTCCATACATTTTAATTCTCAGCTAAATTTTTCACATAGCAATCATATTGTCACAAAGTGTCTATCTGAAGCGATATCATCTAAGACAGCAAAAACTTTTGGATTCAAAACATCCAGATTCGTTTCCTCTTTGACCTCTCTAATGGCGGCCTGGATTATGGTTTCGTTGTATTCTTGTTTTCATCAAGGAAAGCTTCGAGTATCAGGTTCATGTATTCATCATGTATCTTGTTTGTTTTTACATCTATGTCAGAGTAAAACTTTATTTCAATCCTTAATAATGATTCAGACTCAGATTTTGATGTGATTTTGGTTCATAAGAATTTGTATAATAATATAAACGCATAATATTACCTTTGATAAGGTCTATCGTTACTTAAATCATAAGTTTTACATACTCAATTATCTGAATATGGTGCATGAAGGATTTGAGTTTCATTATCATATTCTAAATAACTTTTTCCATAAAAATGTCAGATTTCTTCAAATGGTTTCTCTCATGGAATTATAGGTAATCTATATTCAATAGCTTCAACCCACGTTTTTTTGTTTCAAATTGCTACAATTATTTCTTTATTTCCATCTCAATCTAAATCTTCAAAAAACATTTCAGCGAATAATCAATCTTTCAACTCATTATAATCATTTACAATATCTCCTGAAAAATCATAAATAAAATTATATCATTCATTTCCATTAATTCACAGAATTTTTGTTCAATTAGGATTATCCGGTCATATACTAAAATATTCTTCTACTCAATCATTATTTAAATCTATAGGATTTCAATGTGTCTCATCGTATATACGAACATTATCTTCTCAATAGTGTTTTAAGGTTATATAATCAGAATAAATTCACTCATAGATTCAATAAACTAATTGACTCGGTAAATCTGGAGCAATATAATTTGGATCCAATTTACATCATGTGTACATATATTCATTTACAGTATATCCATAGAAACTTCATGGATTCTTAGAAATATGATAAGTTAGATTACATTCATTTTCTTCATAATTTTCTCAATCTTCCAATGCGTCATCTAGATATCTAGCTTTTACTTCAATATCTTTTTCAGAGGCTTGATTTATACTATCTATTTCAAATCTTGTCGCTCTTCATTTATTTCAAATCAAATCTGAACCGTAATAAAGATATGTGAAAAGCAAATATTTATCTCAACTTAAAATCATTCAGTCTTGTGTGATTTTTGTTCAATTTTTTAAAGTATCTCAAACAATATCCATCAAAATCTGATCAATATCAGACTTTTTATATGCTACTTTTACTTCTTTATCTATAGGGAAAACGAAATCGTGAACATCTCAATCATTCGGAATAAACGAATCTTCCAGAATAGGGTAGTATGAATTTTCTGAGGCTTCTTCTGGATTTTCGTATTTATCCATGTAGTTATTATTCAAAATATTGAATATAAATGTTCATTTTTGTTCATCAGTGCTTAGTGGCTTATTCCAAGTGTCAGATTTGTCATTTTCTAAATCAATTACTCATTCCAAAAGGTACGATAATTTACTATATTCATTTTTAGTTAATTCAACTTCTTGAGAATAATCTATTTCTTCATCAATGACCACAGGTAACGTTGGAGTACAGCCGCTTAGAGTTATACAAGCTAAACTTAAAAGAAAAATTTGATTTTTAATTTTCATAAAAAGTAAATTATTTGATAAACATAGATTATCATAGAAAAGATCTATAAATTTTCAACTTTTTATTTACAATACTTTAAAACTTGATTTCAGTTTTACTCAGATAAGAATCGCCCTGTCTTTTAATTTTAGTTTCCTTTGTAGTTTTTGTAGATTTATTTCCTTTATGTATCTCATTTTTTTCTGTAGGAAATAGTATAGTACGTTCTGATGAAGTTATTACAGTTTTTGTTGTGCAAGATAAATCTCATGTGTATCGATTATTATTTATTCAGTCCAAAATATTTGGAGCAATGTTTTCTATTATTTCTGTCTCTACTCAAAGTGCAATAGCATAAGGCATGATTTTATCTAAATATTCAGGGTCTTGATCTAAAAACGTTTTAATCTTTTTTTCATCACAAGCTTCTAGAAAATATTTATATCAATATATTTTAGCTAAAAATTCTTTTCAGTTTTCGGATAAATTATAATATGTTAGTTCTGTATCCTTAAAAGTAGCATCTAACAATACAAGAAAAAACAGTATAACTATTATCCAACATACTCATCATATAAGTATCCAATCAGATAGTTTTCCTTGCATTTGTTCCTGTAAGCGATTCATTAAAAATACAGAAAGAAATCGTAAGATGCTCACAATCACAAAAATCCACTCTATATATTTTGACTTTAATGTTATTGATCTTTTTTTTTCTATCAAATTTTTATTTAAACAAATTTTAGCCGTTTTTAAATTTATTAATGGAATATTCTTTAATACATTAACGTTAGGTAACGTTATCTCTTTATCCTCTCCAAAGATTAAATTCCATTGAAATTGTTCATCTTCCGGCATTTTCTTCAAAGAATTATCAATAATTTTAATTACAACTTTATCAAACGATAAATAATTTCATTTTTTAAAACTCAAAGAGATTCTTTTTTCAAAGGCCCATTTATAAATTAAACAACTGATACTTCATTTAAACTGTTTTAGATTATACAAATATCCTACTTCCATAGGGGTTAATCACTTTGGATATGTATATTGGATTATAATGGGATATTTTCATATCTTTTTCTTTTGTATTTTAAAAAATTTTCTAAATCTTTTGGTACATTGTTGTATTTTATACAATATTTTGTTTCGAATTAAAAATATAGTATATATTCATGCTATCCCACAAATAATAATAAAACCTAAAATATATGTAACAAGAAAAACTTTTCCAGACATAGGCATAAAATTATTACATGTTCCTTCGCTTCTATCACAAACGGCTCCAGCAATAAAAATCCGATATAATAAAGGGTAAATTATTAAGAAGAGACGTAAATATCTATAAATTCTTTTATATCACATGAAATTTATAGGAAATAAATTCAATCAATTATAAACAAAATTTTTTGTAAAATCAAAAAAAATTATACTTTTTTTAATATTTAATAAAAAATTATATATTATACTTTTACTCTCCCAAAAACTTTTCCTAAATTTTCATGAAATAATATATCTGCGAATCTATCATGAGCTGTGGAATCTCTATTTATTATAACAATTTTATTTCAGCCATAATATTGAATCAAGGTATTAGCAGGATAAACAGTTAAAGACGTTCATCAAATAATAAATAAATCAGCATTTCTTAAAGCAATTACAGATTCTTGCCAAGCTTTTTGTGGTAATTGTTCTCAGTAAAATGTTACATCTGGTCTAAGTATTCATCAACAGTCACAATATGGTACATCTCATTTAAACGTGAATAAAATATCTGGATCAAATTCTTTTCCACATTCATCACAGTAAACTATTTGAGTTGTTCAATGAATTTCTAAAACGTTTTTACTTCATGCTTTTTGATGCAGTCAATCAATATTTTGAGTGATTACTGCAGAAAGTTTTCAAACTTTTTCAAGCTGAGCTAATTTTTTATGAGTAATATTTGGTTTCACTCATCTGTAGTCCATTTTTTGCCTGTAATATTCAAAAAATACTTTCGGTTCATTATATAGACAAGAATGGCTTAATAAATATTCAGGTTGATATTTTTCAAACTGAACATCATGCTGATTATATAATCAATCTTTACTCCTAAAATCTGGTACTCAGCTTTCAGTGGAAACTCCCGCTCATCAGAAAAATACGATATGATTAGATTGATCTATCAAATCTTGAAATTGTTTAATCCTATCTTGAAAATCTGAATCTATCATGATATTACTATTTTTCATTGAAATATTCCATAGCTTTTTCATCAAAACTTTTTCTATTTACATCGTTATAATCAGTAAAATGTTCCCAATAATCTCTTTCTTGCCAAACGGCAAAGGCTTTATTAGAGAAAATAGCTTTTACAGCATCATCTAATTCGGTTCAATCTCTTTCTGGATCATAATCTTCTATCAAAAAATCAGCATCAAGCATCTCAGCGTCTTGTACATTTACCAAAGTGAATCATTTATCGGATTGATGAATTTCCATAGCTATAGGTGCTATTCTATAACATGTATTTCTCAAAGTTCAATCACTTTCATGTTCAAATCACATAACTTCATCTACTCAATAATACATCAAATTTCATTGTTTACTTACTCATGTTCATAACAAAGCGAAATTAGCAAATGTTGTTCACTCATCACAAGGTAAAGCTTGAGCAGCTAAATCCAGTAACTCATCATTAGTCGGTGGTAGAACAACAGAATCTTCATCAGTTTTAGAACCGCAACCGAAAAGATTAAGGCAAATAATAGATAAAATTCAGATTAAAAATAATTTTTTCATGAGACTGTATGAATGGATAAAACACATTATCATTAACCAAAAATCTTATTTTTACAAGTGAAAATAAAAAAAGGCCTCCATTTGGAGACCTACATTTTTTTGAAAATCAAATTTTAGTAAGCGAATTGATAATTTATAGTCTCATTTCCATTTTCAACGCTCACAGCAACGAAATCTAATGTTTCAGGATTTACAATATATAATACTTGTAATTCTGTACCATCCTGTAATACAACTTTTGTAAGAGTATAAATCATTCCATCTTCGATTCCAGAACTAACAACTTCTCTTGAAGCCATAGTTGCATGTTCAGGAATTAATAATGTGTGAGATAGATCTTCAGGATAAACATATTCTCCATTATTAGTTTCCTGTGTTTCCATATTATAAGTTGTATAAGTATATGATTTAGGGAAATGCGTTTCAGCAAGTTCATCTAGCTCTTCAGTAGTTAAAGATGTTTTTGCTCATTCAGGTAGAACGTAGTCTTCTTCATCAACGGTATTGTAAATGATTTCTCATTTCTTACATTCATCTCTATAAAAAGACCATTCTTCACAATAAGTTCCATCATCAAATATACAAAGTCATTCTCCTTCTTGTAATAATAGCGTTCCACCATTTTCTTCACAGTAAGTAGATGCTGGATTTGCAGTTTCTGTATCAGATTTATTACAACCAGCTAGAGTTAAACATCATATTGCTAATAAAGCAACAAGCCCAAAGATTTTAGGTTTCATAATTTTTATAAATTTACAAAAATAAAAAACATCACTACTAATTTAAATAAATAATTCCATATTTCAAGGGAATGATTGTTTTTTAAAATTAAGTTAAAAATAAAAAATGGCATGGAGATAAACTCCACACCGATCAATTTTTTTTAAGATATCCCTTTCTTTCAAGGTATTCACTTACTAATTTAGCAGTATAAATCCCTAAGAAATGAGTCCCTGCTATAATAAGAACGGATATCCATCCATGTTTTGCGATTAGAACAACTACAGTTGCATAGAATATTGAAGTTAACATTCCAACTAAAGCGGCTTTTAATCTCGTGGATTTGATAAGGAAGATATACTTCAAATTCTGTAAGAATACATTCGTGAAGCTAATCACAAAGAATAGTGCATATTCAACCCAAACAGGGCCGAGAGAAATTGAATTTAATGCATCATGCATAATCAAATTTTTTTGTTTTTCCCAGCAAATCTTAGGCTTTGCTGATTTGCCCTTTTGTTTATAAAATCACTATATTGATTCAATTATACAAAAACAAGATTTTTTTATTTGAAATTGTTTTGTTTAATACTAAAATCAATCATTATAATGACACTTTATTCCATAAATAACAAACAAATGGCATCAAAAGTTTATTTTATCAAAGAAATTACACCAGAATCTCTAATCAGAATTTATGAAAAATTATGAGTTGAACTGAAATGAAAAGTTTGAGTGAAAGTTTCTACATGAGAAAGAGGTTCAAAGTGATATCTAAAAGCAGACCTAATCTGACCATTAGTCCAGAAATTAAATGGAACAATAGTTGAATGTAATACTGCTTATCCATGATCAAGAACAGAGGTAAAAGAGCACCTCAAAACTGCACAAGAACATTGATTCACATCTTTTGCTGATGTAGATATTATGGATGCAGAATGAGAATTTCAAATCCCAGTAAAAAATGGAAAACATTTGAAATATGATATTGTCTGAAATCACTTGAAAGATTATGACTGTATGCTAAATCTCGCTCACTGAAAATGACACATGATGTGAGGATTTGGAGCTAATTTGAAAAATCAATCAATTTGAGTGGCTTCTCGCAATGGAAAAGCTTATATCCATAGCTGTGGACAGACTGTAGATCCAGATGAATGTTGGATAGTAAAATTTGAACAACAAGATTTCATTGAATCAATGGCTGAAGCTGCAACAGCTGTAGCTGATTATTTCAAAGAACAAAATAAACCAATTTTGTATATCACTGTAGCAAATGCAATCAGTCTGGACTGTGACTGTGATGCTCATCAATGAGATCCTGTTATCGCTGATATTGGAATTTTTGCAAGCTTGGATCCAGTTGCAAATGATCAGGCTTTTATTGATGCTATATGGGCAACACATGAAGAATGAACTAAAGATATTCAAGAGAGAATTGATTCTAGAAAATGAAGACATATTACGGAATATGCTGAAAGTCTTTGACTTGGAAGTACGAAGTATGAAATAGAAGAAATTTAGAATTAATGTTTTAATAATGAAAGAAACTTGATTATTAGCTACTTGATTATTAGCTACTTGATTATTTGGTAGTTTATTATTAATTGGTTGTAATAAATCAGAAAATTCTGAAATAATTTTGGATGAAACTCAGACTAACTCATTTTGAATTTTTCATGATATAGGAGAATGAACAATAACATTAGATAATTGAGAAGAATCAATAACCATTTTGGATAAGAATCTATGAGCAACTGCAGCTTGAACATGAGAAGAATCATATTGATATTACTTTCAACGATGAAATAATCATTGATTTCAACTAAATTCAGAGATAAAAACTTGAAAAGATTTAGTTACTAGAGATGTAGCACTACAATATTGACCAGATAATTGGTATGATAGTGATGTGCAGTTCGTGATTATGGATAATAGTGAAGAAGTAAATCGTAATTTAAATTTAGGTAACTACTTTTTAGCTGCAGTAAATGATAATTTACGATGATGAAGTGGAGATAGTGAAGTTGTAAATCGTATGTGAGAATATGTTATAGATCAATTTAGGTGAGATACGGGTAATCCTAGAACAGAAAGGAAATGACCATGTCCTGAATGATTTCATGTGCCAAGTTTTGGGGAGATTCATAAGCTATTTAAACTTTGGATAGATATCAAATATCCAAATGATATAGAAAAAAAGGAACATGTTAGATGGATGGCTATTTGAGATCGTTGAATATCAACAGAATTTGGTAACGATTTGTTATTACCAAGAGCGTGATGAATTCGCTTTGATGGTAAGGCTACTCCACATAATCAGTGATCTATATGATATTATTGGATGTCTAGTCCCTGAAGGTTCTTAAGTTTTGATAATAATGGTATAGTAGAATATTCTGAATCATATCGTGCTGCAACATTTAGTGTACGTTGTTTTAAAGACTAAATATTAAAATGAAAAAAATCTGACTTTTAACTACTTTATTGATTGGTAGTTTATTACTTACAGGATGTAATAAAACTATAGAAAATCCTGAAATTATTGATGATTGTGTTACTGTGGATTGAGAAGATACATGTGCAGTTGATATAGAAGAACCAGTTGTTGAAGAACCAACTTATGATATATTAGATTGGACATGATATATCTGATGTCCATGATGATGTGAAGATTGAAGCGATGAGGAATATGTGAAATGATATCTTTATCAATATACAAACCCTGAATTATGACTTAGAATTACTACACCTATTAATTACATGCATTCGAAAGATATTTTTCATGTAAAGTATGATGGACTTTTATTTGAACAGATTTGAAATGGAATTTATTCAATTGAAAATAAAGAATGGGAATGATGGACTTATGATAATGCAGAAAGTATTCAAATGTTTGAAAAAGATCCAAATCAATCATTAGAAAAATATATAAGAGAAAATTTATTAAAAGACTGATGTGTCTTAGAAATAGATAATGAATCTCTTAGTTATGATAAAAATATTGTTTGAACTAAAAATAATACATTCTATTGGATGAATGAAGATTTAAAAATTTACGATGTTCCAGAGCCATGGAAAGTTACAGGTAACGATTGTAGACATGATAAATTATGAAGAACATGAATTTATGTTGAATCAGAAGATTGAAAAAGATATTACTTACTAAATAAAAATGATTGATGTGCTCCATGACCATGTTCTATATTCTGAAAAATAGAGATTTAATAAAAAAATAAAGATAAAACATGAAAAAAATATTTTATCGCATTATATGAACATTTTTTGTTA
>JAEEGG010022463.1_pt1 | contig 12412 bp, 9 predicted proteins | sample 9134161 | NCBI WGS metagenome assembly JAEEGG01 (sample SAMN16246543, study PRJNA631951) | gut metagenome | biome: gut microbiome; feature: rumen; material: CR-attached | host: Bos | place: Iran: Karaj | collected 2018-10
ACGAGGATATCCTGGCTATGCCCGACGGATATGAGACCCAGGTCGGTGAGCGGGGACTCAGACTATCCGGTGGCCAGAAGCAGAGAGTTGCCATCGCCAGGGCTATACTGCGTAACAGTCCGATCATAATTCTTGATGAAGCGACTGCTTCCGTGGATGTACAGACTGAGCGTCAGATCCAGGCGGCCATCAATAAGCTGGCAGGGAAACGTACTATCGTTGCTATCGCACACCGCCTTTCAACCATAATGAACGCAGACATGATACTTGTCATCCATGAGGGTGAGATAGTCGAGCAGGGCACACACGAAGAACTTATGGCTCAAAAGGGCTTTTACTACAAAATGCAGCAGGCAGGTTAGACTATCCGATAAAATAAATAGACTTATACCTTACGAGAGGGGCATGGTGCCAAATAACCATGCCCCTCTAATTCCGAAGAATGTACGTATAGCACGTAAAAATTTACAGCCTTAGCAATAATTCCTTTTCTATCACTTTCCCGTCTTTTATGTAGCTTCTCGGTACACGTTTGCTTACGGCACAGGTCAGTTCATAAGGAATGGTCCCGGCAATATCGGACAGGGTCTCTATCGGGTTCTTCTCACCGAAGATCTCAATCTCGGAGCCTACGGTCACGCCCTGCATGTTGGATACATCGATCATGCACATATCCATGCATATCTTGCCGAGCTGCTTGGCCGGACCTGCCGAAGTCATAAGCGAGCACTTGTTAGACAGGCTTCTGAAGAAGCCGTCGGCATACCCGTAAGGGAGTACGCCAACGCGGGTGGTGCGGTCCGTGACAAAGATCCCGCCGTAGCTTATCGCAGTGCCTGCGGGGTATGTTTTTATGGTACTGATATTTGTTTTAAGGGACATAACGGGCTTCAGTCCCATTTTTTTTGCGAATTCACCGTATCCATAAAGAAGAAGACCGGGACGTACCATATCCAGATATGTTTTGGGGTATTCCGATACGGCACCGGTGTTTGCGCAGTGCTTTAAGCGAAACTTCTTTCCGGACATTTCTTCAACGTGATTGATGACATCCGTAAAAAGCTTGAACTGATGTTCGGTGTAAGCCCTGCATTTATCTCCGGGCTCATCCGATACGGCAAAGTGCGTGAAGATGCCTTCAGCTTCAAGTCCGGGCATGTTTATAGCTTCAAGTATCCCGAGTACTCCGTTTTCAAAGAAATCTCCGTCACAGAGATATCCGAGTCTTGACATGCCGGTATCTACCTTGATGTGTATTTTAAGTGTTTTGTTCAGGCGCGAAGCTTCTTCGGAGTATTCTACGGCCTTTGCCTTACAGGTGACAGCCTGCGTGATATTAAAGTCGATAAGGCGTTCCACCTGATCCTTCGGCGTATGTCCGAGGATGAGGATGGGCATCTTAATATCGTGAAGCCTCAGCTCCATGGCTTCGTCCATGCTGCTGACCGCCAGATAGTCTGCTCCGTTTTCTTCGAGGGCTTTGGCCACCATGATAGCACCGTGCCCGTAGGCGTCGGCCTTTACAACGCCGAGGAATCTGACATCGGGGCCTGTTTTTTCACGTATCTTTTTGTAATTATATATCAGTGAGTCGAGATTTATCTCGGCCCATGTTCTTCTGAGTGTTGATTCCATTATCTGCCTCCGTCGGTTCCGGTATCGTTTGTCGGGTTTGACCTGATCGATGTCAGATCGTGCAATGCCGGTAATTTTGTGTCATTCTGAGCGAAGCGAAGAATCTTTACGCCTGACTCACAGATTATTATACTCAAATTGAGTTTTTTTGCAATAAAGGAACCAAAAAAATTCACTTGATTTATTTCGTATATCTTGGTAAAATATAGAGTGATTCTAAAAAACTATATCTATAGAAAGGGACGAGGCATGGGCATTTATGACATAACCAGATTTGATGAGCTGGTAAAAGGAAATTCTTATGTTGGAAGAGGCATCATTGTTGGAAAGAGTGAGGACGGAAGGAAGGCCGTAACCGCTTACTTTATCATGGGAAGAAGCACTAATTCCAGAAACCGTGTATTTGTTGAGACTCCCGACGGTATCATTATCAGGGCTTTCGATCCTTCAAAGCTTGAGGATCCTTCACTTGTTATCTACTCTCCGGTACGCGAGTACAAGAACTACATGATAGTGACAAACGGAGATCAGACGGATACCGTATATAAGGCGCTTGAGAAGTGGGACGGAGTTTTCGTTCAGAGCCCTATACAGGTTGTTGACTTAAGCTATGCCTTTGAGGTAGGCCTTACCACACGTGACTTTGAGCCCGACGGACCCAATTTCACACCCAGGATCAGTGCGATGCTCAGCTTCACCAAGGCAAACGATTTTACATATAAGATGAATATCTGCAAGAGTGCCGACGCAGAGGGAACGGCCTGCAACAGATATAATTTCTCGTATACCGCATTAAGCGGCCTCGGACATTTCATTCATACCTACAATCATGACGGCAATCCTATCCCTACATTTACCGGAGAGCCCGAGAGAGTATTCATCCCCAACGATATTGATGAGTTCAAGGATACGATCTGGAACGGACTGGATGAGAACAACAAGGTATCGCTCTATGTTTCATACATCGATCTTTTTAACGGGGAGAAAGAGACCCGTATCATAAACAAGAACCAGTGATTTTGACAGAATATATGGCGAAAGGATAATAAAATGAAAGAGTTTGAATTAAAATACGGCTGTAATCCCAATCAGAAGCCTGCAAAGATTTACATGGAGAACGGGGCAGATCTTCCCGTTGAGATTTTGAACGGACGTCCCGGATACATCAATTTCCTTGACGCGTTTAACAGTTGGCAGCTTGTTAAGGAACTTAAGGAAGCCACGGGCAAGTGCTGTGCGACATCTTTTAAGCATGTAAGCCCCACATCCGCAGCAGTAGGCAATAAGCTGAGCGACAAGCTTAAGAAGGCAGTGTTTGTTGACGATATCGAGGGACTTGATGATTCACCGCTTGCATGCGCATATGCAAGGGCAAGGGGTACCGACAGAATGTCATCCTTCGGTGATTTTATAGCATTGAGCGATGTTTGCGACGTTACTACCGCAAAGATCATCAAGCGTGAGGTTTCCGACGGTATCATAGCTCCCGGCTATACCGACGAGGCTCTTGAGATATTAAAGTCAAAGCGCAAGGGCGGATACAATGTAATAAAGATTGATGCAAACTATATCCCCGAGGTTCAGGAAAAGAAACAGGTATACGGCATCACCTTTGAACAGGGCAGGAATAATTTCAAGATCGACAACGAACTGTTAAACAATATTGTTACCGAGAACAAGGATCTTCCCGATGATGCAAGGACAAACCTTATCATAAGCCTTATAACCTTAAAGTATACCCAGTCAAATTCCGTTTGCTTCGCAGCGGACGGGCAGGCTATCGGCGTAGGCGCAGGACAGCAGTCAAGAGTTCATTGTACAAGGCTTGCGGGAAATAAGGCTGATAACTGGCTGCTGCGTCAGTGGGACAGGATACTTGAGCTTCCTTTCCTTGATACTCTGGGACGTCCCGACAGGGATAACGTGATCGATCAGTACATCACAGGCGAGGGCGAGGATGTTGTTGCCGACAGCAACTGGCAGCAGTATTTCGCAAAACGTCCGGCACCTCTTACAAAGGAAGAGAAGCAGGCATATCTGGATACTATCTCGGGTATAGCACTCGGAAGCGACGCTTTTTTCCCGTTCAGCGACAATATCGACAGGGCTAAGAAGAGCGGCGTTACATATATCGCAGAACCCGGCGGATCGGTTAGGGATGATCTCGTCATCAACAAGTGTAATGAGTACGGAATGGTTATGTGCTTTACCGGAATGAGGCTTTTCCATCATTGATCGGGGAGCATGGATTAAAGAGGTATTGATTTGAAGAAGTTTTTTTACAAAGTGTTAATGATCGCTGCCGTTGTTCTGGCGGCAGCGACCGGTTTTGTCTGTCTTTCGGGAAGTGCTCAGGTAAGCGCAGCAAGAGCTGCCGAAGCTCCGGTGACTTCGCTTGATAAGGTCATGAACAAGCTGAAGAAAAAGTCAAAGTCCTATGTTTCAAAGCTTAAGAAAGAGATCATAGATAAAAAAGAGGAAGACGCAAAAGACGACAAGAACAAGACCGAAATAGAAGACAGTACTCCGTTAACCTGGAACGAAAACTTTACAGAAGCAGATCTGAGGCTTATGAGCGCCATCATTTACTGTGAAGCAGCGGATATGTCGGAGGAGGCCGGTATAGCCGTCGGTAACGTAATACTTAACAGGATGCGGGATACCAAGGACTGGAAGCATGTAAACACCATAAAAGAAGTCGTTTACGATAATAAATGGTGCGTTCAGTTTACGCCTGCCTACGGTAATCCCAGTTCGCTTGAGAAGGCTTTGGCAATTTACGACAATCTGGAAGATTATGAAGGCAAATGGCAGTACAGACAGATGCAGAAGAATATTACCGAAGCTAAGAAGGCACTAAGCGGAGTAAAGGTTGTTCCGGATTCCTACATGTTCTTTAACGGGCACATAGAGTCGTCCAAGAAGAAGTGCGAGGAACAGGGCAAGAGTTATATCGTCATCGATCATCATATATATTTTTAACCGGTAACTTTGTGTCACAGAACATATCAATGTATTATATCGATGTCATTCTGAGTATCATATCGGTGTCATTCTGAGCGAAGCGAAGAATCTTAATGACATTGGAACAGAGCAGGAGAAAAATATGGGAGATATATTATCGGGCCTGGAGTCCATGGGACTCGGGAATCTCAGCAATGTGGATCTTTTTCATGACAAAAAGGATAAGCCTAAGAAAGAGGTCGAAGTTAAGCCTGTCGAGAAAAAGGCAGAAGAAAAGGATTTCCTTTATGATAGGGACGTGACATGTGAATGCTGCGGTCACCGTTTTAAAGAAAAGTCGTTAAGACCAAACAGGATGAAACCGATTTCTCAGGATGTGGATCTGAGGCCCAAGTACGAAGAACTTGATACGTTAAAATACAGCATCTCGGCGTGTCCCATATGCGGGTATGCGGCTCTTACAAAGGAGTTTACGCATCTTTCCCAGGCTCAGTCGAGAATGATAAAGGACAACATCAGCTCGAACTTTACCGGGCTCAGATATGACGGGGATACCTATACTTATGATGACGCCATTGCAAGGTGTAAGCTTGCGCTGATAAATACTATCGTAAAGCATGGAAAGATAAGCGAGAGGGCATATCTGTGCCTGACTCTCGGATGGCTTACAAGAGGAAAGGCCGAAAGCCTTGACATAACTAACGAGGCTGAGAAGGCCAAGATAACCGAACAGCTTTCCAATGAGGAGAATGATTATCTTACCAAGGCGGCCGAAGGTTTTGGAGAAGCCCTGATGAAGGAAGCCTTCCCCATATGTGGGATGAACGACAGTACCTTCATTTATCTTATGAGTGCGCTTAACTTTGAGATAGGAAGGTATCCGGAGTCCATGAAATATGTTGAAAGAATCCTGCTTAACAGAGCCATCAATGATAGGATAAAGGAAAAAGCCAGAAAGATAAAGGAAGCTATTCAGGAAATCAAGAATGCGTGACCTCCGGCGTTTCTTATAATTTTTTAAAGGAGAAAGTATTTTTATGGATGAACAATTATATGCCATTCCGGTCAATGACGCCTTTGCGGAGGATTCGGAGTGCCCTATCTGTTCGATGTATGCTTCACTGCAGAAAAATGCGATAGAGTTTACAATGGGACCGTCCTATATGGAGGACGATGTCCGCATGGAGACAAATGAGGTAGGCTTCTGTGCAAAGCATGTCGAGATGATGTACGGAAATCAGAACCGTCTGGGGCTCGGACTTATGCTGCATACCCATATGCAGACATTGATAAAGGAGACCGAGAAGGCTCAGAAGAAGGGCAGGAGCTCGGGCGGCGGACTGTTTAAGAAAAACACGGAGGGCTCCGCGGTTTCAGCATATATGAGACAGCTCGGAAAGAGCTGTTATATCTGCAACAGGATAGAGAACATTTTTGAAAGATATATTGATACCGTATTCTATCTGTACGAAAAGGATTCGGCATTTAAGACGAAGTTTGATTCGTCAAAGGGCTTCTGTGTAAATCATTATGCGGTTCTGTATGATGCCGCCGATTCACATATGGGCGGAAATGCATTAAAGGATTTTACCAAGAAGCTTGATACTCTTTTCTTGGAGAATATGAAGAGAGTATGCGATGATGTGGAGTGGTATACTGACAAGTTTGATTACAGAAATGTGGATGCTCCGTGGAAGAACTCCAAAGACGCTCTGGTAAGGGCGATAAAGAAGCTTGACAGTATAGAGCTGCAGCTATAAAGATATATTCGGAAATGAAAGCCCTGTCGGCATATCAATGCTTCGGCAGGGCTTTTGACGGGATATAAGGGGCTGTTTTTGTGCGATAAACGAATGCCCTCAGTGCAAGCTCGCTTGCAAACTGAGGGCTGAGTGAACGGTCACTGAGAGAGCTAGCTCTCGAAGTGGCCAGTAGCATCGAGTAGGAGGCAGCCTACTCGATTAATATGGAGAATTGATTTGATCAGGATTAATAATTTAAAAATCATACCCGGTGAGAAATTCCGTTTTAATGGGATAAAGGAAAAAGGGTTATCAGATGCGGTTAATGCGGAACTGAAAAGATTGATAATAAAGAAACTTAAGATTACAGAAGACAGACTCATTAAATTTGAAATATATAAACAATCAATTGATGCAAGAAAAAAGGATGAAGTAAAGGTTGTTTTTTCGATAGATGTGATTATAAAGGATGAAAACGGTTTTATCCGCAAAAACAGGGAAAAAGATATAGTCTGTATTGAAAATGCAGAAAGCAGAAATGTCAAAAGGGACAACCCGGATAAAAAGTTATCCGATGTTCGCAGCGGCAATGCAGATCGGAGATATTACGGAAACAGAGTGATTGTTGTAGGAGCGGGTCCGGCAGGGATTATGTGTGCCTTACGGCTTGCCGAGGCCGGTGCAAGACCGATATTGATTGAACGCGGAGAAGATGTAGACAGCAGGATAAAGACAGTAGGCGGATTTTGGCAGGGTAAGCCCCTTAATCCATCGTCAAACGTTCAGTTCGGTGAAGGCGGCGCGGGAACCTTCAGTGACGGAAAGCTCAATACGATGGTTAAGGACAAAGAAGGTTATATGAAGGAGGTATATCGCATCTTTGTCGAAAACGGTGCGGATGAAAGCATACTGTATATTAATAAACCGCATATCGGGACGGATAAGCTGACGGAGATAGTTAAGTCGATAAGAAAAAGGATAATCGCACTCGGCGGTGAGGTAAGGTTTTCGTCTCAGGTAACGGATATAAAGTTATCAAGGCTAAGTGAAAATACAGGTAATAAAGAAGAAAATACGGAGTCGGAACAGCGTCATTTCAAGGTTAAAGGTGTGATCCTTTCGGACGGAACGGAAATAGAGTGCAACAGTCTTGTACTTGCACTCGGACACAGTGCAAGGGACACCTTTGAAATGCTTGAGAAAAAAGGCGTTTGCATGGAGCAGAAGCCCTTTGCAATGGGTGTCAGGGTTCAGCATCCAAGGGAATTCATTGACAAACAGCAGTATGGGGAATTTGCAAAATACCTGCCTGCTGCAGATTATAAGCTTACTTTTACAAGGGAAGGGAAAAGGAGTGTTTATTCCTTCTGTATGTGTCCGGGAGGCTATGTCGTAAACGCTTCTTCGGAAGAGGGAAAGCTTGCCGTTAACGGGATGAGCTACAGTGACCGAAACAGCCCGAGTTCCAATTCAGCTATAGTTGTACAGGTTTCGCCCTCGGATTATCCGGGAAAGGATGCTTTAGCCGGTATGAGGCTTCAGAGAAAGCTCGAGGAGGATGCCTACAGAACTGCGGACGGAAAGATACCGGTACAGAGCCTGGAGGAGTTTGTCAGGGAAGCGTTTGCAAAATATGAAAACGATACAAAAGAAACGGATATAGATAAATTTGTTAATACCATATGCACTTCAGATCGGTATTTTGATGAAAATGAGCCTGACTGCAAGGGATTATGGCAATACGGGAATCTTACGGATTTCTTACCGGAGTATATTACGGCATCACTGCTTGAAGCGTTTCCGGAGTTCGGAAAAAACATAAAAGGATATAATTCAAAAAATACCCTGATGCTGGGGCTTGAAAGCAGGACTTCGTCACCTGTAAGGATACTTCGGGGCCGGGATCTTCAGAGTATAAATGTTTCGGGTCTTTACCCCTGCGGTGAGGGTGCGGGTTATGCGGGCGGCATCACAAGTGCAGCCATGGACGGACTGAAAATCGCAGACAAAATAATAAACGAATGTCATTCTGAACGAAGTGAAGAATCTTTTAATAATTAAGATCCTTCGCTGACGCTCAGGATGACAAAGTAGAGGTTATAGAATGTTAGAAGAGATTTATACGGGTGATAATACAGCACCTGACAGAGAGCCGGAGAGACAGTTTTATTTCATTAAAAAGATGCAGGAAATCGCCTTTGCAAGGGAACAGGCGGCAGGAAGAAAGATGACGTATCATATTTCAACCTTCGGCTGTCAGATGAATTTCAAGGATTCGGAAAAACTGGCCGGTGTACTTGAAGAGATAGGATTTGCAGAATCAGAGGACGAGAAAGCAGATTTTTGTCTGTATAATACCTGCACGGTTAGGGAAAATGCAAATTCCAGAGTTTACGGAAGACTGGGATATCTTGGGAAACTCAAGAGCAGGCAGCCGGATATGATCATAGCCATGTGCGGCTGTATGATGCAGGAAGAGCATGTGGTTGAGACCATCAAAAAAAGCTACAGATTCGTTGACATAATCTTCGGAACCCATAACATATACAAACTGGCAGAACTGTTATACGAGTATTTTATCCAAAACAGGATGACAGATATATATCAAGATGCCCAAAATACAAAAAAATCCAAGCCCACAAAGAAAAAGCACCAAATGATAATCGATATCATAAAGGGTACCGACAAGATCGTAGAAGAGCTTCCGAGCAAACTGAAAGCATCCTTCAAGGCCGGTGTAAATATCATGTTCGGGTGCAATAATTTCTGTACATACTGTATAGTTCCGTATGTACGAGGCAGGGAAAGAAGCAGAAAGCCCGAAGATATAGTAAATGAGATAAAGGATTTTGTTTCAAAAGGCGTTTTGGAGGTCATGCTTCTCGGACAGAATGTTAATTCCTACGGGAAGAACCTTGATAATCCGGTAACCTTTGCCGAGCTTTTAAAGCAGGTTGAAGAAATAGAAGGACTGAAACGTATCCGTTTCATGACCTCGCATCCGAAGGATCTCTCGGATGAACTGATAGAGGTGATGAAGAATTCTAAGAAGATATGCCGTCACATACATCTTCCTGTTCAGTCGGGCAGCTCAAGGCTTCTGAAAAAGATGAACAGGGTCTACACAAAAGAGGATTACATGAAGCTTATCGACAAGATAAGAGCAGCGATTCCGGATATTGCGATAACGACGGATATCATTGTCGGTTTCCCCGGAGAGACTGAAGAGGATTTCGAGGAAACGCTCGATATCGTCCGCTATGCCAAATTCTCATCAGCATTTACATTTATATATTCAAAAAGAACGGGAACTCCCGCAGCGTCATTCCCGGATCAGGTCGATGAGGCTACGGTCAAGAACCGCTTTGACAGGCTTTTAAAGGAAGTCAACAAATATTCCGAAGAATATGCGAAGAAGCTTGAAGGAAGCGTTCTTCCGGTACTTGTTGAAGAAAAAGACAGAGAAGTAAGCGGAGAAGAGGGATTCCTTACAGGAAGACTCGAAAATAATCTTCTGGTACATTTTAAAGGGGATGATTCACTTATCGGAAAGATACTTGATGTAAAGCTTTCCGAGTGCAAAGGGTTTTATTATATAGGTGAATTATAAAAGAAGAGGAGGCTACAAAAATGTCAAAAAAGGTTTCAACAATCACAAGACTGGCAGTGTGTTTGGCATTGCTGGTCATGTCTGTGGCTGCGTTGGGTTATAAAGACGCAGATGCGGCTGCAAAGGTAACAAAGAAAGTTTACAATCTGTCTCAGTACAAAAAAGCTGTAAAGAACAGCAAGGTCGGGACGATCATTTATATGACAAATACATCCAGTGATGTCGTGATCCCCGCAAGTTCAAAGGCAAAGAAAAAGAATCTTGAGATTTACTGTGATAATTCGCGTGTAACCAATAATGCAAAATTTAAATCCGTTTCGGTTCGCTCGGCAAGAAGCTATACCGAAAATGCCACAGGCAACACTATCGATATTTACGGTTATGAAATAGAACTTGAAGTAAAAGAAGGAAAGACCGTAAAGAAGCTTACGTTTAGGAATTTTAATTCCAATGAAATGAATTATACCTTACGTAAGGGAGCTAAGATCAGCAATATAGTTGTCGATAATTACGGAACTGTTTCAAAGCTTTCTAAAGACAAAACTATCACCATGGAAATGATCGGCGATGAGGATTCCGATGTTTACGGTACCGTTAAATTTACGTTTGATGATGACGGCAGATACAAAAAGATGTATTTTAATAACAAAGCATACAAGGACGAGAGAACCGTAACATATACCTATGATGAAAACGGAAATAAGATAAAGGAATACATTTCTTCAGATTACAGTTATTATGTTGATTACAAATATGATAAGGATAATAATCTGATCGAATATTCCGAGTGTGAGACTGACGGTACATATAATTACGGATACTCATATGAATATGATTCAAACGGTAATTGTATAAAGGAATACGAAAAACCTGCCGACGGTTCAAAGAAACTGCAGACCACATACAAATATGATAAATACGGAAAACAGACAGAGCTTAAAATGGCTGACAACTCGTTTTCTGAGACGTACAAATATGATTCAAAGGGCTGCCTGACAAGACAGATTGCAAAGAGAAACGGCAAATTAAGTTCGGATATAGAATACTTTTATGACAAAAACTGCATGTTGTCTGAATATAAGATAAGCTATGAAGAAGGTTTGAAGTATAATTACATTTATGTTCGTGATAAGGATGAAAATATCGTTTATACCGTAAGCAGATCGGACAATATACTTGATTACGCATATTTCGAAGGAGAAACCGATAATATCAGGAAGAAATATGAAGACGGTTTTGTTTCACCCGTAGATCCTACGTACGGATACGTAGGCGGCACAACAGACGCCGCTCTTAAGAAGAATGGCTATACAGTTGTTTCATCCGCAGAACAGCTTATCAATGCGATAAAGCCCGGTGCAAAGATAATAATCAAGGCAGGAGTTTATAACTTAAGCGAATACCTTCAGAAGCTTTGGAATAAGTACGGTGAAAAGTGGAATGATGAACATAAATATGTAAAGCTTCTTGAAGAATTTGACGGTATCGGTCTCGAGATCAAGGATTGCGATAACCTCCTGATAAGCGGCGGAGCTCCGAATGCCTTTTCGTCGGAAATAACGGTCGATCCCAGATATTGTGCGGTATTTACATTTACCGAATGTGACGATCTTACACTGTGCAACATGACACTCGGACACACCGACAGAGGCGACTGCTCCGGAAATGTTATCGATCTGTATAACTGCAATAACGTTAACCTTTATACAATGGATATTTACGGATGCGGCGTATACGGAATCGGTGCATATGAAAACACAAGCAATGTTACAGTTTACAATTCCGAACTGCGTGACTGCGAATACGGTCCGTTCGAGATTGAAAACGTAAAGGGAAACTTTAAGTTTGTACGCTGCGCATTTATAGGTTCGGCAGGCGGCGGATACTTCTATACAGAAGCAAGCGACGGTAAACTGACCTTTGAATCCTGTGCATTCGGTGCAGCTGAGTCAAACAAATGGTACTTCAAGATCGGTTCAGACCAAATCATCTTCAATGATTGTTTGTTCAGTGAAGTAACCGACTATCCCGAGTACGGATTTTAAATGATTTTTAAGAGACGGTGACATAAGATACAAGAGGAGGCAGAAATGAGAGTTTGTTTTAAGAAAGCATTAGCCGGCTTTCTTGCAATAGCGCTTTTAACAACACTATTTGTTTTTGTTAAGGGTGAAAACGAAACAGATGCGGCAAGTAAAAAAGAAAAAGTTGTTTATTCTTTAAAACAGCTTAAAAAGGTCATGAAGACAAAAACTGCAGCAAAGATAACATTCAGAACCGAAACTTACGATCCCATTACAATTCCGGCGGTTAAAAACGCAAAGAACAAAGATGTAGTAATCTATGCAAAAAACGCAGAAGTTACAAACAAGGCAAAATTTAACGCCATATATGTAATGGATACGAGAGGGTATATCGAAAATGCCGATAACAATACGATTTATGCTTACGAGTATAATTT
>JAEEGG010022465.1_pt1 | contig 12411 bp, 13 predicted proteins | sample 9134161 | NCBI WGS metagenome assembly JAEEGG01 (sample SAMN16246543, study PRJNA631951) | gut metagenome | biome: gut microbiome; feature: rumen; material: CR-attached | host: Bos | place: Iran: Karaj | collected 2018-10
CATTGCCATCCCTCCTTTCCCGTCAAGAGTATCCATTTCCCGCGAAAAACACCCGCGAAACCTGTCGCAGACAGAAAAATCCCCGGCGGCCAAAGCCGCCGGGGTCCTCATGTACGGAGTCTCTTACTTCTTCTTCATCACCAGGGTGGAGCCGTCCTCCTCGATGGTGACGGTCTTGCCGTCGTAGGCGCACTCCAGGGTCTCGCCTTCAGCGGTGAGGATGAGCTTCTTGCCGTCCACCTTCCAGGTGACTTCGGTGGCATCGTCGCCCAGGGTGAGGGTGCCCTTGCCGCCGGACTTCAGCTCCATGGAGAACATGTTCGCCACATCATCCGCGCTGGAGTCCATCAGCTCAGCGAAGGCCTTGAGGTCAAAATCCTCGCCGTCGATGGTCATCTTGTCCAGCACGTACTTGCCCTCCGCGCCGCCGCCGCAGGCGGTGAGCAGAGCCATGAGCATCAGGACTGCCAGGGCGATTGCCAGAACTCTCTTCTTCATTTTCGATACTCCTTTTTTCATTTTGACTTCCTAATGTCAGCCAATAGTATTTAAATTATACTCCCCTTTACCTGCGGATGTCAATAGGCTTCAGCACTTTAGCATGACACTTCGGCATTTTGCCCCCGGTACAGGTCCGACACCGCCGCGGCGTACCGGCCCATCTCCTCCGCGGCGGAGGCGGGGGAGAGGATGCGGGCCTCGGTGCCGAAGCCGAAGACCCAGGCGAAGAACTGGGGGCTCACCACCACCTCCGCCGTCACCCGGAAGTGGTCCTCATCCTCCTGCACCAGGGGGGCGTCCTGGCCCAGCCGGTCCAGCACCGCCCCCACCAGATGGTTTCGGAAGCGGAGGGTGACCTGGGTGGGCTCCCCGGAGAACATGCCGAAGACGGCCCGGGAGTACTTCCCCATGTCCAGGGCCCGGAAGGCCTCCAGCCCCTCCCGTTCCTCCCCGGCCACCCGGATGCGGTCCATCTTGTCCACCCGGTAGTGGCGGATCTCCCGGTTCTCCGGATCGTAGGCCACCAGGTAGTAGTTCTCGTCGTCCCAGGTGAGGGCGTAGGGACTCACCCGGTACTCCGCTCCGCCCCGGCGGTACTCCTTGGTCTTCCTCACGGTGTAACGGAAGTACCGGAACCGGAGCTGCCGGTTCCGGGAGATGGCGCTGTGGATCTTATCCACATTATAATAGATGGACTCGTTCATCTGCTTCACCCGGTTGGCAACGTACACCTGCCGCTGAAGGTTCCGGGCCTCATGGACGCTGGTGAGGGTCTCGATCTTCCGGATCAGGGCGTCGGTCTTGGCACGGGTGATGAACTTGGCGCTCTGGACGCTGTCCACCAGCAGCTTCAGCTCCGGCAGCTCAAAGGTGCGCTGCCCCACGAAGTAGGCGGTGTTTTTCCCCGACCCGGCGGTGAGGATGTCCAGCCCGTAGGCCCGGAGGGCCTCCAGGTCCCCGTAGATGCCCTTCCGCTCCGCCGGGATCCCCTGGGAGCGGAGGTGGTCCAGGATCTGCTTCATGGTGACGGGGGCGTCCTCGTCCGCGTACCGGAGCAGATAGTCCATAAGGTACAGGGGCTTGAGCTTCTGCCCATTGGTCATGGTATGCGCCTCCTTCGGGCGTTATGCGATGGCCTCGCCGGTGAGCAGGCGGCAGGCCAGGGCGTTTTCCCGGTACAGCTCCCGGTCCGCCTGCTCCAGCTCGGCGAGGCGGGAGATGTCCATCTCGTCCCGCAGGTCTGCCAGCTTCACCGCCCGGGCGATAGGGTGGGCCGCGATGGCGGCGAGCCATTCGGCATAGGGGACGCTTTCGTCCCGGGCCAGCAGGGCCAGGGCGTCGCAGATGTACCCCCCGAAGCCCGCCAGACGGATGTCCTCCAGGGTGACGGAGCCGTCCTCCGTCACGTCCTGGAGCCAGGCGACACAGGCCTTGGCCTCATTGGTGAAGCCCTCCGCCACCCGGGCGGTGTGGAAAATGTAGGGTACGCCGTACCGGTCCGTGTGGCCGTGGTGGGCGGCGTAGGCGATGGTCATGGCTTTCCTGGTCATGGGGGTGAGCAGCATGGGGATCCCTCCGTTTCTCTTTGGATGATCCCATCATACACCCAGTTCTGTCCAGATATCAGGACAGTATCACAAAAATGGCGAAAATTCAAGCCAAAATCAGGCAATTTTAAAAAATTTTCAAAAAGGTATTGACAAGGCCTCGGGGAAAGTGCTATTTTGTTTTAGCCCTGAGAATCCATCGCGCTTCGAGACATGAGGATCAAAGAGATCCTCTGCCCGAAGCGCGATTTTCGTTTTTTTCGCAGATCCGGAAGGGATTTGTCCAAAACCCGCGAATAATTCCTTTCGCCTGCCTGTTTTGCACCTTGAAAATCAAATAGCCGTCCAGCTCCCATATGGGTCCGGGAGAAGCTCCGCATTCCGCGAGCCAACGGACCCCATACGCTCCCTGAACAGGGGCAGGAACAGGGCTGGGTACAACGGAGGAACCAACACATGATGCCATGCCGGAGGCCGAGCCTCCGGCGCCGTACCTCGGAAAGGAGGCATGATATGGCTGATCGCACCGAGATCCGCTCCGCCGCCGAAAGGCTTCCCTGGAGCCTCCGCCTGGAGCAGGCGCAGCAGAGCTTCGGCTGGAGCGACGACTACTGCATCGACCTGGCCGAAGACCTCCGGGACTTCCCCCTGGAGCTCTACCTCCGGGATGACCCGGAGCTGCTGGAGAAGCTGAAGGAACTCTGGACGCCCGACGTCGCCACCTTCGGGGAAGCCGCCGCGGTGATCGCCCATGCGTACATGAACGAAGAGGAGGACGAAGAGACGATCTATAGGATCCTGCGCCGCTTCGTCCGTCCCCTGATGGCAGCTTGAAAAAGGAGGCGGGAAAATGACGAAACGCGCACTAAACCTCCGCATCCGGTCCCTGGGGATCAGAAGACCCCGCCGCAGCGTCTCCCGGCTCCCGGAGCGGCGGCCCCTGGAGGAGCGGCTGGCGGAATGCAGGGGCAGTAAGGACCGGAGCCTGTCCGTCATTGCGGACGCCCCCTTCGGCGCCCTCCTCCACGGGACCGCGCTGCTGGGGAGGAATCCCTTCCCCGACCGCACCGTCAAGCGCTGTGCCGCCGACTTCAAGGCCGAGCCCAGTCTGTCCTACCAGATCATGGTGAAGCATGCCTGCACGCTGATGGACGACCCGGACCTTCAAGAGGATGGGGAGGACCTTCTGTACGGCCTCGTCTGCCGGCCCTTCGACCTCATGCAATGCCTCCCCCCGCGCCGCCAAGACTGATTACAAAGAAGGAGTGATAGAGATATGGAGGACAATACCCCCAACATCATCCGGGAGAACTCCGGCGGGTTCTTCCGCTGCACCATCCGGGAGGAGATGCTCTCCCGCCGGGAGCTGGAGTGTGTGGGCGAGATCAACGCCGAATCGGTGTACTCCCTCTGCCGCCAGCTCCGCCACCTCCAGCATGAGGACCCGAAGGGTGAGATCACCATCTTCATCAACTCCCCCGGCGGGGAGGTGAACAGCGGTCTGGCCCTGTACGACGTGATGAAGGCCATCACCTGTCCCATCCGCACCGTATGACTGGGCGTCGCCGCCAGCATGGGCGCCATCCTCTTCGCCGCCGGGGACCGGCGGGACATCCTCCCCCACGGGAAGGTGATGATCCACGACCCCCTCATCAGCGGGGGCCTGGGGGGCAGCGCCCTGGAGGTGGAGACCATCAGCCGCAACCTGCTGGAGACCCGCCGGATCATCGGCTCCATCCTGGCCGAATGCACCGGCAAGCCCCTGGAAGAGATCTACGCCGCCACTGCCCGGGACACCTGGTTCACCGCCGAGGCCGCCGTGGAATTCGGACTGGCGGACCAGGTCGTCACCACCATCTGAAGAAAGGGGAAATGCATTGATGAACAACACCTTCCGCATCCTGGCCGAGGGCCAGCTCATCCCCAACGACACCCGCGTTTCCGGCATCAACAACAACGACCTGATCATCGGCCCCAGCGGGGCCGGGAAGACCAGGGGCTATGTGAAGCCCAACCTCCTCCAGCTGAACGAGAGCTGCATCGTCACGGATACCAAGGGCAGCCTGTACGGGGAGGTGGGGGGCCTCCTGAAGAGGCACGGCTTCCGGGTGGAGTCCATCGACTTCACCGACCTGGACGCCAGCACCATGGGCTACAACCCCCTGGAGTTCATCCGCCTGGACGAGAAGACCGGCCGGTACTTCACCCAGGATATCCTCACGGTGTGCGCCGCCCTAATCCCCATCGAGGGCCACGATCCCTTCTGGGACATGAGCGCCCGGAACTATCTGGCCTGCCTCATCAGCTATGTGCTGGAGGCCCTCCCGGAGAGGGAGCACACCTTGGAATACGTCATGGCCCTGTTCAACGAGATGAACCGCAGCGGGAAGGAGCCCTCCGTCTTTGAGCGCCTCCTGGAGAAATTGGGGGCCGAGGACCCGGAGAGCTACGCCTACAGCCTCTACCCCTCCATCAAGAGCCAGATCGTGGCGGATAAGATGTACGAGAGCATCCGGGCCATGATCTCCGAGAAGCTCGCTCCCCTCACCTTCCGCAGCGCCCTGGGGCTGTACGACCGGCCAAAGCGCGTCGACTTCCGCTCCCTGGGCCGGCAGAAGACCGCCGTCTTCCTCACGGTGAGCGACCTGGACCGGTCCATGGACCGGCTGGTGAACCTCTTCTACACCCAGGCCCTCCAGACCCTGTGCGCCAGCGCGGACAAGGACTATCCCGACCACCGGCTGCCCGTGCCCGTGCGCCTGTACCTGGACGACTTCGCCACCAACACCTACATCCCGGACTTCGATAAGATCATCTCCGTCATCCGCAGCCGGGAGGTGAGCGTCAGCGTCATCCTCCAGAGCATCAGCCAGCTGGAGGCCCTGTACGGCGCCCCCAAGGCCGCCACCATCATGAACAACTGCGACAACTGCCTCTACCTGGGGGGCCAGGACGTGGAGACCGCCCGGTTCATCAGCGTGAAGGCCAACAAGGCCATGGACACCATCCTGAACCTCCCCCTGGAGGAGGCCTGGCTCTTCACCCGGGGCCGCACCCCCCAAAAGGTGCGCAAGTTCGACATCACCACCCACGCCCGCTACCGGGAGCTGCCTGAGGCGGAGGTGAAGGGGGAACAGCTGGAGTTCGCCAGTTGAAAAAGGCCCGCTGCACATGCAGCGGACCGTTAGTTCCCCTCGATTTCCAGCAGAGCCCGTTTCCGGTCAAGTCCTCCGGCGTAGCCCGTGAGGCCGCCGGAGCCCACCACCCGGTGGCAGGGGATGAGGATGCTCACGGGATTATGCCCCACGGCGGAGCCCACCGCCCGGGGGGCAGTGCCCAGGCGCTTCGCCAGTTCCCCGTAGGTGACGGTCTCCCCGTAGGGGATGGTGAGCAGGGCCTCCCACACCCGCCGCCGGAAGGGGGTCCCCTCCGGGGCCAGGGGCGGGAGAAAGTCCGGCTCAGCGCCGGAGAAGTAGACCTCCAGCCACCGGCGGGTCTCCCGGAATACGGTCAGGTCCCGCTCCTCCCGGTCCGCCGGGAGCCCTGCGGCGTAATACCGCTGCCCGACGAACCACAGCCCGCACAGGGCTTCGCCCCGGCTGGCCAGGGTGAGGTCCCCCAGGGGGGAGGGCAGGGTCAGGGTATAGACCGTCAATGGGTCTTATAGTAGTCCCGGGCGTAATTCTTGTATACGTCCACCACCGCGTCCTGGCGCATCTTGGCTCCTGGGGAATCGGGCCGGCCGCCCCCCATGGCGGCGAAGACGAAGCCCCCGTCCGGGGCGAAGGTGTCCACATATTCGTACAGGGCGGCCCGGAAGGCCTCCTCGTCCTCGCAGTTTGCCCACTTCAGGCTGTCCCAGGCCCCGTTCAGGGCCATCTTCCGCCCGAATTTCTTCTTGATGCCCACCAGGTCGTTGGTGGTCTGGGCGGGGTTCCAGCACCGGATGCCCATTTCCACCCAGTCCCCCACGAAGCTCTCGCTGCGGCCGCAGTCGTGCCGCTCCATGAGAATGCCGTTCTCCGCCGCCAGGTCGCAATGCCGCTTCTGGAAGGGCTTGAAGAACTCCCGGTACATCTCCACGCTGAAGAAGGGGGCCCGGAGGGCGGAATCGTCGTCCATGAGGGACATGACCTCGGGCCTTATCCACCGGATCTGCTGCTTCAGCACCTCCAAATAGAACTGGGAGACGTACTCCAGCAGGGCCTTCACCTCCTCCGGCTCCTCGTACAGGGCCAGCATGGCGTTCTCAAAGCCCATGAAGGAGATGAGGGTGAGGAAGTAGTCCCCCCCGGAGACGGGGATGTACTTTTCGCTCCGGTCGATGTCCTTGATCTTGTCCGTATAGTACTTCTCCCAGTCCACCCCGCTGAGGTCCGGGGCATGGATCACATCCCGCCACTTGGTGATGTCCTCCAGGATGATGCACCCGGGCTTGGGCATGGCCCCGTTGTTCAGGTCCGGGCTGCCCACATAGGTCACCCCCAGGGCGGTGACCACGGGCCCGTCCGGAGCGTAGACGGGGGTGAGCCAGTCCTCGGTAAAGCGCCCGCTGCGGGGCTCGAACATGCTGGGCACATACTCCGGGATCTCCCCCCGGAGCAGGGTCAGATAATTCTCCTTGGCGTTCATGGCGCGGCCTCCTGTCGATCATGCTTTTCTGCCCCCAGTATAATCCGCCCTTCACAGAATTGCAATAATCCCTTGCTCCCCGGGGCGGCAGGCGGTATACTGGGGGCAGAAAATTCTAAAAGGAGGAATGAGCATGGCAGAGGAAAAGCGCGTGATGGCGGATAACGGCCAGCCCACCTTTGAGGGGCTGAGCCAGTACTGTCCGCCCAAGTGCTTCGAGCTTACGGGCCGGGACCTGACCCTGTGCATGGACAGCGGCTATGACTACACCCTGCATTTCGACCGGGACACCGTCACCTGGGGCAAGGCGGGGGAGGAGCAGCGCACGGACGGGTATGTGTGCCTGAAGGCGGAGGACCAGACCTACTTCATCAACGCGGAGATCACCGGCGTCCAGCCCCGGCTGGGCCTCACCCTGATCCTGGACGACGAGAACGCCCTGGTGACGGTGATCGAGGGGCGGCAGGGCATGAACCCCAAGTTCCCCTACCTGGTGGAGATCGCCGCCCACTTCGGGGCGGTGCAGCTCCCCGGCCAGCCCCTGAACGAGAAGCGCCACGGGTACACCACCGACCTGGTGGGCCGGGCGGTGCTGTGGACCTACTCCCCGGACTTCCGGGTGGTGCACGTGTACTCCTCCGAGCGGTACTACAACGTCACCATGCCCATGCCGGACCATGAGCCCACCCCGGAGGAGCGGGAGAGCGCCAAAAGCATGGCGGAATCCTTCCGGGGCTACAAGGACCCCACGGAGCCCGCCCTGTACATCCGCATCAAGGAGGGCATCTACTGCTTCGCCTTCGCGGAGCAGAACCTGGAGAAGTTCACCGGCCCCACCACCCGGGGCAACAGCCTGGCCTTCCTCATGAACCTGCGGCGGATGTACGACGTGGGCCGCTCCTTCGGCACCAACGCCCAGCAGCTGCCGGAGAACTACTGCTTCGGGGCCTACGGGCAGGAGATCCCCTTTCCCGAGCGCTTTCGCAACATGAAAAGCGCCTATTACATGTGAGGCCGCCATGGAGCTGGACTATTCCGTTATCGATAAGCTGGGGCTGAGCCTGCCCCCCGTGGGCCTGTTCTACGACCTCTTCCGGCCGGAGGGGATCGCTCCCCTGGAGAAGGGGGTGGAGAAGTCCCTGTGCGAGCTGTTCCGGTACGCCCAGGAGCGGAACGAGCCCTTTTATTTCAGCAAGGAGGACCCGGAGACCTGCGTGGGGAAGATCATGGTGGGGATGGAGGACTTTCCCCCCTCCGCAGAGAGCGGGCAGATCGGCCCCCGCCTGGGGGTCTTCGACGAGGCCCGGTGCAACGCCAGGCTCTACTATTCCGTGAAGCGGCTGAAGAAGGGCAGCGTGAACTACGTCTCCTTCGTGCCGTACAGGTACCTGAAAAAAGTACCGGACGTGCTGGTGTTCACCGGCACGGCGGCCCAGCTGGAGCCGGTGCTCCGGGCCTCCACCTACAGCACCGGGGAGGGGTATCACTCCGAATCCACCGCCGTTATGGGCTGCTCCTGGTTCATGGTATATCCCTACATGACCGGGAAGGTGAATTTCCTGGTGCCCGCCTTCATCCACGGCCCCCACGGCCGGCAGCTGTGGGACTCGGACACCCTGGTGGTCTCCGTGCCCTACCAGTGGGTGTCCACGGTGCTGACGAACCTGGGGGAGATGCCCCTGGAGCTCCACGGCCACACCGGGAAGGAGGCCTATTACGCCGAATTCGGCGGCATCCTGCGGGACCTGGAGAAGCGGATGGAGAATCCGTAAGCACTTGACCCCGGCCGGAGGCTCTGCCCCCGGCCGGGGCTTTTATTGCCCAAATGTTGCAAAACCCAGGAAAAAAGCGTATAATTCCTTGATATTATGCGGACGGAAGACCATGTGCGAAGGAGGCTTCCCCTGCGGACCCTGGTATCGGTCATCTTTCTGCTGCTGATCGTCGCCCTGGGCGTCTGCGCCGCCCTGGCCCGGCGTTCCCGGAGGGCCGATGGGAAGCCCGTGGCGCTGCTGCTCCTCTCCCTCATCGTGCCGGTGATCGGCAACCTGATCCTGGTGCTCACCGGGGTGCGGGCTGTGGCCCTGGCGGGGTATTATGTCTACTTCCTGGGGATGGACCTGACGGTCTTTGCCCTTCTGCCCCCTGCGCCTTTTGGACCGCCTGCTGGCGGCCATCGCCTCGGAGCTGCCGGAGGCCCTGTTCTTCTTCGATACCGGGGACCGGTGCATCTGGGTGAACCCCGCGGGGATGGCCCTGGCCGGGGTGAAGGAGGGGAGCCTTGAGGAGGCCACAGCCTGGCTCACCGCCACCTACGGCCCCCCGGAGAAGAAGGGGGAGGACTGGGGTGCCCAGCGCATCCTGGGCACCGGGGAGGATACCCGGTGCTACGTGCTGGAAAAGCGCGTGCTGACGGACGACGGGGGAAAGCCCATGGGCTCCTTCCTGCGCATCCGGGACAATACGGCGGAGCAGCGCACCCTCCAGCAGGAGATCTACAACGCCACCCACGACAGCCTCACCGGGGTGTACAACCGGGCGGGGTACAACCTACTGCTCACGGATCTGGAGCTGAGCACCACCTTCATGCTGCTGGTGGACGGGGACGATTTCAAGTCCGTGAACGATACCTACGGCCATGAGACCGGGGACAGGATCCTGCGGAAGATCGCGGACCAGGTGCAGGCGAGCTTCCGGCCCGGGGACTACGTCTGCCGGGTGGGCGGGGACGAATTTGTGGTCCTGGTGGTCCACGCCGGGCCGGACAAGGCCCCCCTCCTGGGCCCCCGCATCGACCGGATCAACCAGGCCCTCTCCCACCCGGAGGACGGCCTGCCCCCCATCACCGTCAGCGTGGGCATTGCCCACGGGGCGGACGCCCGCAGCGCCGCCGGTCTCTTTGACCGGGCGGATAAGGCCCTGTACGCCGTCAAGGGCCGGGGCAAGGGCGGATACCATCTGTATACTGAAACTTAAGGAGCCGCCATGAACACTGAATCCCTTTCTCAAAAGAACGCGGCGCCGCGGCGCTCCCGCGGGGCCCTGTATGTGCCGCTTTCCTTCCTCCTGCCCATGGTCGTCCTGACCCTGGCCATCCTGGCGCTGCACGTCGTCCCCTTCGGGACACACAACCTCTCCATTTCCGACGGGCAGTTTTACATCAATAACCTGATGAACCTGAGCCGCCTTCTCCGGGGGGATGGGGATTTCCTGTATACCTTTGCCGTGGGAACGGGGAGCAACAACTGGGGGATACTCTCCTGGGGCGGCCTGTTTCCCGCCATGTTCCTCACCCTGTTTGCCCAGCTGGAGACCATGCCGGACCTGTTCACCTGGATCTGCCTGGTGAACATGTCCCTCTGCGGGCTCACCATGTATCTCCTGCTGGCCGGACTTCGGGGCCATCGGCCGGAGCACCTGATCTTCTCCACCGCCTATGCCCTGATGGGCTTCAACGTGGTGAACTGCTACCACTATCTGTTCTTCATCGGGCCCCAGACCCTGCCCCTGGTGGTGCTGGGCCTGGTGTACATCTTCCGGGGCAGGAGCCCTCTGCTGTACGTCCTCTCCCTGGGGGTGTGCGGTTTCCTGAATTTTTACTTCGCCTTTATGCTCTGCGTGGTGTCCGTGGTGCTGTTCCTCACCCACCTGTACATCAAGGGCCCCGCCCTCGCGGGAAAGCGGCTGCGTCTCTTCGGCCGCTGGGCCGCCGCCTCCGGGGCGGGAGGCTTCCTGGGGGCCCCCATGTGGCTCCCCGCCCTGAAGGCCTTCGCCAGCGGCGGGGGGAGAATGGAACAGACCACTCTGCAGGAGTATACCTTCTGGGAGGAAGCTCCTTTCCTGCAAATTTTTGCCAAGCTCTTCTCCGGGGCCAACAGCCACAACGAAATGGTGACGGGCCTGCCCAACATCTTCTGCGGCATCCTGGCGGTGGCCCTGGTGATCCTGTACTTCCTGAACGCCTCCCGGCCCTTGCGGCGGAAACGGGCCGCCGCCGTGGTGCTGATCCTGTACCTGATCACCTTCTTCCTTCCCGCCTTCACCCTCCTGATGCACGGCGGCACCCATACCAACTGGTTCCCCTACCGCTATTCCTTCGTCTTCTCCTTCTTCCTGCTGCTCCTGGGGGTGGAGGAATTCACCTGCCTGGACGAGTGGGAGGTAAAAACGCTGAAGCGCTGCGGCGCGATCCTGGCCGTCGCCGTCCTGCTGGTCTTCTCCGTCCGGTATGAGTTCGTCTCCGGCGGCGCGGTGTGCCTGGACCTGGCGCTGCTGGGGATCATGTACCTGGGCTGGCGGTTTTACAAGACCCGGCCGGACAAGGCCCCCAGGCGGACCCTCACCCTGCTCCTGGCGATCCTGGTGTGCGGAAATCTCTACGGCAACGTGGTCATCAGCATGCTCCACGTGCAGAAGGACGGCTGGGAGCTGGACCTGGAGGAATACGGCAAAAACATGATGGTGAACGGCGCCCTGGTAGATGGGGTAAAGCGGTCGGATACCGGCTTCTATCGCCTGGAGAAGGATGAGAGCGAGAGCGGTACCATGGGTGCGGACGGAACGCTCTACGGCTACCGGGGGATCGGCGGGGCGGGCCCCACCGTGCGGATGTTCATCCACAAGGGGCTGAACCGGCTGGGGATCAACTGGTTCGACATGCGCCATTGGTATGCGGCGGGCGTGCCCGCCGCCACGGACGCCCTGCTGGGGGTGAAATACGTGATCTCGGACCGGGACCTGACGGAGGAAAAGGGCTATTCCCGGCGCGTCACCCTGGATGACAAGTCCCTGTATCAAAGCGATGCTGCCCTTTCCCCGGCGATCCTGGCGGAGGAGAGCGTGATGGACGTCACCCTGGAAAAGGACGCCTTCCGAAACCTGAACGCGGTATGGCGGGCCATGACCGGAGGGGAGAAGGACGTGCTGGTCCCCCAGGAGGACCTGCTGTTCACCCTGTATACCGATGCTGCGGAGCAGAGCGTCACTGCCGCCGAGCTCCGGCAGAGCCTGTCCGTCTCAGCGGCTGAGGAGCCGGAGGAGGAGACGGATCCCCGGCGCAGTTACTTCCTGTGTACCTTCACCGCCGCCCTGTCCGGCCCGGTGTACTGCTTCGATACCTCCGTGCCGGATTCCGACAACGGCAGCGTAAGCCCCTCCGTCCGGTGCGTGGGCGTTTTCGCGGCGGGGGACACGGTGGAGGACAGGATCCCCGTGAACACCGGCTACGCCACCGGGGAATACCTGCGGCTCTGCTGCGGGAACCTGGTGTACGCCTATGGGGACGGGGAGACCCTGGAGGAGTACGCCAGCGCCCTGCAGGCCCGGAGCATCACCCTGGAGCGGGAACGGGACAGCCTTCTCCGGGGCACCTTCACCGCCGAAGAGGGCCAGCGGGTCCTGCTCACCATCCCCTGGGACGAGGGCTGGAGCTGTCTGGTGGACGGAAGGCCGGTCCCGCTGGAGAAGACCTGGGACCTGTTCCTGTCCTTCCAGGCCCCCGCCGGGACCCACAGCTATGAGCTGCGTTTCGTCCCCGCCTGGCTGAACTGGGGCCTGTACCTCTGCGCCGCCGCCGTACTGATCCTGGCGGTGCTCCTGATCCTCCACGCCGTACACAGAAAAAGGGAGACCGCACCTGTTTCCCCACCGGCGGAGGCGCCGGAGGCACCGGAGGAGATACCGGAACCGGAGGAAGAGTAACGTAAATACACCCACGGGGCGGCTGCAAAAG
>JAEEGG010022469.1_pt1 | contig 12409 bp, 10 predicted proteins | sample 9134161 | NCBI WGS metagenome assembly JAEEGG01 (sample SAMN16246543, study PRJNA631951) | gut metagenome | biome: gut microbiome; feature: rumen; material: CR-attached | host: Bos | place: Iran: Karaj | collected 2018-10
TCATACAAAGGCATCACATGAGGAGCTGTTACAACTGCTACCGCATAAGTGGAAACTAACACATCCGAAATCTGTCATGACTAAAACTGCATGATATAGGTATCACATATAGGTACAAGAAAAATACAATAGCAGCTACAGTCGTTGGTGATTGTAGCTGCCATTGTTATAGTATATAGGTGTTAACACCTGTAGTTTATCGAATGCTTACGCTTATTTCATCGCGGATTTTTTTGAAAACGATCTCGCGTGCATATTCTGTGAACCTGCGCACAATTGCCTTCTTTTTGTTTGTCTCTATAGTGTAATCATTATCCAAATATATTCTAATGATATTAAGTATCTGTATCACTTTGAGCGTAGTGTTGATTCGCTTACTATTGGCGTATAAAAAGAATACCGCATCAAGGATATTAAAAAGATACTTAGAAATATCCTTTTCTAGTTGTTTCCTTTTTTTCTCCGCTTGTTCATGCAGGCCTGACAAATCTGAACTTGACAATGTTAGAGATAAGGTTTTATAATATCGGTCAAATTTTTTTAAGGATTTTTCCAACTTAATAGCGAGTCGTGCCATTGTGTAATTCAGAATATCTTTAGGCTCTACGCCATTAGTAGACACTATTGACTTGAAACGCTTATTGAAGTCTGTCGCATTCAGGCGGAAATAGATATCGCTTTCTATGTTTTTTAATGCTTTCTGCAAATCAACCTTTACAATTCGTTTCGTCTTTCTCTTCTGACAAATCTTGTTCTGCTTGCTCAATTTCTTCTTCAGATAAAAAATCCTCTTCAGGTTCTTCAGTATATAGTTTTATAGCATCATCCAGTAAATCATCCAAAGCAATCTTTGCCCTTGTAATATCAGTAACGAAAGGCCGGTCTATGACCTTGTTCTTTTCTTGGCTCAGACTTAATTTGAATTCTTTGAGATATGATTGAAATAATAGCTCTGCTTCAGTTCTTATGGTGTCATCGTTATAGAAGAAAAAATAGTCATCTACATAGCGATAACACTCGTAATCCACCTTATTTCGGTAGCCTTTTACCAACATCTGCTGTTCTACCATATGGTCAATATGCTGCATTATGACCTCTGCAAATAAACGTGAGCATTCCGGGCCAATAACTATGCCATTTGTCTCGTTGTAATTCATTTCTTGCATCATCCTGTCCCAAAAAGCGCCCACAGAACCATCAAACTTGCCTCCAAATGTATCTTTATATATATCAACACCGCCACTAATAGCCCAAGCGATGGAATGCGTGTAAATGCTGTCGAAACATTTTTGTACATCCATCTTTAATAAGTGAGCAAACTTCTTCTCTGCACGTTGGTACCGATAATCTTCATAGAATTTATAGATATTTGTATAGCGTTTGTAACTAAAAAATGTTTTCAGATTCTCATATTCATTAAAATACATCTCCATCTTATCCGTCTTTCTACCTAATAGTACATGATGGAGTCTGTCTTTATAATAGAAGTAGCACGCTACCTTGTTAGGATAACGTATGGAGAAATGGCTCTTACTGCAGAGATATATAATGGTGTCTTTGAATTTGTTATAGAATTCAACAACTTTTATTTGGTTGGCTGGATGAATCAAAGACAGATATCTATGTTGGAGAGGCTTGTGTTGGATACTATACACGAATGAAATGTGTTTCAGATCGTATGATTCGAGTTGCAGACTATCTGTACCCTCGAAATCTGATACTTTATGACAGAACAGTATAGCCAATAACCCCATAAGTCCTTTTTCTTCGGTCTTATTCCAATGAAGCACATCTTTCCCATCAGTCCCCAACTCAATCCAAATACCATTACTCACCAGAAATTTGTAGAAATAGCGATTACTGAATATCAATGGTAGCTCATATGGTAGAACGTCAGAGAACACAACACGCTCCTTCTTATATCGAAGTCTTATTTTCTTTCTTTTCATAGCCATTCCTCCATTTCCTGAAGACGTTGAAGACTAAACGTGTACATCTTACGCTCTTTCCATCTTTGTTTGATGTCAATTTTGCCTATGCGCTTGGATAATTTTGACTTTATATTAGCACAATCTATTAAACCAGCATAAGGGTCTATAGAACATCCATAGAGATATAGTGTAAGCTCATCAAGGTCTTCTATACGGTCAAGCAGGTCATTACTATAGTACATTCCGACCTTTACACTACTCTTTGATTTGAATAACTTGAAATTACCTGTAATCATATTCAAGGAATCAAGCAAATCTCGATAAGCTTGTTTAATGTTGCATTTGCTCATAGTCTTAAAATGGGCTATAGCATTGTCTATCCTTGTACGGTATCTTTCCTTTTTTGAATCTGATAATCCAAAAGAAGCGGTTAGTTTTTTCCCTTGCCGGTTCATATACAGACAGTAACCCAAATAATTCATTGTAACCTCTACATGATTTTCCATTGTAAAATCAATGATATAGCACTTTCCAGATCCATCGTTTGGCTGTTTAAGGGTTAAACCATAAGACTGAAAAATAGTCGTCATGTCAGCATAATACTGTTCCAAGGTTTTACCTGTAGGCAAGGTGGAAAGAATCATGAAAATGTCATCAACATAACGGGCATAGAACATCACTTCTGTTCTTCCTGCAATATTGGCGTCAATGTTCCTCATGTACATTTCGTTCAGATAAGAACTAATACCTATGCCACGGGGAACGCCATGTGAGGTCGGTACTAATGCTGTATCCTTCACCTTTTCATATTCACTAATTATGCCTTTAATAAAAGCCTTGGATTTGTGGGAAAGCAAAGTGTTACCAAAAACCATAGGCATCAGGTTATCATGAGGAATAGACTCATAAAATCCAGATATATCTGTACGAATGACATAAACTGGGATGTCGGAATTTAGAAAATTCTTGATATTTGCTAAAATATTGTGACGATTTGCTTGTTTAACCTTGAACGTATGACAGATGTTGTATTGTAATTGTTTGATTGCAAACAAATGAGCATGAGAGGCAACGTTTAACGTAAATATTTCCTTTCCATCATCTGTCATAAACTTATTCAATGAGAATTTAAAACCATGTGCATTTACTTGCTTGTCGAGTATCTCAAGATAATTTTGCAAAATTGCTTTCTTTGAATCTGTCAGGTCATTCAACTCAGATTTTCTTTCTTCAAGTAGTTCTGATTCTTTAGGACTTCTATCTTTTTTGACCCTGAGAGAATATATCTCTTTCTTAATATCCTCAGCCCGTGCTATGACCATGCGATACTCTTCAGGCATAGTATTTACGTCTATATTGCCCTTTCGACTCTCTAGGCTATATATAGTCTCAAAATTATGTGCTGAGAATGATTGGTCAAGCATAAAGTAATTACATTAAGATTTTGTTATCATATTAAAAATGAGTAACTATTAGTTGCCACACTCCATCATTGTCCTTACCTTCGCGTTTCAAAACACCATGTTTCTGCAAAGCAGAAAGGTCACGTTCGATGGTGCCGTTGGCTCACCGACAAAGTCTCCGACATTTGTTTGCCAGTAATTGTCGGAGATTCTTTAATGAGATTGAGTATTTTCTGCTGACGCTCAGTGAGTTTCGTCTCCGACATATCTCCGTCATGGTCTCCGACATTCTGTGTGTCAGCAGTGGCATAGATAATGGTCTGAAATTGGGTTGGGGTGGATTTGAATATAGGTTTCAGTTCTTCCTTATATCCATCCAGTGCTTTGGTCTCATTGCAGATGCGTGTGAGTCCACTGCCTCGCTTCTCCATATAGTCTAATTGAGCCATCACGTTTGCGAGTATGGGATTGCGTCTTTCGGAAGAAACATCAGCGATGTTCAAATTCTGTATCAACATACCATTATACATGCCACCAGGAGAGGTAACAGTGAGACGGTCATCATAGATGTCAAGATGAACTTCACTGCCCATCATAGTGTAGTCACGGTGGATGAAATGGTTGACCATTGCCTCTAGAACAGCACGTTCTGCATACTCAGGTTTGTTCTTTCGTCCATTAGGCAATTTCTCCCAGCCTCTCTTGGTGTTTGACTTCACAAAGTTCATAGCCTCACGGAGCAGCATGAGGACATTGCCCGTAAACTCTGCATCGTTAATGGCATCGCCCTTTTCCTTACCATCCCATCGTGTACAATAGAGACGTGATTGCCACATGGGACTGTCATCGGCAAACAACGCTCCTGCATTTGTTAGGAGCCCTGCATTAGTGACAAGGCCAAATGAAAGGAGATATTTTTTGTCCCATTCTTGATTGATACGCTTTTTGAATGTGTTGGCCAGAATAGTGAAAGAATATTCCTCTGCTTTATAGTCCGTATGAAGAGAATCGTAAGTTTTGTTTGAGCCTTTCAGTACCAAGCGCACCATCTGCTCTGCCGTAGCAGGAAGGCTCTCATCGCCAACACGGACAAAGGCTATGCGCTGACCATCACCAACGTAGTAATATGGTGTATAATGTCCTGCATTGACTTTGAGTTGCAAGATGCGCAAGCCATCCATATCATGCGGAATCATTTCCACCTCTGGAAGTGGATCCATGTAATCACGAATCTTACTGCTGATTGTTTCGCAAACATGCTGCACATCATCAAGTCCTTTGACGATACCATCATTATCAATGCCGAAGAAAAGGGAGCCACCCAAGCCGTTGGCAAAGGCACTTACGCTCTTCAACCAACTCTTAGATTTCTTCTCTTCAAGCATAATCTTGAAATCGTATGCGGTACATTCCGCTATCAGACTATTCAGTTCCATTTGGTAGCTAAACTTACATTTTGGGTACAAAGATACAAATTTTTATCGAGAATGAGGCTTAAATTCACTGTATCGCGCGTATTTTAAGCAAAATTTGCCTAAAAAAGCAACCTCTTGATGGGAAAAATTAGGTTTATTGAAGAATTATGTGTATCTTTGCAAAGCAATTTGGCGTATAGTGCCATATTTGCAAGACATATTGCTCACATCCTGCCAAATTACCACACCGAAAGGATTAAAGAGCAAACAACCAATCATCGTGAAGTCGCGCCATCGGCGCAGACTTCCCCGTAGATGATTGGAGGCTGTGGTAAGCCTGGCAGGATTATGGTGGCGGTCTGCGCCATTTAGTAAGGATGTTGGGAATACCCCAATAATGTCGAAGAGTATAACAAATAAAAAAATAATATGAAAGCATTGAGATTTCTAATTTTAATGTTAGTGCTCCAGAATGCGTTAATCGCATTTTCTCAGCAATACTGGAAGGTAAATGGATATACAGAGTCGGATGCAAAATCCTATTTGAACAACAATTCAAATCTTAATCAAATAGAAGGTGTCTGGCAAACAACTGATGGGTATAAGTATGCTATTGAAAAAAATGTCGAAAATGGATATAGACAATCAGACAAATATAGGGTTATTGTATTAGAAAGCAGTAACAAAGTTTGGAAGTTAGGACAGATTAAAGGATTCATAACCCATGGAACGAGTGATGACATTTATTCTTATATGTACTATTTAAAGAACCTTTATGATGGTAGTAATGCTGGAACAAATACTCTTTTCCTTGTAATGGAAAGTCCAATCCTTGCAAAGTATTCGTATGTAAGTAATGATTACTATGGTACAAGGGAAAATGTATCTATGTATAAATTGTATCCTAAGCCAGTGTCTAGTCCTTCCAATAATGGGAGCGCAACACATCCATCTGGCAGTAAATGGTCTGGAACAGGATTTTTCCTTACAAAAGCAGGATATATAATTACCAACCAACATGTTATCGAGGGTGCAAAAACCATTAAGGTTACTAGTGTAAATGGCAACCATAATACTACATACAATGCGAAGGTTGAGATAAGTGATAAACAGAATGATTTAGCTATAATAAAAATCACGGATTATTTTTCTGCCATCTCTAGCATACCTTATACATTTAAGTTCTCCACTTCAAGTATAGGTGAAAATTGTTGGGTGTTGGGATACCCCCTAACTAGCACAATGGGCGAAGACATAAAACTAACAAACGGAATCATTAGTTCAAAATCTGGATTTGACGGTAATATTGCTCAATACCAGATTTCCGCACCTGTACAACCAGGCAATAGTGGTGGTCCACTCTTTGACAACAATGGCAACCTAATTGGCGTAGTACAGGCAAAACATGGTTTAGCCGAAAATGCAGGATATGCTATAAAAGCAAGTTATGTAAGAAATCTTGTGGAGATGCTTCCAGTATCTATTAGTTACCCACAAACTAATCTGCTATCTGGTAAATCATTGCCACAACAGGTAGAACTCGCAAGCAAATGCGTGTGCATGATAATATGTGAATAGAAACTACTCAAACAGGCAACTAATCGACCTATGCTTCACCTGATTAGCTATGGTCATAAATCAAGTTATTATTATGAATAATCTAATTTTCAGAAAGTAGCTTGAATCAGAGAAGTGGATTCAAGCTGCTAAATAATTGTGGATAACATCCCAATTAGTAACAAGTTTGTTTACCTTGAATGGAGATATGGTTTAGTACTCTTAGCAACCGAATTCAGCGAATGAGATTCAGCTAAACATTGATCTCCTAGGTGCTTATGAAGACGTTAAGGAAGCATAGGGGAAAAACCGAAAGAAGCAAACTTTTGGATAACCTTCTCAAAAAAGACTGGTTGCTGGTAGCATGCCTATTCGGAGGTAAAGGTTCGATTCCTTTAACCAGTCCTATCCCTACCACATTCTGTTTCCGTCTTTTCAAGATTGATTCCTAAGATGACCCCATTTATATCCGTTAGAAACACCGAGAATCAGTGGGTTAATAGTTCCCTAGATGTAACCCACAAACCATGAAGAAAACATTAGATGATTAAAAACATTTAAGTCCCCTGCCAACCATTATGAAGAATCCCAAGACGAAGAAGATACAGAAGAACCACTGGGCATAATGACCGAGGTAATAGCCGTCCATTTCTCATTCCCCTTTCTTTCACTTATTAAATACTGGACTATCCACTTCAAAGTCACAGTAATCTTCTGCATTGCTTGCTATTTTATCTGGTCAGTCTCCCAAGCGTCGATAGAGGGTTGGGGTATTAGATTCTGTCATCTGTCGTAACCCATCAGAAACCCTTGTCAACTCCGTTCACGATGTGGCAAAAAATAAGCCTCGTAAATTCCCTGCGGTAGAAATTCGTTGCAAATTTATAGGGAATTTCCGAAGCAACCAAAAACACGTCTTGAAGTGTTAAAATATAAAAGCCTCTGTATTACAGCGTTTTACATCTGGTTGTTTTGTGTTGTTTATGGTAGTTTATAAGGCTCTAAATACACTTAGAGATTCTGCTTTTTATTTGGTATTTGGTGACAACACAAAGGTAAAATGTTCAGAAACATTAAGTAATATATTAAAAAGCTTGCCTAGCAATTCCCCAGATAGAAATGCTTTCGATATTATTATTCGAGGTTATGAAAACCTTATTACAGGAGAAATAGGTGTCTTTGCTTTGCCTTTTTTTCATGATAAAACTATTACTTGCGATGAGTACGTAGCATCTTGGAGAGATGCATCAGGTGCTTTGTATAATTTTGATGGAACTATTCTAAAACAAGGGGCAAACGTTCAATCTTATGTCGTAAAGGATAACACAAGGCAAATAGAAGCTAATGCTTTTTGTGGCTGTGACAATTTGGAAACGATTGAAATAGGTAGTCATGTTGTTGATATTGGTGAGTATGCGTTTGCAAATTGCCCCAATTTATCTGCTATTCACATATCTGATTACAATTGTACATATAAATCAGAGGGGAATACTATAATAGATAAGCGAACAAATACTATTATATGTGGTTGCAAGAATTCCACAATCCCTCCCAAAGCTAAGGCTATTGGAAAATCTTCCTTTTATGGTTGCAAATTCATTAAAAATATAACGATCCCTGATTCTATAGTTGTCATTGATGATGAGGCGTTTTATGGGTGTTCTTCGTTAGAACAGATTTCTTTACCATATTGCATAAAGAAAATGGGGGAAAAAATTTTTGATGGCTGCAATTCTTTAGAGCGAGTTGTACTAAATTCGAAAATTAGAGGTATTGACTATAAAACGTTTGCTCAATGTCAAAGCTTGAACGCAATTGATGCAAACTATACCTGCTACGATTATTACAAGCAACTCTTTTCCTATACACCCCTTATTAGGAAATTAAAGATAAAGGATACAGAACTAAAAGATTTCATCTTCTCTTTTGCAATAATGGAGCAAGACGGAGAAGTTGATAGCCGTTATTTTGATATCAATGTTCGTGAAGACGAAAACAACTATCTCAGAGCATCCCAAAAAGCGGTAATAGATGCAAAGGATATTTACTTGGCTGAGATGCTTAAATATCAAAATATGCCAATTACTTTTGATCTGCGAATATTAGAAGATGGTGTGTGGAATCTTGTAAATACACAAGATACAGAAAAGCTTGCTGACATAATACTTGGACAAAATAAATTCAGCGGCAAATTATATCCTACATATCCCAAACAGATTGGAGAACGATTAAAGTTTGAACTAAAAGATGACAATGATACGATTATTGAAGTATAATTATGGCCGAATTACATACATATAAATGCCAAAAGTGCGGATTTGAAACGTCTGCTTCTCCTGGAGGAGGTGATATGTTGATGGATGGTGGTTCATATTCACATTTCATGTGTCCTCACTGTAAATCTATTGTTGATTTAGTTTTTGATCCATTTAACCCAAAATCAGAAGTAAGCGACCATCCTGTTTGTCCAAGGTGTGGTAATGAGGATATTTTTCCATGGGATCCCTCTGATGGCTATTGTCCTGAATGTGGTGGTACGTTGGAAGATCTAGGCCTTTTGTGTTTAATGGATTAAAGAACCTTTTATAAAAGTGGCACTGGCATATAACATAGAGATTTTCAATAAAGATCTGTTTTATAGTAACTTGATAGGAGAACGATTACTGTCGTTTACCTATGAGAAACCGCTTGATGCCTCTCATTTGAAACCAATTGAAGATTTCCTATTTAATGGGAAAGAACTGACACCATTTAGCCAAGAATTGTTTACCTATCAGGAGGCAAGGGAGTGTGTACTCAACTTCGATGTTTATACTATGCAGGAAAACTACAAGAAATTTCCAAACGTAGTGGACTTTCTGATGGACTGCTATAGATATGCTGCACAGGAAGATGTGATGGAGGCCTATAATAATATAGGTGTGTTCCTTGGCATGACTGACAGAATCGATGAAGCAATTCCTTGGTTTGAAGGTGCTGCTAATGCAGGGCTGGTAACAGGTCTGACAAATCTGATGGGATATTATGGCATGAAAGAGAATTACGACAAACAATTCTATTATGTTCAAAAACTTGCATGTATGAATAATCCTCTTGGTATGTATAACTATGCTTTGGCTTTTCACTTTGGATATATGGGGCGTCAGAAAAACATAGAAATAGCCAAGCAGATGTATCAACAAATGATGTTGCTGGTATTGAAAGACGATATGAAAGCAATAGAATACGATGAATCTCTGCTGATGAATCTGAAAACATGGGCCAACTACAATTTGGCCAAAATTCGTTTGTTGACAGAAGAGCGTAGCGATGATAATTTGAGGGATATATTGAATCTGATGGAACATACGCCATATGTTTGTTTGGATCAACCAAGGAACACGAAATTGAGAGAAGAAATACGGAAAATGTTATGAGAAGGATTTGATATTTCTTTTTTACACAAAGAGGTGACACAAAAGTTACTATGTTTGTAGTCGCCTACGGAATGAGATACTGAGTAGGCAAGCCTAATAATTTTGAAATAGCAAACAAATTAGAATAAAATTTGGTTATTTCAGGGATAATTCTTACCTTTGCAAGCGATAAATCAAATGTTAAACTTAAAAGTAATGCGATGAAAAAGAAAAAATTCTGTGTAGATAATGGTGTATATCATCCCATTCTGGTGTGGGGTAAGATTCTGTATTTTCGTCGTAGTACGAAAATAAATACTAAAAAACTTGCGTAATACGAATAAATGTACTAGCTTTGCAAAATATGGCAACAATGACATTGAAAGAGACCCAGACGGGCACGATGAAGGCGCAGTTGGCAGATATTCTGATGGCTGTATCATGGTCTGAACTATCGAGAACATATTTTGGAAAGTCGAACTCATGGCTATACCATAAGTTGGACGGAATCGATGGGAACAAGAAACCAACGGAGTTTACCGTAGAAGAGCGCTACCAGTTGAAGGGTGCCCTGATTGACCTTGCAGACCGTATCCGCAGGGCAGCTGACTCAATAGACTAAAGGCCGCTTAGTCGGCTACGACTGGCGATCAGGTTGGCTACGACTGCCTGCTTAGTCGGCTACGATCAGTGGTCCGCTTCCCAACGAGGGAATACTGCTCGCTGGGATTGAGAATACTGCAATCTATGGGCGAGCAGTATTCTTGCTTGCAGTGAGCAGAGTGGCCGATTGTGGGAAGGGACGGTATACAGCAGGTTTTGAAAAATAAGCGAGGCTTATTGTGCAATAAGCGCCACTTATTTTGAGAGAAAAGGGGAGTTTGGATGAACAAGACGCTCTCTTTTGATCTCAGAGAAAGTGGGAAAGTGGGAAAATGGGATTCAGGGTGGTTTTAGTGGGAAGATGAAAATGGGTGCTAATAATACGATTCTGAATTTAATTATCTTTTAATATTCTATTAGCGCCCTCCTTGTTTGAGACCATACCGATTCCCACTTTCCCACTTTCCTTGTTTCTCCTCACAAATAAATGCGAAAACATGCCTAAGTCTGGCAGATTTTTGCTACCTTTGCAGGCAAAATCAAAAAGGCTGAGCAAAAATGAAGCAAATACCCACCCCCAAAGAACTGCTGGAACTCATTAAGAGCAGCTTGTTCAAGGATATCGACATCGAGTGCGTGCTGTCGATGACCAGTGCACAGCTGGACACCTTTACACTCGAGCAGGAGGAACGACTGCTGGCAGCACAGCCGCATGGCAGGCTGGTCAGCTGGCTAAGCGACCTTTTCTGGACTGCCGACAAGGAGGCGATATTGATAACAACCCCTCACCCTTGGCTGGATGAAGGATATGAACTGAAGGGGCCAAAGGAGATGGGCGACTTGAACAGCGACGAATACGAGCTGGCAGAATGGATTATACAACTTGCTGCCCTATCGCATGACCTTATTGTACACGCACCCTTCCCACTCGACGTGCTACAAGACGGGCTTGACTGGTTTTACGAGGAAGATGAAGATAACTTCGGCTACAAGCATAAGTCACTCATCGAATGGATTTGCTCGACCCCCTATCGCCGCATTGCCGCATTAGTCTGCTATCAGGTGCTCGACAACGAGACCAACAGGGCCATCAGGACAAATCAGGCTATACAGGACTTCTACGCGATGGAGTGCTGGCGCCTGCACCCTGACTGGCAGTCTCTGGATGACTGCGAAGAATTCATCCGTACTGCCCTCGACGGAATGGAGCAGATAGAGAAACATTATGATGAGGGGCATGCCGCTGGACTCAACGACGAGGAGATACGCGTGCTCGATGCACTTTACGGCTTTGCACCTCACGACTACTCCAAGGAGGATTTCCCCCGTATGCGCGACCTCTGCAAGGCTGCTAACGAATCATTGCCTGACAAACCATACGTGAAGAGCGAGAATGGCCAGCGTGAATATGCGCGTAAGATGCATGAGGCTTTCAAGGAGATCTTCGCCAAGTACGGCACCCACTACGATCCCTCCGACCTTACCGACCTGACGCCTGGCTACCTCGACTCGTGGATCTACGACAAGTATTACGAATAAGCACAGAAGAGGAAAGATGGAATACTACAGCAAGCTGTCAGACAAAGGTCAGGACAGGCTCGAGACGCTATTGAGTCAGGCAGACACGTTGTTCTCTTATGGATGGATGCGAGAAGCCATGTTCACGGAACTGCGAAATACCATATCCCATAAAAAGGGATACTCACACTTTTGCAGTCGATTGCAGGAAGAGAAGGAGCTCATGTTCATTACGGAATACTTTATATCCTACCGCTCAAACCTTCAGAATATCATCGACGAATGCATGAATCCTTATGAAGATGAGGACGTGGTTGTGGGTCTGGCCAAAGAGCGCATGACCCTCATCGGCGAATATGCCTCAAAGCCGCTATCAAGAGAATGGGACAGGGTGAAGGTGACGTATGAAGACTCCTGGAAGGCATTTGCCCGCAGACGTGATTTCAAGAGCGAGTCGAGCCTAATGGAGCTGAGGAGTTTTCTACGTCTGGTGGACAAAATCAGCCTCATCACAGACATCCTTAATAAGCGTGAGGGCAGCTATGGACTGAACCTGAACTATGCTAATTATAAACGGTATACGCTCA
>JAEEGG010022470.1_pt1 | contig 12409 bp, 7 predicted proteins | sample 9134161 | NCBI WGS metagenome assembly JAEEGG01 (sample SAMN16246543, study PRJNA631951) | gut metagenome | biome: gut microbiome; feature: rumen; material: CR-attached | host: Bos | place: Iran: Karaj | collected 2018-10
AACTCCGAAAAACTCCCACGCTCCTTACCTGGTGAACACTTTCTTTCCGTTCTTGATATACAGGCCGGGCTTCAGCGGAGTCGTTATCTGGCGGCCTTGCAGGTCGTAGACGGGACGCTCAATGCCTGATGTTGAACGTTCCATGTCGCTGATGCCGTTGGGCGAGTAGTCGTCGTTGTTGGTCAGATAGATGTCGTCTACGACGATGGTGCCGTTGCCGTTGCCCCAGAAGGCCACGATGTGGATGTTCTTCGTGTTGAGGTTGGTGCCGTTTTTCGTCTTCGCCGTCTGCAGGTTGACCACAATCTGCTTCTTCGAACCGAAGGCGGCCGTCTCAAAGCCGTCGCTCCAGATGCTGTTCTCGGTGAAGATGTTCAGGTGGGCGTCGCAGTTTTGTGCCCTCTTCAGCTTGATGACCAAGTACTTGTAGGCCGACATGTCAGCTCCGCTGTTGTATTCCCATCCCATCTGTCCCCACTGTCCGGGTTTGAAGGTGTGGGTGCTCTCGGTGTAGGTGCCCTCGCCGAAGAAGTTGGTCTTGATGTACTGGGCGGCCAGTGGGAAGAAGGTGGAGCGCACGGTGAACACGGTATGCAGCTCGTGTCCCATCGGGTCGGTGTAGATGGCGGTCACGTCGGCCGTTCCCTCTTCCACTCCGCGCAGCTGCCCGTTGTGGATGACGATGGCATCGGCACCTGCAGTCACCTCATAGCGTGCCTGTGCCGCCACGTTCTCAGTGTGTCCGTCGCGATAGGTGGCCATCACCTGCAGGGGTGTGTTGTTGCCCACCATCACCTCGGTCTGTGCGGCCGTTATCTCCAGTTTCTCGGCGGTGAGCATGTCCTCGCTGTAGCCAGCAAAGTCGATGGGATAGAACATGTCCTCGCTGAACTGCTGCTCGGTGCTGAACCAGTCGAAGTCGGCATAACCCTCGCTGACCTCGCGTGTGGCTTGGCAGAACAGTCCGTAGCGTGCTCCCACGAAGACGCTGAGGTTGAAGCTCATCGTGGTGGCGTTGCCCAGGGCGGTGTAGGTCTTGTTGTCGAGCGAGTAGTAGAACTGTGTCTTGCTGTTGCTGTAGCTGATGCCGGCGCGCAGGTAGACGATGCTGTCGATGTCGATGGCCTTCACCTGCTGCGAGCCGTTGTAGCTGCCCGTGCGCAGTCCGTCGTCCATCCACAGCAGCTGCTTCTTGCCGTTCTTCATCTCCACGGCTATCAGGGCGTAGGGGTCTTGCAGGATGCAGATGCCGGCGCGGTCGCCCTCTTGCAGATGGGTCACGTCCACGCGCACGGTGCCTGTCGAACGGGCGTTCTCCAGGGCGAAGATGCGCTGTGTCAGCATGTTGCGGGCTTGTGGCAGACGGGCGGCGGCGTCGCTGGTGCGCAGCCTGAGCCATCCGGGACGCTCAAATAGGCTCCACGCACCGTTGTCGGGGTTGTGGTTCCACTCCCATTGCATGCCTATCGGGTAGGAGCGGAAGTTGTCGTTGGTGGGCAGTGCAATCCTGGGGTAGCTGTAGCCCACGTTGGGCTTGAAGTAGGTCTTGTAGGGCACGCCGTTGTTGCCCACCACGGGCCATCCGTCCTCCCAGCGCACGGGTTGCAAGTTGGGCATGCGCCCCAAGGCGCCCAGGTCTTCCTGCATGATGGTCCACCACTCGTTGCCGTCGGGGGTGTCGAAGAGTGCTCCCTGGTGCACGGTGTTCACCTGTCCGTTGATGACCTTCTCCACCAGCATCTTCTCCTCGTAGGGGCCAAAAATGTTCTTCGAGCGGAAGATGGCCTGTCCGCTGGGCCAGCCGCCGTAGGTGGCGTAGATGTAATAGTAGTCGCCAATCTTGTAGAGGTGGCTGCCCTCCAGTCCGTCGCGGTCGCTGATGACGCGCTTCTCCTGTTTGAAGTTGAAGTCCTCGTCGAGCTCGCACATCTGTATGTTGCCGATGCCGCAAGCCACGTACACCTTGCCATTGTCGAAGAGCATGCCGGGGTCGTAGTAGCTGCGTGGCAGCTGCTTCTTCTCCCACTTGCCCTCGGGGTCGGTGGCGGTGAGCAGCCATCCGCCGGCGTCGTTGCCGTTGATGAGCAGGTGGAACTTGCCGTTGTGGTACTTCATGGAGCAGGCCCACATGCCGCGTGCATAGGCGTCCTGTCCGTTGCTGAGGTTGTAGTTGTCGGCGGTGGAGAGCTGTTCCAGCGGCTGGGCGCAATACTCCCAGTTCACCAGGTCTTTCGATTTCACGATGGTGGCGCCGGGGAAGAGGTGCATGGTGGTGCTGACCATGTAGAACGTGTCGCCCACGCGGATGACGTCAGGGTCGGGGAAGTCGGCGAAGATGATAGGATTCTTGTACTTGCCGTTGCCCTGGTCGCTCATTGGTGTGCGCACAAAGTCGGCGTGTGGCCAGTCCACCTTGTAGTACTCGGCATACCAGTCCATGCATGCCTTGCCGCATGCCTCCTCCAATCCGCCGAAGGCTGGCACCACCTTGCCGTTCTTGTTCAGCAGTGTGTCAACATCGATGAGGCAGCTGGTGCCCGAGAGCGTCATCGAGATGTTGCCATAGTAGTCGAGGCAGGCTTTGTAGGCCTTTCCCCATTTCGACGTGCTGCCCGTCGACCATGTGCCATAGTTGGGCTCCACCCATTCGCCGTGCTCGTTGTAGTGGCCTTCGCCCGGCTTCTTGGGGCTCCAGTCCACCTCGGTGATGATGATGGGGTTGGTGTCTACCACGGGCACTTGGTTGTGGAAGTTCCTGATTTTGTTCTCGGGGCTGGGGTTGTCGTCGCTGCAGCCATACCAGCCGGTGTAGTCGTGCACGGCATAGCCGATGTTATATCCCTCGATGGGGTAGGAGGCATAGTCGGCATAGCTGGCCTGCCAGCCCGTGCCGGGTGCCCAGATGACGCCTGTGAATCCGTTCTGCCGAATCTTGTCGACGATGGGCTGGAAGTAGTCGTGCAGCGCCTTGGGGTCGCTGTTGCCGTCGGCGTTCTTCAGGCTCACCGGCTCGTTGGCCAGCTCGATGCTGATTTGTCCGGGATATTTCTTGATGGAGTCGTTCTGCGTGAAGAGGTCCCACACCGTCAGCAGGTACTGCTGGTAGTAGTCGCCCACCTTCAGGTTGCCGGGGCATACGCCCGGCGGGCGCACCACCACATACATGCCGTGGTTCATGGCGCGGCGTGCCAGTGGGAAGTAGAGTGTGCGCAGGAAGGTCTTCAGGCGGTTGGGGTTGAACTTCTTGATGTCGGCCTCTCCGCCCGCGTCGGCGGCCTGTCCCTGCGAGCTGGCGTAGACATAGCTGTCGTTAGGGTCGTTGGTCCATGCGGGGTCGAGGTGCAGGCGGAACACGTTGCACTTGGCCTCCTCCAGACCCTTGAACAGCTTCTCGAAGTAGGCCAGACATTTGGTGGCGCCGTTGGAGTCGTAATTCGTGCCCGTCGTCCATGGCGAACCCCATCGCCAGCCGTTGAAATACATGTTGGGGGTGTCCATCACTCCGTGGAGCACCACGTGGTTGCCGTGCGAGTCCACCAGCCAGCGGCCATCAACGTGGAGTGTGGGCAGGGGCTTCACGCCCTGTGCCGAAAGGGTGGCGGCGCTGGCCAGCACTGCCGCCATCAGCAGCCATTTTCTCATCTGAATGCGCATAATTGTTCGTTTATTAGATAATAATACCGCAAAAGTAGGCAAAAATGAACAAACCGACCGCCTTTTTTGTTTCATATATTTTATTAAATGTGTCATGCCCTGCTTGGCAAACAAAAATCGGGACAGATTGGGGTGTATATAAGTGAAGAGTGAAGAATGAAGAGTGAAGAATTTGCTACCGCATAGAAAATGAAGAGTGAAGAATGAAGAATGAAGAATTTGCTACCGCGCAGAAGAACGTCGCAAAGCATTCACGGGTCATTCACGGGTCATTCACGGTCATTCGCGTTGCGTCGCAGACATAAACGGCGTAACGCGCAATTACCGCAGGGCGGGTTTTGAAAAAAAACCAAATAAAACCAAATAAAACAAGAAAAAACAGCGAGTTGTACGGTTTTATTTGGTTTTTTCGTGTTTTGTTTGGTTTTTTCCAAGTCGCGAAGCGTAGATATGTTTACACGTTGCGTCGCAGACATCAATATATTGACGCAAATGGCCGTAAATGAGCCGTAAATTTTCTTTCGTGGAACAACCATTGGTCGGTCATTTTTTTCATTTCTTACTGTTCCCTGCTTTTCAGAAGTCGTTTTAGCGGATTGAGGCCACGGCAAATAGGGAACCGGCGACGGCAGAGCGGGAAAAACACCATGACTTTTAGGTTGGCAGCGTTCGCCGCCATTATTGGCAGCGGCCGCTGCCAATGATGGCAGCGGGCGGGAACAATGATGGCAGCGGCCGCTGCCAACCTGTTTTCACTCTATATCCCGTTCGGAGCTTCTGCCTACGGCGTATTAATATTTATGTCGTTCTTACCGCAGGGCGGGTTTTGAAGGATGCGGCTTAAACGTGCCGTCGGGAAAGAGGAAGCTGACCTCGACGATGTCTCTCTGATGGTACTTCATAAATAGCGGGCAATGATGGGCGACATGCTCTTGCGGGAATGGTCAAGCATGACATCCCTCAACTCACGGTGTGCCTCCACCTCTTCGGGCGTTGGCGCGTCGAACGTCTCATTCATTTTCACAAACAGCCCTGTGGCCAGCAATGCAGCGAGCTTGCGCCGTGCCAGCGCGTTGCTTTGATTGTACTCTAATGTTACTGTACACATAATGCTATGCCGTTAAAATTCTAATTCGGATGCAAAGTTACGAATAATATTTGGTATCTTGACGCGTTTCAGCGTTAAAAGTAAAAAAAAACGAGTAGGAAGTGAAGAATGAAGAATGAAGAATGAAGAATTTCTTGCGTCCCGTTGGTAGCGGCAGAGTCGAGCGGTTACCGCGCAGAAGAATGACGCGTAGCATTCATGCACATTCGTGATTCATTTATGCACATTCGTGTTACGCCGTAGGCAATTTTGTCTGCGACGCTACACGAATGTGCATGAATGAGTCACGAATAATCATGAATGCTGCGCGCAAATAAATATTCGTGATTCATTCGTGCTTCATTTATGCACATTCATGTTACGCCGTAGGCAAATATATTTATGTCTGCGACGCTACACGAATGTGCATAAATGGCTCACGAATAATCATGAATGCTGCGCCCAAATAAATATTCACGGGTCATTCGCGGGTCATTCTTGCGTCCCTTCGGTAGCAAGCGGCAGAGCCGAGCGCACGGATATTCGCGTTGCGTCGCAGACATAAACGGCGAAACGCGCAATTACCGCAGGGCGGGGTTTGAAAAAACAAAATAAAACCAAATAAAACAAGAAAAAACAATGGGGGAGAGGAAACATCAAGCGTGGTTTTATTTGGTTTTTTCGTGTTTTATTTTGTTTTTTCCAAGTCGCGAAGCGTAGATGTTTACCGCGTGGCGGGGTTGGTTGTTCCCAAGATTTGCTGGCATTCTGCATTTTTAACATTTGGGGCGACATTCTTTTTCGTTTGTTTTGCAGCTAATCCGCCGATTTGTCGTACCTTTGCACCATCGAACCGAATAACTAAAAATTTGCATGATGAACAGAAGACACATTTTGGCAGCATTGCTGTGCTTGGCAACGGCTGCAGTGAGCGCAGAGCCTGTGGAGATACAGGCTGGCAAGACGACCGTCAGCGTGGAGTTCTACACCCCGCAGACGGTGAGAATCACCAAAGTACCCACTGGCAAGGCGCTGGGGAAGCAGAGCCTCGTGGTGACAGCTAAGCCCGACGACGTGAAGGTGAGCCGCAGCGGCAACAGCGTGAGCAGCAACATGCTCACGGTGAAGGTGGACCCACGCACAGGAGCACTGACATTCGTGGCCAAGGGCAAGACGCTGCTGCGTGAGAACGGCGAAGCCAGCTTCGAGCCCATCACCACGGGAAACGATGCCGGACAGTATAAGGTGACCCAGCGCTTCGCACTCGACAAGGACGAGGCCATCTATGGCCTGGGCACCATTCAGAACGGCAAGATGAACCGCCGAGGCGAGAAGAAACGTATGGAGCAGTCGAACCTGGAAGACTTCCAGAACGTGCTGCAGAGCATCAAGGGATGGGGACTCTTCTGGGACAACTACTCGCCAACCCTCTTCGACGACAACGCCAACGGCATGTCGTTTGCGTCGGAGGTGGGCCAGTGTGTCGACTACTACTTCATCTATGGCGGCTCCGCCGATGGCGTCATCGCGCAGATGCGCCAGCTCTCTGGCGACGTGCCAATGTTCCCATTGTGGACCTTTGGCTTCTGGCAGTCGAAAGAGCGCTACAAGACCGCCAAGGAGACAGAGTCGATAGTAGACCAGTATCGTGCGCTGAACGTGCCCCTCGACGGCATCATCCAGGACTGGCAGTACTGGGGCTCGAACTACCTGTGGAACGCCATGGACTTCCTGTCGGAGGACTTCAGCAACGGCAAGCAGATGATAGACAACGTGCACAAGAAGCATGCCCACTTCATGATTAGCATCTGGGCCAGCTTCGGCCCCCAGACGCAGCAGTTCCGCGAGCTCAACGAGAAGGGGCTGCTCATGCCCTTCGAGACGTGGCCCCAGAGCGGCATCTCGCATGTGTGGCCGCCGGTGATGAAGTATCCCTCGGGCGTGAAAGTCTACGACGCCTTCCACCCTGAGGCCCGCGCCATCTACTGGAAATACCTGAAGACCCTCTACGACTACGGCACCGACGCCTGGTGGATGGACTCCACCGACCCCGACTTCTTCAACCCCAAGGAGAGCGACTATGCCCACAAGGTCTATGGCGGCACGTGGCGCTCGCAGCGCAACGCCTTCCCCTTGGAGACCGTGCGCGGCATCTATCAGGCACAGCGACAGGACGACCGTGGCAAGCGCGTGTTCATCATGACGCGCTCCAGCTTTGCCGGACAGCAGCACTATGGCTCGAACATGTGGAGCGGCGACGTGAACTCCTCGTGGGACATGCTGCGCAAGCAGGTGCCGGCAGGACTGAGCTACACGCTGACTGGCAACCCCAACTTCAACACCGACATCGGCGGGTTCTTCTGCGGGTCGTACAACACGCGCGGCGGTGGCTCAGCACCCAAGAACCCCCAGTTCCAGGAGCTTTTCGTGCGCTGGATGCAGTATGGCCTGTTCTGTCCCGTGTTCCGCAGTCATGGTGCCGACGCGCCACGCGAGATTTGGCAGTTTGGAAAGAAGGGCGAGCCGGTCTATGATGCCATCGAGAAGCAGATACGGCTGCGCTATCGCCTAATACCTTATTTATATAGTACGGCCTGGCAGGTGACGTCGAACAACGACAGCTACATGCGCCCCCTGTTCAGCGACTTTGCCACCGACAAGCGGGTGTGGAACATGACCGATGAGTTCATGTTCGGCCGCAGCATATTGGCAGCGCCCATCGTAGACCCACAATACACCGAGGAGAAAATCATCCGCACCGACGCCATGACGGGCTGGAACCGTCAGCAGGCAACGGGTGGCACTCAGGCTGGGGCCATCGACTTCACTGCCAAGAAGACGGCCGTGAAATATCTGCCGAAGGGAGCCACGTGGTACGATTTCTGGACCGGCAAGCAGTACAAGGGTGGGCAGGACGTGACGCTGGAGACATCGTTCGACCGTGTGCCGATGTTCGTCCGCGCTGGCAGCATCCTGCCTTTAGGCCCCGAGATGCAATACGTGGGGGAGAAGGCTTGGGACAACCTGGAACTGCGCATCTATCCGGGTGCCAACGGCAGCTTCACGCTCTACGAGGACGAGGGCGACAGCTACAACTACGAGAAGGGGGTCTACGCCACCATCACCTTCAAGTGGAACGACAGCAAGAAGACGCTGACCATCGGCGAGCGCAACGGCCAGTATCCCGGCATGCTCGAGAAGCGCCGCTTCACCATCGTCATGCCCAACCAGGATGCCACTGAGGGCAAGGTGGTGGAATATGCAGGACAGGAAATCAACGTGAAGCTATAAGCTTGACAAAGCCGCCGGATGCCATCTCGCACATGATGGCCGACACAAATTTGGGACGAACCTAACGCGCGTTAGGTTCGTCCCAAGTCGTAACAACTCTTCCCTACGTTTTCTACAACGAATTTGACGAATGATTACGTAAATGATTATCCGCCGTTTTTTACAACGAATTTGACGAATTTAACGAATGATGATGTAAATGATTATCCGCCGTTTCCTACAACGAATTTGACGAATTTAACGAATTTGACGAATGATTACGTAAATGATTATCCGCCGTTTCCTACAACGAATTTGACGAATTTGACGAATGCTTTGCAAGTTGAGCTTGCGAAACTTGCAAAGCAAGAACTCCTTACTCCACAACTCCTTACTCCACAACTCCTTATTCCACAACTCCTTATTCAACTTGCGAAAGTTGAATCATTGATAACGGTCGCTGTTGAACGTCGCGTGGCTGGCTTCCTCATCGTAGCACGTTGCGCACGGCAAACCAGGCGTGCATGGCAATGGTGCTGAGATAGCCATAGTGGTGGGCCATCACACTGAAGCGCTCGCGCAGCGACTCGCGATGATGGCGCGTGGTGGTGCCCTGCTCCATGTAGTTGGCCACCACGGTGCCGATGTTGCAGAGGGGAAGGGAGAGGCGGTCGGCCTCGCGCATCACGCGGATGCACCAGTCAACGTCGGCGGAGTAGCGGTAGCGCGTGTCGTATTGCAGGTTCTTGGCAATGTCGGTGCGGGCATAGAAGGCCTGGTGGCACACCAGCATGCCATGGCGAAACGACCGCCACGTGAGCTGTGCGGGAGGCTGCAGCCGCCGTGGGTGCAGATAGCGCCCCTCGGCATCCACGATGTCGGTGTTGCCATAGAGCACGGCGGGCAGCTCGTCGCTCGGCAGCTCGTTCAGCCGACAGCGGTGGGCCACCAGCTCCAGCGTGTCGGCCTGTGGGAAGCTGTCGCCGGCGTTCAGGTAGAGGATATAGTCGCCCGATGCCTGCGTCAGCCCTTTGTTCATGGCGTGGTAGATGCCGTCGTCGGGCTCTGAGCGGATGATGACCTTGTGGCCACGGGCCGACGCATCGCTCTGGCTCTTGTATTGCTCGGCCAGACGCAGCGTGCCGTCGGTGGAGGCCCCGTCGATGATGAGGTGCTCCACGTCCTCGTGGGTCTGCTGCAGCACGCTGTCGAGGGTGCGCTGAAGTACGGCCTCGGCGTTGAAGGTGATGGTGACAACGGTGAACTTGATCATAGGGGGATGTGGGTTTTCTGCCCGTCGCGTCGGACGATGACGGCGGGGTTGCCGGCCACCGTGCAGTTGGCGGGCACGCTGCGGCGCACCACGCTGCCGGCACCTATCACCACGTTGTCGCCGATGGTGATGCCGCCAAAGACGGTGGCTCCGGTGTAGATGCTCACGTGGTTGCCGATGGTGGGGCGGCGCATCTGCGCGTCGTTGCCCAGAGTGACGAGTTGCAGGCAGTAGAAGTCGGAGCCAATGCGCTCGGCGTTGAGATATGTGGCGTAGTTGTGCTCGAAATGTGCGCCGGGGCCTATCTCCGGGCACCAGATGGTGAGTGTAGGCTCTGGCGGCAACATCCATTTGATGAAAGCCGAGCGGTACTCGCCCAGGCGATAGTAGAACAGGTTGCGGAAGACGCGCTGCCGTGTGGCCACCTTGATGAAGGCGCGCAGCCCACGGCCGTCGGCCGAGTATTTCTCTAAGTCGGCATCTATCTGCCGGCGGTGCAGCAGATAGAGTGCTATGTGGGGCAGCATGCGCAGCGTGGAGGCGGTGAGCAGTGCGGCTTGTGTGTAGGGGTTCATAGCATGAAGTGTTTTTGTGCCAGTGCCTGGTGGTAGATCTCGGTGTAGCGCAGGGCCACGCTCTGCTGCGAGTAGTTGTGGGCCACCTTGCGCAGTGCGTCGCGCTGCAGCGCGTCGCGGTCGGCATGGTCGAGCACCCATGCCATGCCCTGTGCCAGCTGGCTGCTGTTGCGGGGAGCGGCCAGGAAGCCGTTGCGCAGGTGGTCGATCATCTCTGGGATGCCACCCACGCGGAATCCTACGCAGGGCACGCCACAGGCCATGGCCTCCATGATGGTGTTGGGCAGGTTGTCTTCGAGCGAAGGGGTGACGAACACGTCGGCGGCGTTGTAGGCGCTGACGATGGTCTGCTCGTCGTCGATATATCCCAGGGCATGGGCGGGCAGTGGCAGACGCGAGGCCACCTCGTCGGCATGTCCGCCCAGGATGGCCACGGTGGTGTGGTCTTTCAGTTCGGGGTGCTCCTTGATGAGCAGCTGCAGGGCTTCGATGAAGTAGCTGATGCCCTTGCGCTCGTCGGTGACGCGCTGCGACACGAAGAGGATGACGTTGCCCTCGGTGGGCAGCTGCAGTGCCTGGCGCGACGCACTGCGGTCGTGCTGGCAGTAGATGTGGGTGTCGATGGCGTTGGGGATGCTGGTGACGAGATGTCCGCGCAGCAGGGCACTCCGCTTGGCCTCGCCCTCCAGCCATCGGCTGCATGCCACGAAGGCGATGCTGCCGCTGCTGAGCATCTGCTGCTTGCGGCGCCAGGTGCGAGCAGCCAGGTCGTTGGTGCCGCCTTTGCCGGGCAGCAGCGGGCAGCGCTGGCAGCGGTTGGAGTAGGAGCGGCATCCACGGGCATAGTGGCAGATGGCGGTGGCGGGCCACAGGTCGTGCATAGTCCACACCACGGGCTTGCCCGAGAGCAGGATGCGGCGGATGTCGGCCAACGACAACATGCCCTGGTTCACCCAATGCAGGTGGATGACATCGGCCTCGCGAAACGCTGGCAGACGTGTGATGTCGGTGCCGCTGTTGGCGATGTCGATCTCGAAGAGGTGCTCGCGCTTGAAGTGCAGGTGCCAGAAGATGACCCATCGCTCCCACAGGAAGTGCCAGCGCAGCAGGAGCGAGTGGGGCAGGGCGCTGACGGTGATGTCGTCGCTCTGCTTGTCGCGCACCAGCATGCGGGCCTTTACGCCGTGGTTGTTCAGCGCGTCGCACAGCCGCCCTGCTGCCACGGCAGCGCCGCCGGTGCGCTCACTGGTGTTGACAATCAGTACCTTCATTCCTCGTCGTCGTGCTGTCGCTTGGCGGCCTTAATGGAGTCTTTCTCGGCTTTGCGGCGTTCCTTCTCCATCCGCTTGGCCTCTTTGATGGAGTCTTTCTCAGCCTTGCGGCGCTCTTTCTCCAGTTCCTTCTCGCGCTTCTTCTTCTCCTTCTGCAGCTCTTTCAGCTCTTTCTCGTTCTGCTTGACGGCAGCCCTCTCGTTCAGGGCTTCCTCCAGCTTGGTGCGCAGCATCTTCTTGTCGAAGGTGATGACGTGGCCGAAGAGTCCCAGCGAGAGCATCTGCTCCTCGCCCTTCAGCTTCACGTAGGTGGTGTTGAAGAGCAGGTAGTCGTGCATCTCCAGTTTCATGTTCAGCGCTTTCTCCACTGTCTTGTTCACGATGCCCTTCCCGATGTCGGTCAGCACGTTGTCGCCTAAGCCCAGGCTGTCGGCCTCGTCGTCTACAAAATCCCTGATGGCGCTCATCATGGCTTCCTTGTGGGTTTGCTTGTCGGGTGTGGTAATCATCATGATGATGGCCACGAACAGCACCGAAACGATAATCAGCAGTTTCTTCATGTTCTGTTTCTTTACTTGATTGTGAGTGCTTTTGCGTTTTAGGCGCAAAATTACGAAAAAGTTGAGAGCAAAACAAAGAATCTGCTTTCTTTTTTTCTTGAGATGCACAATTCGAGCCCGTTTCGCTCGCCTCGGCCCAGAAAATCGTCGTCGCAGCGGGAAAAAAGGCGCGAGAGGGATCAATCTTATGCCTTGTCGGCCCCGTGTCGTTTGTGCTGAAAAGCCAATCGGCCACATCCACTGGGGTTTGGCTCCGATTGTACAATTCAATCCAGTCGGCTCGTTTTCCGTTGTCGTTCACATAGATGTCGTTGGCGGCGCTGACCTCATTGATGCAGATTGGCGACCGCTGTTCGTCTGCTGACTGCTCGAAGACTGCCGTATATGTTCCGTCGCTCGTGATGCAGCATTCCTTTTCATGGCTCACCCATCTGCCCTGCTGGTCGCGCCACCCCATCAAATCCATAGAGTAGATGTGGCCATGATGTATAGCCCCATAGATATAGATATAAATATGCGCCAAAAGACTGCATGGGACTCACGCTTTTTTCCCCCCTCTATGCGCGGCAGAAATTTGGTGGCGCTTTTTTGAAATTTGGTGACGCTATTTGAAAATCCCAGGGCGTGGGATTTTTTTGTTTTATATGCGCTTTTTTTCTATCGTAACGCTGCAGGCAATGAAGCGCTGCAGTTGCAGGTGAATGGGTGTGCTGTCGGCC
>JAEEGG010022474.1_pt1 | contig 12406 bp, 13 predicted proteins | sample 9134161 | NCBI WGS metagenome assembly JAEEGG01 (sample SAMN16246543, study PRJNA631951) | gut metagenome | biome: gut microbiome; feature: rumen; material: CR-attached | host: Bos | place: Iran: Karaj | collected 2018-10
TACAAGGATCTTTACGTTTAATAGCGTCTCTTGCGAAAAAACATTCCCAAGTCAGGTTCATTGTCCAAGGTGACCATAATCCCATTTTGAGCCCGTTGGAATTTCAAAATCGTTTTTATAAGCGTTGGGTGCCGTTTGTGGTACTGAATTAAAATTTTAGACTAGATCTAAATTACTGGCCAATCTTTTCGAAAGACGGAGTCAACTGGTCGCAATCGGTTGTTGCCTCATATCTAACGCTATTGCCATTGGAGTTTCCTTTAATAGCAACCTTGACCTGCAGAAGATGCACCCGGAGCAACGTAGCCGACCAATTCCCAAGTACCAAGTTGGTTGCTTTCAGACACATAAGCATCCTGCAACTTGATGTAGGTTTCAGTCATCTGTATTTCGTCAATGCCATATTTGCATTGGGTCCTTGTTGTGATTTTAAACTGATTTCTTATTTTTTTCTTAACCGAAAGGTAAAATAAAGTTTATATTTGCTGTATGACAAAGATTCCTTTCAACAAGCCGCCTTTTGTGGGGCTTGAGTTCGATTATATCAAGCAGGCCGTGGAGAGCGGCAAAATTTGTGGTGACGGTACATTTAACTTACGGTGCCATGAGTGGCTCGAAAAGCATACGGGTGCGGTCAAGGCGCTCATGACCACCAGCTGTACTCATGCGCTGGAAATGTCTGCCCGTCTCTGTAATATCGCTCCCGGCGACGAGGTGATTATGCCCTCGTTCACGTTCGTGAGTACCGCCGATGCGTTTGTGTCGCAAGGAGCCAAATGCGTGTTCGTGGATATCCGCCCCGACACGATGAACTTGGACGAAAAACTTGTCGAAGACGCGATTACCGAAAAGACGAAGGTGATTGTGCCGGTCCACTATGCGGGGGTCGCCTGTGAAATGGACAAGATAAACGAAATCGCGAAACGACATAATTTATTCGTTGTCGAAGATGCCGCACAGGGCATGATGGCGACCTACAAGGGCTGCGCGCTAGGCTCGTTGGGTGACTTTGGTTGCTACAGCTATCATGAGACCAAGAACTACAGCATGGGCGAGGGCGGCGCGCTACTCATCAACCGTCCGGAGTTCTGCGACCGTGCCGAAATCATCCGCGAAAAGGGCACGAATCGCTGCCAGTTCCATCGTGGCGAGGTTGACAAATACACTTGGGTGGAACTTGGTTCCAGCTACTTGCCGAGCGAATTGAATGCGGCTTATCTTTATGCCGAACTGGAATGTGCCGATATTATCAATGATGCCCGCATGGCGTGCTGGAACGAGTATCGTGAGAGGCTCGCACCGCTTGCAGAGAAAGGCTTGGTGGAGTTGCCGTACATTCCAGAGCACTGCAAACACAACGCGCACATGTTTTACCTGAAGGTCGAAGACCTAGCGACGCGAACGGCGCTCTTGAAACACCTGACTTACAACGGAATCCTCGCGGTGTTCCACTACGTGCCGTTGCATTCGTCGCCTGCGGGTTTGCGCTTCGGCAGGTTCCATGGCGAAGACCGCTACACCACAAAGGAAAGCGACCGTCTGCTCCGTTTACCGATGTTCTATGGGCTGAAAGAAGAAGAAATCGAGTATATCTGCGGAAAGGTGTATGAGTTTTTTGGGGTGTAATGGTCTAAATGCTCCTTGCGTCTCCAAAATAACGTATATTACAAAATAGTAGGCGTTTTATGGTTTACCCTGAAGTGATACATGGAATGTTTGTCGATTTGCGAAGCATCACGCTAGATGACGCCGAGTTTTCGTACAATATCCGTGCCGACAAGCGTAACCGCGACACCGTAGGTCAACTGGCACCGTCGCTCGAAGCCCAAAAAGATTTTATCCGCTGGCAAATGCAGGAACCGAACGACTACTATTTTGTGGTGCTGAATAAAAAGGGTGAACGGATAGGGCTTTATGGCGTTTATGATATCCATGACTGCATGGCGGAAGTCGGCAGAGAAGTGAATGTAGGTGAACCGACTGAAATTATGGAAGTCGGTTTGCTGGTAGCGGATTTTTGTCGGAATGTACTTAGATTGAAAAGGACGTGTTTCGTCATATATGAAAATAACGTGCATCGTCTAAGCGAAGTAAAAAAAAACTCTACTTTCATAAAAAAGGTCAAACGAGGCTGTCATGACGCATTATATTTTGAAAGTGATTTGGACGAAGAAAACCCAGTGTCAAAAAGAACAAGGCTATTGCTAGAAAGGCTGTACAAGAAAAGTTTAACGTTAACAAAAGGATGAATATGGATCTGAATGAATTTATCGCCCATGTTGCAGAACAATTTGAAGAAACGGATGCTTCTCAGATTGTTGCATCTACTAAATTCCAGGAGTTAGACGAGTATTCGTCTCTGATTGCACTGTCTCTCATTGCTATGATTGACGAAGAATATGATGTGACTATAAAAGGGAACGACCTGCGTTCCGCAGTTACCATAGAAGATTTGTTCAACACTGTCAAAAGTAAGAAAGAGTAATGGCTTTTTTTTCCGTCAAAAATGTAGCTGTACGAGGCATCTCTGCTTGCGTCCCGCCAAAGGTTGAAGAAAACAGGGATATCCCTTTCTACACCCCCGAAGAGGCCGAGCAGATTATAAAGAGTACCGGGATTGAACGGAAACATATCGTTGAGCCCGGCATTACAAATTTAGATTTGTGTGAAAAAGCTTTTTATGCATTAAACGAAAAACTCGGTTGGGAATTAGATTCCATCGACGCCGTGTTTTACGCAACGCAGACGGAAGATTATATAACTCCCCCAAATGTTTTTGTAATTCATGATAGACTTAACCTATCAGAAAATTGCTTCGCATTAGATATAAACCATGGATGTCCTGGTTGGGTGGTTGGGCTATCTACAATTGCATCAATGATTAGTGCTGGCTGTATAAAAAGGGCTATTTTCTTCGATGGAGACAATTGCACGACAGTCAACTATAAAGCGGATCGTGAACAGCGGCCTTTATTTGGCGATTGTGGAACTTGCACCGCACTAGAATTCGATCCAAACGCCAATTCTATGGATTTTTTTGTAGGCACTAATAGTAAAGATGGGAACTCTTTACTAAGAAAAAATGGGGGGGGCAGAAATCCATACACACTGGAATCTTTTGCTGAAGAGTTGGATAAATTGTCTGGGAGAAAAATCATAGGTCAGGATACTGCCAACATGGATGGAGCAACCGTTTTTTCCTTTGGCATATCAACCATTCCAAAAAGTATAAAAAGTTTCTGTGAACATTTTAACATAAATATCAGCGATGTTGATAAAGTTGTTTTGCATCAAGCAAATAAATTTATGCTTGATAAAATTGCTAAGAAAATTGGTGCTAATAAGGAGCAGGTGCCATCTAGTCTAAAAAATTATGGAAACACAACTAGTGCGTCTATTCCATTAACAATTGTTTCCGAATGTGGAGCAGACTATGAAACGAGAAAGATGAATACCATTGGCTGCGGCTTCGGAACAGGTCTTTCTTGGGGGACTTTCCATTTTATAACGGACAGAATTGTTTGTCCAAAGGTGGTTGTTTATTAATGTATAATCCATATAGCTTAGAAGGCAAAACGATTTTGATAACGGGCGCATCTTCTGGTATAGGAAGAGCTACTGCAATAGAGTGCTCTAAACTTGGTGCAAAATGCATTATTACTGCACGAAATGAGTCTCGCCTGCAAAACACATTTGATTCTTTAGAGGGAGAGGGCCATAAGCAAATAATTGCAGAATTAACAAAAAACGACGAACTTGAAAAAATTGTTCAGAATGTAGCCGAACTAGATGGTTTTGTTTGCTGTGCAGGAATTAGCCAAACAAAACTCATTAGTTTCGTACAAAAAAATGATCTTGAAAGTGTATTCAATGTCAATACTTTTGCCCCATTCATGCTTACAAAAGAACTGATAAAAAAGAAGAAAATAAAAAAGAATGGCTCAATTGTGTTGATATCTTCCTTGGCATCAAAAAAGGAAACTTATGGAAATTCCGTTTATGGCATGACAAAAGCGGCACTTGAATCGTTTGCAAAATATTGTGCTCTAGAAAACGCACAAAAGAAAATCCGTGTAAATTCAATTCACCCAGGAATGGTTAACACTGAAATGATTGATGATTCTGTATTCTCTGATGAAATGCTACAGAAAGAGAAAGAATCATACCCGCTTAAACGATTTGCCGAGCCCCAAGAAATTGCATGGGCGATAATATATTTATTATCTGACGCCTCGTCGTGGGTCACAGGGATTCAATTGATTATTGATGGAGGCGTACATTTGGTTTAGAGGTTCATTATGGAAAAAATTAGACAAACAATTCTTGATTTTGTAGAAAGGGAATACAAACTCCCTGAAAATGTTGATTATGAGACCTTTGACTTTGTGGAAAAGGGATTTGTCGATTCCATGGGGATGGTTCAATTCGTTGCGATATTAGAAGACGAATTCGATATCGAATTTTCTGCAGAAGAGCTTCTTTCTAATGATTTCAGAACCGTTGGCGGCCTTGAAAAATTAATCCAGAAAAAGGTTAATGAAAAGTAGATTGGGTTTTCATGCTGTCATCAGAGATAAATGGAATAAGGATTGCCGGAATATCCAGCGCGATACCTTCAACAAAGGTTGAAAGTACAGACTACAACTCTGTTTTTGATGAAGAAACCGTACGAAAAACAATTGAGTCGACAGGCGTTCTTTCGACTTTTCACTCTGTACCTCAGCAAACAGCTTCGGATTTAGCGTATGCCGCAGCAAAAAAACTTTTGGACAAACAGGGGGTTAATCCAGCTGAAATCGGCGTTCTTTTATTTATAAGTGCTCATCACGATTATATTGCCCCAGCTACTGCTTTTGTGCTCCAAATGCGTCTTGGCATTCCCACAGACTCCATTGTTTTTGATGTCAATCAAGGCTGTTCCGGCTTTGTTTATGGTTTGCAAATGGGGGCGTCCTTATTAAAGTCATCAACAGCAAGTAAAGCATTGGTTTTACTTGGGGATTCTAGTTCAAGAGTTGTCTCACCCAAAGACACCTCTCGACTATTGTTTGGAGACTCCGGGGCGGCCGTACTCCTGGAAAAAACGGATAAAGATATAGACAATATGTCTTTTGGGCTAAAAAGCGACGGTAGTAGGTTCAGCGATATTTATATTCCGGCCGGAGGTTTTAGGCATACCGACCTTTCTCAAAATCTGCACGTGGAAAAAGATGGCAGGGAAAGATCCGCCTACCATTCTCATATGGACGGAACAAACGTTTTTGTTTTTTCCGTTACGGATGTTCCTAATTTAGTTCGTGAATTTATGAAAGAAAAGAATTTGTCGGTTGATGATGTTGATATGCTTTTTATGCATCAGCCAAATCTATTCATTATAAAAAATTTGCTACGAAAACTTAAATTTCCGAAAGAAAAAGCTCCGACGACAATTGAAAAATTCGGCAACACCAGCGGAGTTTCGATTCCCCTTACACTCTGTGATTACTACGGAAACAATAATGATGGAGTAAAGCAAATGTTGTTTCTCGGGTTTGGCATTGGCTTGTCCTGGGGCGTGGCCTATATGCCTGTAGATACGAGTGCGATAAATCCAATCGTGATGACAGATGATTTTTTTGAGGATGGCCTTATATGAGAAGTACTTTAGCAAACCTTTTTTATGAAAACGCCAAGCTGACTCCGAACAAAGAGGCTATTTGGTGCGATGGAAAAATGGTTTCGTATAGCGAGATGGCGGAACTTGTAAGTAGATATTCGAATCTTCTGTTGAGCCTGAAAGCTGCTCATGGAGACCACATTGCTATCCCGATGAACAATAGCATCGAATCGGTTGCTTTATTTTTCTCTGCAGCAGACCTTGGACTATGTGTCGTCCCGTTAAACCCGTCCTTGCCCTTTGATGCTGTTAAAACAGCAGTAGTTGCAGGCGATGTCAAACACATTATTGCTCGCAAGATATTCTTCTCTGAATGTGAAAAAAATGGCGGAATAAACATACCGGGTTTTTCCATTTGCCTAGATCAAGATTATCCAGGAACTATTCCCTTTGATAAGATAAAGGAAATGCCTGCAACAAGACCAGAATTAGATTATGATGTAGGTGATAATGAAAGCTTGATTCTTACAATGACATCTGGTTCTACGGGGACGCCAAAGCCCATAGACATGAGTCAAAAAAACAAGTATGAGCGTTCGATGGCTCACATTCGGGTCTATAATCTAACCAAAGATGACAGAATCCTTGCCGCGACGCCTCTGTATCATTCTTTGGCTGAGCGATTGGTAATATTGCCATTGATTCTAGGTGCCACATCTATTTTGCTTCCACGTTTCACTCCTGCAATTTGGTTAAAATGTGCCGAAGAACAGAAACCGACTTTTACCATCGCTGTATCTGCTCAGTTGGCTCAAATACTTGAATTGCTAAAGCAACCGGATGCTCCCTCTATAACGAGTTTCAGGAGCATTGTTTCCTCTTCTGCTTTGTTGGAGGCTTCTGTCAAGTACGAGTTGATAAACCTTCTAAAATGCGAGTTCCATGAAATGTACGGAGCCTCCGAAGTTTCCACCGTTACGGATATTTGCTTCCAGGAAACTCCGAACAAGCAACGTTCTGTTGGAAAACCATTTGATGAAGCGAAAATTCGTATATTACACGATGATGATAATGGTTCTGTTCGGGATTGTGCAATTCATGAAGTCGGAGAAATTGCGGTTAAGTCCAAATTGCAGTGCAAAAGTTACTACAAGCAGGAAAACCTGATGCAATCCGCTATGGTCGATGGTTACTTCCGTACAGGCGATTTGGGCTATCTTGACGAAGACGGATATCTGTATTTTGCTGGTAGAAAAAAAGAAATCATTATCACGGGAGCAATTAATGTTTATCCACATGATATTGATGTAGTTGTAGGTAGGTTGCCCGAAATTGAGGAATGTGCCGCATTTTCCTATCCTGATGAACGCTTGGGCGAAATTGTCGCTTTGGCTGTAGTTCCTAAAGAGGGACAAGAAATTAATCTGCGTGCATTAAAAAGTTTTTGCGCAAGGAATCTTGCCGACTTTCAGCAGCCCCACAAATTCTTCGTTCTAGACAAGTTGCCTAAAAATGCAATGGGCAAACTTCAGAGAATGGCAATCTTGGAGTGCGTACAATGAAAGACTTTGTGACCGTGGGTGTTGTCGGGGCCGGTCGTGCTCTAGAACTTCATGCTTTTGGATATAAAAGGTCAAATATTCCATGCCGCTTAAAAACGGTAATGGCTCGTCGTTCAGAGCAAATCCAAAAGGCCGTAAAAATGTATGGCTTTGAAAAGGGAACAACAAATTTTTCAGACCTCTTAAACGACCCTGAAATAGACGTTGTGGACATTTGTACCCCCCCGTATGTACATAAAGAGCAAATTATTTTGGCCTTGCGAGCTGGAAAGCATGTTATTTGCGAAAAACCGCTTACAGGTTATTTCGGACAACTTGGTGATCCCGAACCTATTGGCGATAAAGTTTCCAAAAAATACATGTATGAATATCTGCTAAAAGAACTTGATGAAATCAGGGCCGTTATTGCAGAAACTGGGAAAAAGTTCATGTATGCGGAAAACTTCATCTACGCACCAGCAGTATTAAAGGCTGGCGAAATCATTCGTGCTAAGAAAAGTCGCATTCTTTATATGAAAGGCGAGGAAAGCCTAAAGGGGTCCAGTTCCGCTGTCGCTGGCGACTGGAACAGGACTGGCGGCGGAATCTTTATGCGAAATGGTGTCCATCCGCTAGGTGCTATTTTATATTTGAAGAAACAGGAGTCCATTGCATTAGGACGAGAGATCATTGTTAAAAGCGTTGTTGGGGATATGGGGTATGCTACCAAGGGACTTTCAGAATATGAACACAGGCACATAGCTGCCGATCCTCACGATGTCGAAGATGCCGGAACTGCGGTCCTTACTTTTACGGACGGCAGCAAGGCGACGATAATTTCAACAGATAATTTACTTGGCGGCAGTAAAAACTATGTTGAAGTTTACGCAAATGATACTGCTATTAATTGCCGTTTGACAATGAATGACGCCATGGAAACATACATGGTTGATGACGAGGGGATGGACAACGTCTATCTTTCCGAAATGCTGCCGATTGTGACCGGATGGAACAAACCTTTTGTTGCTGATGAAATGTTACGTGGCTATTGTAATGAAATAGTGGACTTTATGAGTTCCGTTTTGTATGATAAGGATCCAGAAAGTGGATTTGATTTGGCGGCTCGCGTTATGAAAGTGACTTATGCCGCTTACTATTCGGCTGAAGAAGGTAGAAGGATTGTCATATCATAGTGATATTTTGAAATTATCACATCAACGGGAGATTCTACCATGCAGATTTTCTTTGATTTCGATGAAGCAGAACGTCGCAAAAAAGAAGTAGATAGTCGTATTGAGCAACTCAAAAGTGACGATAGAGATGTTTATATCTTCGGCGCTGGAGAATACGCAAACAAATTAAAGGTTTTCTTAGAGGGGCGAAATTTGCTCATAAAGGGCTTTTTCGTTGATGATCTTTATGCAGCAAAGGTTGGGGCAAACCCTTTGAGCAAAATCAAAGAATGCGTGAATTTTAGCCTTGTTTATGGTATAGGTGGAGGTTTTTCGCGGGAATACTACAAAAAAATAGATCAACTCAAAAATGAAGTTGAAAAATGTGCAAATTCCGTGTTTTTTGTATTGCCAAGCGATTATAGCCTAGTCGAGTCGGGTTTGTTAGATATTCATCACGATGTTATTGATAAAAATTTTTTAAGATATCATATTAAAGAATTTAAAGATACTTATGAAATGTTGGAAGATGACCTTTCAAAGAACGTTATGGCGGAATATCTATACGGATCCATATGTCAAGATGTCTCGCAACTGGCAAATTTAGGGTCTGGCTGGGACTATGATTATGACTTAAATCTTTTATTTGACAAATGCGATGAAGGGGTTGTAATTGAATGCGGCGCCTTTGATGGTAAGACTATTGCGGAAATTTCGGAGTTTACGAAAAACAAATATGAAATGATTGCCTTAGAATGTGACGATGATAATTTTGAAAAATGTTGTAAAAGAGTAAAAGATTTTCCAAATATCCACGTTGTTAAATTAGGTGCTTGGGATAAGAGAGCTAAACTTGCAATTGTTCAACAAGATTCTGCATCTTATTTGAAAGAAGTAGATGACTCTTCCGAGTATGAAAATGTAGTTGATGTCGTAAATGTTGATTCGTTAACATCAAAACGCATCGCTGCTCTTATAATGGATATAGAAGGAAGTGAATTGAAAGCGCTAAAAGGTGCGCAAAATGCCATAAAAAATGGAGCGAATCTCGCCATACGAGTTTACCACAAAAAGGAAGACTTGATAACCATTCCACAATACATAAAATCGATCAATGCGAATTATAAATTTTACCTTAGATTTGAGCGTGGGGCAAATTTGTGTCGTACCGGAGACGAAACGACTTTGTACGCCATTTCTGAATCTTCCTAAACCGGGATGGCTACGATTTGATTTATGGAATGAGTAGGGCTGTGTCGACTATTTAGTATGGAAATTTGACGGTATTGTCGCTAAGAATTGAATGATTTATATTTAAGAAAAACTTCAAAGAGAAAGATTAAATGTCATTCAGAATCTTCATATCGAGTGTGCAGAAGGAATTTGCCAAGGAACGCAAGTGGCTTGCGGATTATATCCGCAAAGATGCAATTCTCGGTCGTTTTTTTGAAGTTTTTTTGTTTGAAGAAGTTCCTGCCCAAGAGCGTGATGCTGCCGGACTTTATCTGAATGAAGTTGCCGCAAGTGATATTTATTTAGGGATTATTGGCAACACATACGGAAACACGAATGCTAAGGGAGTCTCGGCAACAGAGCAGGAGTACAATGAGGCTGGCAAACGTCACAAGGAGCGGATTTGCTTTGTCTTGAAAACGGATAAGCCCCGTGAATCAAAACAGGAGCGTTTTGTTGCAAAGGTAAATTCTGAAATTGTCCGTAAGGGATTCTCTACTTACGATGAATTGCGGACTGCCGTTTATGCGGCATTGGCGAATTTTCTTGTTTCTCGTGAATATATCAATGTTTTGCCTTTTGATGCTTCTAAAAATTCAGGAATCGTTTTAAGTGATTTGAGTGTTGCCAAGATTCGACGCTTTGTAAAAACTGCACGTGAAATTAGGAACTTCAAAATCCCTGCGGGAGCTTCGCCGGACCATGTGCTGATGGCGTTGGACCTGATGGACGATGCTGGGCGTATAGCCAATTCGGCAGAATTGCTTTTCGGAAAGAAACCGCAGCGTTTCTTTATTTCGTCCGAAGTGAAATGTATGCAGTTCTTCGCGAATCGCGTTTCAAAACCGATGGCCGATTATCAGGTTTACAGGGGCGATGTCTTTGAACTTGTGGATCAGGCGACTCATTTTGTGATGACGCATATCAAGAACTGGGTCGGTACGCGAGATACGGGGGACACTGCTCAGGTCCCGACAAAGTTTGAATTACCTTACGATGCCGTAAAAGAGGCTATTGTCAATGCGATTTGTCATCGTGACTACACGAGCAATGCGAGCGTTCAGGTAATGCTCTTTAGCGATAGGCTAGAAGTTTGGAGCCCAGGTCCACTCCCTCGCGGAATGACGGTTGCTATGCTGGCTAAACCGCATAGGTCAATTCCGGTGAATCCGCTCTTAGCAAACGCGATGTTCCTAATGGGGTATGTTGAACGTGCCGGTACGGGTACCGAAGACATTATTATCAAGTGTAAAGACTGGGGGCTTTCTGCGCCTGTCTGGGAAGATGATGGCGATTTCAAGGTCGTGCTGTATCGGCAAAATGTCACGGTAAATGACAGGGCAAATGACAGGGCAAATGTCAGGGCAAATCTGTCTAGTACAGAAAAACAGATTTTGTCTGTTATTGAAATGGATTCGCTATCCAATGCTTTGACAATTGCTCGAATGTTGAATATTTCTGAGAGAACTGTTCGCCGAGCTTTTCAATCATTGCAGGCTAAGTCTTTGATTCGACATGTTGGTGCTGACAAGAATGGTCATTGGGAAGTTTTGCCGCACCCTCAAAAATGATGTATATTTTAGAATGCTTGAGGTTTCATTATGCCTAAATTTTCTTTTGTAATTCCTTGTTATCGCTCCGAAAACACCATCACCATGGTGGTAGAAGAAATCAAGAGCGAAATGGCTGCCAAGCGCCCAGGCGATAGTTACGAAATTGTGCTGGTGAACGATTGCAGCCCCGACAACGTGTGGAGCGTCATCGAAGGCCTCGCGCAGAAAGAGAATAACGTCATCGGCATCAACCTCGCCAAGAATTTCGGGCAGCACTCAGCCCTGCTGGCGGGTTACGGCAAGTGTTCCGGCGAGTATGTGGTATCGCTGGATGACGATGGCCAGGCCCCGTTGGACTCGCTGAACGACCTGATTGCAAAGCTTGAAGAAGGCTATGACGTGGTGTATGCTTACTATCACGAAATCAAGCAGAACCTGTTCCGCCGTTTTGGTTCGTGGATGGCGGGCAAGATGGGCGAAATGATGCTGGACCCCCCGAAAGACTTCAAGGGGAGCAGTTTTTATATAGCCCGCAAGTTTGTTGTTGATGAAATGGTCCGGTATCGAAATTCTTTCCCGTATTTGCCTGGCCTGGTTTTTAGAACAACAAAGAAAATCGCCTGGGTTGAAACGAATCACCGTTCCCGCCTACAGGGAACTTCGGGCTACTCGTTTGTGCGTCTGCTTGGACTCTGGCTGAACGGCTTCACGGCGTTCTCGGTGAAACCTCTACGTGCAAGCACCTTCTTGGGGTTCTTCTTTGCGTTCCTGGGTTTTGCTTTTACAATACTTGTGGTTGTCCGCAGGCTGCTCGGCCTCACAACGGTAGATGGCTGGAGCACCATTATCGCGCTGATTCTGATTATCGGCGGACTTATCCTGATGATGCTCGGCCTTATCGGCGAATACATCGGTCGCATCTATATCTGCATCAATGAATCGCCGCAGTATGTAATTAAGGAAATTAAGGCTTCAGTCCCAAAAGAACACGACGACGCCCACTAAGATAAGTGCGATCGCCGCGACTTTGCGCAGGTTGATTTTTTCCTTGAAACAGACGAAGGCGAGCACCGGCACGAACAGGTAGCTGGCCGCCTCGATGGTGCCGAGTTCTTTGAGCAGCACGCCCTGACTCAGCACATATACGTTCGATACCAGCGAGAATACCATCAGCGAGTACCCACCAATGACCCATGGGTTCAGGTATTCCTTGATAAATGATTTGTGCGGCGTGATGGCGGCTTTTTTCAGGAGCATCTGGGCCACCGCCGCGACAAAGACATTGAAAAGTGCAAGCGCGTAGAACATCAT